>Ga0335078_10010164_pt1 | contig 13943 bp, 15 predicted proteins | sample Lox_Sample_32_FD_206711 | JGI IMG/M metagenome (GOLD analysis project Ga0335078, IMG submission 206711) | Soil microbial communities from Loxahatchee National Wildlife Refuge, Florida, United States - Lox_Sample_3.2 | ecosystem: Environmental > Terrestrial > Soil > Wetlands | place: USA...
CGGCTTCTCCATCGCCACCTCGCGAGAGCAGCTTACCAATATCACAAGCGTCTGGGGTTCGAACCAGGGCCGCACCATCAGCACCACGGTGGATCCGCTCACCAATTCTCCCGCCATTTTCGGACCCGCGGGCAGCGTGCTCTTCAGCAACCCCACGCTGCCGGTGCGAACGATTGCGGCCAGTCCCGCCTATCCGCTGTCCGTGGTGGCGGGCACCAGCCTGAACGATTACGACCCGAGCCTCAAGAGCCGCTATACCGAATCGTGGAATCTCGGGTTCCAGCGGCCCATCGACAAGGACACGGTTCTCGAAATCCGCTACGTCGGCAACCGGTCCGCGCGCGCCTGGACCACCATCAATCTGAACGAAGTCAACATCAACGAGAATCATTTCCTCGATCAGTTCATCGCCGCGCAGAACAACCTGGCGATCGCCCAGGCCGCCAATCCGAAGAGCGTAAACTTCTATAATGCCGGCCTGCCGGGGCAGAAGGACATTCCGATCATCTCCACCGCCCTCGGCGGCGCCGCCAATACGAATTCTCAACTGGCAACCCTGGTCTCGCAGGGACAGGCCGGGAGCTTCGCCGGCACCCTGGCATCCACGGCCAGCGCCATGGCCAACCTGGTCGCCGCCGGCTATCCGGCCAACCTGTTCGAGGTGAACCCGGCGACCGGCGGGTCGGGCGCCAACCTCACCACCAACCTGGGAGGCTCCACTTACAACGCGCTGCAGGTGGAGGTGCGCCGCCGCCTTTCGGCGGGCTTGCAGATCGGCGCCAGTTACAGCTGGTCGCACTCCCTCGGCGACGGCAACCTGCTCAGTTTGCGCGACATGACCGGCGTCATCGAGCCTTCGAGTTTCGACGAGCGGCATGCCATCAAGTTGAACTACGTTTATGAACTTCCGATCGGCGGAAGCCATCGATTCCTGGGCGGCGGCAGCAACCGGATTTTGCGCAAGGCGGCTGAAGGATGGCAGCTTTCCGGGATCTCGCGAATCCAGTCGGGCACGCCCAGCCAACTCACCAGCGGCCGCTTCCCGTTCAATACCAGCACCGGTGGAGTGGTCCTCGAAAACATCACCACCGCTCAACTGCAGAGCGAAATGTCGATCCGGAAGACCACGGCGGCCGCCGGCAACGGCGTCATCTTCTTCCTGCCGCAAAACCTCATCAACAACTCTCTGGCGGCTAACCAGATCAAAGGCACGCTCGACCCCACTCAGCCCTACATCGCCCCGCAGACGACCCCCGGCCAGATCGGCGACCAGGTGTTCCTGTATGGCCCGTGGTTCTCGCTCTGGGATGTCAGCCTCACGAAGCGAACCCGCATCCACGAAAGCCAAATCCTGGAATTCCGCGCCACGGCGCTTAACATCCTCAACCACCCGAACTTTTTTCTGGGCACGGTCGGCGTCAATAGCGCCTCTTTCGGACAGACCACCAGCGCCTACAACGACATCAACTCGACCAACGATCCAGGGTCGCGAATCCTGGAATTCCAGTTGCGTTTTTCCTTCTAGACAGGCCGGTATGCGGCTTCGGGCGGACTATCGGGCCCCGGTGGTCCGCCTTTTTTGATGCGGCTCGCGAATCCCGATTTTCTTGAGCCACGCCGCCTTGCCGGTATACCCGGCAATTTGTATTGTCAGCGCTTCGGGCGAATGCTGCGCACTTCGCTGATAAGCCTGCCGACCACGCCGATGATCGGCTCAGATCTCTCCGCATCTTCCGTGAGAACGAGCTCGCCGCGGGTGGAAAGCGCAGCTAAACGGGGCTGTAGCTGATGGAACCAATAGTCATTGAACGCGTCCGTGGCCTGGCGGTATTGTCCGCCGCGGGGCGCTTCCCAAGGTCTTGAGCTCGCCAGCACAGTCAGTGGGCGATCGCCAAAATTTCCCGCCGCACGCACCTCAACAGCGACTTCCTCCAGGTCGCACCCCTCTCCTCCCCGCGCCGTCTCCGGATTTCGACAGAAAGCTCAGCTCCCGCTGTTGGTCTGGGCGAAGATTCTCCATTCCAAACGGGCGGCCGGAACCCGGGTTCCCCATCATGCGAAGGAAGCCGAAATTCAGCAGTATCGGTCGCGCCACCTCGCAGCCCAGGTTTTTGAGAACGGGCGGCAACCCGGCTAGAGCTCCCTTCATATATGCGGGAGAACGCGCCCACGCGTCCGGATCTGACGCTTCAATGAGAACTGCGCCCGCAACCTCGTCCGGGTAGAGTCCGTTATAAACACGCACATGAAACGCCCCGAAGGTCGCGCCCACCAGCACGTACGGCGGCGCGATCGACGCGGCTTGTAAAAGTGCGTGGAGATCGTTCGCGACGGCTATGGGCGTGCGCGGAGAAGGGGCCGGATCGCTCCAGCCGTAGCTCGCGCGATCATACCAACACGCCCGAGTCAGCTTCGCAATCTCCGGTTGAATGGAAAGCCAGCTATAGCCCGCCGTATGACCGCCGCTGTCAAATATTACGGTCGGATCGCCTTCCCCGGAGCAGAAAATATTGAGCTGCCGCCCTCCGATGTCCACGGATCGCCCGATTTGAGGGTATCGCTTCCGGTCCTGATGCCGCCCTACCCGCTCGTAAATGCTTCCGGCGAGCATCAGCAACAAAATGAAGCAGGCGAGAATTTTCGACGCCGGGATTATTCTTCGCCTTATGCCGGGCAGTATCACTCGGATTTTGATATATCAGAAACCGAGCGATATTGTCAACGGAGAAATAGCCGCGGGCGGCCGCACTTTGGTCGTCCGCCTCCTTTTAGTGCAGCTCGCGAATCTTGATGTTCTGGAACCACGCCGCGTCGCCGTGATTCTGCAGCGAGATCGGGCAACTGCCGTGCGGCTGTTCGACCAGCAGCTTGTACACCGGCGAATCCTCGCCCCATCGCTGCGCCATGCTGATGGCCACGGCGGGCGATTTCAGGCTGGTATCCAGTACCTTCTCGCCATTCAGCCAATGCTCCACATGGTCGCCGCGGAGCACGATCCTCGAATGATTGAACTGGCCTACCGGCCGGGTTAAATCCCGCGACGCCGCCTCGACGTCGTACAGCGCCGCCGTCTGGTGCTTCGGACCGTTGGCCCGGGCATCCGAATTGGCGGCATTGTCGGTGATCTGGTATTCGAACCCCACCACGTAATCCTGGCCGTGTTCCGGCCTGGGAAGCCGGTGCTCGAAGGCCTCTCGAACGTGGTCCTCGAATTTCCCGGGTCCGCCCGCCACGTAAAGGTGGTCCTGGATGCGATACTTGATGCCGCTGTTTCCGCGGGGCGAGATTTTCCAGTCGATCTCCAGCTCGAAATCGCGAAATGTCTCGCGCGTGAACAGGTCCTCCACGATTTTGGGATGCGGAACGGCTTTCAGACAGCCGTCCTCGATGACGAACGAATCGCCGGGCGGATTACGAACCGTGGGGTCCTGCCACCCCGCGAAGCTGTGCCCGTCGAACAACAGCCGCCAGCCGGCCGCTTTCTCCTCGGGCGTCAATTGATTGTCCGCCGCCATGGCGCAGGCCGCCGCCACAACTGCCAAAAGAACTCGCATTTGCCCTATTATGCGGCATCAACCCGGACGTGATTGCCCTCACGCTCCTCCGTCCTCGCCGGCCGCCCGCCCCGGACCACGCGGGCGGCCCGCCGGAAATCCGTTATGAGCTTTTTGGAACTGTTGGCTCACGGACTGGAATTATCAGTAGCAACTCAAAATTTCTCCGCTTTATCAAAGGTTTGGAGGCATATCGATGAAAAGAGTTCTGTGGGTTGGCTTGGCCGTGGCGGCCGGACTTTTGGCACAGGGACCCGGCGGCCGAATGGGCCGGGGGCCGTTCGGCGGGCCGGGTGGGCCAGGCGGCCCGGGTGGACCCGGCGGGCCGGGACGTACCGTCACGGGCGCGCCCTATTCGGCGGTCGAGATGATTACCCATCAACAGGTTCTCTCGAACGGAAACGTCATCCAGACGCAGACCCAGAGCAATGTCTACCGCGACAGCCAGGGACGCGTCCGCACCGAAATGACTTTGCCGCACCGCGAGGGAAGCAACAACAGCGGAACTCCGACGACAATCGTGAACATCCACGACCCGGTGGCGGGAGTGAATCGGCAGGTTGACGACGCCAATAAAGTGGTTCATGAAACCACGATGCGCCCGATGGGACGCGGAAACGGCCCCGGCGGCCCGCCGCCCAATCGGCCTGCGCGGGCGGCACAGCGCCCCGCCGATCCCAACGTCACCACGGAAGATCTCGGGACCCAGACGCTAAATGGGGTGGCCGCGCATGGCACCCGCATCACGCGCACGATCCCCGCCGGCGCCATGGGCAATGCGCAGCCGATTCAGAATGTCCGTGAAGTCTGGATGTCCACCGATCTTCAGGTTCCGGTGATGATCAAAACCAGCGACCCCAGGACCGGCACAACCATTACGCAGTTGAACAACATCAATCGTTCCGAACCGGACGCCTCGCTCTTCCAGGCGCCGGCCGGATATACCGTACAGCACGGACCGGGGCGCCCCATGGGCCGCCCGCGCGTCGATCAATAAGGCTGTTAAGACGGGTCTGAATAACGGGCAATTGCCCAGGCCTCCCTCCGACCGCTCCCTCGGCATCGCGGTTCCCATCTGGAATCGCGGCCTTGAGGGGCGGTTTTTGTTTTTGTGCTTCCTTTCCCCGCGGCCTCCCGGCACGCCTCCACCGGGGCTGATTGCCATAATGAAAACAGATAGAAACGCAGCGATGTCTTCACCCGGACAATTCGGCGGACCATCGCAGACCTTGCGCTGGGTATTGGGAGTCGCTTTTTTAGGCCTGGTCATCCTCATGGTTGTGGCCGGCGCGTCCGCACTGGCCAATTTGAACCGCATGCACGCGCAGGAGCGAGCAGCGCGGCGGATCTTTGAAGAGCGAACCCAAGCCATCACGGGATTGTGCTTTTCCATCCAGACTTACAACCAGACGGCCGAACATTACCTCGCATCGCCCGAGCCGAGCCATGCCGATGTCGAGGAGATGGAGCAATTGCAGGGCGAGATCGACAGCAGTCTCCGCGATTTTCCGTCCGATTCCGTGGCCGATGAGCTGGCCTCCGTCCGCAGCATCGAGACCCTCTTTGTCCAGCAGAAGGCTCTGTTCGATGAGATGCTCGCCTGGCCGATGGAAACGCGGCGGGTGCGCGCCGTGGAAACCATCCATCGGGAAGTGGACCCTATATACAACGACATCCTGGTATGGTCGAAGCGCCTGCGCACCGCGAATGACCGCTCCATGCGCGCCGCCGATCAAGCGACGCTGGAACAGTTTTCGCAGATCCAGACCAACCTGACCTGGTCGCTGGTGCTGGCGCTGGGCAGCGGGCTGATTCTGGTCCTGGCCAGCATGTTGTACATTCTGCGGCTGGAGCGGCAGATTCAGGTACGGTATGCCGAACTGGCGCGCAGCCGGGGAGAGCTCGAAATGCTGTCGGCGCGGCTGGTGGAAGCGCAGGAAACTGAGCGGCGGAATATCTCGCGAGAGTTGCACGACGAGGTCGGCCAGACGCTGGGCGCGTTGTTGGTCGATTTCGGCCGCCTCTCCGCGGCTTTGTCCAGCGCCCCGGCGGAATTGCGTGAACAGGTGGACCACATGAAGTCGGTGGCCGAGCGCAGCGTGCATTCGGTCCGCAACCTCGCGCTTCTGCTGCGGCCATCCATGCTCGACGATCTGGGACTGGTGGCGGCGCTCGAGTGGCAGGGGCGCGAAACCTCGCGCAACAGCGGCACCGAGGTCGAGGTGCGCGCCGAAGGCGTGCCGGAAAATCTCCCGGACGAGTACAACGTCACCATCTACCGCCTGGTGCAGGAGGCCCTCAACAACGCGGCGCGCCATTCCGGCGCCCGCAATGCCCGCGTCAACGTCACCGGATCGGGCGGCCGCATTGTCGTGGAAGTGAGCGATGACGGGCGCGGGTTCGATCCGCGGCGCTCGCGCGGCGTCGGCATCCTGGGAATGGAAGAGCGCGTGCGGCGCCTGCACGGCCGTCTGACGATCGATTCCCAGCCCGGCCGCGGCGCCACCGTGCGCGCCGAACTGCCGCTGGAGGCCGCGCATTGAGACGCCTCCGCGTCCTTCTGGCCGACGATCACAATCTGATCCGCGCCGGGCTGCGCCTGGTGATCTCGCAGGAGCCCGACTTTCAGGTGGTCGGCGAGGCCAATAACGGCCGCCAGGCGGTGGAAATGGCCCGCGAGCTGAAACCCGACGTCGTGGTGATGGACATCGGCATGCCCGACCTCAACGGAATCGAGGCCTGCCGCCAGGTACTCGACGACGTGCCCGATACGCACGTGGTGATGCTGAGCATGCATTCCGACGAAGGCTACGTGCTGCGAGCGCTCAAAGCCGGGGCGCGCGCCTATCTCCTGAAGGACTCCGCCGAAGCCGATCTTGCCCTCGCCATCCGTGCCGCCGCCGGTGGCAAGTCGTTCTTCAGCCCCGCGGTGGCCAAGCTCCTGCTCGACGATTATATTCGCAAGCTCGAGCGGACCGGCGCCGAAGATTCCTATGAGCTGCTGACGCCCCGCGAGCGCGAGATCCTGCAACTGGTGGCCGAGGGCAAATCGAGCAAAGACATCGCCAATATGCTCTCCTTGAGCGTCTACACCGTGGAAACGCACCGCGCCAATATTCTGCAGAAGCTGAACCTGAAAAGCGTCGCCGAATTGATTCTGTACGCGGTGCGCAAAGGGATCATTTCCTAGACGAACAGGGCGGACGGCGGCCTCATCCGGCTTCGCCGCAGAGCTTGGCGAACCTCTCCAGGTCGATATTGCCGCCGGAGACGATGGCCACCACGCGGCCGTTCCCTGCCCTGCCGGAAAGCGCCGCGGCCACGGCGCACGCGGCGGCGCCTTCTACGATCACGCGATTTCTCTCGGCCACCAGTTTCATGGCGCGCGCCGCTTCATCCAGCGTGACTACGATCGATCCGGCCAGGAGATCCTTCGCCAGCGCGAACATGCTGGCGAACACCATCCTGCTGCCGATGCCATCCACGAAGGACGGCTGGTATTCCACGGCGCGCGGCTCGCCGGCCAGGAGCGAAGCCGCCAGCGGCGCGCCCGTCTCCACTTCCGCGGCGTAAACGCGTACCCGCGGGGCGAGTTCTTTCAGGACCGCGGCAATGCCGCAGGAAAGCCCGCCGCCGCCCCACGGCACCACCACGGCATCGAAATCCGGCAGGTCTTCGAGCAGTTCCAGCGAGATGGTTCCATTGCCCGCCATCACATCGAAATCGTCGAATGCGTGAATGAAGGCCGCGTCAATCCCCGGATAGGATCGCGTCTCGAAGGTCCGCCACCAATCGGCGAACGGCGCTTTGATCACCCGTCCGCCCAGCCGTTCGATGGCGCGGAGCTTGGTTTCGGGCGCGGTATCGGGCGTGACAATAGTGGCCGGAATCCCCAGCCTGCGGGCGCAAAACGCCACCCCTTGCGCCATGTTCCCGGCCGAGGCCGTGAGCACGCCGCGCTCCAGCCGCGCGCGCGGCGTGAGCGCCATTACGTTGCCGGCGCCGCGTATTTTGAACGATCCGATGGGCTGCAGGTTCTCGAGCTTCAGGTAGATTTCTGCGGGTGCGTCGGCATTCAGGCGGGGAAGCGGCGTGCGCAGCGCGATGGGCGCAATGTTCTCGCGTGCCAGGCGCGCCCGGGCGGCTGTAACGGACATTTTTTCATTCTAATGGACCAGCCGGGCTGGCCCCGGCGCTCGCTACATCGAGTCCGGGCGCGCCAGGTATTCGCGAATCTGCGAGCCGAGCGTGTGCGTGTCGATGGGCTTGGTGATGTAGCCGTCGCATCCCGCGTCGAGCGCCCGCTGCTCGTCCTCCTTCATGGCGCAGGCGGTCAGCGCGACCACCACGATGTCGCGCATTGCCGGGTTCCCTTTGATGCGCCGCGTCATCTCCAGCCCGTCCATGCCGGGCATCTGGATGTCGGCCAGAATCAGGCTCGGGTGCAGCTCCGGAATCATGTGGAGGGCTTGCTCGGCATCTGCTACCGCATGTACACGGAAGCCTTCTTTTCGTAAAACGATGTCGGTAAGCTTTAAATTGACCGTAGCGTCGTCTACCACCAGGATGGTCTCGCCCGCCATCTCTCCCCTGTCCGCCTATGTGTGATACGCCTGCAGCATCTCGCGACAAGTCCGCTCGTAATACTCCCATGCCCGGCATACCAGTTCGAGCAATTCCGGTTCGGGCGTGCGATCGGCGTGCTTTTCGAGCTGCAGGCAGACCGACGAAAGGGCCATGGCTCCGACTTGCAGCGCCGCGCCTTTTAAAGTGTGCGCCTGCTTGCGAATCGCGTCCCGGTCCTTGTTCGCCAACGCAACATTCAGATCGCGCAGCCGCTCCGCCGAATCGTGCTGGAACAAGGTGAGAATCTCGACGATCATCTCCTCGTCGCCCGAATCGACGAACTCGAGCAGGGAGTCCGGAAGTTTCCACAGTTCCTGGGTCTCGCGTTCCGCAACGGCGCCTTGACGTCGGGGTTCTGGAGTCATATCGGATCTCGCCATCCAAAGGATACGCGGTCGAGGTGAATAGAACAATGATTCCCTTAGATAGCAAATCAGGTGAACACCCGATGCCGGCAGACGCTCTTCGCTGCCAGCCCTATCGTCCGCCGCCGACTTCCAGGATGGATCCCGTCACATAAGACGCCGCCGGCGAGAGCAGCCACAAAACCGCCTCGGCCACCTCGCGCGGCGTTCCGATCCGCTTCATCGGGACGCCTGGAGTCAGCCGTTCCAAACGGCCGGGCTGACCCGCGTGGATCGCGGTTTCGATCAATCCCGGAGCCACCGCATTGACGCGGATTCCATCGGCCGCCACTTCGCGCGCCAGTCCGACCGTAAAGCTGTCGACCGCGCCCTTCGATGCGGCGTAGTGAACGTACTCCCCCGGGCCTCCCGTGCGCGCGGCCAGGGAGGAAATGTTGACGATCGCTCCGCCGTTGCCGCCGCGGCTGATTGCCATGCGGCGCACGGCCTCGCGCGCGCACAGGATGGTGCCGGCGACGTTGATCGCCAGCACATCGGCCAGCGCTTCGGCCTGCAGATCGGCCAGCCGGCCGACTCCGGCCACGATTCCCGCATTGTTCACCAGGCCCTCGATGCGGCCCAGCTCCCGTTCGGCGGTGACGAACAGCCGCTCGACCTGCGATTCGTCGGCGATGTCGCCCTGAATGGCGCTGGCGCGAGCGTCCATGGCGAGGATATCGCGGACCACTTCTTCGGCGGCCGCGCGGTCGCGAGCAAAGTTCACGGCGACGGGATATCCGCGCGCTCCCGCGAGCCGGGCAATGGCCGCGCCGATTCCGCGGCTCCCGCCGGTGACGATGATGGCTCCCGGATCGTGCGCCATTCAGCTATTCTATCGTCAGCCTGGGCGGCGGCTTCACCAGCCGCGTCCGACGCGTAGATGGTGGCTGATGGAATCGGGCACCACCAGGTACAGCAGGAATCCGATGGTGCCGTGCACCAGTCCCAAAACGTACAGGTTGGGGCAGCGGCGGTAGAGGCGAGTGCAAATGGCACCGCCGGCGAGAGTTACGGCCATGAGAAACCAGTTGGGCAGGTGCGCCAGGCTGAACAGGATGGCGGCCAGAATGGGCGCCGCCTTATGCGAGGAAGCCTTCTCCAGCCGGCGCAGAAAATATCCGTTCAGCACGTATTGCTGCGTGACGCCCCACGGAAGATAGAGCGCCCAGCCGGCCAGGCCGAGATCGAAACGAATGGAGCGGACGGTGTGCAGCAGAAATCCCGCGGCCAGCAGGACGAGGGCGGCGAGAGCGACCGGCGGCAACAGCCACTCCGCGCAGCATTGGAAATTGTCGCGGCGAAAACCGAGCAGCGAAGGCTTCTCCCGCCGCAGATAGTGGGAAAGCGCCATCGCGCCCACAATCAGCAGGACGAACCACGGATACGAGTAGCGCAGAGTCCAGATATAGGCGATGATCGCGGCAAAAACGGCGGCTGGCTCGAGCAGCGTCATCAGAAGAAGAAATGCTTGGTCCAGTCGACCATGGTGTGCAGGGCGGCGGAGGCAGTCACACTGGAGGCCTTCTGAAACACGCGTCCATAGGCCACTCCGGCGACGGTCGCCAGAATCATGTAGCGCCAGTTGGGAAGCGGCTGCGGTCCGTTGTCGAGATGCGCGGCGCCGAAAATCACGCCGGCGGCCAGCAGCGTCCGCCAACCGGGACCGAAGCGCAGCATCAGCAGGTTCTGGATCAGTGAGCGGAAGAGGATCTCTTCGGGCAGCGCCGTCGCGAAGAAAATCAACGGAACGGCTTCCGCCATGGCTCCGGCGCCGCGCGACGGCAGATGCGGCCAGGGAATGAATCCGATGGCGATGCCGGCGGCAATCAAAACCGGAGCGGTTACAGCAAAGCCGATGAGCGGCAGGCGAAAATCGCCGGCGTTGCGAGGCAGATTGTATTTCATCTCCGGAAAGGCGCGGAAGCAGCGGAACAGAACCAGGCCGAGGAGAATCGCCAGCGCGTAGATGACGCTGTGCAGGAAGCCTTGCGCCGGACGCGGAACCAGGCTGGCGCCGGCGGCGAGCTCGACCGGCAGCCAGAGCAGCAGGATGGCGGCGAAGTCCCAGAGCGACGGATCGGGCGCCGGCCCCGGTCCGGCGAGAGTGATGCAAACAACCGGAGCCGTCGTGTAGGCCAGCACCATCACGATCAGCAACGGGCTCCGGACACCGGCCGCGACCGCCGCCCAGGCGAAGATCGCGGTCAGCAGGAGTGGCAGGGTCCATAGGAGGAACGGCTGCCGGCGCAGCCACTTATGCACGCGCACTTGCAGAGAAAGCGAGAAGAAGCCGAGGATCGCCGCCAGCAGCGGGATGAGAAACAGCGCCGCCATCGCTCCCAGCTTGTCAGATCGGAGGAGAGCGGAGCAAATGGCCCAAGAGCCCTGCCCGCGGGCTTGGATTTATCATTGAAGGTCACCATGCTTTTTGAGGTCAGCGGAATCTGTAAAAGATTCGGCCGCATCGCCGCGCTCTCCGACGTCAGCTTTCAGGTTCGCGAAGGGGAAGTGCTGGGCCTGATCGGTCCCAATGGGGCCGGCAAAACCACCCTGCTCGAGTGTCTGGCGGGCGTGCTGCCGTCCGACAGCGGGGCCGTCTCGCCCCGCGACTTCTCCTCGCGGCTGTTCTACGTTCCCGACGGCATCGCCCCGTGGCCGTCGCAGCCGGTCGACTGGGCCCTCGATTTCACGATCGGGTTTTTCGGCGGACGCGCGGAGCGGCGCGACGAGGTGATCGAACAGCTCGATTTGCGGCCGCTGCTCCGGCAATCCATCGGAACGCTTTCCAAAGGCCAGCGCAAACGCGCGCTGTTGGCGATCGGGCTCTTGACGCCGCAGCCCGTGCTGCTGATCGATGAGCCCTTCGATGGGCTCGATTTGCGCCAGGGACGCGAAATCGCCGCGGCATTGCGCCGCCACGCCGCCCGAGGCCGGACGCTGTTCCTTTCGATCCACCAGATCGGCGATGCCGGCCGTTTTTGCGACCGCTTCGTGCTGCTCTCGGGCGGACGCGTCTGCGGCGAAGGCACGGTCGCCGACCTCGCCGCGCTGGCCCGGGCGCGCGACGCGTCGGCCGTTTACGGCAACATGGAAGAGGTCTTCCTTGCGCTCACCTAGGCCCCCGTTCCTCTGGCTGCTGGCAAAAGAATGGCGGGAATTGATGGTGGCTCGATCCTGGTGGGTGCTCCTGCTGGCGATGGGCCCGCTGGTAGGGATGTCGTTCATCAGCTCGGTGCGCACCTATGCCGAAGTGAGCGGCCTCAACGGCACCTCGGGGGGCGTGGGCGAGGCCATGGCGCCGCTCATCGGGGTGTGGGCGCCGACCTTCAGCGCCTGCGAATTGGCGGCGGTGTTCCTGTTGCCGTTCGTGGCGATCCGCCTGGTGGCGGGCGACCGCCAGAGCGGCGCCCTCAAACTGGAATTGCAGCGGCGGATGCCGGCGTTCGCGCGCATCGGCGCCAAAGGGCTGGTGCTGCTGGCCGGCTGGCTGGCGGCGATGCTGCCTCCGCTGAGCGCGATCGTTCTGTGGAAGAGCTACGGCGGCGCGCTCTACGCACCGGAGCTGATGTCGCTGGTCGCGGGCCACATTCTCAACGCCGGTCTGACCATCGCGCTGGCAGCGGCCATGGCCGCGCTCACCGAGCATCCGTCGACGGCCGCCATCCTGACGCTCAGCGTAACCGTCGGCACCTGGATCGTGGATTTCTTCGCGGCGATTCATGGCGGATTCTGGGAGCGCGCGGCGCACTACATCCCATCGGCGATGGTGGCGCAATTCCAGCATGGGCTGGTGCAACTGGACACGGTGCTGATCGCGTTGGTGCTGATCGCGAGCGGCCTGGCAGTAGCAGCCATCTGGACGCGGCTGGGCGTCGCCGTGAAACGCCGCGCTTATGAATCCGCCGGCCTGTGTGCGCTGGCCGCCGGGCTGATTTTCGCCTGCTCGCTGGTCAACGGGAGCCGGGATTTCTCGGAAAGCCGCGACAATTCGTTTCCCGAGGCCGACGAGGAGGTGTTGCGGCGCTTGCCGCAACCGCTCACGATTGAAGTCCACCTGGCGCAGGAAGATCCGCGGCGCAACGAGCTGGAGCGCCGCGCGCTCTCCAAACTGCGCCGCGCCACCCGCCACTTACAAATCCGGTACGTATCCCGGACATCGATCGGTATGTTCGAAGAAACCAGCCCGCACTATGGCGAAATCTGGTACCAGGCGGACGGACACAAAGTTATGAGCCGGGTAACTACGGCGGAGGGAGTCCTGGAATCGATTTATGCGGTCGAAGGAGTCGCGGCGCCGCCAGATACTAGCGAGATCGTATTTCGGGGTCATCCGCTTGCGGTTCCCCCCAAAGGCGCTGGTACGATGTTCTATGTTCTGTGGCCGGGGATAGTTATCGCCTCGGCGCTAATCGTGCGAAGGAGGCTTCGATGACAACTTCTCGAAAATGGGCAGCGATGTTTGCGTGCGCGGCCGCGCTGGCGGTAGCGGGCGACATAAAGGTGGATCTGAGTAAGGAGGAAGTGGGCAAACCGCCCTCCACTTTCGAACCGATTGTCGGCACCTGGACCATCACCGACGCCGGCGGCGAGAAGGTCATCCTGCTCGATGGGCGTCCCTGGGTGGCCAATCAGGACAATCCCACCAAGCTGCTGGTGCAAAGCGCGCGCCGGCTCTATGGAACCTCGAACGAGGAGTTGATGGACAATGCCAAGCAATTCGCGCATTACCCGGTGGCGCTGCTGAAAGGGGTCGATAAGTTCTCCAACGGAACCATCAGCATGAAGTTCAAAACCATCTCCGGCGATGCCGATCGCTGCTCCGGGATTCTCTTCAACGTGAAGCCCAATGGCGACTGGCTGGCGGTGCGGTATAACGACACCGAGAATAACGTGGCGTTGTGGGAATTTCACAATGGAATCCGCCGCAACGTGCGATTCAGCGACCGCAACAAGCCGTTCATGCTCGATCGGAATGCGTGGCACGAGTTGAAAATGTCCGTGGATGGCGCCGATTTCAAAGCCTCCCTCGATGGCACGCCGGCGCTGGAATATACGCTGGGGAGCGAGCCGGCGCCCGGAAGGAAAGGCGCCCCCAATCCGGATCTGTTCCCCGCCAACAATCCCGTGCTGCGTCCGCCGGTGGATGGCAGGATCGGACTGTGGTCGAAGACCGACAGCACCAGCGAGTTCAAGGATTACGTGGTCAGTCCGAAGTGAACCAGAAATCTAATCTGGTGGACTGCGGGCGGTTTTGAGACACGGCGTCAGTTAGACACGTGCGGTCCGCTGAAAGCTGCTCGACGGACGAATCCTTATCATTGCACACTGAACCCGGGTGAAAAGGAGGCAAGCTCCGATG
>Ga0335078_10010165_pt1 | contig 13943 bp, 8 predicted proteins | sample Lox_Sample_32_FD_206711 | JGI IMG/M metagenome (GOLD analysis project Ga0335078, IMG submission 206711) | Soil microbial communities from Loxahatchee National Wildlife Refuge, Florida, United States - Lox_Sample_3.2 | ecosystem: Environmental > Terrestrial > Soil > Wetlands | place: USA: Florida...
CGGCCGCCAGCCGGGCCCACACGCCGACGAGCACGGCCGCGCCCGCCGCGAGGAAGGCACCGCCGGTGAAATACGCCCAGGCCAGGTGCGCCGGCAGCCAACCGGGCACCAGCGAGGCCGTTTCCCTGGGATAGTTGAAATGGGCCAGGCCGAAGGGGACCATGGCCAGCCCGTAGAGCACCCGCGCGAGGCGCCGGCCCCGGTCCCCGGTGGCGAAACCGAGGCGCCGCCGGTCCCAGTCGCCGGCGAGCCCGGCATACAGCACCCAGGCGCCCGCCACGATCACCGCAGTCTCGCCGCAGCCCGACCACGTATCCTGCGTCGTGGGCGCGACGAAAACGCGAGAGACCCGGAACAGCAGCAGCCAAGCCAGGAGCCAGGCGAACAGCACGCGGGCCGCGACGCCGGCGGCGCGCTGCCAGAGCAGACCGAGGCCCGACGCCAGCGAGATGACGGCGCAGAGATAAGCCAGCACCACGCGCGCCGGCACACCCTTGGGCACCGGCGGCCAGATTGGGGCGAAATCGCCTCGGCCCAGCCCCATGATCCCGATGGCGATCATGACCGCCGCAAAGACCGCGTGACCCGTGCTGGCGACGCGGATCGCCCTTCCTTCCGTGGTGCTCGAGTACATTGATCCGTTGGCTCCGACCATCAGCGCGGCGACCCGAGGGCCCCCGTCAAGGCGAGGATGGCGGCCCGCGTGCCTCTCGCCGCGTCCCGCAGCACGATATCCACCGGCAGACCGTGGCCGTCCACCGCGCGGCCGTCGCCGTAGAGATCGGTCTCCGCCAGCGCGACGCGAAAGGCCACGCGCGAATGCGGCAGCAGGCCGTCGCCCGGTTGCGCGAACTGCACCGCGCCGAACGTGCAGGCGCCGGCCACGATGACCCCGGGCAGTTTTCCGAGCAGCCAGACAAGCAGTTCGCCATCGCTCCCGCAGCGCTCGTCGACCAGAACCAGGACCCGCGGCGTGCGCGATGCTGGCGCCGGCGAGATCAGCCGCATCCAGCCGCCGTGCTCCGCGGCCGACGATGGTAGCGCGACCAAATCGAGCAGCTTCTGCGCCGCCCGCCGTGTCCCGGCCGACTGGAGCTTCAGGCCCGCGGCCAGCCGGCCCTGCACCCAGCCCCACCGCAGCACCCGCGCCGCCCGCGTGTCCCGCCACCGCCACGCAATCCTCGTCGCCGCGGTCCAGGCGACCTCCGGCAGGCACGCGCGCAGCGCCCCGATCGCTGCCGTCGCACTTCCGCCCTTGTTGCCGCGGAGATCTACCACCAGCCGTGCGCCGCCCGGTCGCACCCGGGCTGTGAGCCGGCGCAGGCGTCGGGAGTTCTCCGGCGTCAGCGTCGGAATTCGCAGGTAGGACGTGTCCGGCGACCAGCGCTGCCAAACCGGGCGCTGCGCCGCCGCGCCGCGCGGCGCCGCGCCCCCCGCCTCCGCCGGCCACCAGCGGCCGCCAATCCGCACCGCGTTTAACGTGCCCCAGACCGCCGGCAGCGAAAGCATCCGCCCGGGTTCGAGCCTTCCGCCCCGCCAAACCTGCACGCGCCGGGGCCGATTTTCTTTGGCGCCGTTTCGCAATTTCCGCACCGAGCCGTCCGCCAGACGCACCGCTGTCACGGGTCCGCCGCCAGCATCCGGTGACAGCAATAGCGTCTGCGAACCGCGCTTGAACCCGAGCGTCACCAGCGGCCCGGTGTGGCCGTCGGGCTGGAACGCCAGAAACTCGCGCCACAGCGCGAACGCGGTCGCCGACGACACGGACCGCCCGCGCAACCGGCGCAAATGCCGGTCCCAGCGCCGAAAAAACGCATCCCAATTCCAGCCGCGCCGGGCCGCCCGCGCCCAACCGATGTATGCTTCCTCGAGCGTCCGTCGCAGCCACGGCAGGTCGGTGCGCAGCCGCGCGGAATCGACGCGCCGGCGTCCGCAGCCCCGTTCCAGCCACGTCGTGGGCGGCACCCAGGCGCCGTCCGCCACGACACCCGGCACCGCCGCCGGCGGGGTCAGTCCGAGGCGGCGCAGACGGGTCTGCTCCGCGGCCCGGGCCCGCGCCGGGATCTTGCAGGCCGCCGGCGGCTTCATGGGCGGGTCGCGGCCGCCGATTCCGCCGGCCCAGGTTCAAGACCCATCACGTCAGCGAGCATCCGGTAGCTGTCCTCGCGCTGCGGTAGGAGGTGCCAGAGCGAAGTGAACACCAGCTCGTCCACCGCGAATTTTTCGGCCAGAGCCAGGAGCTGCTCGCGGCATTGGTCGGGCGTGCCGCAGACGTTCACCAGCGTCGAGCCGCCCACGTGGCGCTCGAAGATCACCCGCTGCGCCGCCGCCGCCGCCTCGGTGGCGGCGCAGATCACGCTGCAGGCGACGTTGCAGACCGGCGCCGCGAGTTCGGCCGAGGGCTGAAACTCGTCGCGGTAGGCGCGGATGATCGCCGGATCCTGCCGCGAGCCGCCGTGGATCAGCGAATAGCTGAAATGGGTCCCGTGCCGGCTGGCGAGGATGCGGTTGCCAACCCCCAACCCCAGCAGCCAGATCGACGGCACGCGCGTGCCCACCGGCACCGGCCCGCGGGCGAACTGGTGGTCCGGCGGGAAATTGCCGCGCAGATAGTCCAGCAGCTCCCCCACGCGCTTGCCGTAGTCGCCGGCGTAATGTTCCCGCGCCGCGTCGAAGCCCGGCCGCAGCGCCTCCCGCACCGGGCCGGCCGACACGCCGGCCGCCAGGCCGCAGTCGATGCGGCCCGGGTGCAGCCGCTCCAGCAGGGCGAAGGTCTCCGCCACGCGGTAGGGGCTGTAGAAATAGAGCAGCGTGCCCGCCGTGCCGAGGCGGATGCGGCTCGTCCGGTCCGCCAGCAGCGGCACCATGATTTCCGGATTCGCCCAGGACATGCTCGGCTCGTGGTGCTCGGTCAGCCAGTAGCGGCTGTAGCCGAGCGACTCCGCCAGCGGCGCGTAGCGGCGGGTGGCCGCCAGCAGGTCGTCCGCGGTCTGCGGGGGGAAGAACTGCCCGAAGTCGAGCACGCCGAGGCGCAGGGCGGGTGCGGAGGACGGGGACTTCATGGCCGGGCGGATGGATCGAAGGCGGCGGCAGCATTCCGCCGCCGCGCGCCCCCTTCAAGGAAATGCCGGCGCGCGGTCATGCGAGCAGCTTCCGGGAGCCCTTCGACTCCTTCGTCGAGATGACGTAGTCCTGCAGGCGCCGCACGAAAAAGCGGTGCACCGCCGGGTCGTCGACCGGCTGGTTGAACATCCCGTTGGGCGTGTCGGCGTAATAGCTGCTGGCCATCTGCCGGCGGATGACCTCCGCCACCATTGGCAGGTGCGGCGCGCGCCAGCGCACATCCTCCCGCACGAACACGTTCGTGTAGCGCAGCGAGCCGGGGATCACGCGGTGGGTGATGACCCAGCCGGCGAGCTCGCCGTGGTAACGCAGCCCGAGGCTGGTCTCCGGGTCGTAGAACTGCTCGTCCTTGAACGGCGAGAGCGTCGGCGGGTGCCAGCCGGGCGTGCCCTCGCGCGCCTGGATCCAGGCGCGCATCTCCGGCGGCAGCTCGCGCCACGGGAACATCTCGAAGCCCGGCCCCAGCCGCGCGCTCCGGACCCACGGCGCCTGGAGGATGTGCGCCGCGTCCGACTTGCACAGGATCATCCGGACCACCGGCGCCTCCCAGCCGCGCTTGCGCAGCACCGCCTCGAGCGCCGGCGTCCCGGCGCCGGCGACGTAGACCACGCGGATCTCCCGGGCGCCCAACCCGCGCACCGCCGCCTCCAGCTCCGCCAGCAGCCGCGCGCCCCACCCCTGGCCGCGATGCGCCGCGGCCACGAAAATGGACAGCACGTCGGCGGTGCCCGCGGCCGGATCCACCCGCGCGAGGCCGAGGCCCGCCGGCCCCGCCGCGCCGTCCAGCGCCACCGCCGCCACGTTGGCCGGCGCCAGCGCCGAGAGCTGCGCCGCGAAGTAAGGAAACGTGAATCCGGCGTAGGCCGGCGCCGGCAGCTCCAGGGGCCGCACCGCGAGTTCGCTCATGGCGCCGCCTCCGCGGTCTGCAGCGCTGTGATCGTCAGCTCGCGCAGCGGGTAGCAGCGGCGCAGCTCGGCGAGCAGCGCGCGTTCGATCCGCCGCCAGTGCGGCGACGGCGTGTAGCCGCTGTGCCGCGAGCGGGCGATCACGACCAGCCGGGGACGCCACGGCTGGCGCGCGAGGAACGCGCCGACCGCGCCGACGCGCCGCAGCCCGTCGGCGGGCGTCTCCCCGGCGCCCGTCGCGGGACCGCCGCCGAACTCCAGGAAACACCGGCCGCGCTCGCGGCCGGCGCGCACCCGCGCCCCCGGCGCCGTGAAAAGAAAGTGGTACCGGTTGCCCGTGACCCGCGCGAATTCCTCCGCACTCAGGTAAATCCGCCGGTCGGCGAACACCGGGCGCGGGTGGCAGAGGAAATAGTCGAGGTCGAAATCGAGCACGACGTTGCGGCGCCGGCGCGCCGGCTCGTCCAGCTCGGCCGCGCGGTAGTGCGCGAGCCGGGCGTCCGGCGGCGCGTGCCGGCGGGTGCGCGCCAGCCACTGGCCGTAGAGCAGCTCGCGCCCCTCGCCGCGGACGGAGCCGGTGAAAACGCGCGCCCGCTTTACCCGGCCGACGTGCCGCCGCCGGAACCACTCCAGCCGGTCGAAGATCCCGCGGTGCAGCGCCGGCACGATGAAGTCGTCGATCCGCAGCTCGCCGTAGACCCAGGCCGCCAGCGCGGCGCGATCGCCGCCTTCCGGCGGCGGGCGCGAAAGCCGCGGCAGCGCCATGTCGGCGTGCTCGTCGAAATGCAGCAGCGTGTTGCCGCCCGGCGGCAGCCAGCCGCGCCGGATCGCGTCCGCCCAGACGTAGTACGCCTCGTGGTGTTCCTCGCACACCACGAGCGGCACGGGCGCGGTCCGGGCGGCGCGTTTCATTGCCAGAGCAGGATGCAGGGATGGCGCTCCGGGCGCGCCAGCCGCAGGAAATGGTAGCCGAGGCCGGTGAGGCCCTGGAAGAAGCCGGCGTGGAACGGTCCGCCGCGCCAGTTCACCCCGAGGTTCCCGGCCTTGCCGGCGCGGGCGGCGATGCGCGCCGAGATCATCCGTCCGGCCTCCACCCACTCGGGCCGGCCGGCGATGCGCCCGGCGGTGCACAGGATTTCGGCCCGGCCCAGGTTGCCACAACACAGCTGGTCGATGAACTCGAGGCGGTGCGCGCGCGTCGCCGCCGCGCCGCGCTCAAGATCGGCGCGGATCTCCGCGTCGTCCATCCAGGGCAGCCCGGCCGCGCGGCCGAGCAGGATGCCGGGCGCGCCGTGGCACCAGCTGCACAGCGGCATGCCGGTGGCGCCCGCCGGGAGCTCGCGATGATCAAGCCAGTTGCCCTCCGCCTCGGAATACTGCGAGTTCTCATAGCGGACCGCCTCGCGCGCCGCCGCCAGAAAATCCTCCCGGCCGGTGACCGCTGCCGCCCGCGCCAGCGCATAGGCGATCCCCGCCGTACCGTGCGAGAAGCCGGTGAGCAGGGCACCGCCGTCGCCGGTCGGCCACGCCCGCAGCCCGTTGGGCGCCGCGACCCGGTGCCGCAGCAAATGTTCGCCGCACGACGTCATCCGCGCGCGCCAGTCCGCCTCCGGCTCCAAGTCCGGCACGGCCAGCAGCGCCAGCAGGGCGCCCGCGGCGCCGAACAGGAGGTCAAAGCGGCGGTCGGCCGCCACCGCCTCGGGGCTGAGCAGCGCTGCCGCCCGGCGGGCGTCGTCGCGCAGCTCCGGGCGGTCCAGGCCGGCGGCCAGGCGCGCCAGTGCGTACAGGATCGAGCCCAGGCCCATGCCCGCGCCCACGCCGAGGTCGGCCGCAATCTTGGCCGGCGCGTCCCGCAGGCCCTGCCGAAGGGAGAACACCGCCGCCGCCGCGAGTCCGCGGTAATCGTCGCGGCCCGTTTCCGCCGCCAGCGCCGTCAGGAAGAGCGCGGGCCCGGTGATGCCCTCGTACAGCCGGTAGCCCATCGGCAGCAGCTCGTAGCGGCCCGCCGACTCGATGAATTCAAACGACACCCAGGTGGCGCTCCGGGCGGACTCCGAGCGCACCGCCCGCTGCGCCAGCTCGGCGCCGATCTCCTCGGCGAGCTCCCGGCACCGCTGGGAGGTGAGCGGCGGCGGATTTTCCGGCGCCGGCTCCTCGTCGCGACCGGCCCGCGCCGCGAGGGTATGCGCCAGGGCCTCGCGGGCATGCAGCGCGCTTTTGAGGAAGAGGAGCTGTTGTTCGAGATCCTTCTCCCCCAGCATCGCCAGCCGGCGGTCGAGCGCGGCCGCCCCCGATTCGAGGAAGAAGTCAGGAATCGGCGGCTCCGCGCCGGGATACAGGTCCCGGGAGTCGGCGACGGCGTGGAAGAACGGCACGTCGAGCAGCATCAGGCCGGCCACCTCGAACGCGACGACCGGCCAGGCGGCCGGCGGCCGCTCGTCGCCGAGGAACGCGCGGGCGAGCACGTCGAAGTGAATGGCGGCAACGGCGCCGTCGCGCAACCGGTCGGGCTGGGCGCTGTTCTTGAGCAGGGAGAAGTAGACCTTGGTGTGCCGGAGGAGGTAGCGCAGCCGCTGCCGCTTCAGGCCGCCGCGCTCCAGCGGGCCGTCGGCGGCCAGCAGGTCGGCGCGTCGCGCCAGCAGCCAGCGGTACATGCCCGTGAAACCGGCGATCAGCTCCGGCAGGTAGTCGGTGTAACGGACCGGCTCGCCGTTCAGCCGCGGCAGGTTGGTGTCGCCCTGTGTCTTGATCGGCTCCTCGGCCAGGGCCATGCTGTCGGTGTTGAGGTCGCGCCAGACCGCCGCGCGAAACGGCGTCGCCATGCCCGCGCCGCCGCCCAGGCCGCTGATGTCGTAGCTCTCGCCGTTGGGTCCGAACTCCCAACGCGGCAGGAACATGGTGCGCAGCACGGAATCCTGCATCTGCTGGCTCGCCAGCTCGTGCGCGCCCTCGATGCGGCCGGACTCCGGCCGCGGCCGGCCGTGAAGCAGCGTCTCGAGATCGATCAGCATCGGGTGTTCGCCACAGGCGATGATGTTCTCATAATGGCAGTCGGTGGCTTCGAGGGCGTAGGCCAGCGCGAGGAACATCCCCGCCCGCGTATAGTAGCGGCGCACGGCCGCCTCGTCCGCGCACGGCCGGGGCTCGACGCACTCCACCCAGCCGTGGGTGCCGCGGTCAAGCACCCGCAGCACCTTGAACGGCAGGGGCGGCCGGCGGGCGTTGCACCATTCCAGCAGCGCGTAATACGCCGTCTCGGCGGACAACCCCTTGGGCTTGTAGACCACCCGGTCGCCGCCGGCGAACCGCAGCGCCATCACGCCGCGGCCGCGAAAATGCCGGTCGGACAGGAACGGCGCGAGGTCCGTCACCACCCCGGGCTCGCGCCCCGCGCAAAACTCCCGCTGCAGTTCCGGCAGGTCCGCCCGCAGCCGCGCCAGAAATTCCGCCACCGCCTCGACCCAGAGCTGGACCAGCGTGCCGAGCTGGCGGGCGAGGACGCAGTATTCGCCGAGAAAGTCCTGCAGACCGCGCCCGGCGTAAAGGCGGCGGACGAACGCCCGATACCGGTCCCGTCCGCCCGGCACCACGACGGCGTCGGGATCCTGCCCGGTCACCTGCGCGGCAAAGCGCGCGGCCTGGCGCTCGATCGAGAACTCGAGGAACAGGGCGCGCTCGGACCGGCGGCTGAGAAACGCGAGCAGGTGCCGTTCCAAGGCCTGCCACGCCGCCGGTGCGAGCAACCCGGCGTCCGCCCCGGCGATCTCCCGCACCCGGCGCGTCGCCGTGACGATGAACGGCACGAACACCTCCTCGAAGGCGAGTTCCTGGCCGGCCAGATAGCAGGCCGGCCGGCGCGCCGGATCGTCGATCCACGCCAGGTCCGGATCCGCGAATCCCGCCTCCAGCGCCGCGCGCAGCGGCTCCGTCCACGCCGGCAGCGGCCGGTCGCCGGCGGGCGGGCGCATGTCGCCCAGCCACGCCGCGCCCGACGCGCGGTCGAGGCCCTCCCAGGCCAGGCGGCGGTCCAGCAGCTTCGGGTCGCCCCGGCCGACCAGCTTCAGCCAAAGCTCCAGCCGCTCCCGCGCCAGGCGGTCGGATTCGTCCGAGCGCACCGGCTCGGCCGCGCCGCCCCGGCGTTCGGCCAGGCTTGCCGCCCGCGCCGCCACCGCGGCCAGCCATGCGTTGAGCGACCCGTCAGGCATCCGCCGGAAAGCTTGTGCGCCGCGACCCGGGCCGCGGCAAGTCGAAGGATGAGGTTGCCACTGGAGAAAAAAAAGGACCCACGTCGAAACGGGAGTCCTTCGCAGGGTCTGGTGGCCAGACCGGAACGGATGTCAGATGCCGACGACGCCGGTGACGGAGGGCAGCGGCGCGCAGATGCAGGTGGAGATGGCGCAGGAGCCCGCACAACTGGCCGCGCAGCGGTTGCCGCCGGCCACCTGTTCCAGCTCCTCGTCCTTCAGTTCCCCGCTGCTGTCAACCGCATCGGGCAGCACCAGCGTCAGGTTGGCGTCCAGATTCTCCACGAAGCGGACCTTGAAGCCCTTGGGCACGTCCTCCCCCGTCACCTGCTTGATCGCCGCGGCGGGGTTGGACACGCAGAGCTTGTGGAAGGCCGCGTCCTTCGCGGCCCGGGACAGAACCTTGATGATCGCCCGGTTGACATCATCCTGTGAGCGCAAGGGCATGGTGAGCCTCGGTTGGGGTCGGCTCAATAGATCCCGGACATGACGCAGGACGCGGCGCAGGAGCCGCCGCACGACGCGGCGCAACGGCTGCCGCCGGCCACTGCCTCGAGTTCCTCGTCCTTCAATTCTCCGCCGGCGCGCGGCGGATCGGGCAGCACAATCGTGAGATTGGCGCCCGCGTTGTCGACGAAGCGGAGCTTGAACTTCGCCGGGATATCCTCCCCGGTCGCCTGCTTGACCGCGGCGGCGGCATTGGAGAGGCAGAGTTTGCGGAACGCGGCATCAGTGCTGGCTTTCTTGAACACCTTCTGCATCGCGGCCTGGATTTGTGCGTCGTTGGTGAACGGCATGACTAGTGACTGTTTGATGGTTGAGGACTAGGGTGAAGGGGCGGCGGGACAGTGGCGTCCCCCGCTCCCGGGGAACGCGGCAACTAATTGCGTTTTGGACAATCGGCAAACGGATATCGGAAATATTTTCGCAATTGTCGCATCTCCCACCCGCACTCAATCGGGCATCTCCACCAGCTGGCGTTTGGCCAGCTCGGCGAACACGCCGGGCCGGTTGATGAGCGTCTCGTAGTTGCCCTCCTGCACGAGCTCGCCGGCGGACACGACGAAGATGCGGTCGGCGTTCATGATCGTGCTCAGCCGGTGGGCGATGACCACGCGGGTTGCCTGGAGCGAGTCGAGGCTCTTCGTGACCAGCGCCTGGGTGCGGTTGTCCAGGGCGCTCGTGGCCTCGTCGAAGAACAGGAGACGGGGGCGGTTGGCGATGGCGCGGGCGATCATCAGGCGCTGCTGCTGCCCGCCCGACAGCGTGCCGCCGCCCGAGCTGATGACGGTGTGCAGGCCCATCGGCATCTTCTCGATGTCCTCCCCCAGCCCGGCCATCGCGGCCGCGTCCCACGCCTCCTGCTCGGTCAGCGGCAGGGCGCCGGTGATGTTCGTGTAGATGTCGCCCGGCAGCAGCTTGCCGTTCTGGAGGACGACGCCGATCTGTCGGCGCACCGAACCGATGTCGAGCGTGGCGAGGTCGTGGCCGTCGTAGTGGATGGCCCCGGTCTCGGGCTGGCCGAAGCCGAGCAGCAGGCGGAGGAGCGTGGACTTGCCCGAGCCGGACGGGCCGACGAACGCCACGAATTCGCCGGCGCGAATCGACAGGGAGACGTTCCGCAGGACCAGCGGGTCCTTCTCGAAATAGCGGTAGGACACCTGGGTCAGCTCGATCCGGCCGGCCAGCTCCGGCGCCTCGAGCTTGCCTTCGCTGACCTCGGGGGCCGAGGCGAGGATCGGCTGGATGCGCTCCAGCAGCGGCTGGATGTTGAACATCTGCACCGCCGCGTCGCTCAGCCCGAGCACGCCGGCGATGAAGGTGCCGAACGCCGCGTTGAAGGCGAGGAAGATCCCGGTCGGCAGCACGTTGCCGTCCGCCGTCGCGAAGTAGAAGAGCATGAAGTAGATCACCGCCGAGCAGACGGTTGGGTAGGACGCGGTGAACACGCTGACGAGGCTCTCGTAGCCGCGGGCGTGGTACGCCTCGCGTTTCTGGTCGCTGAACCGTCGGGCCCAGGCGGCGAACGCGTGCACCTCGGCGGCGGCGTTGCGCAGCTTGGACACGCCGGTGAGGAGCTGCAGCACCAGGCTGGTGGCGCTGCCCTGCAGCCGGGCGACGCGCCGCTGGTGCCGCACCTTCGCCGCCCCGAGCACGTAGGTTACGAGGCCCGCGAGCACCGCCAGCCCGCAGGAAACGAAGGCCAGCTTGACGTGGTACTTGAACAGCAGGACCAGGCTGAGCAGCGAGAACAGCGCGCCGAGGGCGGAGGTCATCACGCCGTTGGAAAGGATCTGGCGGATGGCGCTGATCGTCGCGGTGCGGTCGGCGAGATCGCCCGCCGAGTAGTCGCGGAAGAAGTCGACCGGCAGCTCGAGCACGCGGTCGAACAGCGCGGCCTGCAGGCGCCCGTCCATCCGGCCCTCCATCCGCAGGACGATCAGATTGCGGCAGAACTGGAACGCGCCGCCGCCGAAGCCGACCAGCAGCAGGCCGATGATCATCTGGGCGAGCTGGCTGCGTTCGGCCTCGGGGATGATGGCATCAAAGATCACGCCGGTGGCCCAGGGCGTCACCAGCCCGAGCACGCCGATGGCGAGGGCGATCAGGCCCATGCGCCAGAGCTCGGCGCCGCTGCCCTGGCCGCCGAAGGCGAGCAGCTCGGCGGCGCGCAGCGGCCGCGGCGGAAACGGCCGGTAGAACATCACCGCCATCGGCTCGAGCGTGGCGGCCACGGCCGCGTCCACCCGCACCGGCTCCGGCACCGCGGGGTTCTCGAGCACGTAGCCCTTCGCGGCCGGCAGCAGGGCGACCGGGACGTGGTCCTTCTCCAGGTAGGCCAGGAGCGGACCGTTGGACTCGCGCCACCAAAAGCCCCGCAGGGCCACCTCGCGGGTGCGCACCCGCGAGGCGCGGGCGATCGCCTGCAGCGGCGCCTTGTGCGCCTTGTTGCGCACCAGCTCCGCCGGCAGCTTGACCTCAAAGCCCTGCCGGGCGCCGATGCGCTCGCAGGCCGCGAAGACCGGCAGGTCGCTGGCCGCCTCGGGCGCCGGCGCCGGGGTCTCGGCCAGCACCGAGGCGAGCATCCGGGCCGCGCGCTCCTCCGCCTGCCGGTCCCAGCCCGTCTTGGCTTTGATGCGGTTGAACTCGTCGGCCTCGGCCAGCGGCCGGTTCAGGAACTCGCAGCTCAGCACGCTCTGGTAAAGGGCCGCCAGGCCGGACCACACGCCGTCGCCCGGCCCGGTGAGCGCTGCGGCGGTCCCGAGGGCGGCGACCTTGGCGTTGCCCAGCGCCTCAAGGCGCGCGTCGGCCGCCAGCGGGAACAGCGCGGGCTGGCCGGCGAGGTTGAGCTCCTCCATGCCGATGAAGAGCAGCGCGCCGCTTTGCACGCGCAGCCAGACCACCCCCTCCTTGGCGCGCAGGCTCTGGCTGCCCGTCAGCTCGTAGTCCCGCCCCGGCTCCGCCGTGAAGTCCGTGCGCGGATTGATGTCCTTCGACACGCCGGTGGCCAAACCCGTGACCCATTGGTCGACCGCCGGCGCCCGGGCGGCGGCCGCGCACTGGCGCACCCGGTCCAGCGGCAGCCGGCGCAGCTGCGTGTTGACCATCCCCACGGCGAGGAACGACCGGCCCATCGCCATCGTCGTGTCCATGCCGAACAGCAGCCCGCCGGCAGCCACGGTGAAGTAATGGTGGCGCGAGCTCGTCACCCGTCCCTCCTGCACCCCGACCGAGAAGACCTCCACCACCCCGCTCTCCACCCGCCAGGCGGCCGCGGGATCGTCGAGCAAGAACGGCGTGTTGCCGGACACGGTGAGCGGCTGCCCCTCGGCGGCGAACAGCGCGGCCAGCTCGGACGGCGGATTCGGGGCGGCGTCGCTCATGTCTTGATCAGGTCCGCGTACAGGCCCGGCTGCTCGCGGAGTTCGTCGTGGGTGCCGGTCTGCTCCACCTTGCCGTCGCGCAGGACGATGATCTTGTCGCAGTCGCGGATCGTGCTGAGCCGGTGGGCGATGATCACGCAGGCGCAGCCGCGGCGCCGGAGGTTCTCGTCGATCTGCTTCTCCGTGCGCGGGTCGAGCGCGCTCGTGGCCTCGTCGAGGAGCACAAGCGTGGGGTTGTTGACCAGGGCGCGGGCGATCTCGAGGCGCTGCCGCTGGCCGCCGCTGAAGTTCCGGCCGCCCTCCAGCACGAGGCTGTCGTAGCCGTTGTGCCGGGCGGCGATCACATCGTGAATGCAGGCGTCCTTGGCGGCGCGCAGGATGTTCTCCTCGGGCACGGTGTGGTCCCAGAGCGTGAGGTTCTCGCGCACCGAGCCCTCGAAGAGGAAGATCTCCTGGTCGACGATCGCAAACGAGTTGGTCAGGACGTGCCGCGGCAGCGCGTCGCGGGCGACGCCGTCAAACCGCACCTCGCCGCTCCACGGCCGGTAGGTCCCGCAAATCAGCCGGGACAGCGTCGACTTGCCGCAGCCGGTGGCGCCGACGAAGGCCACGCGCTCGCCGGGCTGGACCACGAGGTCGAAGTTTTCGATCAGGGGCGGGTCGAGCGGCGAGTAGCCGAAGGTCAGGCCGCGCAGCTCGAGGCGCCCGGAGAGCTTGACCGGCACCTTGCGGTCCTCGGAGACGGTGATGGCGACGTCGGTGCGCTCGTCCGCCGGATTCTTGAGCACGTCGTCGAGCCGCTTGAGGCCGCCCTCGACCTCCTGCAGCGCGCTGCCGAGGTTGACGAGTTCGTTCACCGGCCGGATGAAGTTGGCCATCAGGCTCTGGAACGCGATGAGCGAGCCGATGCTGAGCACGCCCTCCATCACCCGGTACCCGCCGACGCCGAGGATGACGGCGGTGTTCAGGGCGTTGAGCGTCGGCGGCACGACGCTGAGCAGCTGGCTGGCCACGCCCATGTTCTGCATGCCGTTGAGGGCCTTCGACTGGTAGCCGGCCCAGCGGGAGAAGAAATGCCCCTCGGTGCCGCCGGCCTTGAGCGTCTCGATGATCTGCAGGCCCGCCATGGTGGCGCCCATCAGCTTGCCCTGGTCCTGCATCAGCCGGAGGTTGACGTCGCGGCGGTGGCGCGACACCAGGCGCAGCACGCCGAGGTTGACGGCGGCGACGACGACGCTGACCGCCGAGAGCAGCAGGTCGTACTGCAGCATGATCGCGAGATAGAAGAGCATCAGCGCCAAACCGACGGCGTTGCTGGCGAGCTGGCCAGACAGCAGCTGGGCCACGCGGTCGTTGAGCGTCACCCGCGTGCCGATCTCGCCGGCGTAGCGCTGCTGGAAGAACGTCACCGGGAGCGCGAGCACGTGGCGGAAGAACTTGCTCGAGTTGACGATCGCGAGCTTGACCTCGGTGCGCTGCAGGCAGCGCTGCTGCAGGTAGGTCAGCGCGGCCTGGATGGCGACGGCGACGGCCATGCCGACCACGAGCGGCCGCACCCAGTCGTGCATCGCGCCGATGAGGATGTTGTCGACGAAGATCTTGTTGAAGGTCGGCACGACCAGCCCCGGCAGCACCAGCGCGAGGGTGACGAAGACCAGGAACCAGAGGCCGTCCTCCGCGCCGGGCAGCCGCGCCCGCAGGGCCGGCCAGATGCTCTCGGCCCGGCCGCCCGGCTGGAACTCCGGCCCTCGCTCGAAGACGAGCACCACGCCGGTGTAGCTGCGGTC
>Ga0335078_10010166_pt1 | contig 13942 bp, 8 predicted proteins | sample Lox_Sample_32_FD_206711 | JGI IMG/M metagenome (GOLD analysis project Ga0335078, IMG submission 206711) | Soil microbial communities from Loxahatchee National Wildlife Refuge, Florida, United States - Lox_Sample_3.2 | ecosystem: Environmental > Terrestrial > Soil > Wetlands | place: USA: Florida...
GTCAGAATACGGCCAAGTCAAGAACCATTTCAGATTTGCAGGAATGCCTTGATCAGGCGAACTGCGGCAAAGACGTTGACGGGAAACCACCTTAGGCTGCTCCTGCCACTCGGCTTACGGAATCACTGGGTGTTCAGGCCGCTCGGGGAATCTGCCAGCATCCCGGCGAACGCCGCCGGCAGCTACCGAGTCGATGGCCTCCTTCGAAAACGTCAAGAACCCCAGAAACCTTCTGCCATTGGCAGCGAAGCATGCTCTGTGGTAGTATCGTTGGCTCCAAAAAGTCGAGGATTTCTATCCGTGAAAACCGAGACGGATCTCGCACAAACAGACGCCGAAGAGTTTTTGTCTGATGTGAACGCCATCATAAGCTCGCCGGATCGTTGGACGGATGCAGTTCGATTCTATCCCCTTTCGGCGGACACTCACGGCGATGAGCCAATTCCCGAGGACCCGCCGGAGGAGAGGTTTGACGAAGACAAATATCTTCGTGAAAACCCGGATGTAGCGGCTGGAATTCAGCGGGGCGAGATCCGTTCTGGTTTCGACCACTGGATTCGCGACGGAAAACACGAGGGACGGACCTTTTACACGCTGAAGTCCATTGAACCCCGTCGCGAGTTTTCCCACGATGGCATGCCAGCCAAAAATCTTGATCCCCTTTCGTATGAAGGCGATCGCCCTCGCGGTATCCTCGAACGGGGGGGGCTCAAACCTTTGGAAACCGAACTACAGGGCGACTTTCGCATCGGGGAGGCGCCACCCAGTCCCGGCACGCTTCGTGGAAGGCTAGGGCAATGGACGATCTTAATCCTGCGCCGGATGCTGTGGTGGTATACGCGTTCAATCACCCTCACCGTGACGTCGCTTGTGCGGTGTCTGACCGAACACAGCGCTATTCTAGAGGGTTTTGAAAAAACTCTCGAGGAACACGATGCGTCTATTTGTTCCATTGCTCAGAGATTGGAAGGTGTCGAGAACCGGTCAAAGAATGTAGCCGCGACACAGAAGCGATTAGATAATTACACTCTCTTTTTAGAAAGATCGTTACGCGATTTACAGGCCGCAATTACTGACCTGCAGGTGTCCTCTCGAACTGCGCAAGCTGAAATGAAGTCCGAAAGAGCGGCACAAGAGAGCTTGGCGCTGCAATTAGCGGATATCGCGGAGAAGCAGGCTGCCGGAACGGCGCGTATCGATGAGAAGAGCCAGTTGCTTGAAACCTGCATTCGGGAGACCGGGCAAAGACTCGAAGGTGGGCTGTGCGCTGAGATGGGAGCCAGAGAACAGCTTGCAGGCCAAGTGTTGAAGGCGACGGAACAGTTGAAACACCTGCAGGCAAATTGGGTTGCCGCGCAGGCTTATGCCGAGCAGACCCGAGCGGAACTCACGTTTCAAGGTGGACGTGTCGCGATGGTCCTCCAGGAAGCGCGGAAGTGCCTGCCAGAACCGTGGTCGAAGGAGCAGTTGACTAGTATTGTCGAGGCGGCCGAGCACAGCACCGATGCCCTATATCTGGCATTTGAGAATATCTTCCGGGGCAGCCGTGAAGAGATCAAACAGCGCCACAGCATCTATCTTCCATTCTTAGCTTCGGCTGGAGCCGGTTCACCGACAAAGCCGGTTTTGGACCTGGGAGCGGGACGGGGTGAGTGGCTGGAATTACTTCGCGAGCACCAGTTGGTTGGCCGTGGAACTGATCGGAATCACGCCATGGTGGCGCTTTGCCACTCATTGGGTCTTGACGTCGCCACAGCCGAAGCTCTATCCCACCTCCACTCCCTGCCTGATAAAAGTTTGGGAGCTGTAACATCATTTCACATGGTGGAACATATTCCGTTCACGACGTTGCTAGTGCTACTTGAGGAAGCGGTAAGAGTTCTCCAACCCGGTGGGTTGCTGATTTTGGAGACACCAAATCCGAGCAACCTCCAGGTTGCTGCTCACAATTTCTATCTAGACCCGACACATCAACATCCTTTACCGGCCGCAATGTTACGTTTTTTTATCGAGGCAAAAGGATTCTGCAACACCAAACTCTTGGAACTTCATCCGTATCCTCCCGCATTGGTTCCGCCCGTTCCCCCAAATGACCCCTTGTCAGAACGGCTGACATCATTGCTTTATGGGCCTCAGGACTACGGAATCATCGCGGTACGGCCATAGAGCATATTAAAATGCCGTTGACCAATTCAAGTCCGGGCCCGCCAGTGTTACCTAACCCGAGCGCCAGCTGCCAGTCGAACGGTCTCGATTCCGATGGTTTCTTACAGCCGCATCGAACTGGTACTCCACCAGTCACGATCATTATCCTAACCTGGAACGGAATTGACTTTACCAAACGGTGCCTCCACACGTTGCGAGCCAATACGACATTTCCGAATTACACGATCGTAGTTGCAGACAATGGCAGCGCAGATGGAACGGTCGAATTCCTCGAAGCACAAAAGGACGTCAGGACGATTCGATATGAAACGAATCTAGGTTTTGCGAGGGGCAACAATAGAGCCATCGCCGCCAGCAATCCGGAATCTGACATCGTCCTTTTGAACAACGACACCGAGATTCATCAATCCGACTGGCTGATGCGCTTACAGACGACAGCCTACAGCTCTCCGCACATTGGCATTGTGGGATGCCGCCTGGCACGGGCCGATGGCAAGCTACAGCATGCTGGAACTTATATGCCCCTTGATACATTGTGGGGCCAGCAGTTCGGTGCCGGTGAGAAGGACATCAACCAGTTCGACACGAACCGAAGTGTCGAAGGAGTAGTCTTTGCTTGCGCATACCTCAAGCGTCAGGTGCTGGAAGATACTGGACTTCTAGACGAGGACTACTTCAGTTACTTCGAAGATTCAGACTTTTGTTTGCGCGCGGCGGAAAAAGGATATCGCGTCGTCTGCTGCGGTTCCGTGACCATCACTCACCACGAGAATGTGTCAACTCGGGTGAATCGCGTGAGCCACGCCGAGATCTTTACCGCCGCGCAGAGTGTCTTCAGGTCAAAATGGGAGAACAAGTTCCGGGCCAGTCGTTATACTCGCGAAATCGGCTGGCATTCAATCTTTAATTTTCCCACCGGCTACGCAATCAGCTCGCGCCAATTGGCATGCGCCCTTGACCGACAAGGAGTGCATGTCGCATACAAGTATGTATATGGCCCTGCAACAGTCTTTCCTAAGATTGAACCGGAAACGTCGGACAACTACATGGTCAACGTCATCCGCGGAAGAGTTCTCGACTCCTCCCGGATCCAGGTGGTTTACGCTCAAGGCGACGTATTTCAATCGAATTTCGGCAGCTACAGGATTGGCATGACGATGCTCGAGACTGACCGGATTCCGTCAGAATGGGTGCGGCAGGCCAACCAAATGGACGAGGTATGGGTGCCCTCCAGTTTCAACGCTCGGACATTTGCGGAGAGCGGGGTGCATCGTCCGATTCATCTCATCCCGCTTGGTGTGGATCCTGACTACTTCAATCCTCGGATTCTGCGGCGACCGTTTCCAAGTGTGTACACGTTCTTGTCGATCTTCGAATGGGGGGAGAGGAAGATGCCGGAGCTTCTCCTGAGGGCCTTCAACGACGAGTTTCGCTCCGATGAAGCTGTGGTCTTGCTTTGCAAAGTGCTGAATGTCGACCCGGGCGTCGATGTTCGGCGCGCGGTATGTGAACTGGAGCTTAGTCCGTCGGGCGGACGCATCCATTTCGCCTTAAATCAGGTGATCCCCGATTATCAGTTAGGCTTGCTTTATCGCACCGCTGATTGTTTCGTACTTACTACCCGTGGCGAGGGTTGGGGCATGCCCATCATAGAGGCCATGGCATGTGGCCTGCCGGTAATCGCCACGAACTGGAGCGCTCATTGCGACTTCATGACCCCTCAGAATGCATACCCGCTACGTGTAGAGAGGCTCGTTCGAGCGCAAGCAAAATGCCCTTATTACACGGGATCTTGCTGGGCTGAGCCTTCATACCACGATCTGCGACGATTGATGCGGCACGTCTTTCAGAATCAGAATGAAGCTCGCGCTAAAGGTGAGCAAGCCTCTCGCGACGTCCTCAGCAACTGGACCTGGGAGCACGCGGCGAAGAAGATCATTAGCCGCATCGACCAAATCCGATCTGCACCCGGTCACGCGGACGGCGTGGCGGCCCGAACAACAGGATGAGGCGGCGACCTCGAAAGCACTCTCCCGCAAAGAAGGTGTTTTCTAAACCAGACTAGCACCAGGCCATAGGCCGCACACGGTTGATTCTGAGCTTGAAGTACGAGACCGGTTCCAATCGATATTAGACGGATTGTTATACGATAGAGGTTGCGAGAGCGTCACCCTGGCATGGAACATTTTGTGACAAATGCGTCCCATTCAGATTGTTGCACGCGAAAGCTGGAAGCCTGATTTACCCGAATCACTCGTTGATTCGCTTGCCCAGGTTGCCGACGAGCTGGCCTCCCTTGAATGCACGCTGGTTGCGATAGGCAATCCGGCGGGCGACTCCATGCCGGCGTCCGCGCTTAAGGATGGTGCGAGAAGGCTGGAACCGCAACTGGCGTGGCAGGTTCTAAGAGACGAACCCAGCTCTGGGTGTGTCCACTCCCTGAACCAGGCGCTCCGATCGGCGGTGACGTTTCAACGTGATGTCCTTTTGCTGAATTCGAACACCCTCGTCTACCCCGGGGCGGTTTCCGAAATTCGCAGAGTCGCTTATTGCGACCCGATGATCGGCTTTGTCAGTCCGCGCTCCAATAATGGAGGCGTCTGCTCCTTGCCTGACCTCGAAGAGTACAGGCAACTTCCTCCTGGAGAATCGCGCCGTATCTTCAATCTCCTTTCCCCACACCTCCCTGAATGGCACTTCGTGCCCGCGGGTGCCGGATTTTGCCTCTTCGTCAAACTCGAAATTCTGAAGGAATTCGGTTACTTCGACGAATCTTACAATCTGAATTACGGCGCCGGCGCTGACTTGATCGTGACTGACCTTATCATGCGCGCGAACCGTTGCGGGTTTCGCGCCGCGCTGGCCAATCGGGCCTTCGTTTACCACGCCTGCGAGCGGTCGTTCTCGAGTTCCGGCAGCCCCAAACAGGCGCAGGAGGAAGTCAATGCTGCGAAGTTGAACGAACGCTACCCCGAGTATGTGCCCAGCGTCCAAAAGTACATCGATGGGTCTCATTACCAAGCCGAGCGTCTGCTGGCAACCCTGATTCCGGACCGGGGCGGACGTGTCGACCTGGTCTTTGATCTATCCAACCTGGGACCGGTCCACAATGGCACCTTCGAGGCAGTGAAACAGATTCTGCTGAGGGCCGAAAAGAGCTGGAGTTCGCTCTTCAATCTCTATGTGATGGCCTCCCCGGAAGCGGTCCGGTTTCACGGTTTGGATTGCGTGGAGCACGTGTTTATCGTACCCCCGGGCACAACCCGGACTTTCGCCGTGGCATTTCGGTTCGGCCAGCCATTTGAAACCGATCAGCTCATCCGGATGGGGAGGGTGGGGCTGATCAATGTTTACGCAATGTTGGACCCCATTGCTATAGACTGCTTGTACCTCAACCGCGGGAATCTCGACCTGAATTGGGCCGCCGTGTTCCAGCACGCGGACGGCGTCCTATACATCAGCGATTTTGTCGCCGAGGAATTTCGGCGGCGGTTTCCGCTGCGAAAAGGCCTCCGTGAGTTGGTGGCCTATCTTTCTCTAGACTACAAAGACTATGTAGACTCCTCCGCCATTTCGCAACCCGGGAATTATCTTCTCGTTATTGGAAACGCTTTCGCCCATAAGCGCGTACCGGCGACCGTCGATGCCCTGGCCCAGGCGTTTCCGACAGACAAGATCGTGGCGCTCGGTTTGCCGGGCGACGACCGCAGAAATGTGATCGCGTATCCCAGTGGCGGACTGACGGAGGAACAGATGGAGCGCTTGTGGCGTGGCGCCAGCGTAGTAATCTTCCCCTCGCTTTACGAGGGGTTCGGCCTCCCGGTTCTCAAGGGATTGGCACACCGCAAGCCGATGCTCGCACGGTCGATTCCCGCCATTCGAGCCATACAAAAGAAGCTTAATGCAGACGAGAACCTGATTCTCTATTCTTCCAACGACGAATTGGTTGAAACCCTGCGGCGAGGATTCCCGGTTTGGAAGGAGAACACTCATAGTGAAAGCTCCGGTGAAGGCTGGGATATAGTGGCGGATCGAATAGGCGGCTTCCTGAGGGATACATTGGAGGCTTTATCGTTCTCGGAAGTCCTGGTGCCGCGGCTAGACTACTTACGTCTGGTTCAAAGGGCCGAAAGTGCCCAAGGCACGGCAGAAGTTCAGCCGGTGACAGAGGTCTGGGAGGCGCGGCTGAGGGAGTTATCCGGATGTGTAGAACAACTAAAAACCCAGGTTCTGGAACGCGACCAGGATATTAAGGAGATCCATGCATCCTGGTCGTGGCGGCTTAGCTCTCCAATCCGGATGATTGGCGCGGTTGTACTGCGGGTGCTGGGAAAATAGAATGTAGTTGAAATCAGACTGCCACTGCCGGCGGGAAAGGGTCTTCCGAAGATGCCAAAAGCGCTGATTACTGGAATTACCGGCCAGGACGGCTCCTACCTTGCCGAGTTTCTCCTGGAAAAGGGCTATGAAGTACACGGAATGGTGCGGCGGGTCGCTCTCGAGGACCCGGCGCGCCGGCTGGGCCGGCTCTCGCTGGTAGCCAGCCGCATTCAGCTCCACGCCGCCTCGCTCGAGAGCTTTCCAAGCATCTACCAGGTTTTCAGAAAAGTGCTGCCTGATGAGTGCTACCATTTGGCAGCCCAGAGTTTTGTCAGTTACTCATTCGAGGATGAGTTTTCCACGCTGAACACGAATATCGATGGAACTCACTTCATTCTGGCCGCCCTCAAGGACGTCGTACCGCAGTGCCGATTCTACTTTGCCGGTTCCAGCGAGATGTTCGGCAAAGCGGAGGATGTGCCACAGAATGAGAATACCCGGTTCCATCCCCGATCCGCTTATGGCATCAGTAAGGTGGCAGGATTTGAGCTCACTCGCAACTACCGGGAGGCGTATGGGATACACGCCAGCAGCGGAATCCTCTTCAACCATGAGTCTCCACGCCGGGGTTTCGAGTTTTTGACGCGTAAAGTAACATCGGGTATCGCGCAGATTCGAGCCGGCAAAATACAACAGGTGCATCTCGGTAACCTGGAGCCAAGCCGCGATTGGGGCCATGCTCAGGACTACATTGCCGCGATGTGGCAGATGTTACAACAGGACAGTCCGGATGATTATGTGGTTGCGACAGGCCGGGCAAACTCCGTGAAAAGGTTCGTGGAATTGGCCTTCAGCCTGGCGGGGCTGAACTGGGAGGAACACGTGGTCGTTGACCAGAGGTTCTACAGGCCGGCTGAAGTGCATACCCTTGTGGGCGATGCTTCGAAGGCTCGGAGAATTTTGGGCTGGACGCCTAGGATCAGTTTCGAAGAACTGGTAGCTCAGATGGTATCCGCCGATTGTGCCGCACTGGGCCTGGCCGTGCCCGATTCCACGACCCCGCCATCGAATGCCGCAGGGCATTCACCTGCCTCTTCCCAGGATCAGTGATCGGGCCCTAGGTTTTCTGGTACGGAGACATGGCGTTCTGTGATCACGAGGTTTTCGATCCCGGCCGCCGCCTTATGGTAGAACAATAATTGAATCGCGTGCCTGCAAATCCTCGCGCCGACGACGCCTCAATCGATGCCCGCGTCGATAGCCGACTCCGCTTTCTGGAGGCCCACGGCCAGAAACACCAGGGTCTCCACAGGAGGCTGGCTCAAAGGGTCGAGGCGTTATGCTCCGACTTAGAAGCCGAGCGCTCAAAGCGGGAACAACTGGAAAAACAGGTATCGAATCTGGAACGCCAGATTCGCGAAAGTGAATCCCGGATTCGAGCCATTGAAAGCAGCAGGATCTGGCGTGGTTTGGTTTGGCTCGGCGGGGTGGCGCTGCATCTGGCCTTTACCCGGAAGTCTGCAGATAGGCGTGCGGTCGAAACCGGAGAACCCAATGATACGCCCGAAATAGCTGCCAGGCCGCCGTCGAATTTGCCGCCGGAAACAGCGCGCAGGATTGAAGAAGCAAACGGCGAGCGGGTGCCCGCCCCGCCTGCCGAGGGTGGCCGGCCCGAAATATCGCCTGACGAGTGGGCGAATGTGCTCCGAGCCGCCGGTCAACGGCTGCCGCCATCCAATCCGTCGCCGCTATTCACCATCCTCACACCCTTGTTCGATACCAACTCTGAGTGGTTAGGCAGGGCCGCACTGTCGGTGTTCGAACAAACAATGACGGATTGGGAATGGTGCCTCATCGATGACGGATCGGAACTGAAGCTACCGGGAACGATCCTTTCCGCGCTGTGCGCAAATCCGCGGGTCAGGGTAAAGCAACTTACGGAACACGTTGGAATCAGCGCCGCATTGAACATAGGCCTTCAAATGGCCGCCGGTCGATTTGTTTGTTTTCTGGATCATGATGACCTCCTGTCGGCGCACTCGCTGGACCGATGCGCTGCCGCACTCCAGACAGGTTGTGACGCAGTCTATACAGATGAACAGAAGATTTCAGAAACCGGCGCCCCGATTCAGCTTTTTCGCAAGCCGGACTGGTCTCCCGAGTACTTTCGAAGTTTTATGTATGTCGGGCACTTACTCTGCGTGCGACGGGATATCGCAATTGCGGCCGGCGGCTTTGATCCGCGCTACGACCGGATTCAGGATTTTGAATTTCTCTTGCGCTATTCTGAACTGACCCAGGAGATCGCCCACGTAGATCAGGTTTTGTATCATTGGCGCGCAGCGCCTGGAAGCGTGGCCTCCGACCAGCAGGCAAAAGGCGATCTGGCGCGTCTTCAGGAGGAGGCGGTCCAATCCCACCTCGATAGATTGAACATCCCTGCTGATGCCCGGCCGGGATCGGCGACCCACAGCCTGGAAATTGTCCCGCGGGGAACTCCCTCTTACCGCCAGGTCTCCATAGTTATTCCTGTCAGCGATGATCTTCCGGTCCTGGGTTCTTGTTTTGCTGGTCTGTCCAGCGCGGCATCGGGTCTCGATCTCGAGGTTATCTGCGTCGGTGGTGCCTCGATCAGCCACGATATCAATCAACTGATTCATGCTTTCGGCGCCAAATTCCTGTTTAGTGATCTGCACTGCCGATCGCAAAGTTACAATTGTGGCGGCCGCGTTGCCACCGGGTCTTATCTTGTATTTCTGGATCCGTTAATCGAGCCGATAACTCCGGGTTGGATCCGACAAATGCTCTATTACTCGAATCAGAAAGATGTCGGTGCTGTCGGCGGCGTGATCCTGGGTCAGGATGGAGTTGTGCAGGAGGCCGGGATCGCGGTCAACAACCGGTCGATTGCGGAGCCCATGTGGCGCGGCCAGCCGGGCGATTCGAAAGACTGGTTCGGCTCACTGGCGTGCGCGCATGAGGTGTCGGCCATTGGCGGCGCCTGCCTGATGGTGCGAAGAGATCTGTTCCTGGAGGTTGATGGGTTCAACACCTCGTTTACAACTGCATTGTACGATGTCGATTTCTGCCTGCAGCTTTCGGCTATCAATAAGCGGAATATCTTTACCCCGCGCGCCCGCTTTCTGCGGCGTGAGCCTGCTATTGCCGACCCGCCGGTTTCGTCTGCCGACCGGGCCCTCTTTGAAGATCGATGGCATGATGCGCTCGTTTCGGGAGACCGGTATTACCGGCCGTCGAGTGGATAGGTCGCCAACTTCGCTTCTCGATCTCCGCCGCTGCCTTCGCACCTCGCTATACTGCGGAATGCCATGAAGGCAGCCCTATTTCTACTCCTCGCACCTGTAATAACCCTCCCTGCCCAGACCCCCGACCTGCGCTCGCTGGCCGACCGCCAACTCGCCTCCCTCACCGCTTTCTATCAGGATTTGCACTCGCATCCCGAGCTGTCGCGGCAGGAAGAGCACACCTCCTCGAAGCTCGCCGCCGAGCTGCGCAGCGCCGGGTTCACGGTCACCGAACACGTTGGCAAGTACGCCGATGGCGCGCCCGGCTACGGACTCGTCGCTCTCCTGCGCAACGGACCCGGTCCGACCGTCCTCGTGCGCACCGAGCTCGACGCTTTGCCCATCGAAGAGAAAACCGGGCTGCCGTTCGCCAGCCGCGTCCGCGGCCGCAATGCCGCCGGCCAGGATGTCGGAATTATGCACGCTTGCGGCCACGACCTTCACATGTCGTCTTTCCTCGGGACGGCCCGCCTCATGGCCCAGCTCAAGGACCGCTGGTCGGGCACATTGATGATGATCGGGCAGCCCGCCGAAGAGACCGTCGAAGGCGCGCGAGCCATGCTGGCCGACGGCCTTTACACGCGTTTTCCCAAACCGGATTTCACCGTCGCGCTGCACGACGAACCCACAGTTCCCGCAGGCAAAGTCGCGCTCCACGCCGGTCCCATCTATGCCAGCGCCACTACGCTCGATGTCACGATCCGCGGGGTCGGCGGCCATGGGGCGCATCCCGAAGCCACTAAGGACCCCGTGGTAATGGCCGCGGAATACGTGACGGCGCTCCAGACCATCGTCAGCCGGCAGAATCTGCCGCTCGAACCGGCCGTGGTGACGGTCGGCGCCATCCACGGCGGATCGAAGAATAACATCATCCCTGACGAAGTTCTCCTGCAACTCACCGTCCGGGCGTTCAACGAGGATGTCCGCCGCAAAATGTTGGCCTCCATCGAGCGGATGGCGCGCGGCGTCGCTCTCCTCGGTGACGTCCCCGACGATCGCATGCCCATCGTCAAAATCTACGACAACGAATCGGTCCCGGCGACCGTCAACGATCCCCAGCTCGCCGGCCGCCTCCAGCAGGCCTGGATCGCATCGCTGGGAGCTGCCAACGTGCTTGGAATCGGCCCGATCATGGTGAGCGAGGATTTCGGGCTGTTCAGTCTCGGCGGGCAGATACCATCGCTGATTTTCCAGCTCGGAGCCGCCGACCCCGTGAAACTCGAGGAAGCGAAACGCACCGGAGCCGCGCTGCCACAGCTACATTCGAGTCTGTTTTATCCGCAATTCGAACCCGCTCTCCGAACGGGAATCGTGGCCACGTCATCGGCATTACTCGACTTGCTGAAGAAATAGCCTGTCGACGGCGCTGAAACTACCGCAGCTCGTGCTCGCGCGCCAACTGCCGCACCAGCGCTTCCAGGTCCGCCACGCGCCGTGCCAGATCGTCAATTGCCTGGCCTTCGGGATCGGGCAGCCGGCCATGCTCCAGCACGCCTTCTTCCCGCACGCGCACTACCCGGCCCGGCACGCCCACCACGGTGGAGTTATCCGGTACGGGCCGCACCACCACCGAACCCGCGCCGATCTTCACGTTGTCGCCGATGCGGATGTTGCCCAGCACTTTCGCCCCCGTGCCCACCACCACCCGATTCCCCAGCGTCGGGTGCCGTTTGCCCTTCTCTCCGCCCGTTCCGCCCAACGTGACGCCCTGGTACAAAAGCACGTCGTCGCCGATTTCGGTGGTCTCGCCGATCACCACGCCCATTCCGTGATCGATGAAAAACCGCCTTCCGATGGTGGCGCCGGGATGGATTTCGATCCCCGTGAGGAACCGGCTTGCCTGCGAGATCACGCGCGGCGCCAGCGGTACGCCCCATTTGTAGAGCTTGTGCGCCAGACGATGCGCCAATATCGCATGGAATCCCGGATAGCAAAGAAAGATCTCGAGCACACTCTTGGCCGCGGGATCTTCCCGGAAAATAGTGTCGATCTGTTCGCGGACGGCTCGAAACACGCTGCTGGCGCTCCCGGCCTAATGCGCTGCGACAGTCTCCCCGGTCTGAATCACGGGAGGCTTGGCGCCCGGCGGCACCGGAGCCAGCATGTCTTCCTTGCGTTTCACCAGGGTCGACGTGTTGTAGCTCGCCGATTCGAATCCGTGGCCGTGCGTGATGGCGTCCGTGGGACAGGCCTCCACGCAGTAGCCGCAAAAGATGCACCGGTTGTAATCGATGTTGTAAACCTTCGCGTACCGCTCCCCTCCCGAAATCCGCGTGGTGTCGGTGTTCTCGGCGGCCTCGATGTAGATGCAGTTGGATGGGCACGCGGCCGCGCACAAGAAACAGGCGACGCATTTCTCCAGCCCGTTTTCGTCGCGCTGCAATACGTGTGTTCCGCGGTACCGTTCCTGGAAGTTGGGCGGCGTGTCGGGATAGTAATCCGTGACCGTGGGAGACAGCATCTCCTTGAACGTAATTCCCATCCCTTTGGCCACGGCGGCGGCCGTCCCCAAAATGTCGATTTTATTGGGCATCGGATCTACTCTGATTCTAACAGGCACTCCGCAGAGCGGAAAGAACCGCAACAGATACCGGCCGCCGGTGTGGTTCCCGACCGGAACCTAATTCCGCGACCCTCAACCCGCCTTCCACGCGGGCACGTTATCGTCCTCGCGCACGGCGCCCAGCCGCTGCATTTCGGATTTCACCCAGCCCTCGATTACGCCGGCGATGGTGCCATCGGGGGCGATTCCATAGATCGTGGGCACGCTGGAGATGCCGTACGCGTTGCTCGCCGCGAATCCCTCGTCTTCCCGGTCCAGCAGCATGGGAAACGTCAGCCCGAAGTGGCGCGCGAAGTTCTCCGTATCCTCCACATCGTTCTGGGAGACCCCGAAAACGCGCGTGCCGGCGGCGTGGAGCCTTTCCAAAAACGGCAGCGTCATCTGGCAGACGGGACAAGTGACTTTGTAGAATACCAGCAACACCGGCCCGCCCGCGGTCAATTCGGCCAGCGATGTCTCACCGCCGGAGAGTTTCCCCAGCACGAACTCCGGAGCCTTGCTTCCCGTTTTCAGCAACGGACGCTGTCTTTCCGCAGCCATCGTGATTCTTACTCCAACAGACTACCCTTCCACAACTTCTGCCCTGCCAGCGACGTTTTCAGCGCCCAGAGCGCCAGCGCCAGGACCGACGCTTGCAGCAGCACGGGGTACGCGAAAAACCAGGCCGACGTGTCCGTGGTCAGGTGCCCATTCTGTAAGATGTTCGAGCAGGCCGCTTCGATTCCCATTGCCAGCAATCCAAAGCGCAGCATGATGAACGCGAAGATCGCGGCCACGCTGAAGCCTATCAGATGGATCCATACCGGTCCGTGGGCGTTCAGCAGCGTGAAGATGATTCCGAAACCAGCCCCGGCCAGCCATTGCTTGCGCAGCAGCACCCGAAGTAGAAAAACGATAAAGATGAACAGCATCGCATCGCGCACCCCCTTCGGGATCTGCGTCATGAAGATCGCCACTGTGCTGCGGAATCCATTGAAGGGCGCCAGCGAGCCGAGCACCGGCGAGCCGCCGGACCGGACTTCGATGCCCTGCAGGATGGCGTTGATCAGCGGAATGCTTGCCGCCGCCGCCAGCCCGACCAGGACGTCGCGCCCCACGATCGGATCGCGGAATCGCCCCTCCAGGACGCTCGTCCAGGAGATCAGCGATTGCGGCCAGTGGCGCCGCACATAGGGTTCGACCGCCATGTATACAAGCCAGCAGCCCACGCCGTACAGGAGCGCCGCCCCGAGTTCCCGCAGCACCAGTTCGAAAAGCGAGGTTGAAAGCGGGTAGTGTGTCCGGCACATCCACAGGACAAAGTGCGTCAGAAACACGAAAATGCCCAGCCGTGTCGCGCCCCGCAGGTTGCTGCGTTTCGCCGCGATGTTTTTGAGGGTCAGCCACGGCGCAGCCAGCGCGGTCACCAGGATGATCGCCGCCGTGATCAGCGCGTCGTACTGCGAGAGCAGCGGAGGTTCGGGAGTGGGGTCTCGCTCCGGCTCCGACCAGTCACCCAACATCTCGAAGTAGACCGGCTTGCCGCGCATCGCACCGGCCTCCACATGCAGCGGGAACTTCGTTCCGGGCCATTCGCCGTCCCAGGCGA
>Ga0335078_10010167_pt1 | contig 13941 bp, 10 predicted proteins | sample Lox_Sample_32_FD_206711 | JGI IMG/M metagenome (GOLD analysis project Ga0335078, IMG submission 206711) | Soil microbial communities from Loxahatchee National Wildlife Refuge, Florida, United States - Lox_Sample_3.2 | ecosystem: Environmental > Terrestrial > Soil > Wetlands | place: USA...
GCGCTGGATCGCATCACGTACAAGACGATCTGCATCGCCTTCCCCCTACTCACCCTGATGATCGCCGCCGGCGCCTACTGGGCCAACCGGGCCTGGGGTTCCTACTGGAACTGGGATCCCAAGGAGACGTGGGCGGCGATCACGTGGCTGGTGTATGCCGGGTACCTGCACATGCGCATCACCCGCGGCTGGCGCGGCCGCCGCGCCGCCTACTTCGCCATCGCCGGCTTCGGCGTGGTGATGTTCACTTTCTTCGGCGTTACTTACTTGCTGTCTGGATTGCATGCGTATGCCTGAGTGGGCAAAAGAAATGATCGACTCGGAGATGGAGCGAGAACCGTCCGGCGAACACGAAGCAGGACGTCCGCGCGCGAGTTTCTACAGCACCGGTTACGCCAGCGCTTCTGAGCCCGTCGCTCCGGCCTCGTCGGCGAACGATCCCTTGCCAGCGACGGAGGCTGAAGATCCCGACAGGCCCTGGCTGCGCGTCAATTGGGAGATCAAAGCGCTGGTGCCCATCGCGTGCGTGCTGCTGGGCGGCATGGTGCTGTTCTTGTTGGCTACGCTCTCCTGGCGCGATCCGGAGCGGCACATCGTGCTCCTGGTGGCAGGCACCGGAGCTATAGCCATCTGCGGCGCACTGTTAGTCGTGTTGACCTACACGGTGCAGCGTCCCATGGTCGAACTGCAACAAAAAATCGCAAAGCTGGGCGCAGGAGACCTGCGTGCTTCAGTGAGCTTCGCCAGGCGCAACGATGAGATCGGCGACCTTGGCCGCAACTTCAACCACATGGTCGAGCAGTTGCGCGAGACGCGGGAGGAAATCGAACGCCTGCACCAGACGCAGATGTCGCGCGCCGAGCACCTGGCGACGCTCGGGGAGATGGCCACCGGCCTGGCGCACGAAATCCGCAATCCGCTGGCGGGAATAGCGGGCGTGATCGAAATCATCGGTCGTGACCTTCCCTCATCCAGCCCGGCCCGCAGCGTGGTCAAAGAAGTCCGCCAGGAAATCTCGCGCATCAATCACATCGTCACCGATCTGCTGCAAACGGCGCGGCCGCATCCGCCGCAGGTGCGCAGGACCGACCTCAACACTACGGTGGAACACGCGGTGATGCTCGGCCGGCAGCAGGCACTGGCGAGATCGGTTGGCATCACGCTGCGAAAAGACCCCTCCCTGCCGCCGGTCGAGCACGACAGCGATCAGATCCACCAGGTGCTGCTCAATCTGCTGCTCAACGCCCTGCAGGCCATTTCCAGCGATCGTGATGGAGAGATTCGCGTCACCGTGAAATCCCAGGGCAAGAACGCGGCGGTAGAAGTCGTCGACAACGGACGCGGCATCGCACCCCAGCATTTGCCCAATATCTTCCGCCCTTTCTACACCACCAAGGGCGACGGCACCGGCCTCGGTCTGTCGCTGGCTCGGCGAATCGTGGAAGACCACCAGGGACGCATTGACGTCGCCAGCACCGTAGGGAAAGGCTCCACTTTCACCGTGGTCCTGCCCCTCCAGCGAACCGCTGCCCCAGCTTCGTCGTAAGTTGTTTGCCTCCAACCTGCGCGTCAAACGAATCTCATCCGAACTCCACGTGAGTGCGATCACCGGAACCTGTGATTTCAGTCATCGTGTTAGCCGGCAATTCTAGTTATCCAAGAACATCGCACCCGGCAGTCAGATTGCAGGTTCCAGGGCGAGGGGCAACGTGTTCAAGGACATCGAACATCTTATCCGGCTTGCGGTGGTCATCGTCGTCCTGCTGGCCATATTCGTGGTGCTGCGGGCGGCGGTCGTTCCGAAGAGTTTTGGCCAGTATGGCCACTACCGGGGAGCCGCGATCGCCGAGGCGGCAGCGCGACCCATTGCCTTTGCCGGCCACGACGTCTGCGAAGGATGCCACACCGACGTGGTCGAGCAGAAGAAACAGGGCAAACATGTGGTGGTGGCCTGCGAGGCCTGCCACGGCGCACTGGCCAAGCATGCCGACGATCCTACGTCCGTGACGCCGCCCAAACTGGACACGGCGGTGGTCTGCGCCCGCTGTCATGAAGCGAACAGCGCCAAGCCGAAGGGATTCCCGCAAGTCGTGACCGCAGATCACTCGGGCGGAATTGCCTGCGACACCTGCCATCAGCCCCACAAACCGAAGATCGAAGAACAGAAAGCGGAAGTCAAGCCGACGGGCAAATCCAGGACGGAGGGTAAGAACTGATGGACATCACCCGCCGTCGAATGCTGGTGTTGCTGCCCGCCGCTGCGGTCGCGTGGAAGTACGTCCAGGCGGGCACGCCTGAGCTTTCGCCCAACTACAAGCTCAGCGAGCACTGGTGGAGCATGTTGATCGACATCCCCAAATGCATCGGGTGCGGGAGCTGTGTGCGGGCTTGCGCGGAAGAGAACGACGTGCCTGACGGCTATTTCCGAACCTGGATCGAGCGCTACCACGTTGCCGACTGGAAGATCGAGCGGCCGGAAGTGGAGTCGCCAAACGGCGGCAAGCAGGGCTTCCCGCCGAACGAAATCAGCGGAGGCAAGAACTTCTTCGTTCCCAAACTGTGCAACCACTGCGCCGATTCTCCCTGCACGCAGGTTTGCCCGGTGGGAGCGACCTTTGTCACGCCCGACGGAGTTGTGCTGGTGGACAAGAATTACTGCCTGGGCTGCCGCTACTGTGTGCAGGCGTGCCCGTATGGCTGCCGCTTCATCAACCCAAAGACCAACACAGCGGAGAAGTGCACGCTGTGCTATCACCGCATCACTAAGGGTCTGACGACCGCGTGTTGCGAGGTGTGCCCCACGGGCGCGCGGCAACTGGCCGATTTGAAGAATCCTGAAGATCCGATTCACGAGTTCCTGCGGACCCATAACGTGCAGGTGCTGAAGCCGCACATGGCCACCGGAGCAAAGGTTTTCTACAACGGTATGGACGGATCGGTGAGGTAAAGGATGCAGCCCCGGGCGCATTCGTCCGGGGCGCGGCCGGTTGACGCTGTTGGCTTTGAAAGGGTGCGGCATCAAGCCGCGCCGCGAGTGCGGCAACAGAAATGCGGCTTTAGCCGCTAAGGGAAAGCAAGGAGGCGCGTGCAGATTCCCGTCGAAGGTTTCATGTACCCGAACGAAGTGGAGCTGCAATGGAGCGTGCTCATCGTTCTCTATCCCTTCATCACGGGACTGGTCGCCGGAGCCTTCATCCTGGCGTCACTCGAGCGCGTGTTCCGGGTAGAAGCAGTGAAGCCGACATACCGGCTGGCCCTGCTGACGGCGCTGTCCTTTCTGCTGGTGGCGCCGCTGCCGCTGCAACTGCACCTGGGCCATCCGGAACGATCGCTGGAAATGTACCTGACGCCGCATCGCTCCTCTGCTATGGCGATGTTCGGCTTCGTCTATCTCTGGTACCTGATGGCAGTCCTGCTGCTCGAAATCTGGCTCGACTATCGCCGCGACATCGTCCTGAAGTCCCAGAACCTTACCGGTACGGTGCGCATGATTTACCGGGCGCTGACATTTGGTTCGGCAAACATCAGCGAACGATCATTGAGGATTGACGAGCGGCTCGGGTACCTCATCACGTTGATCGGAATTCCCTCCGCATTTCTGCTGCATGGATACGTGGGCTTCATTTTTGGGTCGGTGAAGGCCAATCCCTGGTGGTCGTCGCCGCTGATGCCCATTGTGTTCATCTTCTCGGCGATGGTCTCGGGCATCGCCGCCGTGATGCTCCTCTACATGCTTTCGACAAAGCTGCGCGGCAAGCAGATCGACATCCGCTGCCTCGACAAGATCGCCCAGTACCTGCTTTACACATTCGTGATCGACTTCAGCCTGGAGATGCTCGACCTGCTGCAGCGCATCTATGAAGCCGACGAATCGTTCCGCAGCCTCGACTTCATGGTGCACACGCGCCTGTGGAAGTCGCAGGTCATCGTTCAAATTCTGCTGGGCACGGTTACGCCCATCGTTCTGCTCGGCTTGACCCAAGTCTGGAAATTCACCGACGTCGCCCGCAAGCGAATCTATGCGCTGGCTGGATGCTTGACCGTCATCGGCATCTTCGCCATGCGCTGGAACGTGGTCATCGGCGGCCAACTGTTCTCGAAAAGCTTTCTTGGATACACGACATACAAGATGAGTTTTGCCACCCGCGAGGGATTGCTGACGGCGATCGCGTTGCTGATTCTTCCCTTCGGAATTCTGTGGGTGTTGGCGAAACTCCTGCCGCCCTGGCCGGATGCGACTCCGCTTCCCGCCACTGCTGCGGCTTCGGCGCACGGCACCAGCTAGGCTCGCTTTCAGCGGACCGGATGCGGAGTATCACGATGCCGCAAGCGGTGGACAGCATCGCGTTGGCCCTGGAGCAGTTGAGCGAACGGGTGCGGGAACTGGAAGGGCGCATCGCCGCCCTCGAACATCGGCCGGAGCAGCCAATCCGCTCAGAGCCTCAACCGGCCAGCCTTCCGCGGTTGGAGAGGCCGCGTCCTCCCGCCACCTGGCGCGGTTTTCCTCCGGCAGAAATGCCCGGCGGCACGGTTCCGGTGCTGGGCAAGGCGGTGTTGGGAATCGCCGGCGCCTATCTGCTGCGCGCCCTGGCGGAATCAGGCAACATCCCGAAATTGCCCGTGCTGTTCGTGGCCATTGTATACGCCGTCCTCTGGATGGTCTGGGCGGTGCGAACGTATGTTGCCAGCCGCTTTGCCGGTATCACGTATGCGGTCACTTCCGCTCTGATTCTCTCGCCCTTGTTGTGGGAATCCACCGTGCGCTTTCAGGTTCTGTCGCCGGCGTTGGCGGCGGTGGTTATGGTCGCCTACCTGGTGCTAACGCTGGACCTGGCCTGGCAGCGCGATCTTCAGTTGATTCCGTGGATTGCCACGCTGGTGACCGTCGGCACAGCCCTAGCTCTCATCATCGCAACCCACGAGCTCGCGCCGCTCACGGCGGCGTTGCTGGTTGTCGCCCTCGCCACTGAAGTCGCCGCATGTCTGGGCCATCGCCTCACCCTGCGGGCCGTGCCTGCCCTGGCCGCCGACTTCGCCGTGTGGCTGATCGTGTATGTGCTGGCCTCTTCGGAGAGCGTACCGGAGGGATATCATCCCGTCGCCGCAGCCACGATCGTCGCATTGTGCCTCAGCCTGCTCGCCATCTACGGCGGCAGCATCGCTGTGCGCAGCTTCGTGATGCGCCGGCCCATCACGTTCTTTGAAGTCGGCCAGGGTGTGCTTGCGTTCGTGCTCGCGGCTTACGGCACCATGCGCGCCAGCCAGAATTCCGCGGCCATGGCGCTCGGCGTATTTTTCCTGCTGCTGGCCGCCGTTTGTTACTGGGGAGCTTTGTCACGGTTCGCTGAGGAGGCGCAGGCCCGCAATCGCCGGGTGTCGGCAGCCTGGGCTGCGGCGTTGTTTCTGGGGGGAAGCTTCCTGGTTTTCCCAGCGAATCTGAGGGTGCCGATCCTATGCCTCGCCGCGGCCGCAGCAGCCTTCGTATACTCGCGCACGGCGAAACTGAGCCTGGGCCTGCACGCTTCTTTCTATCTGGTGGCGGCGGCCGCTGTTTCGCCACTTCCCGGATATGCCGCAAACGCGCTCGCAGGCGCCGTTCCAGCAGCCCCGGAGTGGAGTGTCTGGGTGGTGGTGATTTCTGCAGCAGTCTGCTACGCCGCCGGATCGGGCGCGCACAACGATCAGGGCAAACGCAGGCTGCTCTGGGTGATGCCGGCGGCGCTGGTGGGATTTGCGGGTGCGGCCCTGGCGGTGGCCGCGCTCGGCTGGCTGTTCGCGGGCCGCATGGAACTCAGCGCGTCGCGTCTTTCCGTGGTGCGCACTATCGTGAACTGCGCTTTGGCACTGGTTCTCGGGTTTCTCGGTTCGCGCTGGAAACGCAGTGAACTCGGATGGGTGGCGTACGCGGCCGTCGCTTTCGGAACGCTCAAACTGCTCTTCGAGGACTTGCGCTTCGGCAACGCCGCCTCGCTGGTGCTCTCCCTTCTCTTCTATGGTTTGGTTCTGATCTTGCTCCCTCGGCTAACGCGGCGCGGGCGGACGGATGCAAGCTTTCTGGCGAATTAAGCCTTATCCGGGACGGCTCAGTTTGAAGTCGTGGCAGCTTCCTTCGCGAACTTTTGCGGCCGTCTTTTGCGAACTTCGCGGTGAACAAAAGAGCTAACCGCAAAGGGCGCAAAGGCCGCGAAGGCGACCCAGGAAACATCCCCAGTCAGCCACTATCTGATACTGATGCGCGTACCCTCCCCGTCCTCCGCCCGTGTATACTCTGAAGAAGTGCGCTTAATCCCAAGGCTGATCCAGCGCCCCTTGCCGAGCGCCTGCGCTTGGGTGGAAGGCCGGGAGTTTGCTTGCCCCGCTGGAAGGTCCTCATAAAAGTCAGGCATGCCGACTGAGAAAATCCTGATCGTGGATGACGAGCGTCTGGTGCGCTGGTCGCTGCAGCAGAAGTGTGAAGAATGGGGATACGACGTGGTCGAGGCCGACGGCGGCTATGCCGGGCTGAAACTGGCGCAGCAGGAAACTCCGGATCTCGTTCTGCTCGATGTACGCATGCCCGATCTGAACGGCCTGCAAATCCTGGAGCATCTCAAGAAGAATCCGGGTGCGCCTGCCGTCATCATGATCACCGCCGATCCGCAACTGGACGACGTCAAGAGCGCGCTCAAGCTGGGTGCCTACGATTTTGTCGGCAAGCCTCTGGACTTTGACGAACTGCACGTCACTATTCAAAATGCGCTCGAAGCCAACCGGCTGCGCAGCGAAGTGCAGACCCTGCGCGGAGAAGTGCGGCGCCGCACCGGCTATCACGAGGCAGTTGCGGTTTCGCCGAAGATGATGGAGTTGATGAGCTTCGTTCGTAAAGTCGCAGCCAGCGAGGCCACGACGATTCTCATCCAGGGCGAGAGCGGCACAGGAAAGGACTTGATCGCTCAGACGATCCACTACGAGAGTTCGCGCCAGAACGGGCCTTTCGTCGCCATCAACTGCTCGGCCATTCCCGAAACGCTGATGGAGGCGGAACTTTTCGGTCACGAAAAAGGCGCCTTCACCGACGCCAAGCAGATGAAGAAGGGTCTGTTCGAAACGGCTAACGGCGGCACACTGTTTCTGGACGAGATCGGCGAGCTTTCGCCGTTGTTGCAGGCCAAGCTGCTGCGCGTGCTTGAAGATCAAGTGATTCGCCGCGTCGGCGGCGTGCGCGATTTGCAGGTGGATGTGCGGGTGGTCGCGGCTTCGAATCGCGATTTGGAAAAGGCGGTACGGGAAGGACATTTCCGCCAGGATCTTTACTACCGTCTGGCGATCATCGCCGTTTTTATTCCGCCTCTGCGCGAGCGCACTGAAGACATTCTCCCGCTGGTGGATTTCTTCATCTCCTGGTACAACCGCAAGTTCAAGAAGTCGGTCAAAGGCATCAGCGCGGACACGCAGCGTCTGCTGCTGGCGCACAACTGGCCGGGAAATGTGCGCGAACTGAAAAATTCGATCGAGCGGGCGATGATCCTTGAGGATGAGTCTGTTCTGCGCCCGCTGTACATGCCGTTCGCCGTCGGAGATGCCGCGCGCAGCGGCCTGACTGCCTTCGAGCACACGAGCGCGTCCGGGGATGGCGGAGGCAAGCAGTTGCCCAGTGGACGCGTCTTGCCGCGGCTCTATATTCCGGAGGAAGGAACATCTCTGGAAGAAGTCGAGCGCGCCATGGTGGACCTGGCGATGCGCCAGGCCAACGGCAACCAGACGCACGCCGCTCGCCTACTCGACATCAGCCGCGACGCACTGCGCTACAAGCTGAAGAAATTCGACCTCGTCCCCGGTGATGAAGAAGGGGCCGATTCGACTGAAAATTCCGTGGCCACGGAAGGTTGACGCGGGCGGAAGGGGCCGCGCCGCACGAACCTATCCCGCTGTCGTTCGATCCCCGCCGGAGCGTTTGCTTTCGTACATCAATTCATCCGCCCGGCGTATGGCGGACTCTGCGGAATCTTCCTCGCCTAACACAGTCGCGCCGATCGAGGCCGTGACCGAGACGCGCGAACCGCCAGCCATGACGGACGATTGCGCGATCAGCACGCGGCAGCGCTCCGCAAGATCGCCCAGACCGACGGCATCCAGATCAGGCAGCAAAACGAGGAACTCTTCCCCGCCCCAGCGGCCGGCCACATCGAACGGCCTCAGACCCTGCGTGAGCGTCTTGGCGACCGTTTTCAGCAAGGCATCGCCGACCTCGTGGCCGTGGGTATCGTTGACCTGCTTGAAGTGATCGACGTCGAACATCAGCAGCCCGTAGCGCCGGTCAAAACGCCGATGCTCCTCCAGCGCCTGCTCCACTTTCATTTCAACGTAGCGCCGGTTAGACAGTCCGGTCAGGGCATCGCGGAAAGCGAGTTGCTCCAGTTCGCTGAGCCTCTTTTCCGCTTTCCTGTAGGCCGTGGAATCGCTGAAGACTTCGACCGCACCAACAATATTCCCCTGCCGGTCTCGCATGGGAAGAGCACGCACGCGCACCGGAACTCGATGGCCCTCCTTGTGGCGGAGACAGATCTCAACCTCGCGCGCCTGGCCATCGAGGATGACATCGTGAAGTGGACAGCCGTTGCCGCATAGCGGCCGACCGGCTTCGTCCACGTGTCCCAGAAGGCCGTCGAAACAGCTCTTCCCCTCCGCTTCAGCGGGAGCGTAGCCCGTCAGCCGATGAGCGCCGTCATTCCAGTACGTGATCTTGCGCTCGCGGTTTACGAAGTAGACGCCGTCGTGCATGCTGTCGAGGAGTTTCTCGTAGAAAGACGACGAGAAGCGAATTCCCCACAGACCCTCGCATGACTCGAGTGTGCCGACGCCGTAAAGATGCCCGTCGGCCTGCGGTCCCATGGGAGCGACGACGTGCCCAGTGACGGTTTCGTTAGTGCCAATCCGGCGGACATGAACCAGTTGGTCGGTCTGCAGCACATGCTGCAAGGGCAGGCAACACCCGTAGCGGCTCACCGTCATGGTCTTGGTCCTCTCGGCGAAGCGCTTGCCGGAGAGGTCGGTTCCGGCAACTTCTACAGCGAAGGCGATGGACACGCGATCACTTCTCCGGCGGGCGGACGTGGCTGGTAAGTGAGATTCCATAGGGAGCTATCTCGGCAAGGAAGGGGGAACACTTCACTTCCGCCGGTGGAGTTGTGCAGGTCGGCTGAGGCGACCTCCCATTTTGGGACGTGTTCAAAACGGGGCGAAGGTTCCCACCTGAAAGCCGGCGGTACTGTGATTCCGGGACATTCCTGAGCGGTTCCTTTGCATACAAGCCTTGAACCGCAAAGGCCGCAAAGAAAAGATCCAGAGCACGCGGAGCGAGGCTCCGCCGCTACGGTTGAACCTGGTTCGCCCGAGTAACGGTGCGAATCATCGGTCTCAACCCGCTCTGGACATCTTTGACAACCTGGATCCGGCCCACGCCCAAATGAGCGCTGGGCGACGGCGTCAAAGTTACGCCATCGTTCACCTGGGCACAGTCCATGCGCAACGTGCCATTGTCATTAAACACGAGGCCGTAGAAACGAAGCGTATTGCCGGCTGCGAGGGTCTGCGTGTTCAGCATCTGGGTATTGTTGTCCACATAGGCTTCCACAACATCCGGGTTGTTCAGACGCGTAGTCTGCCCCTGCTGAATCGCAAGATCTGGAAACAGGTCGTACGATGCGAGCGAGACGGTGTAGTCGGTGAAGTTGCCGGCAACAGCTGATCCGATGATGGTCCCGTCAATGACCTGCGGCATCAGGGTGATCGCTTCGATCTCCGTGTAGGGATTGGAGGTATCGCTAAGTTCTGGAGAAGAAAGATAGATACTCTGTCCCGCAACCAAATTCGAAGCGTTAAAACTGGCGACAAACGGGAGGTTCTGCAGGTTGGAAAGCTGGCCGGAGATCTGGAAGACGGCGCTATCAAAACTGAAATACTGTCCTCCGATGACATGGGTATTAACGAAATCCGTGCCCTGATCATCGCGCCCCCAGATTACGAGGGCTGCTTCCGCACCCGACACGTACATGACCGGCCCGATGACCACGTCAGCTGCAGAAGGGTTTTCCACCGCAATACGGGTCGCAGTGAGCGAGCCATCGGATTGAATCGCTGCGTCCATGTCGACGAATGTGTCGACAGCGAGCCCGGAGAAGCTGGCAATCCCCTGATACATCGTGTTGCCGTTGGTACGTATGGCAACGCTTCTCGATAATGCGTCTCCCTCGGAAACAGACAGCGTGAAACCGCTGCCATCAGCCCCAATCGCGGAGACCTGGCCGTCGAGTCCTGCGACTTTGCCGTTCACGGGGTTGGTTGGAGACGAAGACAAAGTTGCCGGAGTGATGTTGAACGTCGGCGTGATTTCGTAAGTTGGAACTGTGTAATCGGGAAAATAGCAGGTACTGGGAAAACTCGCGGACTGCAAGACCTGCAGATTGACGGAAAGGGCCATGTTGTCGCCGCTGATGGTGATGGGCGAAGGCAGGTTCACGGTCACCTGGGAATTCGGGGTGTAGCCATAGGCAAACGTATCGGACGACAGGCCGCCGTCAGGCAGCAGGGCTACGCAGGTGAACTGGGCGCCTCCAATGGTTGCGGTGGCCGAGGTGTAGATACCCTGCGGGATGGTGACGGCGGGTAAAGGTTCGGCCTGGCCGTTGAGATGAACGAATTCGTAGCCTTGCGGCGCCAGGAGCAGGTTTGCCGTCTTGCCCGACTTGTCAGTAAGGGTGATGCTTTGCAAAACGAGGTCAAATTCCACCAACTGATCGTTCGCGGTGCTGGTCAGCACCGGCGTGACCGCGGTGTTGCCGCTCAATTTCTGTCCGCCACCGCTCGGACTTCCGCTGGAGCCACAACCCGTCGCAGTGCCGAGTGCCAGGGCAAGCAAAACAGTAACCAGGATGGCTGCAAGACTTGAATGGGAATAACGGAAAGGAGACGAAGGAGCGGAATTCATACGACCCTCCGGCTGGCGCGCTCGAACATCTGCAGCGACTGCTACCTGTTTACGATAGCCGAAAGTTCGTCAAAAGATGTATGAAGATTGTAGAAATTTGCAAAGGATGTCAAGAATTCTCTCGGGCTGAAATATGGGCCTGCGTACCCGTCCACGCAGGATTAGTAGTTGATGGCGATGGCTCGTTTGTTTTCCTGTGGTGGCTTGCTGCTGTTCGTCGTCGGCGTATTCAGGCGGAACAGCCGGGCCAGTGCAGCAACGATGCGCTCCTGTTCGTCTTTGTGGGGAAGTTGCTTGAGCTTACGCGCGACCGAACTGGTAATCCCATGTGCGATGTGTGCCGTGATGGCACGCAGCAACTGATCCTGCTCACGGGTAAACGGCCCTCGCTCTTCGACGAAGGATTCCAGTTCTTTCCGGATCATCTCGTCAAGTCGCCGGCGTATTCCGAGGGCGGTGGGCAAGTGGTTTTCAGCCTGAAGCTGCCAGCGGAAGGACTTCACCTCCGCCGCGACGATCTTTTCGGCCTCTGTGGCGGCAGCAGCATAATCAGCGACCTGGATCTTCCTGATCCGCTCCAGGCTGTCAAGGTCATAGAGGAGAATTCCATCCACCCGGCGCACTTCCGGATCCACGTCGCGGGGTACGGCGATGTCAATGATCACCAGGGCCACGCGGTTGCGCTCGGCGGCGATTCGTTCCGCTTCTTCCCGGGTCAGAATGACGTGCGGACACCCGCTTGCGCTGATAACGATGTCGGTGTCGAGCAGGCATGGCCAGCGATTCGACATCGTGGCGGTCGTGCCTCCCAGTTTCTTCGCCGCGTCCGCGGCCCGCGCCGGCTCGTCAATGACGACCACTGACTGCAAGCCCTGTTCGATCATCAGGCGGGCCGAGTCTTCGACCTTCTTTCCCGTCCCCAGGAGCAGCAGCTTCCGTCCTTCGAGCGATCCGAAGATGGGCCTGGCCAGATCAAGCACTGCGTGAGGAAGAGAAGCAGTGTGTTTCTCGATCGCGGTCTCTTTGCGCACGCGCTCGGAAATGCTCAAAGCTTTATCGAGAACGGCGTTCAGACAAGATCCGGCGGCGCCCATGGTGCGCGCCTGCTCCCGCGCGGCGATCAGGCATGCCGCCGCATCGTTGCCGCACAGCATGGGGCAATCGAGGCCGCAGGCGATGCGGAATATGTGAGTAAGGGCGGCGTCGTCGAGATGGCGGTAAAAGTGCTCCCACTCGCTGAGTTTCAGGCTGTGCTGGGCTCCCAGATACTGGACCAGGGAATTCGCTGCCAAGGTCGCGTCTTCTGCCCAGAGAAGAAATTCAGTGCGGCAGCAGGTGGAAAATAGCACGATTTCTTCGATGCCCTCGGCACTCTTGAGTTGGCGCAGCACTTCGTAGCGCCGGGCCTCACCGATCCAGAACCGCTCCCTCATGGCTAATGGCGCGGAACGATGATTCAGTCCGACGACCATCAGGGTTGGTTCCATGAGGCACCTCGAAGGCTACTAGCATTGTGAATAGGGCACGCATTCTGCCAAAGGGGGGAAGTCGTCCTTGATGGGTATGGCCGTTTTTTTCAGCAACTTGCAAATGTAAAAAAAGACAACAAGGATTTTTAACGTCCTCTTGGTGCGGCATATGACGCGTTATTCCGCGTCGTTTGGCGCGATCTCGTGGTTGGCGAGGGAGCGCAATCTCCATGTCGGGCAAGGAGTTGAGATCGGACTTGAATCACTGAAGAAAGTGACTGCGATCACAGACCAATTCACTCCCAACATGGAAACTGCATGACGATTAGTACGCGTTAATGCCTCTTGAATCTTGCCCGGGGTAGTTACTTGCGTTCCCCAGGCGAGACGCGGTGGTTCTGGAGGAGAGGATAAGCAATTATGAAGATCATGAAGCTGGTTATTCTGATCGTGATGATCGCTCTCGCATTATTCCTGGTCTTACCCAACTTGTCCTGGGCGGCAGACGACGGCGCGACGGTTTATAAAGCGAAGTGCGCGGTCTGCCACGGCGCGGACCTGGCGGGCAAACCAGCTGCCAAGATTCCCAGCCTGGTTGGCGACGACTGCAAGAAAGCCTCCGATGCTGATCTGACCGATATGATCGCAAACGGCGGCAAAGACAAGAAAGCCATGCACGCGTTCGCCAACAAGGGCGTGACTGCGGACCAGGTGAAGTTGCTGGTCGGCTACATTCGCGACGCGCAGAAGAAGTAACGAGGAAGCGAGCCAAGCGCGCGGTTGTTGCGTCGCACAGAACGCTCCGCAACGCGCCGCTTGCCCAGATCTCTGGCGGCGCAAAAAGCGCATGCTTGGGATGACAACCACATCGCTGTTCCACACGGCGAACCCGCGCTGCCGGCGTTAAAGGCTGGCAGCGCGACTCCGTGAGGGTGAGTAATCCGCTCACCGGCCAGCTCTGGCCGCAAAGCCGGGCAGCCGGATATCCCCTCCCGCTCGCCACTTTGGGAACAGCCAGCCCGGGTCTCGGTGCTCACCCCCAGACCCGGGCATTTGTTTGGGCGGGAGGATTCAAAGTCGCAAGGTTGCAACGTTTCAAGAGTTGCACCGTTTCAAGGTTGTAGGGTTGGAAAATCTCTTTAGGCCTTGCAACTCTGAAGCCTGCGTTTTTGCGAGGTTCGTCACGCCAGGGTGTGATTCTAATCACAGCCTTTTTCCACCCGCGAAACTACCCTCAACCTTGCTTGTGGGGGCTCTTTAAGAGTAGGCCGGAAGGGGGAATCCATGGTGGTTGCCAGCACAACTCCGAATATGGGCCGCATGGCGGCACGAGATTTTTCCAGGAATCCCATGCTGGTTTACTGGGAGATGACGCAGGCCTGCGGATTGGCCTGCAAACACTGCCGCGCCGAGGCCATGCCGACTCCTCATCCTCTGGAACTCAACACCGAGGAAAGCCAGCGATTCCTGAAACAATTGGTGGATTTTGGTGATCCGCTGCCACAC
>Ga0335078_10010169_pt1 | contig 13939 bp, 16 predicted proteins | sample Lox_Sample_32_FD_206711 | JGI IMG/M metagenome (GOLD analysis project Ga0335078, IMG submission 206711) | Soil microbial communities from Loxahatchee National Wildlife Refuge, Florida, United States - Lox_Sample_3.2 | ecosystem: Environmental > Terrestrial > Soil > Wetlands | place: USA...
TCCTCGTCAGTCACGGGCCTTCGCCTCCGTGGTGGCGAGCGGCGCCGGCCCGGCGGTGCTCGGGGCGCTATACACGCCGGGGTACGGCGACAGCCGGGCCGCGAGGCGGCGCTTGTACGAGACGCGGTAGCGCCAGTGGAAGAGCGCGATGACCACCGCGTTGACGACGAAGATCGGACCGATCGTCATCGCGACCGAGGGGGGCGTGATCTGCACCCCGGGGGTCTCGCCGCCCCAGACGGTCATCAGGACGAAGAAGGCGAGCAACGACGTTCCGGCCCAGATGAACAGCGGGCGGTCGCGCGGATGGGTCCGCTTCGAGCGGTCGAGGAACGGCAGGAAGAGGATGTAGACCAGGATGGCGGTCGAGATCCCGACGGCGAGGACCGGCGTGATACCGGCGAAGTCGACCAGCTTGAACAACCAGAGGAAGTACCAATCCGGTTCGGTCACGCCGGGGGTGACCGCGGTATTGCCGACGTAGGTGGGAAGGCTCCACGGCCAGAGCGCGGCGATGGCAAAGAGGACCCCGGTGTAGACGAGCGCCCACTTGATGATGTAGAACAGGATGTGCGGGAAGAACGGGACGTGCTGTTTGTCTTCCCGCTCCGTGAACCGACGACGTTGGAGCGGGTCGGAGGACGCGGGCGGGGCGATCCCGTGCGACTCGAAGAGCGCGATGTGGGCGTAGAGCAGCACCGCGAGGGCGAGGGGGATCAGGACGACGTGGGCGTCGAAGAACCGCGATAAGAGACCCTGCTGCGACCCGTCCGCTAAAATGAACGGAGCGAGGAGGGGACCGAACGTCGGGAGGCGGATCGCGAGGACGAGCCCCACGTTCGTGGCGTTGTAGGAGAGCTGGGTGTACGGGAGCAGATAGCCGGTGAAGCCCATTCCCAGGGTCAGGACCATCAGGAGGGTCCCGACCATCCAGGAAAACTCGCGCGGCGCCTTGTACACGCCGACGTAGTAGCCCCGGAAGAAGTGGACGAACATCAGGAAGATCATCGCGTAGGCGCCGTAGAGGTGGGTCGAGAGCAGCAGCGAACCCATCGGGACCGAGTTGATGATGTAGTACGTCGAGCACCAGGCGGCCGGGGCGACCGAGTACGTTCCGACCGGCTGCCCGCAGGCCGTGAGGGTCGGCGCGACGCTCGGCTGGTAGTAGAGGAGCAGGAGTGCGCCGGTCACGACCTGGAAGAGGAAGGCGTTCACCACGAACGCGCCGGTCCAGTACGACGGCTTGAACGTGAACGCCGGCTGGGGTCGGAGCGCCCACTTGCGCATCCCGGTCCGGTCCTCGACGAAGTCCCAGACCTTGTTCAGGCTCCGGTTGTACAGATTTCCCAGCCCCACCGATCGCCCCTCCTAGGTCGGGAAATTGCAGAGGATCACGGGCGCTTCCTTCGTGACCTGGCTCGTCGTACCGACGCCGTAATCGCCCTGGAGTGTGGAGAGGTGGCCGTTCACCGGCGGGCCGGTGACGTTGATCGCGAAGATGTTCCCGCTCGGGTCCGCCTCGAGCGTCACCTGGGGCAGCGGCAGCACGGCCGGTCCCGTCAGGTTCGACGCCCGGTTGGTGGGGTCGTAGGTCGACCCGTGGCAGGAGCAGTGGATGTAGAACGTCTTCCCGCTCGGAGTATCGGGACACGTCCCGGGCGGATAGTACGCGATCGCGGGCGCCGGGCATCCGAGGTGCTGACAGATCCCGCTGTAGGCGACGATCGAATTGTGGGTCCCGATGCCGCCGGGGAGGTTCTCCGCGCCGTTCTTCCCGTCGGGGGTTCCGCTCGCCGGGTACAGGTTCAGCAGGAAGTTCGGCTCGTTCCGAAGCGGGTAGTTGAACAGGTAGAGCTCCGACGTCTCGGCGTTGTACTCCGACTCCACGCCCGAGACCGTGAGCGGGCTTCCGTCGACGTCGAGGAGCTGCACCTTCGGATAGCTCGCGAGCCCGATCGCCGGCGGCTGGAGGTATTGGAGCGAGCCGCCGACGAGCCCCCCGGCCCCCGCCCCGATCAGCCCGCCGACCGCGAGCAGCTTGAGGACGTTCCGCTTCGTCTCATCGACATCGCCGATCTCCTCGTCCGCCGCGGCCGCGAACCGTCGGAGCTGCCCGACGGGGAAGTCGAGCGCGGGGTTGCGGGCGGTGGTCCACGGACAGCTCTCGCGGCAGTCGAACCCCCCGTTCATCATAGGGTCCTCCCGCGGGTGTCCGGTACGGTGTCGTCGACCTGGGCCGGGTCCGGGATGCGCGCGTCGCCGGGGAGCTCGGCGCGTTCGCTGCCGTGGTAGACCGCCCAGATGATCCCGATCCCCATCAGGACGACGAGGATCTCGGTGAGCTCGACGACCTCGTCCGGGCTGAGGGTGCTCATCGGACCACCTCGCCGGGGGAGGCGACGGACGGGACAGTCGTCGACCAGGTCGGCACCGGGACGCCCCCGGTCCACGGGAACGCCGGGTCGTACGTCGGGGTGAACGGGGCGGCGGGGGGGACCCGCACAGCGGTCGGGATCCCGCTCACCTGAGGCGTGGGAGAGTCGAGCCCAAGGAGCGCTCCGCGGATGGAAAGGCTCGGTCCGGTGGCGCCGGGCAGGTCGACCGCCTTGGTGAGCTCACCGAGGAGCTCCTGCTTCAGGTGCAGGGCCCGGCCGTACCACCGGCCGAACGTCCGCAGGACCTGGGCGTTCTCCTTTCCGAAGAGGAGGAACACGGCGACCGCCACGATGATGAGCCAGTCGACGTCCGAGAACAGCGCCATCAGCTCACCCGGCCCCGACCGCGCCGCGCGGCCCGTCGCGCGCGAGGTCCCGACGCGTCTCCCAGCGACGGGCGAAATACGCGCCGCCGAAGTAGAGCCCGATCATCGGCGTGGCGATGATCATCATCGTGATGCCGGAATTGTCGGGGGTCACGACCATGCCGAAGACCAGGGCACCGATCACCGCCCCCCGCCAGTGCTTCCTCCACGCCGATGCGCGAACGACCCCGAGCCGGGTGAGCGCGTAGATGAACACCGGCAGCTCGAAGACCACCCCGAACGCGAGCGAATAGACGAGCGCGAACGTCACGAAGTCCTGGACCCCGAGGACCGGCGCGAGCCCCATCGCCGCGACGTACCGGAAGAGCAGGAGGAAGGTGAACGGCGTGAGGAAGAAGACCCCGATCGCGGTTCCGACGGCGAAGAGGGCGGAAGCGGGGATGCCGATCTGGCGGAGCAGGGCCCGCTCGTTGCGCCGGAGCGCCGGGATGAGGAACGCTCCGATCTCGTGGACGATCCAAGGCATCCCGAGGATCACGGCCAGCAGAAGGCCGATCTCCATCTGCACGACGATCGAGTCGCCGACCCCGATGTTGAGGAGCTCGACGCCCGGAGGGAGCATCCACGCGACCATCGCGCGGAACACCTGGGCGCTGATGTTGTAGAACGGGTTCGGCCACGGGTAGGCGAACGGTACCGCGACCCCGACGATGTGGACCGTGAACGGAACGAGCTCGAAGAACAGGAGAAAGCCGAAGAGCGGCCCCAGGACCATCGCGATCCGGATGAGACGGTGACGGACCTCGCCGAGCACGGCGAGGATCCGGTCGAGGTCGCCCATGAGTCAAGGGCCCCTCAACCGCACCTCGTCGCGAAGGGGTCCTCCGGCCGCGCTTCGGTGACCGACGTCCGTCCCTCGGGCATTCCGGCTCGCGCCGTCCTTCTCAGTGGGACGGTCCCGAGGGCGCCGCCGGGTTCGACGCACCGGCCTGCTCGGCCTTCAGCTCACGCTCGACCTCGAGCCGTCCCTTCTTGAACTCGCCGACGGAGCGGCCCAGGCTGTGCGCGAGCTTTGGGATCTTCGAGGAACCGTAGAACAGGATCCCCGCCACCACGGCTATGATCAACCAGTCGTCGATAGAGTCGAACACCGACTACCCCCGCCCGAGGACTCGGGGGGGTCCGATATGGCGTTCGTACGGGAGGACCCTACCCGTAGGGATGGTCCGTACTCGCCGCAGATAAACGGGGGTCGGGCCGGTCAGGCGGCTTCGACCAGGATGTTCTCGGTACCGCCGGCCACGGCGCGGTCGATCGCGATCTCCGCGAGCAGCGAAAGGCACCCCGCACCCCGTTCGAGGAGCAGGGTCGCGGTCCGAACGCTCGCCGGAGAACGGCTCGCCCGGGTGTGACCGACCGAGAGGAGGTGCGCGGCGCCGAGCTCGCTGCCCTGGTGGTAGACGTCACACGCTCGGTCGAGCGAGGGCCGGATCAGCGCATCCACGACCGCCTTCATCTGACCCTTGAGCTCGGGAAGGTACGCGGCCAGGCTCGCGGCCCCCGCGTCGGGGATCTTGGCCGCGTCCTCGTTGAGCGTGCGGAGCGTCGCCTCGAAGAGGTCCGCGAGCTCCTCGAGCGCGTGCACCACGACCCTCCATTCGAGCAGCTGGCGCGGGTCCGGGCTCCCGATCCGGCGGGCGAGCGACCAATCGCGGCTCGCAAGGAACAGCTGGCGCACGAGCAGCGCGAGGACCTTGCTCGATTCCTCCTGGAGGGTCGCGAGACGTCGGCTCCGTACGCGACGTTCGACGACCCCCTCGATCTCCTCGAGGAACGCGAGGAGGATCATGCGCAAGCGCTGGACGAGCTGAGGGAGACCGTACTTGGAGGGGTCGATGAAGTTCTGCAGCACGACGCGCGTGGGCTCCTGGGCGACCACGGAGACCCCGAGGAGGCTGCGCGCGGTCTGGTGGAGCTCCTCGACCCGCTCGGGAGCGAGGGGAACGTCCGTCCGGATCTCGATCGCGTCGTGACCGACGCGGTAGGCGCCGACGATGAGACGCTCGAGGACGCCGGGGGTGTCGAACGACCGTGCCTGAACGAGGAACGGCGCCCCGGGAGCGTCCGCCCCGGGTAGCGGGGCCGGCTTCAGATAGAGCGTACCGTCATCGTTCTGGTCGAAGACGATGAGGTCGCCCGGGCGCAGGTTCATCGCCTCCGCCCACGGTTTGGGCAGGGTGACCGCGATGGAAGAGTGACCGGCCTTCAGCACACGGCGCTCTCGACTCGGGGTCCCCCATGCCATTGATCTGCTCCAAACCTACTACAGGTTGCGTAGGTCATACGGGGTCCCCCATTTGAACCTTCCGACGCCGAAAAATCGACTCGCGTCCGGTCAGGAGCGACGGGTGTCTTCCGGGCTCGACGCGGGGGGCTCTCCGGCGAGCGGGGGCTCCGGGTACCCGAGACGCTCGGGGGGCATCTCCATTTCGGCGCCGCGCCGCTTACCGACCACAAAACCGAGGACCAGGGCGATGACGACGAGGGCCACGATCGTGCCGATGATGATGAACAGGGCGATCCCCGGGCCGGGGACCCCGCTCGATACGGTGAGGTTCGACGGGAGGTTCATCCCGAAGGCGATGAACCCGTACATCCCGAGGGTGAAGTGCCCCGCTTCCGTGCAGATGAATTCGTACCAGCCCGTACCGGGGGCGGTGAACGAGCCCGTCTCCTGGTCCCCGCTCCCGCTGACGTTCGAGTTGTACAGGTGCGGATAGGTCGGTCCGTAGGCGAGGGCCAGGATCTGGTCGGTCGAGTAGGTGGAGGGGATCACCCACCCCTCCCGACCGATGATCGTGAACGTATGAGAGAGGTCGCTCGCGTCCGTGAACGTGACCGAGATCGTGGTGTTGGTCGCGACCTGCTCGAAGGTGTTTGGCGTGAACGCGTATCCGTTCGACGCGGTGACCGCGATGGTCGTCGCGCCGGCCGGGGACGTGCTGCGTGCGCCGACCTGCTGGACTCCCCCGATCCCGGCGAACACGGCGGCCACCAGGGCCGCCGCCAGGACGACGGCGACCACGCGACCTCGATGGCCTCTCGTTCTCATTCCCTCACCGGACGATGCCGGACCGACCGCGGGACGCGTCATGTGGTTCAAAGCCCCTTTGTACGAACCGGCGGGGTCGCGGAGCTCCCGGACGCCGACCGTGCACCGGCGCTGCGGTTCGTACGCGGGAAATATGTAGCTCCGGCCGCCCCTACCCGACCGTGGGAGCAGCGCCGGGCATAGCGTTCCTCTCGGTCCTCGGCGGGGCGATCCGCCTCTGGGCGTCGGGGGAGACGAACCTCCAGATGACCAACGCCCTCGTCTGGGTCATGATCGCGATCTCCGCTGGAGGCGCGATCATCACCTTCGCCTTCCTCGTCTATTCGCTCTACCGGTTCCGGGACCCGAAGGTGAAGCACCGTCGCTATGGTTAACAAGCTCGAGGTCGCCTGGACCCTCGCGACCGTGGTGCTGATCACAGGGGTCGCGGTCTATTCGACGATCCTCGTCTACCAGCTCGATGCACTGCCGTCGGACCCGACCGAGTACGTCGACGTCACCGGCCACCAGTGGTACTGGGAGTTCTACTACCCGGCCAACAACTCCTACTTCAACTCCTCCTACGACCCGACGACCAACACGGTGAGCGGCGGGGCGTTATGGGCTCCGCCCGGTGCGCTCGTTCAGATCAACGTCACGGGGGCGGACGTGATCCACTCGTTCAACATCCCACAACTGGGAGTGCGGATCGACGCGATCCCCGGGCGGATGAACTATTTCGCATTCAACGTCCCGAACGCGGCCGCGGGAACCGAGTATCTGATTCAGTGCACCGAGTTCTGCGGAACGTTCCACGGGACGATGCGGTCGTTCCTGATCATCACCTAGGACGACGACCGTGCGGCGGTCGCCAGCGGCCGACGACAGGGACCATCGGGCCCGGGCTCACGAATGACCGTGGGGCGGGCTCGTCCGCGGGGGGAACCGGCCCGCGAGCGCCGCCACCATCGCGATCACGACACCGATCCCCAGCAGGACCGCCGACCCGACGAGGACCCACTCTTCCACGATCGCCGTGCTGGGGGGCGAGGCGACCGCAGGCACCGGGACCCCGACGTAGAGGAAGCCGTACATGCCGGCGGCGAAGTGGCCGGTGATCGTGCAGATGTACTGATAGACCCCGGGGGCGAAGATCGTGAAGTTGGCCCAGACGGTGCCGCCGGCGCTCGCCGGCACGCTCGAGTCCGCGAGCGGCGGATGCGCCAGGAAGTAGCTCGAGTAGTTCGAGACGAGCAGCGTCACGTTCGATTGCGACGCGAGCGTGAAGGTGTGCCCGAGGTCCCCCTGGTTCGTCACCAAGACGTCGATCGTGACGGGGAAGTGCGCGGGCGTGGCCGAGAGGAGGTTCGGGACGAACCCCGGAGTGTTGGTCGTGTTCTCGCTCAGGAGCAGGCCCGCGGCCGTGGACGTCAGGTTGAGGAACCCGTACATGCCGGCCTGGAACTGGTACGGCACGACGGACGCGAACTCGAAATCGTCGAACCCCTCGGATTCGTTGAAGGTGAGGTTCGCCCACCCTTCGCCTCCGGGAGCGAGGGAGACGTTCGCGAGCGTCCCGTTGTTCTGGAAGAACGCGTAGACCCCGGCCGGGGAGAGGGAGGGCGAGAGCCGTGCGTTCGGCGTTTTGGAGAGGGTGAACGTATGCGCATACCCCCCTGTATTGACGAGATGGAGCGAGATCGAAGTACCGGCCGGGAAGCTCAGGAACTGGGGGGAGAACGAGGGGGCGTCCGTGAGGTTCACGGTCGCGTTCTCGTTACCCGCCAATGGGTGGGCCACGCCGATCTCCGGGGAGACGCGGAACACCGAAAGTCCGGCGACCGACGGGAGGCCGATGGAGGCCAGGAGCGCTCCGGCGAGGAGCCAGGGGAGGGCGCGACGAAGGATTCGGGGATTTCGGGACGGCCCGTCGGTCACGGATTCCCCTGACGGCGCGAGACCTGGGAGCGGTTGATATGGATAGTGTACGAATATCGCCGGGGCCTCGCCGGACGGCGACGACCCTCAGCGGCCGGCGACCGGCAGCTCGGTCGGTCGACCGTCCCGGACCGCCGGGGTCCGGACCGCGGCGGACGGCCCTCCCTCGACTGCATCGGCGGGGTCGACCGACCGTGCGACCCAGGGGGACGCCATGTGGCCGCGGTAGTAGCGCCGGATCAGGTACGCGACCTCCACCGCCATCACGACCCCCATCACCGTCCCGAACGCGAGGTCCGCGGGGACGCTGCCCGCGGTCGCGACCACGGCCAAACCGGCGAGCGTCATTGCGAGGAACGCCCCCGCGAGCGCCACCAGAAGGCGGCCTTCCTCCGGCGCGACACCGCCGCGGAGCAGCGAACGCACGAGGGCGATGAAGCTCGCGCCCATCAACACCGACATCGAGAGTCCACCGACCGTCGGGTAGGCGGTGACCCACGGCGCGAGCACGGACGAGGCCGCGAGCGCGACGAGCGCCCATCGTTCGACGAACCCGAGCGGCGCCCACACGAGCAACGCCGCCATCACCGCTGCCATCGACCAGAAGAACCAGACCGATGAGAGCCCGGTGGCGAGGGCGGGGACCGTCGGGGTCGGTCCTCCGACGGCCCCGTACGCGAACAGGACGCCCATCAGCGCCTCGGAGCCGGTCGCTACGATCGCCAGCATCGCCGGCCAGAACCCGCCCGTGGGGTCGATCCTCTGGTCGCGGAACAGGATGAGGCCGATGAACCAGACGCCGGCCGGGAACATCATCATGAAGTTGAACGCGAGCAGCACCCAGGTCCACGCCTCCGTACCGTCCGGGTTCAGGAACACGAAGACGAGGGTGAGCAGCAACATCGTGCCGCCGCCCAGGACCGCGAGCGCGAGCACCATCTGCGTCACGAGCGGAGGGCGGCCGTTCGCGGGGAGCACCTTGCCGAGAACGAAGATCGTGACCGCGACCATGGAGACCGCGATGATGGCGAACGGGACCAGGGCGGAAGTGAGAACGAGCGGGGGGAGCGGAAAGTTCATCGACCTCGGTTCCGACGACCGCCCCTCTCATATTCCCCCGGTACCGACTTGCGCGCCGGCCGGGACGCTCCCCGGGACGAACGGTCAGTCGGCGGACGCCGACGAGTTGGTCGAACTGCCGCCCTCGAACCGTCGGATCAACTGGGTCGTGACCTCGATCAGGGGATGGTGGCTCGCCCGGTCGATCTCGATGTCCTCGACGGAGGCGAGGTGGTGCTCCTTCGCGATCCGCTCGAAGCCGGTCTCCTTGGCCGCGAACTCCTCGGGCCGGTCGCACGTCAGAATGAACGCCTGCAGCTGCGTGAGCCCCATCTCGCGCGCTGCGAGCGCTCGGTGGTGCCCGTCGACGAGGATCCACTCAGTCCCCTTTTCCACGACGAGCACCGGTTCGGCGAAGCCGCGCTCCAGCTCGTAGCGGCGGCCCTCGAGCTCGTCCTCAAAGACCTTCCATTGGGTCGGGGTGAGCCGCGAGATCGGGACGAGGCCGCGTCGGGTAGAGAACGGGAGGCCGTACCGCTCCGAGAGGAGCCGCTTCAGCGTGTCGGCCTTCATCGGGGACGCGCGCTCGAAGTGGGACCGGACGACGTCGAGGTTCGAGAGGATCCCGCAGAGACGTCCGTTCTCGTCGATGATCGGGAGGTCGCGGAGGCCGAACCGGAACATGATCCGCGCCGCGTCATCGAGGCCGGTGTCGGGGTAGGCGGTGTACGTCCCCGGCCGGATGATCTTCGCGATCGGAGTGTGGGCCTCGGTCGAGTGCCGGAGGAGCTCCTTCGCGCTCACGAACCCCACGAGCTTGCCGGCCGCGTCCGTGACCGGCAGCCCGTGGTGACGGCTCCGGGTCAGTTTCTGGATCGCCTCGCCGATCGTGGTCGTCGAGCGGAGGTGCTCGACCTCCAGGATCATGTAGTCCCGGACGCGGACGATCATCAATCCCGGACGGGCTGTTCGTCGCGCAGGTACGCCGTGAGGAGATGGAGCACGATGAGGTGGGTGTCCTCGGTGTGCTGCATGCTGTTCGACGGGACGACCAGGGCGACGTCGACGAGGTCCTTCAGCTTCCCGCCTCCGATGCCCGTGAGCCCGATCGTCGTGAGTCCCATCGCGCGCGCGGTCGTCACCGCCTCGAGCACGTTCGGGGAGTTCCCGCTCCCCGAGATCGCGACCGCGACGTCCCCCTTCTCGGCGAGGGCCTTCAGGGGCCCGGCGAACACCTCGGAGTACCCGACGTCGTTCGCCCATGCCGTGAGCCCCGGTACGTTGTCGTTGAGACTCAGGCAGCGGAACCGGCGTCCCTTCTCCCGGGACGCGGTGCCGCCGGCCACCTTCGCGATGTCGGTGACGAAGTGGGAGGCGGTCGATGCGCTTCCCCCGTTGCCGAAGAAGAAGATCGTTCGGTCCTCCCGGCGGGCCCGAAGCAGGATCGGTACGATCTTCTGGACGGCGTCGAGCAGGAACGGCTCCGCGAGGATCGACCGGGCCTCGGCCACGTACCGACCGAGGTACTGCGCGAGGGTAGGTGTCTCGGTCATCGCCCCACGAAGAGGATGCGCGAGCCCTCGGGCGTGATCCGCACGGGAAGTCGCGACATCGGCGAGAGGGCGGCCGCTATTTGATGGCTGCGTTCCGGCGGGTGGAGGAGGAGCAGAAATCCGCCACCTCCGGCGCCCGTGATCTTTCCGCCGTACGCCCCCTGCTGCTTCGCCGCGGCGTACTGCCCGTCGATCACGTCGTTCGAGATCCCGGCGGTGAGCCCTCGCTTCAGCTGCCAGCCTTCGTCAAGAACGCTCCCGAGCGCGGGCCAGTCGTGCTGCACGATCGCGGAGCGCGCGCGCCCGGCGAGCTCGCGCATGCGGACGAGGGCGTCCCGGTTCGTTCCGGTCCGTGCGGCCTGCTGCTTCAGGATCCCCTCGGCCTTCCGCGTGATGCCCGTATAGAAGAGCGAAAGATGGTCGGAGAGCGCGGTCCGGTCCGCGGCCGACAACGGGATCGGGGCGGTGCGGACCGAGTCGTCCGGCTGAAAGTCGAAGTACTCGACCCCGCCGAACGCGGCGATGTACTGGTCCTGCTTGCCGAGCGTCCCTCCCAGCCGATCGATCTCGATGCGGCAGGCCTCCTCGGCCAGCTCCGCCGGATCCTTGAGGACCCCCCGGTGGGCGTAGAGGGCGTTCAGAAGTCCCACCGTCAGGCTCGACGACGAGCCGAGCCCGGTCCCCTCGGACGGGATGTCGGCGATCGTGTGGACCTCGAGGGCCTCGTGCACTCCCGCGACCCGCATCGCCTCCCGGACGAGCCCGTGCTGCAGGTCGTCGAGCCGGTCGACGTTCTCGGTCCGCGAGTACGCTACGCGGATCGACCGGTCGAACTTCTCGTTCACGAGGACGTGGATGTACCGGTCGATCGCGGCGCTCGTGACCGCCCCACCCCCATAGGCCCGGTAGAACCCGGGCAGGTCGGTCCCGCCTCCGGCGAAGCTGATCCGCAGCGGGGTCCGGGTGATGATCACGACCCCACTACCCGCCCGGGGGCCACTTATCCATTGTGGTTTCGGCCCGCGCCCTACCCGCGGGCCGGGTCGATGTCCGGGTCCGCGGGCGGAGGGGAGGCGGGGGCGCGGGCGGGGGTGGCGTTCCGCGACCAGCGCGCCCGCCGTCCGTAGAACGCGCGGGTCGTGGCCGCCAGGTCGCCGACCGGGGCGAGTCCGGGGAGAACCTTCGCAAAGGTGGGGGCACGACGGTCGAGGACGATCGCGATCCCCCGGTCGTTCTCCGACCGGATCATGCGGCCGCAGGCCTGCAGGATCGCCCGTTGGGCGGGCGCCTCCACGGTGTACTCCCATCCCTTGCCGGTCGTCGCGTTGAGATACCCGCGCAGGGCCTCCCGCTTCGCCGTCGGCTTGGGGTACGGGATCCCGACCATGACCACGGCTTCGAGCTCCTCGTCCGGGTAATCGATCCCCTCGGAGAGCCGTCCGCCCGCGACGCCGAGGAGCACCGTCCCCTCGGGGTCCTTCTTCCAGCCTTCGATCGACCGCCAGAGGTCGCCCATCGGGACCCGGCTGTACTCGATGAAGACGTTGCCCGGCAACTGGGACTGAAGCCCGGCCTCGAGGACCTTTTGGAGGAGGTCGAAGCTCGGGAAGAAGACCGCCGTCTTGACGGGCAGGGTCTCGAGCACCTCGACGAGCCGGTCCGCGAGCCGCGTGATCGCGCGGGGGTCGTTGCGGATCTCCTCGAACCGGGTCGTCACGCTCGGGTCGAAGAGGAACTTCCGGTTCTCGGCCGGAAAGAACGAGGGGACGTCGAGCAGGCGAGCGGTCGTCCCGAGCCCGAGGGAGTCCCGGTACTCCTCGAGCGGGGCGAGGGTTCCCGAGAGATGCACCGAGCTGTGGCAGTCGAGGATCGGCTGGGCCGGCGCGCGCGCATCGAGCGCGAACGCTTCGAGCGCAGGGCGAGGGGTTCGCGTGGCGACCTTGACGTACTCGGGCGCGTCGAGCTGCGGCCAGGAGAGGAGGGTCAGCGCCACGGTGTGGACCCACGAACGCGGGAGGTGCCGCTCGCGGCGCCGTTCGTCCCGAAGGTTCTCTCCCCAGGTGGCCAGCGCCCCCAGCCACGTGTCGAGTCGGTGGGACGTCCCCCCGAGGGCCGTCAGCAAGGAGTCCTCGAAGACCGAGGGAGGCAGCACGGCGTCCTCTTCCCGCACGAGCGAGTGGATCAGCTCCTCGACGGCGGCCGAGACGATGTCGAAGAACCGGCTCGCGCTCGGCCCATCGGGAAGTTGGAAATCCCCGCGTTCGGCGATCTCGGCGCGGGCGCGGCGGACCGACTCCTGGGGCAGGGCGACCGTCGACAACTCGCGGAGGTGGTTCGGAAGGTTATGGGCCTCGTCGACCACGAGGTCGACGCGCTCGGCCCCGACCCCCATCCAACCGAGCAGCGCTCGGCGGATGTGCGGATGGAAGAAGAAGGCGTACGGCGCGGTGATGAGGCGCGCGTACGGGACAAGCTTCTTCGAAAGCTCGTAAGGGCAGAGGTTCTCGTCGCGGCTGAACTTTTCGAACTCGTGCGGGAGAGGCAGCTTCGTGCGGAACCGCTCGATGAGGCTGTCGAGGTCCGACTGCAGGACGCGGGCGTAGTACGGGCAGCCGTCGAGGTCGGTGAGGTCGATCTCCCCGCCCTCCGGCAGTTCGGGCGGCGGCGAGAGCGGTGCTTCGCCCTGGAGGGCCCGTTCGGTCGCCCGCTTGCGGTCCGCGCAGAGCTTACCGTGCTCTTCCGCGGTCGCTCCCTTCACTTCGGCGACGTTCTCGAGCAGGAAACAGCGTCGCGCGCGGCCCTGCAGGCCGACCGCGAGGACCGGCTGGTCGAGCCGCAGGGCGATCGCCCGGGTCTCGTGGAGGACCTGGACCTCTTGCGAGTGGGTGCGGACCAGGTAGAGGATCCGATGGTCGGCCTTCACCGCGTGCTCGAGCAGCGGAGCAAGGGTGGCGACCGTCTTGCCGCTCCCGGTCGGTGCGTTGACGAGCAGCGGGCCCCCTCGACGGCCGACCTCCGCGACCTCGCGGAGGATCGCCTCCTGGCCCGGGCGCGGACGGTAGGGGAAGAGCAACGGGGCTTCGGACGCGCTCGTCACCCCGGGCGTATGCGGCCTCCTCCTTCGCCGAGCGAAGGTCCGGGGTTTTAAGCTGCGCCTTGACTCGCACGGCACTCGGAACGTGGCCGCCCGCGGTCGGGCCGGCGCCGGTCGTCAGCCGTAGGCGTACCGAACGCCGAACGGGCCCCGCGGCATCGTCCAGGTGACCGAGCCCTGGTCGCAGGCGATGTCGCAGGCGCCGCACTCCACGCAGTCCTCGTACCGGAAGACGAGCTTCCCGTCGATCCGCTGGTAGCACGACGCCGGGCAAACGAACGTGCAGAGCGAGTGCGGGCATCGGGCGCAGATCTCCGGCTTTACCGTGATGTGCGCATGGTCGGCGGAGTCGGTGGTCGTCCGCAGGGTGCCGAGCCGCCGCTTGACATCCACGAACTCAACGGCCCCGGTCGCCGGCAGTGGGGTCGGGGTCGCCATCGTCG
>Ga0335078_10010170_pt1 | contig 13938 bp, 14 predicted proteins | sample Lox_Sample_32_FD_206711 | JGI IMG/M metagenome (GOLD analysis project Ga0335078, IMG submission 206711) | Soil microbial communities from Loxahatchee National Wildlife Refuge, Florida, United States - Lox_Sample_3.2 | ecosystem: Environmental > Terrestrial > Soil > Wetlands | place: USA...
GAACGAGTGGACAGTACGCGATTAGAACAGCTGCAGCGGGCTTATTTCATTAAGCGGTCGTAAATTCCCATCAGCTGGGCATCGTCATAATACTCCAGCACGAGCTGCCCAGGGCGCATCTTGGTTTTCTGCCGCAGGAGCACTTTGGTGCCGAGATGCCGCTGGAGCTCTTCGAGCGCCGAGCGAATGTTGGCGTCCACGTGGACTTCTGCTGCCGGACTGGCGGTGCGAGAGCGGCGCGACGCCAAACGCTCAATCTGGCGTACGGTGAGGCCACCGCGGGAGGCGCGCTGGGCAAAGCGCATTCGCAGCTGGGGATCGACAACCGCCAACAGCGCCCGCCCGTGCCCGGCACTCAATTTGCCCTCTTCGATCCAGTCTTGAATCGTGGGCTCGAGCTTGAGCAGCCGGATGGAATTGGCCACCGTCGCGCGGTCTTTTCCGGTGCGTTCGGCGACCGACTCCTGGGTCAACTGAAACTCGTCCATCAATCGCTCGAAGGCGCGGGCTGCTTCCATGGCGTTCAGGTCTTCGCGCTGGATGTTTTCGACCAGCGTCATTTCGAGAGCCAGTTCGTCAGGAACCTCCCGCACAATCACCGCGATTTTTGCCAACCCAGCCCGTTGCGCCGCGCGCCAGCGCCGTTCGCCGGCGATGAGTTGGTAGCGCTTGCCGATCGGTCGGACAACCAAGGGTTGAATGATGCCGCTGGCCTGGATGGAACGCGCGAGTTCGTCGAGAGCTTCTTCGCGGAAGCGCGTGCGCGGCTGGTAAGGGCTGGGTTCGATCAGGTCGATGTCAATTTGGGTTGGACCTGAGGGCACGGGTTCCCGCGCCGGCGCAGCAGCAGCAGCGCTGGTCGCGGCGGCATGAGGCTGAGTGGCTGGCGCGGGAGAGTGCGGTTCAGGCTCCCGAATGAGCGCTCCGAGCCCCCGTCCCAGTGCGTTTCGCGGCATTGGCAATGACCTCCTGGGCGAGTTGCGTGTAGCCCTCAGCCCCTTTACTGTGAATGTCATAGAAAATAATGGGTTTCCCGAAACTTGGCGCCTCGGCAAGCCTTACATTGCGTGGAATGACGCTTTGAAAGACCTGGGTGCCAAAGAAACTCCTCAAATCCGTGGCCACCTGGCGGGAGAGAGTGGTGCGCTCGTCGTACATCGTTAGCAGGATGCCCTCAATTTCGAGGTTGGAATTGAGGGTTCGGCGAATGCGCATGAGAGTGTCCAGCAGTTCGGACACGCCTTCGAGGGCCAGGTATTCACATTGAATGGGCACGAGAACCGCGCTGGCAGCAACCAGGGCGTTTAGGGTTAGCAGATCCAGGGCTGGCGGGCAATCCAGAACGATGAATTTGTAGCGATCACGGATTTCTTTGAGCACGCCTTGCAGCTTGTATTCGCGGCTTTCTGCCAAAACCAGCTCGACGGCCGCGCCAGCGAGGTTTTTGTCGGCGGGGACGACATCTAAGCCATCTACTTGCGACTTTTGGACGATTTTGTCGAAGGGTTCGCCGAGAATGAGGGCGTGATAGAGGGTCCTGCGGGAGGGATCCTTGGCAAAGCCGATAGCTGCGGTAGCATTGGCCTGGGAATCGCAGTCGACCAGGAGAGTGGCTTGTTCGCTGGCGGCAAGGCAGGCAGCCAAATTGACTGCAGTCGTTGTCTTTCCCACTCCGCCTTTTTGGTTTGCGACTGCGATGATGCGCGCCAAACGAACGCCCCCCGATGGGGCGAAAGTTAGCAGAATCGTGGGCGGGATGCAACTTGTTTCACGTGGAACGGCGGTAGGGCTGCGAAATTTGTCTGGCAGTGAGTGTTCCACGTGGAACGTTATTGAGGAGGCGGCTTGTTCCACGTGGAACAATTCTGTAAGCGGTCGACGTAAAATCTGCCGAGCACGATGTTCCACGTGAAACAAAGAAGGACTCCGTCGGTAGGACTCTTGTGAAGCGGTTAACGAACTGGATTTGGCTTCATCGCGAAGCCTTGCACGGATTAGTCGGGCCCAAGTTTTGTTTCACGTGGAACAAGTGGCGACTTCGATCGGTGGAGATCCTGTGGAATTTCCGGGCATTGCGTCTGCAACGCGCGATTTTGGGGCCGATAGTGACCAATGAAAGTGAAACACTCCGGGAGTCGGATTTTAATCAGGCGCGTTGTTCCACGTGGAACGGTTGTGATACGGAACGGTTCCGACAGGCGGGCGGATTCCGGCAACCAACGACCTTGGCAGCGGCCAGATGGGCGTTGGTGTTCCACGTGAAACATCGTCGATCCACTTTGCCCGTCGAGGTGCGCCGATTAGCAACCTCCCGTCTTGGGGTGACAGCTGTTCCACGTGGAACGTCTGGAGACTTCGGAAAAATTGAGCGGCGGAGAAAAGTGAATCAGGGGCTTGCGACGATTTCGGAGACGTTCGGGCGAGCGCACTGGAGTAAGTGAGAAACTTCCAGAAAAACTCGACAAGTGCTTCTATTTCAAGTCGTTACGCCGACAGACGGGCTCTTCTTGGTGCCCACAAGGAGGTAGCGGCGCAGCGAGTTGGGGACCGGGATTGGCTCGCGCCATTCCCAGTCCGCGCGGTTCTTCTGGAGTTCGTCCAAGTCGCGGCCCCCGATCCAGAGAATGACCTGTTTGGCGGAAACTTTGTCCGATGCGGCCCAGCTCAGGAACGGCGCGAAGTCACCCACGGCCCGGGAGCACACGAAATCCAGCGGCGAGACCTCCTCGCCCAGCTCCTCGTAGCGGCTCACGAGCACGCGAGTGTCCGGAAGTTCAATGTTTCTAAGCACTTCCGCTAGAAACGTGGCCTTTTTCATGTTCGATTCAATCAAAACGACTTGTAGTTCCGGTCGAATAATCTTCAGAGGAATGCCGGGAAACCCAGCCCCTGACCCAACGTCGGCGAGCCGACCGTTTTCCACAGGCACGGCTACGGCCGCATACATACACTCGCAGAAGTGACGATGTAGTATCTCCAGAGGATCGCGGATGGCGGTCAGATTCATCTTTTCATTCCAGGCGAGCAGAATCTTCATATACTCTTGAATATAAATGACTTGCTGCTCCGTTGGCGAAAGCTGAAATTCTCCTAGTGCGCGGCGGATGGTGTCCGCCGAAAGCACGGCTGGGCTGGCTGTTGTCATTAAAGTAACTATTTCTCCGGGACTGTGGAAAACTCGGGACTTCCGGCCACCTTCCCCGTCCCGACAAAATAGCGCGGCCCTGCCACACCGGCGACAGCATCGACCGCAAAATGCCAAACCATCACCGGAAGGAGGCCATCGTACGCGATTCTGGCCGCGCCGAATACTACCCCGATGACCAGTGTGCTCACTAATCCACCCCGGCCCTGGTAGAGATGCGCCAACCCAAACAAGGCTGCAGAGATGAGCACGACCACCCACACCGGTAGAGCAGCCCGCGAAAGGGCCGCCATAGCGAAGCCGCGATACAAAAACTCCTCGCAAATGCCCGCCGTGATGGCTAAGGCCAAGTAGGGCAGTAGCTCAGATCGAGACTGGGGGAGGATGCGCTCCGCGAGGGTCTGCATAAACTCGCGCGCCTTGCTGGAGGACCTCTCCATCCGACCCATCCGGCGCAGATTGAGCCACTGCAATGCGCCCAAAGTCGCGGCGCCGACAATTGCGGCAATCAGAATTCTGGAAGGGCCATGGACCACAAGCCCGAGCTCGTCGCGGGTCAGCCCTCGCGCCCAGACGCGCCAGGCTACCGCAGACGCAGCCAGCCACTGGAAGGCAGTCGTCGAGGCATAAAGCGCGAGCCGTTCGCGCGCGCTTATTGCCGGGACTGCTAGCAGCTTCTTCAACCGCAGCCGCCCGCGCCACGGCAGAACTACGCCAAGCACGAAAAAGATCAGCCAGAAGTCCCAGGGCATCTGGCGATGAAAGCATGTTCGGGCGTGCCTTGCAACTTGCCCGCGGCCGTTGTCCGTGGGGCTGGGCTCATCTGGCTAGGGCTCGTGTGGCTAGGCGCAGGCGCCGGGTGCAGCGCTCTGGGCACCGCAACGGATATAATGCTTTGCGTTCCGCTGAGGTGAACTCGTGGCGACACCCGTCAAACTGACATCCATGGCGAAGGCGGCCGGCTGCGCGGCCAAGCTGAATCCCGCGACGCTCGATGCTGTCTTGCGGAAGTTGCCGAACCAGACGGATCCAAACGTCCTGGTGGGCTTTGACACCAACGACGACGCCGGCATCTACCGGCTTTCGGAGACGCTCGCCCTGGTGCAAACAGTCGATTTCTTTACGCCCATCGTGGACGACCCATTTCTCTTCGGGCAGATTGCAGCGGCCAACTCGCTGAGCGACGTGTACGCGATGGGTGGGCGGCCCATTTCGTCACTCTCGGTCGTGGGCTTCCCGGAAAAGGGCGACCCGCAAATCCTCGAGCAGATTATCCGCGGGGGGCTGGCCAAAATGAACGAGGCGCATTGCAGCGTCATCGGCGGCCACTCCATCCGCAATGAAGACATGCTTTTTGGATATGCGGTCACTGGCACCATCCATCCCCATCGCGTGTGGCGCAACGTTGGAGCGCGCCCGGGCGACGTGCTGCTTTTCACCAAGCCGCTGGGAACCGGAGTTATCACTACCGCTCTGAAGAAAGAGCGCGCCTCAGCGGAGTCGCTGAACGCCGCCGTTGCTGCGATGAGTACGCTAAATGCTGCGGCTGCGGCGGCACTGCAGGAAGTAGAGGACCAGGCACCGAACGCGCAGCCGATTCACGCCGTCACCGACGTAACCGGTTTCAGCCTGCTCGGACACGCTCGCGAAATGGCGCTCGGCGATCCGGCGCATGGCATCGAGCCGGTTTCTTTTGAAATTGATCACGCATCCTTTCTCTATTTCCCCGGCGCGCTGGAAGCGGCACGGGAAGGCCATCTCTCCGCAGGGTTGAAAAACAATCGCGCCTTCATCGGCGAGTGCGCCGAGTTCGGGCCAGGCGTGGCCAGCGAGTACCAGGACATTCTTTTTGACCCGCAGACCTCCGGGGGATTCCTCGTTGCGATTTCTCCGGACCACGCCGACTCCGCACTGGCCGCTTTCGCCGGGCACGGCGTAGCCGGCAGGAGAATCGGTACGGTGGTCTCCAAGATGGCACCGCTTTTGAACGTGAGGTGAATGGGTGAGACCCGCAGGCTGCCGAACCATCTTCATTCTCTCGCTATATGGTGCGGTACTGCTCGCCTGCAAGAAACCCACCCCACTGGACACCCCGCGTCAACCCCAAGTCTCGAGTCCCCCCGCAGTTGAAAGCGCTCACGCTTCGCCAACGGCACCACCAGTGTCCTGCGAATTCGAGTGGGTGGAGGCAAAGCGGGAGGCTGCAATCTGGAGCGAAGTCACTTCTGCTTTTCATCAAGAATTGATTCCGGACCCACCGGCCGCCGACTCCGCTCACCGTCCGGATGCTTACACTCAGAAACAAATCACGCGTATGGCGCGTTGCGGCGACGCTGTGTTAGTGATCCTGAAAAAAAAGCACGGAGATAAGGGAACAGGTGGACTGGAATCGCCTTTTTGAGCTGTACAATTTCAACTTATCGACCAAAGCAAAATCGCCCATCGAAGCAAAATGGCCTTTTTGGTTATGGAAATTCCGCCAACTGGCGCGTTTTGAGAATGGTCCAGCACCGGACGTTACGTTTGAATCTGCTAGCTGCACGGAATGCGAGCCGGAAATCTTACTCAGCGCGTTGCGCTTCGATGCAAGAGAACAGAAGTGGCGATTGCGCCGCTGGTCGAATGGGGAAGAAGGAATCGGAGTTGGTGACGCGGCCGTAGATGTGGATGGGTCCGTGGCAGATTACGCAATACTCTCTGGCATCGCCGACTTTGAACACGACGGTAATGATGAAGTTGCGGTTTGGACCCACTATCGGAACGTGGAGAAAGAGGATCCGCAAATGGACCCTGCCCCTGTCACGACGCTAAGTCTCTACCTTTATCACGACGGACAGCCAATGGAGTACGAAATAAAGGATGAAACGGAGATCGCCCGTATCAAAAAGGAACTGTGCCACATGAATTCGCAGGAAGCCGCTTGTAAAAATCCAAAGCCGAATTGACAGAAAGCGAATCAGCTCAATCTACGAATGGACACTATCACTCACGGCATCGCCGGTGCGCTGATCGGCAAGGCAGTCTTCGGCGGCGAAGACATGTTCGCGCGGCGTCCCCTGAATCGCGCGCGCATCGTTACGTGGACGCTGATGCTCGGCGCAATTTTTCCGGACTCCGACATCGTGCGCGACGTCTTTTCGCGCGATCAACTGCTCATCATGACCTGGCATCGCAGCGTGACCCATTCTCTGCTGTGTATGCCGTTCTTCGCGCTGGCGCTTGCCGCACTCACGCAGTGGTGCGCGCGTTGGCGCAAGTGGGATGTTCCGTCCTTCGCGGCGCTCACCGGGATTTACGTCGTGGGCATTCTCAGCCACATCCTGCTCGACCTGGCCACCACGTTCGGCACCATGATCTGGTCGCCACTCAACTGGTCGCGTCCCGCGTGGGATCTTCTTTTCATTGTCGATTTCACGTTGACGGCGCTTCTCTTTTGTCCGCAACTTCTCGCGTGGGTCTACCGCCAGCCGAAGAATTTGAAGAATCGTGCGATCATCACATGGTCTCTCTTGGCTCTCGCCTCACTCGGGGTCGCGGCCATTGCGAAAAATGTCGGCGCGCCGATATCTGCAGGCACCGCGGTCAGCATCATCGCCGTGCTGTCCGTCCTTTTTCTTCTTCCCGCCATGCGGGGCATGGGCTTGCGCGTGCGTTACGCCAGTTGGAGTCGCGCCGGTCTCGCCGCAGCAGTGATTTACGTCGGCTTCACTTTCGTTGCGCACCGCGCCGCGCTCGAGCGCGTCACAAAATTCGCGTCGTTCTTCCAACTCCAGGTGGAATCGCTCGGCGCTTTACCGCTTCCGCCTTCGCTGTGGCACTGGGATGGGCTGGTCAATACGCCGCGCGGCGTTTACGAGGTGCGCTTCGATCTCAGCGACGCGCTTTCCGCGCGATCTAGCACGTCATCGTCCGATCCGTCCGACCTGGCGGCCATCGAGCACCGCTACTATCCCGACGCGCCGCCAAATCCCTACATTGACGCTGCGAAGCGCCTGCCCGAGGTGCAGAAAGTGTTCTGGTTTGCGCGTTTTCCCGTCACGCGCTTTCATAAGGAAGGCAGCGACGCCATCGTAGAAATTTCCGACTTGCGTTTCGCGCACCTGCGCAGCGACCGCTCGTGGCCGTTCACATTTCGCATTCGAATGGACGCATCGGGCCGCGTAATTTCGCAGGGGTGGGAGCGGGAGTAGGAAAAAAGGCAACGGGAATAACACAGAGTGCACAGAGGCCAGAGCACAGAGGTCGGGGAGAAAGCAGCACGGGCTGAAGCCTGTGCCACGGGCTCGCCGGGCTGAAGCCCGGCACCTACACTGCCACTAAAGGAATGTTGGGAGCCAAGTTGGGCGCTGTACGCTAAAGGGGCGCGCGAATTTACTTCGCCTTCGCCGGATGGATCACTACCTGGCGCTCTTCCCCCATGCCCACGCTTTCCGTGCGCACGCCCGGGACGTCTTTTAGCGCCATGTGCACGATCCTGCGCTCGCGCGAGGACATGGGATTCAGCCGGAAGGGCTGGCGCGAGGTCTGCACACGCTCGGCGGCCACGCGGGCCGTCAACCGCAACTCTTCAAACCGCAAGGCGCGATAGCCGCCGCAATCCAGATGAATTTTTTCGTGGTGCATGGAGTCGAGCCTTAGAGCGCGAAACGCCAGGTGCTCGATGGCCTTCAACACTTCTGCGTTTCGCTCCAGCAAAAGCTCTTTGTCCCGGCCATCGAGGTCGGCAATAATTTCCGCTTCGCCGGAATCATCCGCCGCGGCGAGCTCCATGGCCCGCACCTTCACCCTCAGATCCATCCGCGATGCGCGCACCAGTTCTTCGAGAAACTTCTGCAGCGCCGCGGCAGCCGCCTGCCGGTCGAGTTTGCCGTCTCGGATAAGTTCCTGCGCCATATTGCTCCGGGCCGTCTTACGTCTGCGCTCCTCGCGCCAGTTTGTTCGTTCAGGCTTTCTTGAGGCGCAGAGGTTTCCCCGCGGGCTGCATCGGATGCTTGCGATTCAAATACCACTGCTGCAGCACGCCCACCACGCCGCTCGTGAGAATATACACCGCCAAGCCACTGGGATAGGGAATTACAAAAAATAGGCCCGACATCATGATGGGCATGAACTTCATCATGGCCTGTTGCTGTGGATCCGTCGTGGTCATGGGCGTCATCTTGGACGCCAGATACATGGAGAGCCCCATCAAAATGGGCAGGATGTAGTAGGGATCCTTGGCCGACAAATCTTTAATCCACCAGAACCATGGCGCGTGCCGCAACTCAATCGTCCCCTGCAGCGCGCGATAGAGCCCGTACCAGATGGGCAACTGCAGGAGCTGTGGAATACAGCCACCAACCGGATTGATGCCCTCGCGGCTGTAAATGGCCATGATCTCCTTGTTGGCCTCTTGCCGCTTGGGATCGTTCATCTTGTATTTCTTATACTTGTCGTTGATCTGCTTGATTTCCGGGGCCACGCGCTGCATCTTCAGCGTGGTGCGGTAGCCGGAGATGCGCAACGGAAACAGCAGCATGTTGATGACGAGGGTCAGAACAACGATGGACCAGCCCCAGTTGGGAACGTAAAGGTGAATCCATTTCAGCCCGTAGAACAGCGGGCCGGCAATGACTTCCAGCCAGCCGAAATTCACCAGCGCCTGTAGCGGCGGATTCATCTTTTTCAGGATGTCGTAGTCTTTCGGCCCCACGTAGACCCGCAACGCGAGCGGCTCCGCCGAGGTACTCACCGCCACTTCCGATATCGGCTCCGGCACTTCCTCGCCCGGAGTTTGCCCCGGCACCGGGTGAAAGGCTTTCCAATAGCGCGTTTCGATGGTTCCCGCGGCCGTACCCGGCAGCGGCAAAAACGCCGCCGTAAAGTAGCGGTCCTGAATGCCCGCGTAATCTTTTCCGCCCTGCCAGATGCCGGGTCCCCACTTCTCCGGACCCTCGAGCTTCTTGTGCGGCAGGCTCGTCAAACTTCCGTTCTCGGCGTAAAACGTGTAGACCGTCTCAACCGGCGCAGGATTCGTCACCGTCAGATCGCCGAACCCTCCGAGCCAGGCCAGCCCGGCGTGCACGCGCGCGCCGTTGAACTTCACGGAGGTTTCCACGCGCACTACGTAGGATTCGTCGAAGTGGAGTTTTTTCGTGACCTCCAGGTGCCCATCGCTCCAGACGAACTCCAGGTCCTGCGGCGTCTTCAGCGGGCCCGCCGGCAACCCCGCGTACTTCGCGGGGAGATCCTCGAGTTTGGCGCTCGGTTCTGGCACCCAGGCCTGGTACAAACCCGAATTCGCCAGGGTTTGCATCTGGGGGTCATCCAGGATCAAACCGAAGGGCCAGCCGCCGATGTACTCGGAGACCTTGGGGTGGACCAGATCGAGCACCTGCGGCGGCTTGGCATCGTCCATGTACTTCTTGAGTTGCCAGCTTTTCACCACGGCACCGCGGTTGGAGAGTTCCACACGATACAGATCGTTCTCCACCACAATCGTTTGCTCTTGCGAGGCCCCGCGCGGAGGCATGGCCGCCGCGTTTACCGGCGCAATCGCCGTGGCGTTGCCCTGCGACAAGGGTGAATTCGGATTGCTTGAGGGAGGAGTTGCGGTCGCTGAACCAGCCGGTGTGCCTGGCGTGGCTGGAGCCGTTTGCGCCGACTTTGTTGATTGCGGCGGATTCAGCGGAGCCTTGGGCGCGAAAAATCTCACCCACAAGAAAATCACCGCCATCGAGAGCAGCGACGCAACCAGAATGCGCATCTCTCCCGACAAATCTTTTTTCTTTTGCGGCTCGCTCACGAATGCGCCTCTTTCGGCATCCCGCTGCGGCGGCCGGCATCCCGCGTGGCCGCGCAGCAATCCCGTTCTTCGTTGTCTGTGCTCTCAGGAACCGGGTCGTACCCGAACTTGCGCGAGAGCGGCTGGCAGCGCGCCAGCCGTTTCAACCCCAGCCACGTTCCGCGCAGCACGCCAAAGCGCTCAATCGCTTCGTAGGCATACACCGAACAGGTCGGCTCGAACCGGCAACTGCCCGCAAACCACGGCGACACGTACACTTTATAGATACGCAGCGCGACAAGCGCAGCTTTCACGCCTGCGGTTTGGCGTTGCGGCGGAACAGACTCCTGCCGGCCAGCCGCGCGCACTTCCCGGGCTCCGTTTTCGCCGCTGCTTTGCATTTCGACGTTCATGGTTTCAGCAATCGCAGCAAATCCGCGGTCAGCGCCGCAAACTCCGCCCGCGCCACACTGCTCTTCGGATGAATCACGATGTCCCATCCCGCGGGAATCTCTGTCCGATGGCAGCGCACCATTTCGCGCACGCGCCGCCGGATGCGATTGCGCACCACCGCGCCGCCGAGGGCCTTCTTGATGCTGAACCCAAAGCGGCTCACCGGCTGTGCGTTGGCGCGAAGGAACACTGTGAAGTGGGAACTCGACCGGCGCTTCCCGGCGCGGTATACCGCGTCAAACTCTCCACGCCGTACCAACCGCGCCGCGCGCGGAAATTCCAGGCCCGCGTTACTCGGGCGTGAGGCGATGACGTCCCTTCTTGCGGCGCGCCGCGAGAACTTTCCGGCCGCCGGGTGACTTCATGCGCGAGCGGAATCCGTGCGTTTTCGCGCGGCGTCGTCTCCGCGGTTGATAGGTGCGCTTTGGCAAAGCAATCCCCCTTTTTCAGCTGCGCAGCCGCTTGTCTAAATGGATGCGGCCACCTCTATCCTGGGCACACGAGCAGCGAACCAGCCGCTTCAGGCGCAGGTCTCGAATTAGTTAGTGTAGTCGAGCCTTGTGTGCACGGTCAAGAAACGCAGCAAGTGCACGGATTGGGCGGATATGCATCGGACGCCGTCAGCCGGCTCTGCGCCCGGTGACACTAAGGCCCGCTCAGGACATGAGCGTGCAGCCATTCGCGCATCGTTTTCAGATATTCGGGATCGAGCCGGACACTCCCGTCGCCTGTGACTTGATACATTCCATGGTCATCGTTGGGGAACTCCCGAATCGTGAAATCGTGGTGGCCGCCTTCCGCAAGAACGCGCTGGATCACGGTAACACTCTCTTCCACCGGTATCAGCCGGTCTTTGCCTCCGAACAAAAAAAGCGCCGGGACGCGCAACGCCCGCAGAGCAGGAACCGGATCGTAAACTGCCTCGTGTTTGAACCAGAGGATACTGCGGCCCACGGGCTTGCTGAGTTCCGCGGGCGCAGGCAGCGGCCCGAACGAATCGTCTTGTTGCGCTTTCGCCTGGCTAAACCACTCTTTAGCGCGCGCTTGTTCGAGATCGGCTTTTGTTTTTGCGTAGCCCTGTCCGGTCTCCAGGTAGTTCCAGATTTCCCGGCGCAGGCCGCTCGCTTCGCGCACGTCGCTCTCGGCCATGCCGTGGTCTTGCAGCTCGTTCGCATAGTAGACGATCATTTGTTCCCCAGGCGAGACTCCCGGGCCGGACACGGCGATCACCCAAGCCACGTCCGCCGAGCGCGAAGCTGCCAGAGGTCCCAGCCAGCCCCCCTGACTCAGTCCCCAGACGCCGATGCGCTTGGCGTCGATCTCTTTGCGCGACTTCAAGTACTCGATGGCGGCAAGGCCGTCGTCGCAGAGCTCCGTGAAGGGCACGCTGCGGAAGTCACCCTCGGACTCGCCGACGCCGCGCTTGTCGTACGCCAACACGGCAACTCCTTGTTCCGCGAACCAACGTGCCGTCAAAAGATCGCGTCTTTGGAACCCCGAGCCATGGAAAAGCACTACGGCAGGATGCTGTTGTGTCCCCGCGGGAAACATAAGCGTTCCTGCAAGGGTCAGCTTCGCACTGACGAATTTCACCGCCTCTTCGGTAATGTTCTGCGGATCGGGCTGCCGTTCGGCAGGCACGGACGCCTGATGCGTACAAGCCACAGGAGAGGCCGCGCTAAGTAGAACGAACGCGGCTTTTGAAAACGTCCGCAATCGCGACCGCATTGGGAGGGTACCCCTGCACCTAGCCCATGCAACTCGTGCTGGGCCGAGTCATCGCTTCGTATGACGGCGCGATGCCACTGACGTTTCTATAGCCGCACATTCCTCCAAACTGGGGCTTGCCTCATAATCAGTCACCCTAACAAGGTGACTCGTGAAACCGCCGCCCAAACTCGAAACGCTCTGTCCCGCCTGGACCGCGTACGAACTTCTCGACACCGGCGGCAACCGCAAACTCGAGCGCTTCGGCGCAATCACGCTCGTTCGTCCCGAGCTGCAAGCCAGCTGGCGGCCGTCTCTCCCGCAGAAAATGTGGGAAGGCGCGCACGGCGAATTTCTCCACCGGAATCACACGAAGAAAGGCGCGTGGCAATTCTCGCAACCCGTTCCGCCGCGTTGGAGCATGCGCCGCAACAATCTTTCGTTTTGGGTTGAGCCGACGCCCGCGGGTCATGTGGGCGTGTTTCCGGATCAAGCGAGCCATTGGGATTGGCTCGCTTCGCTGACTGCCACGGCGGCGGCGCCGCCCAAAATTCTCTGCCTTTTCGGTTACACCGGCCTCGCGACGCTGGCCTGTGCAGCTGCCGGAGCGTACGTCACGCACGTGGATGCATCGCGCAAAGCCCTCAAGTGGGCGCGCGAAAATCAATCGCTCTCGCAACTTGACGACCGGCCCATTCGCTGGCTGGTTGACGACGCGCCGACATTTGTCGCGCGCGAAATCCGCCGGGGCCGCACCTACGATGGCCTGCTGCTCGACCCGCCGCGTTTCGGTCGCGGCCCCAAAGGCGAACTGTGGAAAGTGGAAGCGTCTCTGCCCGCTCTGCTGCGCGAATGCCGCAAGCTGCTTTCGACCGCGCCCCTCTTCGTCCTCTTGAACACTTACACCACGGTCCTGACCCGCGGCCAGACGGCCGCCGAAGCCGCGCAACTCCACTCCTTCTTAAAGGATATGCTCCGAGATTATCCCGCCGCCATCACTTCCGGCGAACTGGTCCTCGCCGACTCCGCCAACCGCCAAATTTCCAATTCCGTCTTCGCCCGCGCCCTCATCCACGCGCGCTAACCAAATCACGCCACGTGCTTCGCTCGCTTGTACTCATCAAACGCCGCCAAATAGCGGTCCACATCCTTCCGCAGCAAATAATACGGCGTCGAAAGCCGTATCTTCGACGGCCCTCCGCCACGAATCCGAATCTTTTTCTCCTTCCACATCCAGTTCTCCAGCTCGCCAATCTGAATCGGCGGCACATTCACCGACGCGATCGCGCAGCGCAGCGCCGGATCGGGCGAGGTCCACGACTCCGCCCCGCGCTTCACCATCTCCTTCAAGATGGAATCCGCCATCATGCGGTGCCGCCGCTCGATGCGGTCCATCCCGATGGAATTCGCCATTTCAATCGCCGCGCGCAACCCATAAATAATCGGCACATTCGAACTGCCAATCTGCTGAAAGCGCAGCGCGCGCAGTTTCGGATCGTCCCATCCGCCCGTCACAATGGTGTTCCACAGCCGGTCAATCACTTCGTCGCGCACGTACAAAAATCCCGATCCTTTCGGCGCCTGCAGCCACTTGTGCGGGCTCGAGGAATACATGTCGCAGCCCAGCTCATGCACATTGAGCTTCATCATTCCGGAGACGTGCGCGCCGTCCACCGCGCTCAAAATCCCCTTCGAACGCGCCAGCGCGCAAATCTCTTTCGCCGGCAGAACTACTCCTGTCACCGTCGTAATGTGGCTGAAAAAAATCAGCCGCGTGCGAGGCGTAATCGCGTCATTAAACAGATTCAGCACCGTCGCCGCATTCGGCACCGGCTTCGGCAGCGTCACCTTCTTCACCACAATTCCGTGC
>Ga0335078_10010171_pt1 | contig 13937 bp, 12 predicted proteins | sample Lox_Sample_32_FD_206711 | JGI IMG/M metagenome (GOLD analysis project Ga0335078, IMG submission 206711) | Soil microbial communities from Loxahatchee National Wildlife Refuge, Florida, United States - Lox_Sample_3.2 | ecosystem: Environmental > Terrestrial > Soil > Wetlands | place: USA...
GAGAGAAATGAGAAAGAACCAGAACGTGAGAGTGAGCCAGAGGCCGACCAGAACGTCGGGAATGAGAAAGCGCGTAAATAGATAAGGCCCGAGTGCTGTCGCCAGCACCAAGCCGGAATTAAACCCGCCTTCGCCGCCGAATGCCCAGCGCCCGAATCCGTAGGTAGCGAGAATCATGGCAAGCACACCAAGCACAAGGGGCAGTCGGGTACTCCACTCGCTGACGCCGAACAGGGAGTAGCTGGTGGCAACGCTCCAGTACATCAGCGGAGCCTTCTCCAAATAGCGCACGCCATTGACGTAAAGCGTGACCCAGTCATGGCGCTGAAGCATTTCTTTGGCAGCTTCGGCATGCACAGTATCGGCGTCATCGAGCAGCGCGGGACGCGAAAGGCCGACCACATAGATCACAAACCACAAAGCGACGAGCAAGAGAGTGGAAATTCGCCAGTCAGAAAAGAGAAGTGAGCGGCACTGTTTTGTCTGGCCCGCTGGCGTTCGAGCAGTGGGTGATTGTCCGGTGGGAGCCCCGCCGTTCGTACTCGGGTTTGTAGGGGGTTCGAGGGGTGAGGTAATGGGCTGAGTCATCAAGAAGTGACCCTTTATTATACGGGAGTAGTGAGAGGTCTCGGGTAGGCTGGAACAGTCGTTTAGTCGGCGGCGGCGACGCGGGAACCGGAGCGCGTCCCGGCAACTTCGCGGTAAATTTCGAGAATGCGAGAGACGGACGTGGTCCAGGAAAAACGCTGGGACTGTGCGTAGCCGCGCTGCTTCATTCCTTCGCGAGCATCGCAGTCAAGCAATGCTTGCTGCAAACCGCGCCGGATTTCAAACACATTTTCCGGATTTACCATTAGTGCAGCATTACCCACGACTTCGGGCAGGCTCGACGTATTCGAAGTAACCACGGGCGTGCCATGAGCCATGGCCTCGAGTGGTGGCAGGCCGAACCCCTCATAGAGAGAGGGGAACACGAACACTTTTGCGACATCGTAAAAAATCCGCAGGACTTCGATCGGCACGAACCCGAGGAAGCGCACGTCGTGCTGCACACCGCTGCGCACGACGGTTCGCCGCAGCCGGGGATGCCCAACAACGTCGTCGCCAATGATGATCAATTTCAAATCGGTGAACTGATCTTCTTTGGCGAGTTCGTTCTTGAGCGCCGAAAATGCCTCGATAATGCGGACAACGTTTTTGTGGGGACGGATGGCGCCCGCATAAAGGATGAACGGATAATTCACCTGATACCGCTGTGCGATCATGTCGCGGTCGCTTTCGGTGGCATGGCCGTGAAGAAATCGCTCATCAATGGCGTTGTAGACGACCTCGATGCGGTCGTCGGGGATGGCGAGCAGCTTGTGAATCTCGCTCTTGGTAAACTGCGAGACCGCGAGAACCCGGGCGGCACCGCGGAGCACACGGCGCGTCAGAAAAAAGTGCATGCTACGCCGCAATGGGGAAGCGTCGTGAGATCCGTACATATGTTCGAGCAAGTCGTGCACCGTGATCACGTAGGGACATTTCAGCCCACGCGGAATCCAATAGAGATGGGGGATGTGGGTGACGTCGCAGTCGAGGCGTCGGATGATGGCGCGGAAATCGACATTGCCCTTGACGGTGTCATCGGCGGCCGTGAGTTCGATAGCGTGAAAGTTTGCGGGGAGCGAGCCGCATTCGGCTACCTTCGCGAGCGATCCGATCAAGAAATACTTGTTCTCGCGATCAAGGCGCGCCAGTGTCCTCACCACGTTGCGGATGTAGGTGCCCACGCCGAACTCCGTCATGCGACGGATGTCAATGGCTACTTTCACGTTTGGAATTTAACCACAGCGGCCGACAGTGGTTACAGAGGAATTAGCGGAGACTGCCGAAGCCGCTGTGGCTGCATATCATTGCTCATATTTCTGACCGACTTGCCAGAATATTGGACTAAGCCTTGACCTCTGCCTGCGCACGAGCCCTTCGTTCTGAGTAGAGGGGAAACTCTTCCGCCAGTTCGAAAACCTGCTTTCGGATCACGCGCAGTCTCTCGGCGTCGTTTCGATGTATCAGAGCTTCGGCGATCCAGCGCCCAATCTGGCGCATTTCTTCTTCCTTCATTCCACGAGTGGTCACGGCGGGCGTTCCAATACGAATGCCACTGGGCTTCATCGGGGGATTCGTATCGAATGGAATCGCATTCTTGTTCACGGTAATAGCCGCATCGCCTAGCGCCTTTTCTGCCTCACTGCCCAGCATCCCCTTCGAGAAGACGTCGACGAGCATCAGGTGTGTATCCGTGCCGCCGGAGATGATACGGAAGCCTTCGGCTGCCAGCGTCTCGGCCAAGACTTTGGCATTGGTCACAATCTGCCGCGCATACTCTTTGAAGCTTGGCTGCGACGCTTCCAGAAAGCAGACGGCTTTCGCGGCAATAATGTGCACCAACGGACCACCCTGCATGCCGGGAAAAACAGTCTTGTCGATCGGCGCGGCAAATTCCTGCTTGCTCAGGATCATTCCTGAGCGCGGCCCGCGCAGTGTCTTGTGCGTAGTCGAAGTCACAATGTGCGCATGCGGCACCGGCGATGGATGCGCAGCGCCCGCGACAAGTCCCGAGAAATGTGCCATATCGACGAGGTAGAGTGCGCCGACTTTATCCGCAATCTGCCGCATGCGTGCGAAATCGATAATTCGCGGATACGCGCTGCCGCCGCCGATAATTAATTTTGGACGCTCTCGTTCGGCGATCCTTTCCAATTCGTCGTAGTCAATTGTCTCGGTTTCCTTGGTCACACCATAGGGGATCACCTTGTACGTCTTCCCGGAAAAATTGAGATGATGGCCGTGCGTGAGATGTCCGCCATGCGCCAGGTTCAGTCCCAGAATCGTATCGCCCGGTTGCAGCACTGCCGAATACGCAGCCTGATTGGCCTGTGATCCGGAATGTGGTTGGACATTGGCATGTTCGGCGTTAAACAGTTTTTTTGCTCTCTCACGCGCCAGTTCCTCGACGACGTCAGTGAATTCGCAGCCACCGTAATAACGCTTACCGGGATAGCCCTCGGCGTACTTGTTGGTGAAGACAGATCCAGCCGCATCAAGGACTGCTTCGCTGACGAAGTTTTCCGAGGCAATCAGTTCGAGACCTTCGTGCTGGCGGCGAACCTCATTATCAATAGCAGTTGCAATCTCCGCATCAACTTCATAAAGTGGGCGTGACATAGAGGAATTTTTCATCGAAATTTACCCGCAACGATTGTAACCCGCCGAGAAGGGATCGGGCTTGCGTGCATTGCAGCGAAATCGCCGTTTCGTTGAGGGTATGTGACAAATGCACGAAGCGTTACTGAATCTCAAGTGATGAAAATGTCGAGCCCGATCTTAACTTCAAAGAAGGAAATGCAGGCCGGGCTTTGCGGCAGCTGTAGTCATGCGCGCCGCATGCAATCGGATCGCGGATCTGTATTCATCCGATGTGAACTGTCATTTGCGGATTCGCGCTTTGTGAAGTATCCGCGCCTGCCCGTTCTCTCATGCACTGGTTACGAAGGCAAGAATTCCTTGTCGACTGATGAGCAGCTTTAGCCAGAAGAAAAGAGTCCCACGATCAATCTTTGCGTGGTTCTCCAGTTACAATAACCATTACGCCATTGCAAGACGGCGAATCGAACAACGGGCGAAAAACCCGGTAACTGAGGAGATTACGTGTCTCAAAATCATTATTCGACTAAACCGAAGCGACGTCAGAGAAATAAGAAAAGGAAAGATTCTTCGGCAACGACGATGGCCAAGGTTCGTCAACTTGAAGCGGCCGCAAAGAAATAAGTTAACATTGCCATCTGCACCGAGTTCCGGTTCGGGTTGCGCCTGCAATTCCTGGGATCGATGTACGGCAGGTTTCTATTGCAAAGGCGGCGGTGTCATGCCAACGAATGTTGTACCTAGGAACTTGCCCTTCGCATCGAAGTTCCAATTAAAGAATGCTAACCCTGCGCTGGCGCAAGCGTGGCATCCGTTGCGGAGCGGATAATCCGCGATGAACTGGATGCCGCCATTTGGGCCGGTTTGCGAATTGGGCCAGGTTTTTCCATCTCGATCTCCCGGCCAGAGATTGACATTGGGAAATTGTCCTTTGAGATCGTTAAATTGTGCGCTCTGCTTCATGTTCTTTTCATCGAGCAGCTTGAGATTTTCAACATCGATGATGCGCGGCTCTCCGTTGACGAGTAGAAGGCCGTAGTTGGTGTTTGCACGCAATGGATAATTGACCCACGCGATGTCAACAGGTCCAACTGGTTGAAATCCACCCATCATTCCGACATCGCCGTGATTGAATTTGTAGAGTTCGCGCGTAAACGCGACGGCGGCTGCGGGCGCTCCGGTCTTTTCCATCTGATCGATGAAGCAAGAGCTGTAATTAGACCCGCGAATCTTGTCGCAGGCGGAATGTGCGTCCTTGAGAAATTGGGGAGTGACCTGCCAGATCGAGGCGCCGCTGATTTTAGACGGCTGGGCATCGAAAGCGCGAATCGTCGTCGGCAAGACCGCAGCGATCAACGCAATTGGCACAAGCGCAAGAGAGAATCGGCGGTTCCAGTATCTGACGAACGTCTTTTTCTCAATCATGGAGGGCCATTTTACAACGATAGTGAAATGGCGGAAGACGCCCGCTTCCGGTACCGCGCGGGTTGTCGGGCCGAACATTAGCGAAGGCTCGCCGGATTGGAAACAGAGTTATGTCCAGCAGCTGACGGATCCCGCTTGACAAACCGCTTGGTCGGTCGGTAAGATCTCTTGCAAGTTTGCTCCTCGTGAGCAGGCTGGAATTTCATGCAGAGTGGCTGAGGGACGAGCCCTAGGACGCCACGGCAACCGGATCAGGATCATATATCCCGACTGTCAGGTGCCAACTCTCGCCCGGTAACGGGGACCATGAGATTCGGGTACGCGAAACTTTTATTCGCACCTCCCGAGCCTCTTTTCCTATCCGGAAAAGGGGTTTTGTAGTAAATGGGGAAATTTTCCCCGGCTCGTCCCGCAGTCGCAGAAAGAAGAAGTCCCATGAGGACGAGCTACGAGCTGCGTTGCCGCGAATGCGGCAAAAGCTTCGATAATGCCCCCCGCTCGATTTGCGAAGATTGCTTCTCGCCGCTGGAAGTTACCTACGACTACGACGACATCAAGACAAAAATTTCGCGTGAAACATTTGCGACGCGCGCTCCAAATATCTGGCGCTATCGCGAATTGCTGCCGTTGCCCGCGGGGTACGAGCCCTCCCTCCCTGTCGGATTCACTCCGCTATTAGGTGCACCGCGGCTTGGCGAGACCATCGGTTCTCGTAGGCTGTTTGTTAAGAACGATGCCGTCTGTCTTCCGACTTTGAGCTTCAAGGATCGCGTGGTGGCAGTGGCACTGGCAAATGCCCGCAGCTTCGGGTTCGATACCGTCGCCTGCTCTTCCACTGGCAATCTGGCCAATTCAGTCGCCGCCCAGGCAGCGCGTGAAGGCTTCAAAGCCTGGATCTTCATTCCATCCGATCTCGAGCCCGCCAAGATTCTCGGCACGCACGTGTTTGGAGCGGAAGTGGTCAGCATCAATGGCAGTTACGATCACGTTAACCGTTTATGTTCACAGATCGCCGACGAACATCGCTGGGGATTCGTCAACGTCAATCTGCGGCCCTATTATTCCGAAGGCTCGAAGACGGTCGGATACGAAATCGCTGAGCAACTCGGATGGCATCTACCCGATAACGTCGTGGTCCCCATGGCGGGAGGCTCGCTGATTACCAAAATCAAGAAAGCCTTTGATGAGCTAATCCTTCTCGGTCTGGTTGAGCCCAAGTCAGTGCGCTTTTTTGGAGCGCAAGCCTCCGGATGCTCGCCGATTTCGACGGCGGTCAAACAGTACAGTAGTGAGATTGAACCACAGCGCCCGAAGACGATTGCGCGCTCGCTTGCCATCGGCAACCCGGCAGATGGGCTTTATGCAATCAAAACTATCACTCAAAGTGGTGGGTGGTCCGAAGATGTTTCCGATTACGAAGTCGTGGATGCGATCCAGTTGCTCGCCGCGACGGAAGGAATCTTTACCGAGACCGCTGGTGGAGTCACAGTTGGTACCGCGCGCAAGTTGATCCAGCAGGATCGCATTCTGCCGGATGAGACGACGGTTCTTTGCATCACGGGTAACGGTCTGAAGACCACCGATGTGCTGGCGGACAAGTTTCGGGCAGACCGGCCGATCTCGGCGAAGCTGAGCGAGTTTGAAACGTACCTGGCGTCCAAGCTGTCGAAGGTGCCAGCGGCTTCGGCGACACCGGCCGCATCAACGGCAGTGGCGTAACCGAAACCGGTCGATAGTCCTTGGTGTTTGGTTATCGGTGATCATTGTCAGGAGTCAGACCTCTGCGCCGCAATCGGACCGCTGGATCGACCACGGCTGTGCTCGGGTAACAAAGGACTAACGACGATTTCAGTTTCTTATTCTGCATTTATCCTGGAGGTGTCTTCATGAGTATCACAGTAGAAATCCCAACCCCGCTGCGCCGGTTGACGGCTGGTACGCGGAACGTCACCTGCAACGCCGCCAACCTTGCAGAGCTGTTTGAGGATCTCGATCAGAAGTTTCCTAACTTGCGTCCTCATTTACACGATGAAACCGGTGAGGCTCGTCGTTTCCTGAATATCTATGTCAACGAAGAAGACATACGCTTTCTCGGGGGCCCTGGGTATGCGTTTCAGGAAGGCGACGAAGTGCTGCTGGTGCCGTCAATCGCGGGCGGCTGCTGACGCGCTCGCGGCTTGCATCCCGAAAAAACAGAAATTTGCGGAGAACTCCATTTGTTCGGTTGATGGCGACTTGCCAGCGGGAGTCAGACCGCGGCGTGGTTTCTTAGCCGGGCCGCGGAAGAGAGTTCGCGAATATCCTGAATCGAAGATGTGACGATCGGCGTGCGATAGCGAGGGTGGGAAAACTCCATGCGCATGCCGCGACCAACATAACTCCTCTTGAGCATGCTGCCGCCCCAAGTGGAACCAGTAATGGCGACCGCAGTCGGTTCAGGGCAAAACTCGGGGTGCCCGGAAATCAGAGCAGAACCGTTTTCAAGTAGTACTGCCGTGTAACAATGATGCTGAGTCTGGATCTGCAGCACCGTGGCCGGCGGAAGATCCTGCAGGTAGACCCCTCCTTCTATCTCCGACTGCACAATCTGACGGTTGACCTCATCGCTGAGGTTAGGGTGGGGAACGAAGAAGGAAGTGTGGCCCACAATCGCCTGCCTGTTCCACACAGTATAACCTTGAAACCCCGAAAACCTGCGATTACCGGAGTTTCCGACCATTGGTGCGGCCAGGAAGCCCATCCATCAAACGGCGCGTTTTGCCCCTAAGCCCTTAGTGCAGAATAAGCTCCAACTCCCCCTCCGATTCAGTTTCTTCCGTGCTCGAGGGTAAGATTTCGGGCTGGACAGGGGGGCGGAAGGATTCTTCGATGCCCACTTTTGGTGAGTGGTAACGCAGCAACAAAAGAAGCGGCAGCAGGCAAGCAAACATGACGGCCATAATCCAGAATGCTTCGACAAACGCGAGCATGTTGGCGTGCTGCTGCACAAGACCATACACGGCTGCGAGCGCTTTTCGATGTGCACTGTAACTGTCTAGCCCATGAGCCTGAAACCAGAGTTGCATGCCAGTGATCATGCGCCGCGTTTTCAAATCACCCGCCGTTATGTGCGACACAAGAGTCGATTGATGAAATTGCGTGCGGCGCATGAGGAATGTCGTCATTAATGCGATCCCGAAGCTGCCGCCGATATTGCGCATGAGGTTGAAAATACTGGTGGCGTTGCCCATCTTCTCCTTGGAGATGCTCGCCATGGTCAGCGCCGTTAAAGGAATGAAAAGTAAAGCGAGGGCGACTCCCTGCAAGACCTGTGGCCAAAATATGTCCCAGTAGCCTGCGTCTAAGTTCAGGCGCGACAACTTCCACATCGTGAATGTTCCCAATCCAATGCCGACAACCATCAGACGGCGAGGATCACTTTTGCTGGTGAGGTAGCCGGAAATCGGCATAGTAGCCAGCGAGCCGAGTCCGCGCGGCGAAAGCGCCAGGCCGGCATTGTAAGCGGGATAGCCAAGTAAAGTCTGCAAATAGATCGGAAGCAGTACCAGGCTGGCGTAGAGCACAAAGCCGAGTTGCCCGATAACAAACACGCCAGCTGCAAATGAACGATTCTTGAGCGCGCGCAAATCGACAACCGGCTCTTTGGTCATCACTTCGCGAATCACCAGTGAAACTAGGCCAACAACGCATAAAGTAGCGAAAAATCGGATGTAGTTCGAGGAGAACCAGTCTTTTTTTTGTCCGGTATCGAGCACGATTTGCAACGTGCCGAGGCCAAGTGCTAGAAGTCCGATTCCCCAAACGTCAATTCGCCCGGCTGATCTGCGAATGTAGTGCGGATCAAAGACGAACTGCCGGATCATCAGGATGGAAAAGACTCCGACCGGAAGATTCAGATAAAAGATCCAGCGCCACGTGTAGTTGTCTGTGATCCATCCGCCCAGGGTTGGACCAAGAATCGGAGCAAACAGGATACCGACACCATATGCTGCCATCGCATGGCCGTGTTTTTCGCGTGGGAATGTTTCCAGGAGGATGGCCTGGGCGAGAGGCTGCAGTCCTCCGCCAGTCAGGCCCTGTAGAACTCGAAAGAAGATCAGCCCGGAAAGGCTGCTGGCCAAGCCGCAGAACAGCGATGTCAAAGTGAACCCGGCAACGCAAATGAGAAGCAAGTTCTTTCGGCCGAGGTAGCGCGCCAGCCACCCTGACATCGGAAGAATAATGGCGTTGGCAACGAGATAAGAGGTGACGACCCAAGTGCCTTCATCGACGCTGGCGGCGAGGCTGCCGCTGATATGCGGGATGGCAACGTTGACGACGGTTGTGTCGAGGATTTCCATGAACGTCGCCAACATGACGGAGATGGTGACGATCCACGGATTCACAGACCGAGATGGTGGATGGTCCATGAAGCGCGGGCCTAAAGGCTGCCCGTAGGTGCAGTGTAGAAGTGGATCGACCCGTCGACAGTGATGCTGGTCACTCGGTCTTCGGTCGTGTTAAGTCCGTCGTATGCCGAATGTTTTCGCCAGCGGATTGACAAAAGCAGGTGGATCGACTAGCCTTTAACTAACTGGTTAATTAATAGCGATGAAAGCCTACAGACACCTCCAACGGCGGGCGGAGAAATTACTCGACAACAACCTCCGCGGTGAGAAACGGCGCATACAGCGCGTCGCGCGCGCAAAGGAGCGCGATCTCCGCCGCAGGCCAAAGCGTCCGCGTTTCGGCACGCGCGGCCAGCCCGAGGAGAGCCGGGCTGCGATTTTAGAGGCCGCAGTCGCGGAGTTTGCCGAATATGGAATTGACGGCGCCCGTACCGACCGTATCGCCCGAGAAGCAGGAGTCAACAAGGCGCTCCTGTATTACTACTTCAAAGATAAAGACGCGCTCTACGAAGCAGTGTTAGACCAGGTGTTCGGCGGTATGCGTGAGGAAGTCGTGCCAGTGCTGGAAAGCGATCTTCCGCCGAAGCAGAAACTGTTGGAATACGTGGCTCGTTACTTTGATTACATAGCGGCAAATCCGGAGTTTCCCCGGGTGGTGCAATCAGAGATGATGCGAGTGGGTATTCACGGAAGTCCTCGAATGCTACGCATCGCCCGTGAATACTTCGCTCCGATCTACAGCAGGCTCTCCCAAACTTTGCGCGAGGGCGCCGAAAAGCGGGAGCTACGGCCGTTGAACCCGATGGATTTCGTCCCCTCCATGGTTGGAGTCGTCATCTTTTACTTCACCACAGCAACAACCATGAAGGCGTTGTTAAAAGTCGATCCGTTGGCAAAGGATCGGATCGCAGAGCGGAGAAAATTTGTGCTTGATTTCATTTCGGAGGCGGTTCGTTTGTAGTTCGCTGGGCAATGGGGAAAGGCAATGAATGCACGAAACAAAGTCTTAATACTACTGGCAATTATTTTTGCGATCTCAACGGCGTATTACTTCTATTCCACGCAACGCGGAGACGACCTGGTTCTGATTGGGACCGTGGACGCAAATCAGATCGTGGTGAGTCCCCAGATCCAAGGACGAATTCTGAAGCTGCTGGTTGATGAAGGAACGCAGGTGAAGCAGGGTGATCTCATTGCCGAGCTCGATCCGTCGGAGCTGGAAGCAGAGGAACGAGCGGCCGCAGCCATGATTGCCAGCTATCGATCGCAGATGAACGCGAATGAGTTTACGCAGAGATCCACCAAAGGATCGACGTCGAGCGATGTCTCGAACGCGCAAGCGCAGTTGCAAATGGCGCGAGCGCAGTTGGCCCAAGCCGAGGCGACTCTGACGCGAACAGAAAGTGACAGCCGCAGAACGATAGGGTTGGCCAACGCGGGCGTGGCGTCCGAGCAAGAGAAGGTTCAGGCTGAAATGAACCTGAAGGCACAAGAGGCCAATGTTCAATCGCTGAGAGATCAAGTTTCGGCGGCGCAAGCCAGTCTCAATGCCGCTGTTGCGCGCACCAATCAGGCGGCAGCGGCGGCCAGCACAGTTGCCTCGACGCGGGCGCAAGTCGCGAACGCGATAGCCCAGTTGAAGCAGGCGGAAGTCCGTCTTGGCTACACGAAAATCTATGCTCCCGTTACCGGAACCGTACTGGTGCGCGCAGCCCGCGAAGGCGAAGTTGTAAATGAGGGACAAGCAATCGTGACTGTGGTCGATTTCACCGACACGTGGGTGCGGGCGGCAATCCCTGAAACAGATGCCGATCATATAGGGTATGGAGATGTCTTGCGGATTCGATTACCGGGAGGCACTGAAACACAGGGTAAGGTGTTTTACAAGGCGGCAGAAGCCGATTTTGCGACGCAACGCGATGTTGGAAGACGAAAACGAGATATTCGGACTCTGTTATTGAAAGTTCGGCTCGACAATCCAAAGGGAGCTTACGTGCCTGGCATGACAGCGGAAGTATTGGTATCGCCGAACCAACAAAAAGGAAGTTAGAACTTCGGTATCGCATTATTTCGCATTGAGAGATACGACGCAGAGCGCAATCGTTTCCGGTAGGCCATGAACAAAGACACAACCCAATTTGGTGCTGGTATGAGCAATGGCGACGCAGCGACCTCGTCGATTCGAAATGGAGTGTTGGTTTCGTCAGCCGAAATGAGCTTGCGCGGCACAATTGCCGCCGGCGCTCCGAATGCCATTGAAGTCGAACACATTGTCAAGAAATACGGCGATTTCACCGCGGTTGACGATATTTCGTTCGCGGTGAAAGAAGGCGAAATTTTCGGGCTGTTGGGGCCGAATGGCGCGGGTAAATCTACATTGATACGCATGATGACGACGCTGATTCCGATCACATCGGGTGCGGCGCGAATTGCAGGACACGATGTAACCAAGGAGCCCGACTCGGCTCGCCGCACAATCGGGGTGATTCCACAAGCGCTTACCAGTGATCTTGACTTAACGGTTGAAGAGAACATGGCGATCTATGCCAAGCTTTATGATGTTCCGGCAAAGCGGCGAAAAGAGTCCATCGACGAACTGTTGGAGACCGTCGATTTGACGAAATGGCGAAATGCTCAGACCAAAACACTTTCGGGAGGAATGCGCCGAAGGCTCGAAATTGCGCGGGGGCTCGTGCACAGCCCAAGGATTTTCTTTCTCGACGAGCCCACCACAGGCCTTGATCCGGTTTCACGCGTCGCCGTGTGGGAGATGTTAACCACCATCAAGTCGAAACGTAAGCTGACAGTGCTGATCACGACCCACTACATGGACGAAGCCGACCGGCTTTGTAATCGGATTGCGATTGTCGATCACGGCAAACTTGTAGCGCTCGATACGCCGGAAGCGTTGAAGGCAACGGTCCCCGGATCGACGGTTATTGAGGTTCAATTCGAGAATGCCCCTCCCGACTGGGAGGAACGGCTGCGCAACTTGCCTGGCGTGACCTCTGTGCAAAACGAAAGCGCCGGGATGTTCCGTGTGCTGACAACAAATGGGTCGGGGACTACCACCGATCTGGTCGAGATCGCCGTGGTCTCAAAGGTGATGCTCAAGACTCTGACCGTGCAGAACACAACCTTGGACGACGTCTTCGTTTATTACACAGGGCGGCAGTTGCGTGATGAACTGGTGAAAGCGCATGCCTTCGTGATGCCTCCTCGACCTGGGATGAATCCATGAAACGGACGATGGCAATTATCGAGCGGGAGATGAGGAAGTTCTTTCGTTCACCAGCACTCATGATGGTTTCCATGATTTTCCCCCTGGTGCAACTGATTGTGCTGGGGAACGCATTCGGCGGAAAGATACGCGACGCGAAAATGGGAATTGTCGACGAAGACCATGGGACGCAGGCAATCCGGATTAAAGAGGCTTTCGATTCGGTGCGAGCCACGGCGCGAACTTTCGTGCCCGTGCCCTACGATAACGAAGTAAAAGCACGCGAAGATGTGCGAAACGGAAAGATCCAGGGCGCTGTCATCATTCCTGCTCAGTACTCGAAGATGGTCTACGAGAAGAATCACCCTCGGATCGCATTGATCGTCGATAACAGCGACAACTTCATGAGTTCGTCGCTGGAGTCGACCATGACAGATCTGACGGACGCGTTGAACCAGCCCGATATCTCGCCGCGCTTGCTGCAGCAAACCGCCTTGGAGGTTGTGGAACTCTACCCCTACATTGAGTACATGAAATATCTGCTTCCGGGTTCGATCGCTCTCGCCATGTTCGTTTCGGCGATGATCGGCGGTGGGATGCTGTACATCGATGACAAAGCGCGTGGGGTCCACGAGGGTTATCTTGTAACTCCGATCACGAAGGCCGAATTGGTATTCGGATTGAATGGCGCTGGCGCGATCAAAGGAATCCTGACAGGGGTAGTGATTACGATGATCGGATCGCTTCTGGCAGGCGTGGGCACGATTTTCCATCCCGCGACGATCATTGGATTGATGGCCATGGTCGTCGCGACGGCATCCGCTTTTAACTGCATGATGTTTCTGATGATGGTCCGGGTGGAGGATCCCCTGGTGCCGCGTGCAACCTTCGGAATTCTAAACACCCTGCTGTTTTTCCCGAGTGGATCGATTTACCCGGTTCAGGCTTTTCCATTGTGGCTGCGCGCCATTGCGTTTGTTGACCCATTCACATACGCCGTACATGGCTTCAAATGTCTGCTACTCAAGGAGACAGGACTGGGCCCTATTATGCCGGATCTCATATTTCTTGGGTGCTTCGCGCTGGGCACGATGACTCTGGCATTGCCATTATTCAAGCGGACGCTGTGATTCGATTGGTTATGTGATGTACCAGAACTCCATGCGAAGCATGCTTTGACCTTCCGCCATTTTCGCATCAGACATTTTCGTAGCCACCCCCAAATTGCGAAGCAAATAATGTCGCTGGAGTTTGCGATTGCACGGCGGGCGGCTCCAGGAAAAAGACAAGGTTAGTTAGCAGAGGCCGCCGTGTGAGTCGAAGCCAGACGAACCTGCCAATCCGGTTCAAGCGGACTTCATCGGGGCTAACGCGAGCGATGTAGCTAGACGTGATGCGCACTGTTTCGCTGAGATCCCGGGTAAAGAATTCGACATCGTTCGGACGAGGTAATTGCCGGAGTTGCTCAAGTTGGCGCGCGATTCTTTTCGGTGATGCAACACAAGGTTGCGTGCGGCAATCGAGAATCTTCTCTACGGCGTAAAGCGCCGCATGATCGACGCGGGCACCAAACGCAACATATAGCGTTTTAGTCGACTCTGCGTAATTGAAGGGGATCATGCGAAACGCTTCGAGAATTGCCAGGGGGATCGAAGCGCGGGAATTATCCGCGCAGAGGTCAAAGGATGAGGCAACTGGGCAGCCCCATTGCAGTGCCA
>Ga0335078_10010172_pt1 | contig 13936 bp, 12 predicted proteins | sample Lox_Sample_32_FD_206711 | JGI IMG/M metagenome (GOLD analysis project Ga0335078, IMG submission 206711) | Soil microbial communities from Loxahatchee National Wildlife Refuge, Florida, United States - Lox_Sample_3.2 | ecosystem: Environmental > Terrestrial > Soil > Wetlands | place: USA...
GATCAGGACGATCTCGGCGATGAGGTCGTCGCTTCCCGTTTGATGGACGATGTCCACTTGATTCCCTGGCTTTGGAAGATCGACGGCTACACTCGGATTCGAACGGCGCTGACCACCTCCTTCCAGGACATCCAACGGGGAGTGAACTACTTCGAATTCCCCTACGACTGGCGGCGAGACAATCGGGTCGCGGCGCGCCGCTTGCAGGAACAATGCGCGAAATGGCTGGACGCGCGTCGCAAGATGCCCGGTAAGGAAAACGCCAAGCTGATCTTGATCTGCCACTCGATGGGTGGACTCGTGGCCCGGTATTTTCTGGAAAACCTGGGAGGTTGGCGGGATTGTCTGGCCCTGATTACCTTCGCCACGCCCTACCGCGGTTCCATGAATGCGGTCAATTTCATCGCCAACGGTATGCGGAAGAAACTCGGCCCCATTCCGATCGTGGATCTTTCCAATCTCCTGCGCTCGTTCACTTCGGTCTATCAACTTTTGCCGACTTATAGATGTCACGATGAGGGAAGCGGAGAGATATATGTGAAAAACTCTCAGCATATTCCCAATTTGGATGCCGCGCGGGCTAACGCAGCGTTCGAGTTCCACGAGGAGATCCGGAAAGCGGTGGATAAAAATGTGGAAGCGAACGGTCCGAACCGTTATTTCATTCACCCCATTGTCGGAACGAACCAGCCAACTTTACAATCGTCGCGATTTACGCCGGCCGCGGGGATGGAGTTGCTATCGACTTACGAGAACAAAGACTATGGCGGGGACGGCACTGTGCCGCGCGTTTCTGCGACACCCCTGGAAATAGAGAAAGACAAGCGCGAAGTGTACTTCGCCCAGGTCCACGGCTCTATCCAAAACGCGCAGGCAGTTTGGGAGCACATAGAAACTGTTCTCAAGGCCTCTCGCGAGGATCTTTCAATCTTCAGAGGCGTTCTCCAGCCGCAGAACGTGAAGGTAGGGCTGACGATCGACGATCTCTATGAAAACGGTGAGTCGATCCGACCCAGGGCTCTTCCCGACAATGACCAAGCGGTACTGACGGCTACACTCACCGATGTCGACGGCATTCGAATGGTAACGCAGCAGATGGACAGGTCTTCCGATGGTTGGCGGATGACGGAGTTTCCGCCACAGCCCGAGGGTGTGTATCGTATCCGGATCTCAGGCGAGGGTGTGATTCCAGTTCAGGACGTATTCGCCGTCAGCTCCTGATTCAATTCCACGGAAGTGGAACTACCATCCGCCGGCTCCATTCCTTCTCGACATCGATAGGAATAGCAAACTGCTTGACGTCAGCGATTTCGCCGGTGTATTGCCAGTTGTCGGACAGCGCCTTCACTGCAGCGTGTTGAGTCATCCCCTCCGCGCGCGCTTCATCGAAGGATTTGTTTGCCAGCACGGTAGTCTCGAGAAACTCGACTTCCGAAGTCTCGCTGTTTTCCAGCTTCCAACCGACGATCGCATGTCCCGGCAGGAGCAAGATGATGGGATGCAGACCGATCGCCGCCAGAAGACTTGCGAAAAGCACGCACCCATCCAGGCAGTTGGCTAGGGAGCCGAACCCTCTGAGCGAAGTCATTACCGCCCAGATGATAAACCGTGGCGCTATCGTCATACGTCAGGTTTGCAGTCTGCTGAAGCGCCTCGTAGATCGCTTTCACTTGGGCGCGCACACCTGCCGAAACATCCGGTACAGCGTAACCGCGGGCATCGCCTCCATTGATTTGACGGGCCTTCGTCAGAACCGGCAGCCCGACCGCCTGTTCCTTGGAAACCCAGGCAGCGATCATCCAGCTCAAATCGATCAGCTTTCCGGCCGCATCACGATGGGCAAAGACGAATGTGTCGATCGGCGAAAGAGCCATTCGGGCGCTGGTGTTCGCGAGTGTTGTCTTTGCGCCGGTGGGCAGCTCAAGTGATGCGGAATATGTAAAGTCGCCCCAACGAGTATCGAAGAAGATTGGAAACGGATTCTTCAGAGCGAACTGGAGCTCCACTGTTTTGGATCCGCCCTGCGGGACCCGCGTATACTCAGGTCTCTTGTTGCCATAATCCAGCAGCTCACACTCCAAGTTGATGCCGACTTCGCTATCAGTCGGATTGGTTAGCCGGAAGGAAATGAGCGGATAGGTGAGCTGGGGCTGTGCCCACGCGAGAGCGGTCGGGAAGGCCTTGTAGTTAAGCACCGCGATTACTTTCGGCGACGCCCCCTGGATGCTGGTCTTCTGGTGTGGCGGATTCAGGCGGCTGAGCCCATATCGCTCCACTGCCGCTTTCACCGGTTGCTCGAGCCTGAGCCGCTCGGAGCCCCAGCGAATCCACCACCGCGAATACTTGATGCGCATCCCGTCCAGCGCATTTACTGCGTGTTCTACTGCCTCTTTCGGAACCTCGCCTTTCGCCTGACAAGCTTCCTCTACGAACGAATGATAGAGACGGTGGAAGCTCAGCAACTTTGCGACATTGCGGTGATCGCACAAGCGCGCGCGGCTGGCACGGTTCGCGTCCGCGCCAGGATCGATGTACACCGCCATGCCGCTCTTCGAGATCACAACCCAGCCCGAAGCAACGTTCACTTGGGACGTGCGCCCCACGTCGACACAAAACTGGTCCGTCAAAGTGGAAGGGTCGGCCTTCTGGTTGCCGGTCTGACGCTCCAGCGCTGACATCAACTCCACTCCTGTCCCGGTCCGAACCGCATCGATATCCAGTCTCGGGTCCAGGTCGAGCGTGAGCACCAGGAACGGACGCTCTCCAATCCCGAACCGCGGAGGATTCACCGACACCTGAGCAGCGATGGAATCGCGCACCTGAGCGAGTAACTGCACCACGGTTCTGGCTTGCTTGTAGTTTTTCGCCCGCGATGTGAGCAGTCCATTCCGCTCGATATTGTTGAGCATTCTGGCCAGGCGGAACCCATCGATTCCGGGCGCGGCCGACAGCCGAAAGCGCAGGTTGGCAATTAATCCAAAGGGGTGCAGATAGCAGTGGACTTGAAAGTCGGAGAGTTTGGCCCCCTGGATTTTGCACGCCAGCCCGAGTTCCGGCACTACTTGAAGGGGCAGGTATGGATCGATGCAACGCCAGATCTTTTCGGTGCCTTCGTGGTGATGGATGCCCAGGAGTTCACGCTGCGGTACCTGAGTTAGTTTGCCAAGGCCAGCCAGTACCGGCGGCTTCGGTGGCGCCGTATAGGCTGAGAAGTCGGCAAGGAAATCGAACTCGGGGCGAAGTTTAATTCTTCCGGTGCTGAGATCGTGCCATGGGAACCACTGGAAAAACGTAGCCCATAAATCGGTAATGGCCATAAATGATAAAGCCCGGACAACGAATTGGCCGGGCTAAGCATCCTCTTCACAGGTTCGCTGTTGCGTGCTGTTACCGAGACTCGCACTGACCGGCGTCGGCCGACATCGGCCAGGAATGACGTGCCCGCTGCATGCCGCGAGCGACGTAGCCTGAGCCCTAATGTTACCAGAACAAGAAATAGACCGGGAGAGCTGCCAATTGGCTCGCGAACCGTCGATGCCCTTCGAGTAACAGCCTACTTTGTTTTTGGAATAAATATGACGGTACTGTTGCAGCTCTTGGGTTGGATTCGGAGCGACACCGGGGATTTCATCAGTTCGGATTTCTCTGCGGCGCGCGAGTAGGCGGACAACTCGTAGGCGCCATCGCCCAAGCCATCGAAAACAAATTTGCCATTTGCATCCGGAGTGGTGAAGAAGGAGCTGTTGCCCGACTTCAATTCGACGTCGATACCGGAAACGGGAGAATCGATGCGGCCCGTATAGCGGAACCGGTCTTGATCGAGCTTCCTGGCGTCCGAAGTGGCAAAGCCTTCAACACGGGCGGATTGGGCGCCGCCATTTCGATAGAAGTACAGATACGCGAGGTCTTCGCCGGCGTCGGATAGGCGGGCAGTGCGAGTACAGGCGCTGGTCTCCAACCGTGTGTCTTGCTCATCTTCGATCGCGAAGACCAGGTAAGTTTCCCCCTTGCGAAAATCGAACCCGCAGTCGCCGGGATCGGTCCAAATGACGACCGTGTCGCCTTCCTTCAGGTCGTTGTTCGGGTCTTTGGGCCGTAAATCAGCCTTGTCGCCTCTTTTATCCTTGCCGGCGACGTTTTCTGTGTCGTCAGCGTCGGCAGGCCGGCGGAAGACCGTTTTGATTCGCAGCGTGGCGCTATTCTCCTGGAGTACGTATCCCGCGACGATGGCATTGATATCCTCTGGAGTCTTGGCCGATTCGAAAATGGTCTTCGCATTCGTGACAGACTCGACCTTACCGGCAAAAACGAGATCCGTCATTCTGACTTCGTTGCAAACAGATAAGGACGTGATGCAGTTACAGGCAATCAGTGGGAAAACAAAGAGAACGAGCACGACGAAACGAGCCGCCGTCATGCGCTCATCCTATCACGAAGGTTGCCGGAACCAGCTTGGAAATACCTTCTGCTTACGGTTCAGACCAGTGCGATAAGACGAACTACTTCCTGTATCCGCGCGAGTGCGGCCGGCCACAGAGCCCCTCCGACGTTTCCTCCATCCACCACCAAATCGTGGCCGTTGATAAAAGCCGATGCGTCGCTCGCTAGAAACAACGCCGCCTGAGCGACATCCTCCGGGAGACCTGCGCGGCGGATCGGCTGCAGCTCGGCGAATCGGGCAACCAGTCTTTCCGCGACAAGATCCGCATGCGATCCGTTTGGATCGGCTCGTTTGCCGAAGATTCCGGTCACTACGGGCCCGGGCGACAGACTGTTCGCGCGAATCCCTTTCTCGCCCAACTCCACTGCCACGCAGCGTGTCAGATGAATCACTGCCGCCTTGGCTGCGCTGTAGGTATGGGAGGAAAATCCAGTGCGAGTGCCCGCCAGGCTGGCCGTATTGATGATGCTCCCGGCGCCGTTCTCCGCCATCGCGCGCGCCGCATGCTTCATGCCGAGCATTACGCCGCGTACATGGACGGCAAGAATCGCGTCGAGATCGGCCACGGAGGTCTCTCGAATGCTCATCATCCGGCCGGGTGTTCCCGCGTTGTTGAACATCACGTCCAGGCGTCCAAAGCGGGAAACCGTCTCGTCGACCAGCCGGATCACATCGTCCTCCCGCGATACGTCGGCAGGTACAAAGATGCAGTTTGTACCGAGGTGCGCCGCGATCGCGCTGCTTTCTTCGGCGCGGCGTCCTGCGAGCGCCACTTTCGCGCCTTCGGCCGCGAATACTTCCGCCGACCGCAAGCCAATCCCGCTGGTGGCGCCTGTAACGATAGCGACTTTATCCTTGAGAATGCCCACGAAGTGCTCCCGTTTAAATGACGAAGCGAGTCTCTAGTTGCTCGCCAGTTCTCATCGTGCGGCGCGCGCTCGGAGAAGTCCATTCTGTGCGAGGTAAAGGCTTGTGGCTGTGGCCGGAGCCGACAATACTTTACGTTTCCCCGACATTTCTATTCCGAATGCCGATCGCAATCTCCGTCTCAAGTTTGGGGCGTACAGAAATGCAACGGCGAAATGAGCCCCAAAGCACAGGAGATGTCATGATACGAAATCGACTTTCGCTGGCGATCGCGAGTACGATGTTGGCAACCTTTCTTTCCATGCCTGCCGGCGCGGCAGTATACGTACGCTTCGGTCCACCGCGGCCCATTGTCGACCGCGTTTACCGCGCGCCGGGTCCGGGCTACGCGTGGGTGGGCGGTTACTATCGCTGGGGAGGTGCTGCGTACGTGTGGGCACCGGGACGATGGGTGTATCCACCGCGGCCCGCCGCAGTCTGGGTGGCGCCACGATGGAATTATGTCCCCGCGCGCCGCTCTTACGTTTTTGTTGGAGGCTACTGGCGATAGGGGGACGCTGATTACAATCAATGGTAGGTGTACCTGATATCGAAGGAGCCCGAGAAGGCTCCTTTTTGGCCGAACGAACCGGCGGCCCGTTTGTATTTCCGGCACCTCTGATGCGATGAAAGCCGACCGCGCAAGCATTCTGGTCATCGACGACGACCTGGAAATGGTGGAAATGCTGAGCGAATATCTCGCTTCGGAAAGCTTGCCCACTGAAGTCTGCCAGGACGGAGAATCGGGTCTCAAGCGAGCCATGGAAGGCAACCATCTGCTCGTGATTCTGGATGTGATGCTGCCCCGTGTCAACGGCCTGGAAGTTCTGCGCCGTTTGCGCGCCGTCTCGCAGATTCCCGTGTTGATGCTTACTGCGCGCGGCGATTCGGTAGATCGAGTGGTCGGTCTCCAAGCCGGTGCCGATGATTATCTTCCCAAGCCATTCGATCCCCAAGAACTGGTTGCGCGTGTCCATGCCATTCTGCGCCGCACGGCACCCGCAGCGGCCGGAGTACACGATCCCGGAGAGGTATTCCACTTGGCCGACATTACACTCGACCATCGAGCGCATGTGGTGCGCCGCAGCGGTTCCATCGTGGACCTGACATCCGCCGAGTTTGAACTGCTCAGAACGTTCCTGAAGTTCGCCGGCCGCGTGATCAGCCGCGAGGAATTGTTCCGTGAAGTATTGGACCGCGAGTTTTCGCAATTCGATCGCAGCATCGATAATCACGTGAGCAGCCTCAGGAGAAAGCTGGGGCCGCAGCCGGACGGCAGAGATCGAATTCGCGCCGTGCGCAATGCCGGCTACCTGTACCCTCTGCCTGAGTCGAATCCACCGCGGGACCTATGAAGAGCCTGTTCTTGCGAATGTTTTTGTGGTTCTGCGCGGCCAACGCAGTGTTGGTATCGGCACTGGTGCTGGGCTATGCTGTATCGGACCCAGATCAGATCCCTTTCGCGCTACCATCCGTCCGCAAGGGCACCATCGTTTCGGCTGGGCGCGTGGCGGTTGCGTTCTACGAGCGCGGCGGCCAACCCGAACTCGCGCGCTATCTGCAATCTCTGGCTCGTGACGTGGGCGTCCGCGGATCGCTTTACGATTCGGAGGCTCATGAGCTCAGCGGAACCGCATCGCCGCCTCCGATCCCGAGGGAAATACTCGACTATCCCGACGGAGAACTGATGGTGCGCAGGATCGCGCGAACCACGGGGGTCCGCCTCCGGGGAGCCAGCGATGGCCAGCAGTATACTTTCGTTGCACGACTACCCCGCCGTCAAGCGTGGGGATTTTGGTCGCGCACATTGATCGCCTCATTCATCCTGACTGGTGCTGTGCTTTGTTTTCTGTTGGCCCGCCAAGTCACCGCGCCGGTTCTACATCTTCGCAGCGCAACGGCCCGATTTTCGCGCGGCGATCTTTCCGCCCGGATCACTTTGCCGGCCGTTCTCGAGCGCAAGGATGAGATCGGCGCTCTGGCAAAAGACTTCAACCATATGGCAGCCCGCATCGAAACGCTCGTGAAGTCGCAACAGCGGCTCATGGCGGACGTGTCGCACGAATTGCGCTCTCCCATCACGCGCCTCAGCCTGGCGCTGGGATTGATGCGACGTAAGCGCGAGTTGGATTCCGGGACCGCCCTCGCCCGCATGGAGCGCGAGGTGGAGCGTCTCAATGCATTGATCGGACAGTTGCTGACGCTCTCGCGATTGGAGAGCCTGGATCAGCCGCAGCCGACGGAAGACGTCAACCTGAGCGCTTTGGTTCGAGAAATCGCCGCCGACGCCGATTTCGAAGCCGCCAATATGAATCGGAGCGTCCGGCTGATCGAGTGCGCGAAATGTTCGGTCAAAGGAGCATCGGATTTGCTGCGCAGCGCCGTGGAAAACGTCGTGCGCAATGCACTGAAATATAGTTCGCCAAACGGCCAGGTCCAAATCCGCCTGCTCAACGGAAACAGAACCGCGACCATCGTCGTGGAAGACGAAGGCCCCGGCGTGGCGCCGGAAGCGCTACACCACATCTTCGAACCTTTTTATCGCATTGACGAGGCACGCGACCGGCGCAGTGGAGGCGCCGGCCTGGGATTGGCCATAACCTGGCAAATCGTTACTCTGCATGGCGGATCCGTGCGAGCTCTGAATCGGAACGCGGGCGGACTGGAAATGCGCATTACGCTTCCTGTTTCTGTCGCCTGAGTTCCATCGTCTCGATTCTCGACAATTCTTTACTCCGTCCAGACACATCTGTTCTCTGAGCCCGGCCGTGTTCCGTCCATACCAATAGAAATCGAAAGCCAACAGGAGAACCGATATGAACTTGTATTTCACTCGCATCAGAACTTTGCTGCTGACCGCTAGCGCCGGCATGGCGCTGTCGGCTGCCGGGGTCGCGCAAACCACCTCCACAACCGTCAACTCCGGACCGGGAAGCTATTCTCGCGATACAACCTTCACCGGAGTGAACGGCCGGACTGCAACTTATCAGAACAATGCCACCTGGGGTAACGGAACTTCCACGGATCAAAAAACCTGGACTGGGCCGAATGGAAAAACAACTACTGCCGATACCACCCGTACATTCTCGCCGGGCAGTTCCACGCGCGACACTACGGTTACCGGGCCCAACGGCCGGACTGCCAGCTATCAGAACGACCGGACTTGGGGCAACGGAACATCCACTGACACGCGCACCTACACCGGACGAAACGGCGAGACGCGCACAGATACTCGTACTCGCAGTGGCGGCGAGGTGACTAATACCTACACCGGACGGAACGGACGCACGCGCACTTCGAGCCATCCCGCTCGCTGGCGGCGATAGTGGTTCGGAGGCCCGTTCCATATGAAACATATCATTTTGATTGTGATTTTCAGCCTGCCGGGCGTGGCGCAGCCGCCCGAACCGCAGCCCGCCAGAGAAGAAGGCCTCGGTATCGTCGCAAAGCTAAAGAGCAATGCCGAGGCTTTGCAGCACTACGCCTACAGGCGGCGGACCAGCATAACGACTAAGGACAAGTCCCGAACGCGTCTGGAGCTGGTTCGCTACGTGGACGGGAAGATGGAAACGGTGCCGCTCGACAGCCCGGACAATGCTGCGCGTTCAGGCGGAGGGCGCGGCAGACGCCGCGGCATGCTGGGGCAAAACGGCGGACAGAAGCGCGAGGAAATGAGGGAACAGGTGGAACAGCTCAACACTATGTTCCGCAGTTATACGGCTCCCGAGGGACTGCAGCCGATGTTTGCTAAGGCCGTCGTATCGCGCGAGGGGACGCCTCCGAACATCGTCATCCGAGCGTCAGCCACAGGCGTGGTGCAGCCCTCCGATTCTGTGACCTGGCTCTGGAGTGTGGAGCACCAGCGGCCCAACAAAATTGAAATTCAAACCGAGCTGGATGGGAAGCCTGTCTCGATGACTGTGGAATTCGCGGAAGTGGCCAATGGCCCCTTCTATCCTGCTCACGTGACAATTGTCGAACCGAAAAAAGACATAACCGTGAACATCGATCAGTATGATGTCGCGCCCGCGGGGCAATAGGAGCTGCTCGCGTCCGAAGATATTTTTCCTTATGAGGATGAAATTTTCGAAGCTTGTGTTCGCCGGAATATGCGTTGCGGCGACAGTGTTGAACGCGCAAGAACCGTCACAGGTACGCCAGCCAGGCAGCGCCAATCTGGCTGCGACCTCCGAAAAATCCTACACGCCTCCGACCCAGAGTGAGCGGCTGCGTGAATACTTCCGCCACACCTACGGCCTAGCATCATTCTTGGAGGCCGGAGCGCGTGCGGGAATAGATCAGGCGCGCGACCGGCCCAGCGAGTGGCAGGAAGGCGCGGAAGGATATGGCGAGCGCTTCGGGTCGGCGATGGGTCTCATTGCGGCGCGCGGCACCACCGAATACTTGGTCGCCGATCTGTTTCGAGAAGATCTTCGCCGCGTTCCTTGCAAATCCAATTGTGAAGAGTCCGCATTCCAGCGCGCGCTCGCCGACACTTTTCTAGCAAGGAAAGGCCCCGACGGGCACAGGACGCTCTCCATTGCGCGCTTGGTTGGACCGATCTCAGGAAGCCTTGTTGCCAGCACCTGGCGTCCAAACGGTGTCGGCAAGCGAGACCTGGGGCCGGAAATCGGAATCACGTACGGACTGGTTTTCGTGCGCAATTTCGTGCGCGAACTGGTGAAACACTAGGTGGCTGGGACTAGACCGCCCTCACGTCTTGGCAGCGACTTTCTGCAGCGCCACGGCATTCATGCAATAACGCAGGCCGCTTGGGGCCGGTCCGTCAGGGAAGACATGTCCCAAGTGGGCATCGCAGGTGTTGCAGGTAGTTTCGACTCGCTTCAGAAACGCGGGTCCATCGAAGCCATAGGCGATCACGTTCTCCTGGATGGGCTGGGTGAACGATGGCCAGCCGGTGCCGGACTCGTATTTTTCTGAGGCGTCAAACAAAACGGTTTCGCAGCACACGCAAGAATAGATTCCCGGCTCAAAAAGGCTGCACGTCTCCGAGCTGAACGCGCGTTCCGTCCCAGCTTGCCGAGTTACATGGTATTGCTCCTCGGTTAGCTGGCGGCGCCATTCGGCGTCGGTCTTAACGACCTTGCGATCCGGGGCGGGGTTGCCGCCCTTGGCCAAATTCAGAACGTCTGACCACCGGAGCATCAACTCATATTTTACCCGCAATGTCTGAGGCAGCCCGGGAGGTTTCTGTGGCGTACCTAGGATTTACTTCGGCGCCATCAATAATTCGATCTGATTGCCGTCCGGGTCCTTAACGAAAGCGAAGTCGAGGCCTTCTCCCGACTTGGAGGGCGGGCGCATTACTGTACCGCCGTTCACCTTTACCGCGTCGATCGCCTTGCCCAGGTCCGGCACCTGGAGGATCAGCGACGCCATCGCGCCTGCCGGGGCATCTTTTGCACGGGTCGCGATGACAATGGGCGTGCTCGTGGCACGCTTGGCGATCTCAGCCGTCGAGCCGGAGTTGATCACGATCTCCTTGAAGGTCGCCGTGCTTGCCGGCCGGCGCGTCTCGGACATGCCAAAAGCTTTCTCGTAGAAAGTCGCGATCGCTTCGGGATCGGCCGCCAGCACGCGAACGCTGCGCACGCGGATACCGCTCTCTTGCGCTATCGCTATCGTAGCCACCGACAGCATGCACGCCGCCATCGCCTGAACTAAACTCATTGCACCCACCCTTGCGCCGAGTCACTCACGGAGCCACCGGCCAAATCGGTTCAACTTGCTCGAAGACTGCATCAGTGTATCATCCTGTCCACTAGGACTCCTCTTGCCCAGCACAACCCAGCGTGACAAGGCACACGTCCGAACGTTCTGTCGATTCAAAGAGAGAGCCGCCAGAGAATCGCGCTGGTGCTCTAAAATGGCTTTCGTTGGCCAAATGCAACGCTTCCCAGCGTCGCTTCACATGTACTCCAGGGCAAGATTTGTCCACCAAGACGGGGTAGCGTAACGACCGCCTGGTTCAGCTATGATCAATCTGAAGATGGAGATCACGGATCTGTTGCACCGTGCTCACAACGGCGATGCCGAAGCGCTGGAAACCCTCATCCCGCTCATCTACAACGAACTGAAGATCCTCGCCAGTAAACACCTTCACCGCGAGTATGCCGCGGAATCCATTCAGACTACGGTGCTTGTCCACGAAGCATTTCTGCGGCTGGCCGGAAGGCCGTTGCCGGAGTGCGAAAGCCGTTCCCATTTTTTCTCGATTGCGGCGCGGGTCATGCGGCGAGTGCTGGTAGACTTGGCGCGCGCGCGACGGGCTGCGAAGCGCGGGGCCGGATTCGAAACGCCGCTGGCCGACTTGCCCGACCTCGGCGCTCCGCCGGACGAGAAATTCTTGGCCTTGGATGAAGCGCTTGAGCGCCTGGCTGCCTACAGCCCTTTAAAAGGTCAGCTCATCGAGCTGCACTACTTCGCCGGCCTCAGTACCGAACAAGCCGCGGAAACACTGTCCATCCCGGTGTATACGGTGCGGCGAGAGCTCCGGCTTGCCAGGGCATGGCTGCACAACGAGCTCGCCTGACGCATGAATCTCCGCGAGGAACTCGAAGCTCTGTTTAATCGGCTCGCCGATCTCGACGCAGCCCAGCGCCGTCGCTATTTCTTGGAGCATCGCGTGAGTCCGGAATTGTGCAGGGACGTCGAAGCTTTGCTCGCATTCGACGAAACCACCGACCATCTCGGCGTTCTGGTCGCCCGCCATGCGAACGGCGCTTTGGAATGGACGCGCGACGAGGCAGCGCCGGAGACCTGCGGGCCCTATCGCATGCTCAAGCGGATTGGCCGCGGCGGGATGGGCGAAGTCTGGCTCGCGGAGCGCACCGATGGTTTCCTGAAACGCTCCGTGGCGCTGAAACTCCCCTATGCAGGAGCGCGGGGCGCGGTGTTCGCCGAACGGCTGAATCGCGAGAAGGAGATTCTGGCTAGCCTGGTCCACCCCGGCATCGCCAGGCTCTACGATGCAGGCGTCGCGGAAGGCGGACGGCCATTTCTGGCGATTGAATTCGTCGAGGGCGTGAATCTGACAGCTTATTGCGATCAGCACGCTCTGCCGGTGCGGAATCGCATAACGTTGTTTCTTCAGGTTCTGAGCGCCGTCCAATACGCCCACTCCCGGTTGGTGATTCATCGGGACTTGAAACCATCGAACATTTTGGTAACGGGCTCGGGCGAAGTGAAACTTCTCGATTTCGGAATCGCGAAGCTGATGACGGCCGGAGAGGCGTTCGAAACCGACTTGACCAAAGAGGGCGGACGGGCTTTGACGTTGTCGTGCGCCTCACCGGAGCAGATCTCGGGCCAGCCGGTCACCACCGCGTCGGACGTATTTTCACTGGGATTGATTCTCTTTGAGCTGCTATCGGGCGAACGGGCTTTCGAGCCGGCGCGCGACTCGCCTGCTGCGCTCGAAGAGGCGATTCTTACCGCCGAACCCCGTAGTCCCAGTCAACGTGTCGCAAGCGAAGCGCACGCGCGCGAGCGGTCCACAACGCCGCGGCGGCTTCGGGCACAGTTGAAGGGCGATCTGGATTGGATCGTTCTGAAAGCTCTCCGCAAACAGCCGGACGAACGTTACTCCACGGTTGAAGCGTTCCGGGCAGACCTAGAGCGCTATCTGAGCGGCGAGGCGGTGCTGGCTCAGCCGCGCAGCGCGCGTTACCGAATCAAAAAATTCGTGTGGCGGCACAAGTTCGCTGTTCTATCAGCCGCCGCGATCTTTGTAGCGCTCGCCGCGGGTTTGAGCGCCGCTCTGTGGCAAGCACGCATCGCTCGGAATGAGGCTCGGACCTCGGCCGCCGTTCAGTCTTTCACCGAGGACATCTTTCGTGCCAATAGTCTCGAGCAGCCCGATCCGGTGAAAGCGCGCCAGACCACGGCGCGGCAGCTCCTGGATATCGGTGCGCGCAAGGTTACCGATAGCTTGAAAGATGCTCCCGCCGCCAAGCTGAGAATGCTCACGATTCTGGGTTCGCTTTACCACGACCTTGGACTCGAGGACCAAGCAGTGGCACTGGGCCGGCAACGCGTCTCCTTGGCCAAGGAACGCTATGGCCCGCGCAGCCCCTCGATTGTTCCGGCACTGGCCGACTTGGGATCCTTCATGCATTCCTCGCGTTCCGTCAATGAGGCGGAGGCAGTTCTGGTGGAAGCAAAATCTATTTTAGACGCGAGCGGAGATCACACCTCGCCTACGCGCGCTAACTTGCTCGCATTCCTGGCCGAAAACTATTCCAGCACTGACCAGCCGAAAGCTCTCGCCTACGCCAAGGAATCGATCGGAATTTATCGCAAATATCCACCCTCGGTCGGACTCATGGCCGCGCTCTATGTATCCGGTGTGATCTCCTCCACGGCGGGCGAAAACGAGCGAGCAGCCACCCAACTGCGTGAGGCAATTTCTCTTTCCAAGCATTTTAATGGTGACCCGAACCTCGACCTGCCACGCTATTACGCATTCGAAGCCCAAGCCGAGAACGAACTGAATCGTTACGCCGCGGCTGAGGACGATTACCGCGCTGCATTCAAGTACGCGCAGGCTCTCAATGGCGATCAGGACGT
>Ga0335078_10010173_pt1 | contig 13936 bp, 10 predicted proteins | sample Lox_Sample_32_FD_206711 | JGI IMG/M metagenome (GOLD analysis project Ga0335078, IMG submission 206711) | Soil microbial communities from Loxahatchee National Wildlife Refuge, Florida, United States - Lox_Sample_3.2 | ecosystem: Environmental > Terrestrial > Soil > Wetlands | place: USA...
CCGCGCCGTTGTCGTACAGGTTGAAGGTGTCGGCGTGGCCCTGGGCGATGTAGGCCTGGGCCCAGCCGGCCGCGGTGGCCAGGTCCGCCTGCAGCCGGGCCTCCGGGGCGCTGGTGGCCAGGTCGGCCAGCGCGATCTCGGCCGCTCCCCAGAGCATGTCGCTCTTCCACTCGGTGCCCGGGTAGTAGTCGTGCGGGAACGCCGTGACGAGCTGCCCCACGCCGGTGGTCTTCGCCATCGCGTAGACGCCCCGGGCCAGGCTCAGCAGGTGCCGGGCCTGCGCCGGGTGGTCGCCAGCCGACAGCTGCGCGCCGAGGGCGAAGTCGGCGGCGAAACGCCCGGCCAGGTCCGGGCTGACCGGCTTACCGGGCGGGGCCGCCTCGAACACCGGCCGGTACTTGACGTAGTACGCGGTCGGGCCGGGGTTCCCGCCGGGCGAGACGTTCATCCGGTCCTCCTGCTGCGGCAGGAACCAGAAGTTGTAGTCACCCTGGATCGTGTTGCTGGCGTTGCCGCTGCCGATCCCGACCTGCGCGTACAGCACCTTGCGCACCGGGTTCCACAGCTTGGTGATCCACTGCAGGCCGAACGTCGCCTCCGGCCGCAGCATGTCGTAGGATCCCGCGAAGTCCCGCGCGGCTATCAGCATGAGCGCGTCGGCGTAGCTGGCGGTGTACGCGAACTTCTCGTAGCCGCCGCCGGCGTCGAACCAGCCGCCGGAGACGTCGACCGGGCCGCTGATCTTGTGGAGCGAGCCGAGCAGGTTGTCGTTGCTGTCATAGGCCGGGTCGGCGTAGACGTAGGCCTTCTCGTCGGTCAGGTTGGCGGGCTGGCGGCCCAGGACCGAGGAATCGACGTCCGGCCCGTCCCGCTCGGAAGTGAAGTACCGGACGGCGTTGTCCACCAGCTGGCGGTAGAGCTGCGTGCCGTCCCCGATGATGAACGCCGGGGAGGCGGCGCTCGCGGGCGAGAGCAGCTTGACCTGGTACCGCCCCGGCGTGCGCACCCCGGAGAAGGTGAGCTGGTACACCGCCCGGTAGCTCAGATTCCACGATCCGACGTCGTCAGCGGACGTGCCGCGGTAAGCGACGCCCCACGGGGTGATGACCTCGAACCGCACGCGGGCGACCTTCGCGGGAAGCATCGCGAACGCCACCTTCGGCCCGCCAGCCGGATACCCCACCTGGTTGACCCGGACTTCGGGCGATTTGTTTACGGTTTTGGGCGCTATAACACCCGAAACTGCAGACAAAGCCCGTGCGCTGCCAAGTGCGGGGGAAAATGATGTTGCCAGCGTGATGGTTGCTACTGCTGTGATTGAAGCTCCGGCGAGGATGCGCAGGCGTCTCATCGGGGTCTCCTCAGGCCCAGGGCAGGTAGGGGGCGTTCTCCGCGAGCAGGCGGTCGGTCAGGCACTGCGCCCGGTCGGCCTGGCCTACCAGCGGATGCGCGAGCAACGCGTTGTACACCCGGTCCCGCCCGCCGCGCAGCGCGGCGTCCAGGGCGAGTTCCTCGTACGCGTACGCGTGCGCGACCAGCCCGCGCAGCAGGGGTTCGACCGGGTCGACCGGTACCGGCTCGGCGCCGCCGGAGCCGATCACGGCCGGCACCTCGATCACCGCGTCGTCCGGCAGGAACGGCAGCGTCCCGTGGTTGAACGTGTTCACGACCTGCACATCGCGCCGGTCGCCGGCCAGCGAGACGAGCAGGTCCACCGCCGCCTCGGAATACCACGCACCACCGCGCTGCGCCAGCTGCGGCGGCTTGGTGTCCAGGGCCGGGTCCGCGTACAGCTCCAGGAGCTCGGTCTCGAGCCGGGCCACCTCCTCGGCGCGGGTCGTGGTGCCGCGCGAAGCGGAAACCACCGCGTCGTGCGCGTAGTAGTAACGCAGGTAGTACGACGGCACCATGCCCAGGTGCCGGATGAAGTCCGCGGGAAGGCCGGCATGCGGCGCGATCTCGTCCGCGTGCTTTTCCAGCAGCTCGGGCAGGACGTCCGCGCCGTCGAGCCAGACCGAGCGCTCCCAGGTCAGGTGGTTCAGGCCGACGTGGCCGAGGGACACCCGGTCCGGCGTGACGCCGAGCATCCCGGCGAAGCCGCGCTGGAAGCCGATGGCCACGTTGCACAGCCCGACCGCGCGGTGGCCCGCGGTGAGAAGAGCCCGGGTGACGATGCCCACCGGGTTGGTGAAGTCGATGATGAAGGCTGAGGGCGAAGCCCGCCGGCGGGCCCGTTCGGCCAAATCGAGGACAATGGGCACGGTGCGGAGCGCCTTGGCAAAGCCGCCCGCCCCGGTGGTTTCCTGCCCGACGCAGCCGCAGTCCAGCGGCCAGGTCTCGTCGCGCTGGCGGGCGGCCTGGCCGCCGACCCGCAGCTGGAACAGGATCGCGTCGGCGCCCTCGGCGCCGTCGTCCAGGCTGTCGGTCCAGCGCACCCGGCCTGAGTGGCCGTGGGCGGCCATGATCCGGGCCGACACCGGCCCGACGGCGGCCAGCCGGACCGGGTCGGGATCCACCAGGACCAGCTCCTCGACTCCAGGGAGCAGCCGGCCGATCCCGTCCGCGAGCTCCGGCGTGTAGGTGGACCCGCCGCCGATCACTGCGAGCTTCATGTGAAGGCCTTCACCTCTTCGGCACTGGTCTGGGCGACGTGGCAGGCCACGTCATGAGCGGGACGCAGCTCGGCGAGTTCCGGCGTGACCTGCGCGCAGGTGTCGATGGCCAGCGGGCACCGCCAGCGGAACCGGCAGCCGGGCGCCGGGTCGACGACCTTGGGCGGCTCGCCGCGGTCGGTCTCCGCCGCCACGGACAGGGGAGCGCGCGGATCGGGCACCGCGGACAGCAGCAGCTGGGTGTAGGGATGCCTGGGGTGGGTGAGCACGTCCTCGATCGGCCCTGTCTCGGCGATCTGGCCGGCGTACATCACGATCAGCCGGTCCGCCACGTACCGCGCGCTGGCGATGTCGTGGGTGATGTACAGGATGGAGACGCCTTCCTCGTCGCGCAGCTTGGCCATCAGGTTGAGCAGGCCGATCCTGATCGACACGTCCAGCATCGAGACCGGCTCGTCGGCCAGGATCAGCTTGGGCCGCATGGCCAGCGCCTGGGCGAAGCCGACCCGCTGCCGCTGGCCGCCGCTGAGCTCGTAGGGGAAGCGCCCCAGCATGGCGGGGTCCAGCCCGACCACCTCGAACACCCGCGCGGCCTCCGTCAGGCGCTCGCTGGCCGGCAGTTCCGGCCGGTGCAGCTTGAGGCAGCGGAGTACCCCGTGCTGGATCCGGAAGACCGGGTTGATCGACGCGAACGGGTCCTGGAACACCATCGGCACCAGGCCGCTGTAGCGGAGCGCGTCCCGGCGCGAGCGGATCCCCGACAGCGGCTTGCCCTCAAAGTAGACCTCACCGCTGGTCGGCTTGCAGATCCGGGCCAGTACGCGGGCGATGGTGGACTTGCCGCTGCCGCTCTCCCCGGCCAGTGCCACGATCTCCCGCTCGCTGATGGCGAAGTTGACGTCGTCCACGGCGTGCAGCGTCCGGCGGGAAAGCGCGCCGCCGATCTTGAAGTGCCTGGTCAGGTGCTCGGTCCTGAGCAACTCGACCTTGGGGGAGTGGCGTGCGTTCTCGGTGAGCTCGGTCATCGGGACGGGCTCCCGTTCTCATGCAGCAGGCAGCGGACGAGCGTTCCGCCGACTGCGTACAGGTCGGGGGTGACGGCGGGGCAACGGTCGAAGGCGGACGGGCATCGCGGGTGAAACCGGCAGCCGGACGGCGGCGAGGCCAGGGACGGCGGGTTGCCGGGTATCCCCTTGAGCGGGACGCGCGGCCCGTGAATCGACGGGAACGCCTCGAGCAGGCCCTGGGTGTAGGGATGCAGCGGCTTGTCGAAGATCTGCCGCGTGACCCCGAGCTCGTCCACCTGCCCGGCGTACATCACCATCAGCCGGTCGGAGAAGTGGCTGATCAGCGACATGTCGTGGGTGACGAAGATGACCGCGAAGCCGAATGTCTGCTGGAGTTCCTTGATCTGGACCATCAGCGAGCGCTGCGCCACCACGTCGAGCGCGGAGGTGGGCTCGTCCATGATGACCAGGTCCGGGGTGAACAGCAGCGCCATGGCGATCATCGAGCGCTGCCGCATGCCGCCGGAGAGCTGGTGCGGGTAGCTCCGCAGGTGCACCGGGTCGATTCCGACCATCCGGAGCACCTCGGCGGACCTGGCGGTGATCTCCCCGGCCGAATACTTGCCATGGGCCCGCATCGCGTCCTTGAACTGCGCCCCGATCGAGGTGACCGGGTTCAGCGCGTTCATCGCGCTCTGCATGACCACCGACATGTCCCGCCAGCGGACCGCGGACAGCTGATCGTCGGTCAGCCCCACCAGGTTCGTCCCCTGGAACAGCACGCTGCCGCCCGCCACGACAGCGGGCGGGCTGAGCAGCTGGGCCACGGCGAACAGCAGAGTGGACTTCCCGCAGCCGGACTCGCCGACGATGCCGAGGAACTCGCCCCGGTCGACGGTGAACGACACGTCGTCCACTGCCCGGACCGAGCCCTGATCCAGGACATAGTCGACCGACAGGTCGGTGACCTCAAGCAACGGCAGCTCAGGCACGCTTGCTCCGTGGTTTCCTCACCGGCCGCAGCGCCGGGTTGCCGATCTCGTCGAAGGCGTAGTTCAGCAGGGCGAAGGCGGCGCCGAGCACGGCGATGCAGGCACCCGGCGCGACGGCCCACAGCGGCTCGCCGGTCTGCAGCGCGGCGTTGTTCTCCGCCCAGTACAGCGTGGTGCCCCAGCTGACCGTGTTCGGGTCGCCGAGGCCGATGAACTGCAGGCTGGACGCGAACAGCACCGCGTACAGCGCGTTGGTCAGGAAGCTCGCCACGATCAGCGAGGTCATGGTGGGGATGACCTCCACCATGATGATGTAGAGCTGCCGTTCACCGCGCACCCGCGCCGCCGCGAGGAAGTCCCGGTTGCGCAGCGTGAGTGCCTGCGCCCGGAGCTGCCGCGCGGTATAGGACCAGCTGGTCAGGGTGATCGCCGCGATCAGCACCAGCGTGGTCCCGCCGTGCGCGTAGGCGGCGATGATGATCAGCAGCGGGAACAGCGGGATGACCAGGAGCACGTCGGTCAGCACGTTGAGCGTGCCGTCCCATCCGCCGCCGAGGTAGGCGGCGGCCACGCCGATCAGCACCGCGATCCCGGTCGTGGCCAGCCCGACCACGAATGCGATGATCAGCACGTTCCTGGTTCCGTACACCAGCTGGGAGAACAGGTCCTGGCCGTAGTGGTTGGTGCCGAGCAGGTGGGCGGTGGAGATGCCCAGGTTCGGGGCGTAGGCGTCCTGGGTCGGGCTGTCGTGCGCGATGACGCCGGGGAACAGCGCGATCAGGATGAAGATCAGCAGCAGCACGGTGCCCACGGTCGCCTTGTGGTTGGACCGGACCGCGTGGCCGATCCGGGCCAGCACGTGATGACCGGACCCGGCGGGCGCCGGCGCGGCGGGAGTCTGGGTGGGGACCCCGGAGACGGGCATGGCCATGGCTAACGCGCCGCCCTGGTCCGCGGGTCGAGAATCGCGGTGAGGATGTCGGCGAGCAGGATCGCGAACAGCACCGTCACGGTGATCAGCAGGAACAGGCCCTGCATCAGCGGGTAGTCCTCGCCGGACACGGCCTGCAGCAGCATGTAGCCCACTCCGGGATAGTTGAACACGTACTCGATCAGGATCGCGCCGCTGACCACGAAGCCCAGCGACATCGCGAAACCGGTCAGGTTCGGCAGGATCGCGTTGCGGGCCGCGTAGTCCAGCATGATGCGCCACGACGGCAGGCCCTTGGCCCGCGCCATCCGCACGTAGTCCTCGGCCAGCGTGGTGATCATCGTGTTGCGCATGGTCAGGATCCAGGTGCCGATCGTGGTGATCAGCAGGGCGAAGGCGGGCAGGAACGCGTGGTTGACCACGTCCTGGAAGAAGGTGAGGTTGAAGCCGGGGGTGTCGGTGGTCACGTAGTAGCCGCCCTGGCTGGGGAACCAGTGCAGGGTGAGGGCGAAGATCAGCACCAGCACCATGGCCACCCAGAAGTACGGGATCGCCGAGGTGATCACGAACGTCGGCGGCACGATGCTGTCCAGCTTCCCGCCGCGGCGCCAGGCGGACACGATGCCCAGGCCGGTGCCGAGGATGAAGGCGAGGACCGTGGTGATGCCGACGAGGCCGACCGTCCACCAGATCGCGCTGCCGATGACGGACGTGACGGACGCCGGGTACTCGTCCAGCGAGGTGCCGAAGTTGAACGTCACGATCTGGTGCAGGTAGCCGAAGTACTGCCCGATCAGGCTCTGGTGTGAGTTGACCCCGAACAGGATCTCCAGGGTGTGCAGGGTCTGCGGGGTGACGCCCTGGTTATGGAACTTGGCCATCATGGCCAGCGCGGGATTTCCCGGCATCAGCCGCGGCAGCAGGAAGTTGAGGGTAATTGCCACCCACAGCGTGAGGATGAAGAAACCTAGGCGGCGGAGCGCGTATCTCAAGCTCGTTCGGCTCCTGGTTCAGCGGGGTCTTTCCTGGGTCCGCGGGCCAGGGCTCTTGCCGGAGAGCCCTGGCCCGCGGCGTCCGGGGTTACTTCGGCGCCAGGTGCAGCAGCACCTGCTCGTTGTCCGGGAAGGCGTACGCGGACGGCTGGGCGTACGGGTCGCCCGGGGTGGGCCACCCGGAGAAGGCGCCGGTGTCGTACTGGTACCAGTCGACCGCCTCCACCACCGGGATGATGGGCACGTCCCTCAGCATGGCCTCCTGGATCTGGTTCATGATCGCCGCCTGCTGGGCCGGGTCGGCGGTGGCCGCGTACTGATCCAGCAGGGCGTCGGTGGCCTTGTTGCTGTAGCGCTCGTAGTTGCTGGCCGCCGACTTGCCGACCGGCGCCGTGTTGGCCGAGTTCAGCCAGTTGTTCAGCTCGTAGTACGCGCTCGGGCCGAACGTCTGCTGGTCGTAGTAGGCCAGCTGGTACTTGCCGTAGAACAGGTCGGCGTCGAAGTCGGTGTTGGACAGGTTGTTGGGCGTGATCTGGATGCCGATCGCCTTGAGATCCTGCTGGATCACCTGCATCGAGGCCACCCAGTCGGAGTAGTCGCCGATGTTGATGACGGTGAACTTCAGCTGCTGCCCGGCCGCGTTTGTCATGACGCCGTCCGAGCCCATGTGGTAGCCCGCCGATTCCAGCAGTGCCTTGGCCTTGGTCGGGTCGTAGCTGCTGCCCCAGGTGGCCAGGGCCGGCTTGTTCAGCAGGGCGTTGAACGTCGGCGTGACGATGCCGGCCTGGTTCGCGGGCGGCTCGTAGCCGGACTCGCCGATACCGGACACCTGGCTCCGGTTGATCGCGTACGACATGGCCTCGCGGACCTTGACGTTGCTCAGCAGGGAATTGGTCAGGTTCGGGACCAGCGAGACGTTGACCGTGGGCGGGAACCAGTAGTGGTAATCCGGGCTCTTGGACGTGTAGAAGGTCTGGATGCTCGGGATGTACTGGGCGCCCCACTGTGCGTTCCCGTTGGCCAGGTCGTCGTTGGCCGTGTTGTTGCTGGTGTACGCCGGGTACTGGATCTTGGCGATCTTCGGCTCGCCCGGCTGCCAGTAGTGCGGGTTGGCGGTGTAGGTGATGTTCTGCGGAGTGCACTTGCTCATCAGGTACGGGCCCGTGCCGACCGGGTTCTTGTTGGGATCGGTCTGCGGGTTCGACATCTTCGACCAGATGTGCTCGGGCACGATGGGCGTCTGGTCCGCGATGTAGTAGAAGTACGGCACGGCGGTGGTGCTGAAATTCATCGTCACGGTGTTGCCGCTCGTGGTGACGCCGGACAGCACCGACCAGACGCCGGTCAGGTCCAGGGCCGGGTACTTCTTGATCAGGTTGAACGTGTACGCCACGTCAGCCGCGGTCATCGGCGTGCCGTCGCTCCACTTGACCCCCTGGCGGATCGTGAACGTGAGCGACTTGTTGCCGGTCCCCCATTTCCATGCGGTGGCGAGCATGGGGGTGGTCTTGCCGTTCTGCAGCGGGTTCACGTAGACCAGGGGCTCATAGATGAAGCCGACCGACAGCAGGGTGTCGGAGGTGTTGAGCGGGCTGAAGCCGCAGGTCCAGAGTGCGCCGTTCTCGTTGGAGATGGTCAGCGTGCTGTTCGTCGCCGCCTTGGCGGAGCTTGTGCCTGAGCCGGAACTCGTGGTGGTGCTCGAACCGGCGGTACAGCCGGCCAATAGCATCCCGGCCGCGACGATGACCCCGATTACCCCGTATCTGGTGAGGCGTCTCATGCCGTTTCGTCCTTACTGCCGTTTGGACTCTTGAATCCTGACCGGGCGCGGAGCCGGTGGCTACGCGCGGAGTCGGCGGCGGCCCCGCGCGCAGCGCCGGTGCCCGCGCGCCGGCGCGCATGCGCCCGGAGTAGCCTCCGTGCTTATCTGACATTTGCTATCAGCGGGGAACCCCTCGGCTATCCGGGGTTACCCCTTTCGCGAATTTTGTTAGGACAGTATCCTAACTATCTGCCAGGGACAAGAGTCCCGGCGAACTGACGCAAGGTCTTAACTTCCGGGTGCCTGAGGTCGTAACTTTCGGGCATCGGGGTGTCCGGAGCATGCCCCGCAAAGCGCGCTCCCGGACGCCAGGCTCACTGATGGAGGAGGTCGCCGTGACAGCCGTGTCGGAGCCGGCGCTGCCGGAGTCGGCCTCGGCGCTGCCGCCTCCCGAGAACTCCGGCGCGGCGCTGTTCGCGGCGCGTCCCTCGCTGATCCGGGCGATGAACGAGCAGCTCCTCCTCGAGCACATCCGCCAGCGCGGCCCCTGCTCGCGGGCCGAACTCGCCAGGGTCTCCGGCCTGTCCAAGCCGACCGTGTCGCTGGCCCTGGACAACGTGGAGCGCGCCGGCCTGGTCCGGATCGCCGGCCAGCGGACCGGGGTGCCCGGGCGCTCGGCCCGGCTCTACGAGATCAGGCCGGACGCGGGCCTGGTGCTCGGGCTTGACATCGGGCACGAGTATGTCCGCGGCGCCATCGCCGACCTGTCCGGGGAGATCAGGACCAGGCAGTCGCTGCGGGCCCGGGCCACCAGCGTCCGCGGCCGGGTGGCCGAGCTGGTCGGGCTCGCCGACATGCTGTGCGAGAACGCGAGCGTGTCCCGTTCGGCGATCACCCAGACCGTGATCGGCAGCCCGGGCGTGTACGATCCCCGGCGCAACGCGATGAAGCTGACCGGCGGCCTGCGCGGCTGGGACCGCCCGGCGGCACTGGGCGGCCTGCGGGAGGCGTTCGGCCCATCGCTGGTGATGGAGAACGACGTGGACGCCGCCGCCCTGGCCGAACGGGCCCTGGGTCACGGCCGCGAGGTCGACCACTTCGCCTTCGTGCACATCGGCACCGGCATCGGCATGGGGCTGGTCCTCGGCGGCCAGCTGCTGCGCGGCGCGCACGGCGTCGCGGGGGAGATCGCGTTCCTGCCGCTGTCCGGCGGGGCTGGCGCGGACGAGCACGAGGCGCGCAAGCGCGGGACGCTCGAAGCGTCCGCGTCCGCCTCCGGGGTGGTGCGGGCGGCCCGTCGCGGCGGCATGCGCGGCCCGGTATCGGCCCGGCGCGTCTTCGAGGCCGCGGCCGGCGGTGACCAGCTCGCGATAACCGTGGTGGCCCAGGAGGCGCGGTTGATCGCCAAGACGATCTGCGCCGTCGTCACCGTGGTCGATCCCGACCTGATCGTGCTCGGCGGCGGGATCGGCCGCGCTCCCGGCTTCGCCGAGGCGGTCACCAGGGAGCTTGAGGAAATCACGCCGGTCATGCCCGCCATCAAGGTCAGCGCCCTGGGCACCGACGCCGTGGTCGACGGCTGCCTGGCGGCCGGCACCGAACTGGCCTGGGGCCAGGTGATGACCGTGCTGCCCATCGCCCCGTCGGCCGACGGCCTTCGTCAGCCCTGACTCCACCCCGGCCAGCTCCCGCCCACCCCATCCCCGCCCAGCTCCCGCCCACCCCATCCCCGGCCAGCTCCCGCCCAGCTCCCGCCCCGCCCCACCCCCCGCCTCGCCTCCCCCCGCCCGGGACCATGATCCTGGCCAGTTTGGGCCTCTATGTGGCCATTTCTGGCCACGATCATGAATGAGCCTGGCCCGCCTCGCCGTAAAACCGGTTGACTGCGGGGCCGCGGCCCGTCGTACCGTGAGGCCCGTGAGGGACAGGCCCGCCGGAGTGACCGAACGAGACCTGGCTCAAGCCTTGGCCGGCGGCTGGGGCATTCGCGCGGCTACGCTCCGGTACGCCCCGGTGGGCGGCGGAAGCTACCACTGGGTTGTCCGCGACGAGCGGGGGGAACGGCGGTTCGTCACCGTCGACGACCTGGATGACAAGGGCTGGCTGGGACGGACCAGACCCGCGGTCTTCGCGGGACTGCGCGCGGCGATGGACGCTGCCGTGACGCTGCGCCGCGAGCCCGCCCTCGCGTTCGTGGTGGCCCCGGTCCCGGCGCTGGACGGCCGGACGCTGCACCCGCTCGGCGGCCGCCACGCCGTGGCCGTGTTCCCGTTCCTGAGCGGGGCCGCGGGCCGGTGGGACGAACCCCTGTCCGCGCCGGATCGCGGCGAGCTGGTGACGATGCTGGCCGCGCTGCACCAGGCGGATCCCGCGGCGGTCCGGCTGCCGCGCTGTGGCCTCACGCTGTCGTGGCGCGGCGACCTGGAGCAGGCGCTGGGCGAGCTGGGCCGGCCCTGGGCGGGCGGCCCGTTCGCCGAGCCTGCCCGCGCCCTGCTGGCCGGGTCCGCCGGCCAGCTGCGCCGGCGGCTGGACACCCTGGACGGCTGGGCCGCCGACGTCGCGGCGGAGCCGGTCGTGATAACTCACGGCGAGCCCCATCCCGCCAACACCATCCGCGTCCCTGCCTCCGCCGACGGCCCCGGTTCAGCTCCCGCCACCTCGCCCCGCAGCCGGATCATGCTGATCGACTGGGACACCGTGGGCCTCGCCCCGCCGGAGCGCGACCTGTGGATGACGGCCAGCGAGAGCGGCGACGAACTCCGCCACTACACCGAGCTCACAGGCCGGCCGGTGGATGCGGCCGCGTTCGAGTTCTATCGGCTGCGCTGGGCCCTGGACGACATCTCCTGCTTCGTCCGGGATCTGCGCGCCCCGCACCGCCGCACTCCCGGCGCCGAGCACGCCTGGCAGGCCCTGGAGCTCTCCATGGCGCAGATCACGCAGTAAGGCCCCAGCACGGCCCAAGGTCCCAGCACGGCCCAAGGTCCCAGCACGGCCCAAGGTCCCAGCACGGCCCAAGGCCACTGGCGCGGCCCTGCCCGCGGGCGAGGCAGGCACGGCGAAGCCGGGTCTTGACCGAGCGCGCCCGAGATGCTTTCTTAAAGAAAGTTTCCTAACAATCAAGTTTCCCCGGCCTTAGGGAGGCATCATGACCCGGCTGACCCGGCTGACCCGGCTGACCCGGCTGACCCGGCTGACCTGGCTGACCCGGCTGACCCGGCTGACCCGGCTGACCCGGCTGACCCGGCCCATCCGCCCCACCCGGCTGACCCGGCTGACCCGGCCCATCCGCCCCACCCGGCTGACCCGGCGTCTCGCACTGACGCTGACCGCGGCGGCGCTCCTCGTGGCATCCGCCCTCGCTCAGCCCGCCGCCAGCGCGGCGCCAGCCGCTGGGGCGGCCCGGGCTGCCAGCGCGGCCCAGACCTCGCGCTGGCCCTGGCAGGTCTACGCGCCCTACCTCGAGACCTGGACCGGCGACAGCCTCCCGGCGATCGCCGCGCAGTCCGGTGCGAGTTACTTCAGCCTCGCCTTCATCCAGACGCCCAAAAAGGGCTCCTGCACGATGACCTGGAATGGCACCAAGACGCAGCCGATTCCTGGTCCGCGCTACCAGGCTCAGATCGCCCAGCTCAGGCGCATGGGTGGCGACGTGGTGCCGACGTTCGGCGGCTTCACCGCCGACTCCACCGGCACCGAGATCGCCGACTCCTGCACCAGCGTGCGCAAGATCGCGGCCGACTACGAATCGTTGATCACGGCCTACCACGTCACCAGGCTGGATATGGACGTGGAGGCCAGCTCCGTGGACAACCCCGCGGGCGTCGACCGGCGGAACAAGGCGATCGCCGTTACAGAGGCGTGGGCCGCGCTCCGCGACTGGCCGCTGCAGATCCAGTACACGCTGCCGGTCGAGCCGGCGGGCCTGGAGCCGGACGCGCTCGGCGTGCTGAAGGACGCGATCGCGGACGGCGCTCGGGTCGACATCGTCAACATCATGACCTTCGACTATTACCTGTCCAGCGAGCCGAAGCCGCTGAACATGGGCACCGAGGCGATCACCGCCGCGCAGAACGTGCACCGCCAGCTGGTCGCCCTGTACCCGCTGTATCCGCTGCAGCGGCTGTGGGAGATGGAGGGGATCACGATCCTGCCGGGCATCGACGACTACCCGGGCAAGACCGAGATCACCTACCTGTCCGACACGCGGCGGATCCTGAGCTTCGCCCGCGCGCACGGGCTCGCCATGCTGTCCATCTGGACGATCGAGCGGGACAACGGCGGCTGCCCGGGCGCGATTGACAGCAACTCGTGTTCCGGTATCAAGCAGCCGCCCTGGGCCTTCAGCCACCTGCTCGAGTCCTACACCAACTGGCTCTAGGCCAGCCCCGATAGGCCGGGCCCGGCCCAAAGCCCTTCAGCGCAGGTACGAGGCTCCGTTGAGGTCGAGGATGGCCCCGCTGGCCCACTCGGCCTCGGCGGAGGCCAGGTAGACCACGGCGGCCGCGATCTCCTCCGGGGTGGCGACCCGGTTGAACGGGCTCTGCCCCCGGATCTCGTCGCCGCGCGGTGAGTTCAGGTCGCCGGCCGCCATGTCGGTTTCGACGTATCCCGGGGCGACGGTCGCCACCGCGATGCCCAGCGGCGCCAGCGCTCGTGCCATCGACTGACCGAACGAGTTCAGGCCAGCCTTGCTCGCCCCGTACGCCGGATGCCGCGGCTCGCCCCGGTAGGCGCCGCGCGAGGTCACGTTGACGATCCGGCCGCCGGTCTCCTTCATGTACTGCACGGCGCACCAGGTCACGTTGGCCGCGCCGGTGAGGTTGACGGCGAGGGTCTGGTGCCAGGCGTCCTGCCACTGCTCGTAGGACACCTCGGTGATCGGGTGCGAGACGTAGATCCCGGCGTTGTTGACCAGCACGTCCAGGCCGCCCAGCGCCGCGAAGGCCTGGTCGACCATCCGCCGGACGGCCTCGGCGTCGGCCAGGTCGGCCTGGACGACTGTATGGCCGTCGCCCGCCAGTCCGGCCCGAACCTCCCCGGCGAGCCCGGGCGACCCGCGGTGGTGCACCGCCACCCGGTCGCCGAGCTCCGCGAACGCCTGGGCCACCGCCCGGCCGATGCCCCGGGACGCCCCCGTCACCAGGACCGCCCGCTTCATGGCTTCTCCTCGCACAGGGTCAGCAGCTTGGTGGATGTGGCCCAGTTCCTGGCCGTGGCGGCCAGGCCCGGTGCCTGCTTTTTCGCCGGCGGGCTGATGATCCGGAACAGCACCTGGGCCAGCTCGCTGGTCCCGAAGCCGTCCGGCGTGTGCACGAACAGCGCGGGCCCGGCCGCCTGGACCCGGTCCCGGCTGCCCTTGGCCGCGGCAGCGCCCTGGGCCGCCGCGATGCGGTCGAGCAGGTCCTCCGGCGGCTCGGCGTTCAGGAACACCACGTGCACCAGCCGGGGGTTCGGCTCATCCGGATACGGGTTGCCGGCCAGCATCGCCGCCAGCTCGCCCCGGCTCAGGACCACTACCGAGGCCCAGATCCCGAACCTCTCGGCGATCGCCGACTCGAGCGCCGCGGCCAGCTTCGCGGTGTCGGTTTCCGCGGTGCTGAACAGCACGTTTCCGCTCTGGATGTACGTGGTCACCCC
>Ga0335078_10010174_pt1 | contig 13935 bp, 11 predicted proteins | sample Lox_Sample_32_FD_206711 | JGI IMG/M metagenome (GOLD analysis project Ga0335078, IMG submission 206711) | Soil microbial communities from Loxahatchee National Wildlife Refuge, Florida, United States - Lox_Sample_3.2 | ecosystem: Environmental > Terrestrial > Soil > Wetlands | place: USA...
CCCCCCGGCCCCCCTTGGGGGGGACAAGTCCCCCCGGTGTCCTCGGGCGGCCTGCGGGGGCGGAAGTCGTGGCGGGGCTGCCGCTGCCGGTGGTGGAGCGGGCCGACCCGGCGGCCGGCTACCTGGCCACGTTCGCCGGGCTCGCCCCGGAACAGCGGGTCGCCGCGCTGACCCAGGCCGTGGCGGGCGACCCGGCGGTGCCGCCGCAGGTCACCGAGTCGGCGGAGACCCGGCTGGCCCTGGTCCGGGCCCGGATCGACGCGGGCGATTACGACGCCGCGGCCGGGCTGCTCGCCGACCTGGCCGTCGAGGACCCGACCGACTGGCGGATCGCCTGGTATCACGGGCTGCGCCGTCTGGCGCTGGGCGACGACGCGCGCGGCGCGTTCAGCGCGGTGTTCGACGAGTTGCCCGGTGAGCTCGCGCCCAAGCTCGCGCTGGCCTTCGCCGCCGAGGCAGCCGGTGACACGGCCGCGGCCGGACACTACTTCCGCCTGATCTGGACCCTGGACCAGTCGTGTACCAGTGCGGCGTTCGGCCTGGCCAGGACGTGCCTGGCGGCGGGGGACCGGCCCGGCGCGATCGCCGCGCTCGCCGGGGTGCCCGGCAGCTCCAGCCATCACGCCGCCGCGCAGGTCGCCGCGGTCAAGATCCTGGTCTCGGGCGCAGCCCCGGGCCAGGTATCACCGGATGACCTGCGCCAAGCCGACGGGCGGCTCGGCCGGCTTGTCGTGGACGACATGCGCAGGCAGCAGCTCACCGTCGAGATCCTGCGCGCCGCGCTGGACTGGTGCACCACCGGTCAGCCCGCCGGGAACGGGCCCATCCTGGGCTGCGAGCCGAACGCGCGGGCGCTTCGTTTCGGGCTAGAGCGGAGCTACCGGGCCCTGGCCCGGCTGACCCCGGAAGAGGATCGCCGGATAGAACTTGTCGACATGGCGAACGCAATCCGGCCCCGGACGCTGACATGATGGCCCCTGCCCTGGATGATGGCCTGATGCACGATGGCAACACGGGAGTTACCTGCCCCACCTGCGGCGGCACCGCCGGCGCCGCGGACAGCTTCTGCGAGTCCTGCGGGACCGAGCTCGCCCCGCCCGTCAGCAGCGCCGGGCCGCCCGGGTACACCGCGCAGTGCCCGGTGTGCTCGCTCGACGATTCGGCCGAGCCCGGCGCGATCAGTGCCGAAGGCTACTGCGAGTCGTGCGGCCGCAAGGTGCCGTCCGGCCGCGATCACGTCGAGCTCAACCTCGAGCTGCTGGCCGGGGTCACCGACCGCGGCCTGCGGCATCCTCGTAACGAGGACGCGATGGCCCTGGCGACGACGGAGACGCCTGCCGGGCCGGTCGCGATCGCCGTGGTCTGCGACGGGGTGTCTTCCTCGCCGAACCCGGAGGACGCGTCGCTGACCGGGGCGCAGGCCGCGGTGCGGATGCTGCTCAGCTCGATCAGGCGCGGCGACGACCCGGACGAGGCGTCCATGGCGGCGGTGGGCCAGGCGCATGAGGCCATGGCCATCCTCGGCTCGCCGTCCCGTGCGCCGTCGGCCACCTATGTCTCCGTCATTGTCGGCCCGGAGGATGTCACGCTGTGCTGGCTCGGCGACAGCCGCGTCTACTGGCTCGCTACCGAGTCCGAGTCCGCCCGGCTGACCAGGGATGACTCGCTGGCCGAGGAGCTGGTGGCGCAGGGGCAGATGACCGAGGCCGAGGCTATGGCCTCGCCGCAGGCGCATGTGATCACCCGCTGGCTCGGTGCCGACGTGGCCGCGCCGGAGCCGCACGTGACCAGGTTCGAACCGCCCGGCCGCGGGATCGTGCTGGTCTGCTCCGACGGGCTGTGGAACTACCAGCCCGAGGCGGCGGGACTGGCCCAGATCGCGCTCCCGGAGGCGTTCCACGATCCGTCCAGCGCCGCCGACGCGCTGCTGAAGTTCGCCCTGGACGCGGGCGGCATGGACAACATCACCGTCGTGCTGGTCCCGTTCCCGCTCGTGCGGCCGGCGCCGTTACCAAGGAGAATCCGCCATGACCGACTCCGGCTTCACCATCGACGTCGACCAGAACCAGTACCTGCCCGAGGGTGGCCGGGACGTGAGCGCGGTGGTCACCGTGTCGTCCGGGGCGGACGTCGCCTTGGCGGCCACGGGCGGCGCGGGTAGCGCCGAGATCGTCATCATCGACTGCTCGGGGTCGATGGACTACCCGCCGACCAAGATGTCCCAGGCCAAGGTGGCCACCGCCGCCGCGATCGACGTGGTGCGCGACGGTGTGGGGTTCGCGGTGGTCGCGGGCACCAGCACCGCCTGGCCGGTGTTCCCGCCGGACGGGAGCATGGCGGTCGCGAGCCCGTCGTCCCGCGCCGCGGCCAAGCAGGCGGTGGGCGCGCTGCGTGCCAACGGCGGCACCGCCATCGGCCAGTGGCTCGCGCTGGCCCGGCAGGTCTTCGCGGGCTACCCGGCCCAGCTGCGGCACGCCATCTTGCTCACTGACGGCAAGAACCAGCACGAGACGCCCGAACGGCTGGCCGCCGAGCTTAGCCAGTGCGAAGGGGTGTTCAGCTGCGACTGCCGCGGCGTCGGCACCGACTGGGAGGTCAAGGAGCTGCGCACGGTCTCGACCACCCTGCTGGGCACGGTGGACATCGTGCCCGACCCGTCCGGACTGGCCGCCGACTTCGCGGCCATGATGGAGAACGCGATGGGCAAGCAGGTCGCCGACGTGTCGCTGCGGGTGTGGACGCCGCAGACCGCCACGCTCAAGTTCGTCAAGCAGGTCGCGCCCGCGGTGGAGGACCTGACCGGCAGGCGCAACCAGACGGGCCCGCAGGCGGGCGACTACCCGACCGGGGCGTGGGGGCCGGGGGAGAGCCGTGACTACCACGTCGGTGTCGAGGTCGCCGCGGCCGGCATCGGGCAGGAAATGCTGGCCGCCCGGATCAGCCTGGTCGCCGGGACCGAAATCCTCGGCCAGGGCCTGGTCCGCGCGATCTGGACCGACGACGAGGCGCTCTCCACCAAGATCAACCCCCGGGTGGCCCACTACACTGGCCAGGCCGAGCTCGCCGACGCCATCCAGGAGGGCCTGGAGGCCCGCAAGCAGGGCGACGAGGAGACCGCGACGGCCAGGCTCGGCCGGGCGGTGGCCCTGGCCCACCAGTCGGGCAACGAGGACACCGCCAAGCTGCTCGCCAAGGTGGTAGATGTGGTCGATGTGGAGTCGGGCACGGTCCGGCTGAAGAAGAAGGTCGAGGACGCCGACGAGATGGCCCTCGATACCCGCTCGACCAAGACGGTCCGGGTGAAGAAGTAACCCGGAAGGAGGCGCGATGGCGGTATGTCCGAACGGCCACGATTCGGCCAGCGATGACTTCTGCGACACCTGCGGCATGCGCATCGGCGGCAGCCCCCCGCCCGGGAATCCCGCATCGGGCGCTCCGCCGGCAGCCTGGCCCGATCCCGCCGCCCCCGCTTCCGCGGCCCCCGCTTCCGCGGCCGAACCCTGCCCGCGCTGCGGCACCCCGAGGAACGGCCAGTTCTGCGAGGCCTGCGGCTACAATTTCGCCGGCCCCCGCTTCACCCCCGCTTCCGCGGCCTCCCCCCCGCCGGCCGCCCCGCGCGCCTACAGTTCCAGCCAGCCCGGTCCCGGTTCCGGCGGTTACAGCCCGGCCCAGGCGCCGCCGTCGATGTCCTCGTTTCCGTATCCGCAGGCCACCTGGACCGCGGTGGTGGGCGCGGACCGCGCCTACTACGAGCGGGTGCAGGCGGTCACCGGACCGGAGGGTTCGGCCGTCGGTTTCCCTTCCTACTACGCCGAACGCCGTTTCCAGCTCGTGGGCACCCAGATGCGGATCGGGCGGCGGAGCGTATCGCGCGGCCTGGCCCCGGAGATCGACCTGACCGGCCCCCCCGCCGATCCGGGCATCAGCAGGCTGCACGCGGTGCTGATCTCGACGCCGGACGGCAACTGGGCCGTGCTCGATCCGGGTTCGGCCAACGGCACGCTACTCAACGGTTCGGAGATCGGCGTCGGCGACCAGGTGCCCCTGCACGACGGCGATCGCATCAACCTGGGCGCCTGGACGGCGATCACCGTGCACCGGGGTTAGGAAATTCTCTACCGCGAGTACGGCATCGGCGTATAACGACGGACGATTGCAGGCACTAACGTATGCACATGATCACCAACCCGTCCTCGCGAGACCATGCCGAGGTTGACCTTGGTCCCGCTGCCGGCGTCAGCGACAGGGGCCTCCGGCATCACCGTAACGAGGACGCGATGGCGCTGGCCGCCGAGCAGGCCCCGGACGGCCCGGCGGTCGTGGCCGTTGTCTGCGATGGCGTCTCCTCCTCAGCCCGTCCCGACGAGGCGTCCCAGGTGGCCGCGCAGGCCGGGTTGCCGGTCCTGGTGGCGGCGGTGCAGGCGGGCAGTGATCTCGGCGAGGCCTCGCGGGCCGCGGTGGCAGCGGCTCGCCAGGCAATAGCGGACCTGCAGGGGCCCGGCGGCGACACCTCGGCGACCACATTCGTATCCGCCGTGGCGAGCGGCTACGAGGTGACCTTGTGCTGGCTCGGCGACAGCCGCGCCTACTGGCTGGCCCAGCCCGTGGAGGAGTCCCGGCTGCTCACCCACGATGACTCGGTGGCCGGCGGCATGATCGCGGCCGGCCTGGTGGACGAGGCCGCGGCGATGGCCTCGCCGCATGCGCACGTGCTAACCCGCTGGCTGGGCGGCGAGGCCGCGGACCTGGCCGATGACCCGGAGCGCGCCCCGCACGTCGAGCGGTTCACGCCGCCCGGGGCGGGGTCCCTGCTCATCTGCTCCGACGGCCTGTGGAACTACCTGGCTGAGGGCGCGGACCTGGCCCGGCTCGCGCTGCCGAAAGCGCTGACCGACCCGCTCAGTGCCGCCGCCGACATGGTGAAGTTCGCGGTCGACGCCGGCGGCGCCGACAACATCACGGTGGTCCTGATCCCCTACCTCGGCCCCGAGACCCCCTGACCGGTCCGCGGTCCGGCTATCCCCGTGCGTCCGGCCCGGGTCAAGTGTCACCCAGGCGAACACTGACGAAATCGCAGATGACAATCGCTTGACCGTTCCCTACCGGATCAGCCGCAGCCTGACCCGGGGGGCGCGCAACCACGGCTTCCGCATCGGGCAGGTCGGGTCGGCCTGCATGGTGTCGCTGGCCCACGGCACCAACGACGCCCAGAAGACGATGGGCGTCATCACCCTCGCCTTGATCGCCAACGGGACGCTGGCCACCGGATCGCAGGCGCCGTTCTGGGTCATCCTCTCCTGCGCGCTGGCCATCAGCCTCGGCACCTACCTGGGCGGCTGGCGGGTCATCCGCACCCTGGGCAAGGGCCTGGTCGAGATCGAATCGCCGCAGGGCATGGCGGCCGAGTCCTCGTCGGCCGCGATCATCCTTCTGTCGGCCAGCTTCGGCTACTCGCTGTCGACCACCCACGTCGCCACCGGATCGATCGTCGGCACCGGGCTCGGCAAGAAGGGCGCGGACGTCCGCTGGAACGTGGCCGGGCGGATGGCTACCGCGTGGCTGTTCACCCTTCCCTCGGCCGGGATCGCCGGCGCCCTGGCGTATTGGCTCGCCCACGGGATCGGCGGCAGCCTGGGCGTGATCATCCTGCTGGCCATCCTCGCCGGCCTCTCCGTAGCCATCTACTTGCGGTCCCGGGCCACCAAGGTGGATCACAGCAACGTGAACGACGAATGGACCGGGGGCGTCGCCCCGGCCGAACCCGAGCCCGCGGCCGCGGCCTGAGAGACAGGGAAGCATTAATGGGCTGGATCAATCTCTCCGCCATCTGGAAGATCGTGGTGTTCGGCGCGCTCGCCGGGGCCGGCCTGCCCGCGCTGTTCGCCATCGGGCTGCGCGCCCTGGTCATGCCCGGCAGCCGGGTACAGACCGCCGGCGCCGATTCGGATCACGTGTACGGTGGCAACGTGCTGGGCCTGGTCATCGCCGGGATCTGCTTCCTGATCATCCTGGCCGCCCTCGGCTGGGGTATCTACGAGGTCTACCAGATCGGTCACCCCGCCCCTGCCAAGCACTAGCCGTCGGCCTCATCGAGAGGGTTCACGAACATGGCGCTGCCACCCTTCCTGAGCTCGGTCATCCAATGGCTGCGGGCCGGCTATCCCGAAGGCGTACCCGACGTCGACTACGTCCCGCTGTTCGCCCTGCTCGGCAGCCAGCTGAGCGAGAGCGACGTGAAGGCGATCGCGGAGGAGCTCGAGAACATGAGCAAGCCTGAATCGGCGGAGGCGATCCGCGAGGCCATCACCATGGTCACCGACCACACGGCGAGCGACGCCGACGTGGCCCGGGTCCGCGCCCGCCTGGCCGCGGGCGGCTGGCCGCTGGCCCTAACCCGCCGGCCGTCAGTATTTGGGGCCGACGAACTCATCGAGCCGCGCCACCGCCTCGCGTCGCGCCACCGAGATCGAATTGCGCCGGGAGTAACGCCAGGCCACCCCGAGCTGATCCAGCGCCTCACCGCACAGCCGGAGAATATCCGCGGACTCGTTCGTGAACAGATATCGCGGATACTCGTACCAATGGTCGCCATCCGCGAGCTCTGCCCGCACCCTGTTAATCCCTCGGTAACCATCCGAGTGGAACAGCCCGCGAGCAAATCGGCCTGCATTTTCCGTGACCATGATGCGCTGCCATGGTTGCAGCTCGATTTTCCGCATGTGCTTGCGCCCCGGTCCTTGCGGCGGGAAAAGGCATGGCCAGTGCCGCGAACAACTGATCACTTCGGTGCAGCCGGCCTGCTGCTGAGTACGGACCTTGTTGCCCGGCCGCACGGCGCCCATGGCTCGCTCGCACTCGCTCCGGAGTCCAGGCCAGGCGTCCGCGCACATAATGCGGAGCGTAGTCGGCTCGCGGTTCGGGCGGCGTCGGGACGTCGCCCGTGAGATACCGGTCGACATGCTAATGCTCCGGAGACTCATCCCTCGTTCCATCAGAGCGACCGCATGGCGACGTATATCAGCGCTGTACATAATCGTAGTCTGGCAGATGCCACTGACAATTCTAAGGACGTATAATGCATTCCAGAGTGCCCCGAGTGGGAGTCGAACCCACACTTTACGGGTTTTGAATCCGCTCTCTCTACCTGGTTGGAGTACCGGGGCCTAGCTCGCCACACGGGGAGCGAGATGACAATCTACCTGATCACGGTACGCTCGTGGGCATGAGCCAGAACCCGCTGCGTGTCGTGATCGCCGAGGATGAGGCCCTGATCCGGCTCGACCTCAAGGAGATGCTGGAGGAAGAGGGCTACTCGGTCGTCGCCGAGGCGGGCGATGGCGAGTCGGCGGTCGAGCACGTCATCACGCTGCGGCCGGACCTGGCCATCCTCGACATCAAGATGCCGGTCCTCGACGGCATCTCGGCCGCCGAGCGGATCGCCGCGGAGCGGATCGCCCCGGTCGTGATCCTGACCGCCTTCTCCCAGCGCGAGCTGGTGGAGCGGGCCCGCGACGCGGGCGCGATGGCGTACCTCGTCAAGCCGTTCACAAAGGCCGACCTGGTGCCGGCCATCGAGATGGCGGTCAGCAGGTTCGCCGAGATCCGCGCGCTCGACACCGAGATCGGCACGCTGCGCGAGCGCCTCGAGGTCCGCAAGCTGCTCGACCGGGCCAAGGGCCTGCTCCAGTCCGAGCACGGGCTGTCCGAGCCGGAAGCCTTCCGCTGGATCCAGAAGACCTCGATGGACCGCCGCCTCACCATGCGCAAGGTGGCCGAAGCCGTCATCGAGGGCAGCATGCGCGTCCCCGCGGAAACACCCGCCGAAACATCGCAGCCGCAGTCCTGACCCGCGGATAAAGCGAGAACCCGGGGGGCCGTTGGTGCCGTGCCCGCCTTCCCCGGCCGACACGTTATCTACTTGGACCCCCCGGGCCCGCCGTCACCACGTTAGCGACCCGCCACCTCAGGGTGCAAAAGCACGCAATTGCGGGCCGGGGAGCCGCCGCGTTCGGTTCAGTCGGCAGTTACTCCCTGTTCACCCTCCAGACCGGTGCCGTTGGCCTCGCCGGCGGGTACCCGGTCCCTGATCAGGCAGGTAAGCCGCGACGTGCACACGCGCCGGCCAGCCGAGTCGGAAATGACGATGTCATAGGTGGCGATCGTCCGGCCGCCGTGTGCCAGGGTGGCGACCGCGGTGACGTCCCCGTCCCGGGCACCGCGGTGATGCGTCGCGCTGATCTCGATGCCGACCACCATCCGGCTCAGGCCGGCGTGCAGGGCCGCGCCGAGCGACCCGATGGTCTCCGCGAGCACGCAGGAGGCGCCCCCGTGCAGCAGGCCGAACGGCTGGGTGTTGCCGGCCACCGGCATCGTGGCCACGACCTCGGGCCCGGATGCCGACTGGATCTTGATGCCCATCCGGTGCGCCAGCGTGCCCTCGGCGATCGTCACCGCTACGATCCTGTCCAGCATCTCCTGGTTCATCCGTTCCTCCCCTTGCCGCCGCTCGCTCGGTCCATGTTAAGAGTGTCATGGGCCCGGCGGGCGTCACGGAAGTGACACCCGAAGCCACGCGCCCGCACGTATTGCCACTGTGACAGCACCAAATTCCGTCACATTTTGGTCATATGGGGGTGACTTCGGACTTGTTAGCGCTCACAATTTTAGTTGGAACATGTTTCATGAAGGGAGCTCAGTATGCGCGAGATCGGAAGACAGCGACGTCTCCGTGGGCGGGCCGCCATCGGGCTGGCCGCCGCGGCGGCCATAGCGGTCGGCGGATCCCTGGCGGCGAGCCAGGCCGTGGCCGCCCCCCGCACCCCAGCCACAGGCGGCGGCGGCCTCTCCGTTAGCAAGGCCTTTTTCGGCAGCACGGTAGAGCCGTACACCGGCAAGAACACCGCCGTGTTCCGCTACACCCTCCGGAACGCCAGGGGCATGAAGGTCCAGATCCTGACCTACGGCGGGATCGTCCAGGACATCTGGGTGCCGAGCAGGAGCGGCAGGGAAGCCAACGTCGTGCTCGGCTTCAAGACCCTCGCCGACTACGTCAAGTTCGACAGCCCGCCGGTCGCGCCCACCACCGGCGTGTACTTCGGCGAGACCGTCGGCCGGTACGCCAACCGGATCGCCAAGGGCCAGTTCAGCCTGAACCAGCCGGGTCAGGGCAAGGTCAACTACCAGCTGCCCGTCAACAACGGACCGAACGCCCTGCATGGCGGGATCGTCGGCTTCGGCAACCACATCTGGGCCAGCCAGGCGGTCGCCGGTAACGGCTCCGTCGGCGTGCAGCTCACGCTGGTCAGCCCGAACGGCGACGAGGGCGCCCCGGCCGGCTCCCCCGGCTGCCCGAACGGCTGCACCGGTTACCCCGCCCAGGTCAAGGTCGTGCTGACCTACACGCTGAACAACCGGAACCAGCTGGTCCTGCACTACAAGACCACCAACCAGTCCAAGAACCTGAACACGATCCTCAACCTGACCAACCACAGCTACTTCAACCTGGCGGGCGAGAGCTCGTTCCCGGGCTCGGCGTACGGTCAGCTGATCCAGATCAACGCGAACAAGTACACGCCGACCGACACCACCTCGATCCCGACCGGATCCCTGGCGTCGGTGTTCGGCACGCCGTTCAACTTCACCCACTTCTTCCCGATGGGCGCCCGGATCGCCGACGTCAGCGCGCCGGACAATTCCCCGGGCTTCAACCAGCTCCTGGAAGCGCAGGGCTACGACCACAACTGGGTGCTGAACCCCGGCCACAACGGCCCGCTCGGCCTCAACCTGTGCGCTCGCGCCCTCGACCCGCGCAGCGGCCGTGAGCTGACCGTGTGGACGGACCAGCCCGGCGTCCAGTTCTACACCAGCAACTTCCTGACCGGGACGCTGGTGGGCATCAGCGGCCACGCTTACCGCCAGGGTCAGGCCTACACCTTCGAGACCCAGCACTTCCCGAACTCGCCCAACCAGCCCAACTTCCCCTCCACCGAGCTGAAGGCGGGCCAGACCGTCGAGTCCAGCACCATCTTCGCCTTCTCCTCGTAACACCGGCTCAACCCGGTCCCCGTCCGCCACTTCGCGCCACGCTGGTGGCGGACGGGGACACCGCCGCCCGTTCGGCCCATAGGATCTACAGGGTGGCGACACACGTGACGAGCCGGGACCGGCTCCTCCTCCTCGACGGTCATTCGCTCGCGTACCGGGCATTCTTCGCGCTGCCGATCGAGAACTTCTCCACCACCACCGGGCAGCCGACGAACGCGGTCTACGGGTTCACCGCGATGCTGATCAACGTCCTGCGCGACGAGAAGCCGACGCACCTCGCGGTGGCGTTCGACCGGGGCGAGCCGACGTTCCGGCACGAGCAGTACGTCGAGTACAAGGCCAACCGCCGTGAGACGCCCGAGGACTTCCGCAGCCAGCTCAGCCTGATCTTCGAGGTGCTCGACGCGCTCGGCGTCCGGCGGCTGTCGGCACCCGGTTACGAGGCCGACGACCTCATCGCCACGCTGGCCACCCAGGCCGCCGAGCAGGACATGGACGTCCTCATCGTCACCGGTGACCGGGACGTGCTCCAGCTGGTCTCGGACCGGGTGACGGCGCTGATGACCAGGCGGGGCATCACCGAGATGACCCGCTTCACCCCGGCGACCGTGACCGAGAAGTACGGCCTCACCCCAGCGCAGTACCCGGACTTCGCCGCCCTCCGCGGCGACCCGAGCGACAACCTGCCCGGCATTCCCGGGGTGGGGGAGAAGACCGCCACCAAGTGGATAGCGGAGTTCGGCTCGCTGCAGGCCCTGGTCGACCGGGTGGACGAAGTCAAGGGCAAGGCCGGCGACGCGCTCCGCGAGCACCTTGCCGGCGTGCTGCGCAACCGCCAGCTCACCGCGCTGGTCACCGACCTGCCCGCGGAGACCGTCGGCGCGGTGCCCGGCGATCTGCTGCCGGTGGCCTGGGACCGGGAGAAGATCCACCAGCTCTTCGACACGCTCCAGTTCAAGGTGCTCCGCGAGCGCCTCTACCAGACCCTCCCGCATGGCCTGATCGGCGCGACCGGCTCGGATCCCGGCAGCCCGCTCAGCGCCGCCGCGCCCAGGCCGGAGAAGGCCGCCTTCGAGGTAGTGACCGATCTGCTCGGACCGGACCAGGTAAGCGCCTGGCTGGCGGCCCACGAATCGACCGAACGGTCCGGGCTCACGCTCGCCGGAACCTGGGGGCGCGGCACCGGCAACGTGACCGCGATGGCCATCGCCGCCCCGGACGGTCACGGCGCCCACCTGGACCCGGCCCAGCTCACCGAGGCCGACGAGCGCGCCCTGGCGGCCTGGCTGGCCGACCCGGGGCACCCGAAGGTCCTGCACGACGCCAAGGGCCCGATGCACGCGCTCGTGGCCCGCGGCCTGCCGCTGGCCGGGCTGGCCTGTGACACGGCGCTGGCCGCCTACCTGGCGCTGCCCGGCCAGCGCACCTTCGACCTGGCCGACCTGGCGCTGCGCTACCTGGGCAAGGAGCTGCGCGAGGAGGCCGGAGACGGCCAGCTGACGCTGGACGGCTCGGGCGAGCGCGACGCGGCGGCCGCCCTGGTGCTCCGGGCCCAGGCCACGCTCGAGCTGGCCGTGGCGCTGGAAGAGGACCTGGACCGGCGCGAGTCGGTGGCGCTGCTGCAGGAGCTCGAGCTGCCGCTGATCGACGTGCTGGCCAAGATGGAGCACACCGGGATCGCCGCCGACTCCGAGCACTTCGCGGCCATGTCATCCATGCTGCACGGCGAGGCCAAGGCGGCCGAGCAGGCCGCGTACGCCGTCGCCGGGCACGAGTTCAACCTGGGCTCGCCCAAGCAACTGCAGGAACTGCTGTTCAACGAGCTCGGCCTGCCCAAGACCAAGCGGATCAAGACCGGCTACACCACCGACTCCGAGGCGCTCACCAGCCTGCTCGCGCAGACTCAGCATCCGGTCCTCGAGCACCTGCTGCGTCACCGCGACGTGGCCAAGCTGATGACGATCGTGGACTCGCTGATCCCGATGGCGGGCGAGGACGGCCGGATCCACACCACCTTCAACCAGACGGTGGCCGCGACCGGCCGGCTGTCGTCCACCGACCCGAACCTGCAGAACATCCCCATCCGCAGCGAACTCGGCCGTCAGATCCGGCTGGGCTTCGTGGTGGGCACGGGCTACGAGTGCCTGCTGTCGGCGGACTACAGCCAGATCGAGCTGCGCATCATGGCTCACCTGTCCGAGGACGAGGCGCTGATCGCGGCCTTCGAATCCGGGCACGACTTCCACGCCGCCACCGCCTCCCGCGTGTTCGGGATACCGCCCGGGGAAGTGGGTCCCGAACTGCGCGCCAAGATCAAGGCGATGAACTACGGGCTGGCCTACGGCCTGTCAGCCTTCGGGCTCGCCAACCAGCTGCGCATCACGCCGGACGAGGCGCGCGTGCTGATGGAGGAGTATTTCAAGGAGTTCGGCGGCGTCCGGGACTACCTGCACGAGGTGGTCTCCCGGGCCCGGATGGACGGCTACACCGCCACCATGATGGGCCGCCGCCGGTACCTGCCCGACCTGACCTCGGACAACAGGCAGCGGCGCGAGATGGCCGAACGGATGGCGCTCAACGCCCCGATCCAGGGCTCGGCCGCGGACGTGATCAAGGTGGCGATGCTAGCCGTGGACGCCACCCTGGCCCCGATGCGCTCCCGGATGCTGCTGCAGGTCCACGACGAGCTCATCATCGAGGTGGCGCCGGGCGAATTCGATGCCGTCCGCGACATGGTGTGCGCCGCGATGGCGGGTGCCGCCTCGCTGCGGGTCCCGCTCGACGTGTCGGTCGGCACCGGCCGAAGCTGGGCTGAGGCGGCGCATTAGGGGTCTAATCCAGCCCGTTCGGCCCTGGCCGATACGGTATTGGTACCAGGCTCAATTGACCCCCCGGGTTAACTCTCATATTCTGAACGCTGCGCCGTGTCCTCGTGCGTTCCGCTGTGATCATGTGGCATCACATCACATGATCGGGCTGGCGGTCCTGTAGATCCTGGTCACTTTGCACGGTTACCGGCGCGTCCACAACTTTCCCTGTCCGCATCCGGAGCCAACCCACACATGACGAGCAGCACGCAAGCCAACTCGACCCCCAAGGTGGCGGTCAACGACATCGGGTCCGAGGAGGCATTCCTCGCCGCGATCGACGAAACCATCAAGTATTTCAACGACGGTGACATCGTCGAAGGAACCATCGTCAAGGTCGACCGAGACGAGGTCTTGCTCGATATCGGCTACAAGACAGAGGGCGTGATTCCGTCACGCGAGCTGTCCATCAAGCACGACGTCGACCCGCACGACGTAGTCAAGACCGGCGAGCACATCGAGGCCCTTGTCCTGCAGAAGGAGGACAAAGAGGGCCGCCTGATCCTGTCCAAGAAGCGGGCTCAGTACGAGCGCGCCTGGGGCACGATCGAGAAGATCAAGGAAGAAGACGGCGTGGTCACCGGCACGGTGATCGAGGTCGTCAAGGGCGGCCTGATCCTGGACATCGGGCTGCGCGGCTTCCTGCCTGCTTCGCTGGTGGAGATGCGCCGGGTCCGCGACCTGCAGCCCTACGTGGGCAAGGAGATCGAAGCCAAGATCATCGAGCTGGACAAGAACCGCAACAACGTGGTGCTGTCCCGGCGCGCCTGGCTCGAGCAGACCCAGTCCGAGGTCCGCCACACCTTCCTCAACACCCTGTCCAAGGGCCAGATCCGCAAGGGCGTCGTGTCCTCGATCGTCAACTTCGGCGCGTTCGTCGACCTGGGCGGCGTGGATGGCCTGGTGCACGTGTCCGAGCTGTCCTGGAAGCACATCGACCACCCGGGCGAGGTCGTCGAGGTCGGCCAGGAGGTCACCGTCGAGGTGCTGGACGTGGACATGGACCGCGAGCGCGTCTCGCTGT
>Ga0335078_10010175_pt1 | contig 13933 bp, 11 predicted proteins | sample Lox_Sample_32_FD_206711 | JGI IMG/M metagenome (GOLD analysis project Ga0335078, IMG submission 206711) | Soil microbial communities from Loxahatchee National Wildlife Refuge, Florida, United States - Lox_Sample_3.2 | ecosystem: Environmental > Terrestrial > Soil > Wetlands | place: USA...
TCGAACAACACAGTGGGTTTCAGGGCTGGGAAATCGGACGACCCGGGAAATCTGGCCCGCCCGGAGTGGCTCCAGCTCATCGGACACACTCCCCTTCGAGGACGCCAATCATTATCGTGCGGGCGAATTGTCTCTGTAAACCGGGATTTGCCCGTCCGTGTGCAGGCGCAACGCCCACCCTCCTTCTACTTACACGAGACGTAACAAAAGGTTGCACGGAATTATCCACCGGCTCGCCTCGGCGGCCCAGACGCGCCGGCTCCCAGGGATGAGGAGATACCGTCGTCGCGTACACCGCGGGCACCACCTCGGCCCGGAAGCCTATCCGTCCCGGCAGCGGAAGAGAGGGCTCCGGGCGGGCCTTCCGTTCAACTGACACGGCACACCAGGATGCGGCTGTTGCGATAGGGACACGCCAGGCCGGGCACGCCGGGCTGTTCGAGAATTACCCAATCAATCCCGAAGCGGGCTTTCAGCTTGGAAAAATCGCCGGCCTGAAATTTTTTCCAACCTTCGAGCGCGCTCACTTGTTCCCACCATTCCTCCGCGAGCTCCGGGAACATGGTGACGGAGCCGCTGTCCTTCACCTCGTCCGCCAATGAGCTGCGCTGCGCGATGGCGCGGAAAGACTGCTCGTCTTCTCCGGGCCCTTCCATGTACATGGGGTCCATCGCGAAGTACGCGTCCCGCGGCGTGTTCCGCCGTATCCAGTCGAAGGCCTGCACCCATTCATTCCCGCGGGACGCGCCGGGCCATTCGATGTGGGCGGAATCGGGGAACAGGCGCAACTGCACGTACGTCATCCCCGCGCACAACGGCACGAACAACAGCACCCACCGCGCCGCGCGGCGCTTCAATACGAACTGGCCCGCCATTCCCCCCAGCAGCAGCACCAGCAGCGCATAAGCCAGATGTAGGCTCCGCATGGGCTGAAACCGCGCCAGCGCTTCATATCGCTGTGGCAGGTCCAGAACCAACGCCGCTGCCAGGGACACAAGGACAAACGGCACCAGACTCCGGCATAGCCGCTCGACATTTTTCATTCCGCGGTTGCGCGCGAGCACCGCAAACCAGTAAAAGAGGGCAACAGGCGCGAGAATTCCCAGCCAGCCATACCACGGCCAGCGTTGAACGTAGTGATACGAATGCGCCAGTGTCGCCTGGTGATAAGCCTGCGTGGGTGGGCCGAAGGTTATTCCCAACACCAGTAGCGACGCGGCTGCGGCCATTGCCTGCGTTTCCCGCGGGCGGTACCAGGCCAACAGCGCGACGAAAAAAATTCCGTACGCCGGCATCAGCGGATGGATCAGCCCCGCTCCCAGCAGCCACAGCACCGCCGCCACGTACCGGTTCTCCAGTGCCGCGGCCACGGCAAACATTGCCGCGAACGCCGAAAAGGAGCGCGGATTCACAAACTGGTCCATGAGAAACAGCGCTGTTCCGGCCACCGGCAGCGTGAGCAGCGCCGCCTCCAGCGTAACCGCGCACCATCGCGCATGCTGCTCCTCGAAGCACAGGCCGGCCACCTTCCAGCAGCCCAGCAGGAACAGATACATGCAGAGCGCCTGCCATGCGAGCAGCACCACGTCCAGTGGCAGGTGCGAGATCCGCACGCTTGCAGCCATAAGATTGGGAAACAACGTCAACGATGCGTGCGATTCGAAGAACTCCGCTCCGTAGGGATACGACGACGGATGGAGGAGTTTGATGACCGGCGGAATGTAGTACGCGGCATCCTCCGCCCAGGGATGGTAGCCCTGAACGAGGAAGGCCCCGGCGGTCAGCAGGAGCAGGAAGATCGCCGGTCTGAGTTTCAATCCTAATCTCCGGGAGCTGTCACCTGGCGGGAGCCTCGCTCCCGTGCGAAAGGCCGCGAAACCCTGTCTGCGATTGGCACGGCCGGCGAGCACGGACCCTGCGGACTATTTCGCTGCCGCGCGCGCCCGCAAAACCGGCGTCTCTTCCACGGGCGCCGCGTAGTAGCCCATGTCCAGCTTTCTGCCACGCTCGCTGAAAATCCGATAATGCGCCACGCCCAGCTTTTGCAGCGCGAATTTTGCCGTCGTGGCCAGCACTCCAAGTCCGTACCGGATGCTCCCCCGGAAGCTGATGGAGGAGGCTTCGGGGAAATACTTCGTCGGGCAGGAGACCTCGCCGATGCGTAACCCGAAGTACACGGCCTGCGCTAGTGCCTCGTTGTCGAATACGAAGTCGTCCGAGTTTTCCAGCAGGGGCAGCCTCAGCAGCGCTTCCCGGCTGAATCCCCGATAACCGGTGTGATATTCGGAAAGCTTCGCGCCCAGAATCAGGTTCTGGAATGCCGTCAGCATCCGATTGGACACGTATTTGTACACCGGCATGCCGCCCCTGAGCGCGGTTCCCCCGATGATCCGCGACCCGAGCACCACGTCATACACATCGTACGCCACCATGCTGGCGATTGCCGTCACCAGCAGCGGCGAATACTGATAGTCCGGATGGAGCAGGATCACCACGTCCGCGCCCGCGCGCAGCGCCTCCCGGTAGCAGGTCTGCTGGTTGCGCCCGTATCCGTAATTCGCGTCGTGCTGAAAAACGGTCAGCCCCAGCCGCGTCGCCAGCCGCACGGTTTCATCCCCGCTGTGGTCGTCCACCAGGATCCGCAGGTCCACCAGCGCGGGCAGCTCCCCGACCGTCGCTTCCAGCGTTTTCTCAGCGTTATACGCGGGCAGAACTACCGCCACCCGCTTTCCGTTGATCATACCCAGCCTCTATGCCCTGTCCTCGCCACTCGTCGTCCGCCCTGTGGCAACCGCCGAGCATTCTGACCGCCTTCCGCGGCAAACACAAGCGCGCCTCCTCGTTCTGCTCTCCGCCGCCGCCCCCGGCGTAATCAGTTGTGATAGTCTCGCCGGGTTCATGCCCGATTCTCGCGACTCCCCGCATGCTCCCGCGCGATTCCGCTTCGGCACTCTCCTTTTCCTGGCCGGACTCGCTGCCACCGGAATTCTCATCCACGGCTATCACTACGGTTTCGACGATCAGTCTGTCTATCTCCCCGCCATAGAGAAATCGCTCAATCCCGGTCTGTACCCCTTCGACGCAGCTTTCTTCCTAGTCCAAACCCGCCTCGGTTGTTTTGTGAGCGCCGTCGCGGCCAGCGTCCGGCTGACGCATCTGTCACTGTCCTGGGCTCTCTTCCTCTGGCACTTTGCCTGCGTTTTGCTGCTCCTAGCCGGATGCTGGCGGCTGGCGGCGCGCTGTTTTTCCTCCTTCGCGGGGATTCGCGGCAGCCTGCTGCTGGTCACCGCACTGCTCACGCTTCCCGTAGCCGGCACTTTCACGGTTCTGTGCGATCCCTACCTGCATACGCGGGTCCTGGCCACCGGCCTGCTTCTGTTTGCTCTCGCCGATCTGCTGGAGCGGCGGCTCTCCGCCGCTGTCTGGTTTCTGCTGGCCGGATTGGTCCACCCCGCATTGGCCCTGCTCGGTTTGTGGCATCTCGTGGTCCAGGCCTGGCCGGCAGATTCCGTATTCAGCCGAAATTCTTCCGTGCCGTCGCGAGCGTTCGCCGCCGCTGCTCTCGCCTTTCCCGCAGGAATGTTCGCGCGATGGTTCGCCAATCCCGCCGATCCCGCCTGGCGCGCCGCTCTTTCCGGAAGGAGCTATCTTTTCCCAGGAGAGTGGACCTGGTACGAGCTGCTCGGCGCCTTCGCGCCTCTGGTCATTCTCTACCTCTATTCGCGCCTGGCGGACCGTCGCGGGCTGGCCGAACTCGCCCGCACTTCCCGCCGGTTGGTTTATTCCGGCAGCGTCGGGGTGGCAGTTGGCCTCGCTATCGGACTCACGCCGGCCCTTCTGCCCCTGGTGCCGCTCGAACCCATGCGCACGCTGCACCTGGTTTATCTGCTCCTGATCCTTTTTACGGGCGGTCTGGCGGGGGAACTCTTGCAACGGCCGTGGAAGCTGCTCGCCGCCGCGGTTCTCCTCCCTCTGGCATTCGGAATGTTTCTCGCCCAGCGCGCCGAGCTGAACGCGAGCCCGCACATCGAATGGCCGTGGAGCGCGCCGCGAAACGAATGGCGCCTGGCGTTCGACTGGGTCCGCCTGCACACCCCGCGCGATGCCCTGTTCGCCATGAATCCCGACTATCTCCACCTGCCCGGCGAAAACGAACACGGCTTCCGCGGCCTGGCCGAGCGCGGCCAGCTCGCCGAATCGAACAAAGACCGCGCCGTCTCCCGCAATTTTCCCGCGCTGGCCTGGGAATGGAGAGAGGAAGTAAGGGCGCAGAAGGGAATTGACGATTTCGATCTCGCACAGCTCTCCGCTTTGCGCCGCCGCTTTGGTGTCACCTGGTTGCTGCTGAGGAAGGGCGCAGGCCGCGCCGCCGCGCTGCCCGCTCTCGATTGCCCCTACGAAAACTCCACGCTGCGAGTCTGCCGCGCGCCCTAGCGGCTCCGGCAATTCGCGCGCGTCACATACTCCTGGCCGCGCTTAGATTTCCTTCCCGTCCTGCTTCCTCTGCTTCTTCAGCGCCTTCTGCGCCCTTTCCAGGGATTTGCGGAATCTCTTTCGGTAGGGCTCGAGCTGCACCGCCATCCCGTACTGCTCCACGGCCGCCTGCAGTTTGCCTTCGCGCTCATAAACGTTGCCTAGCCAGTCCCGCGCCTCCGCCTGCGTCACCGAATCCGAGCTGCCCGGATAGACGGCAAGGAACTGCTTTAGCTCGCTCTCCGCCAGGTCCAGTTGCAGCTCGCCGACCACGCGGGATACCGCCCGGTAAAAGAGCAGGCGCGGATCCTGCGGGGCCACCGCCTGCGCGCCTGCCAGCACGCGCGCCATGCTCAGCGCGTCCCTTTGGTGCTCGTAGAAATCCAGCGCCTCGAGATAGAAGTGCACTTTTGTGGGATGTCTCGCCAGCACCAGTTCATACTGCTTCCCCGCATCCTCGGTCTGGTCCGTGTTCTGGAGCAAATCCGCCAGGGCCAGCATTCCCTCCAGCGGGTCGAGCGCCGAGATCGCTTCCACCTGCTGCCGGGCTTTGTCTTTGCTCCCGCCGAGAAACCACGGAGCCTCCGTGTAGTACTCCACGAGGTTCCGCCGCGCCGCGATGTTCGTCCGGTCCAGCTTCACCGCCGCTTCCAGCGCGCGCCGCGTCTTTCGGGCCAAGAAGAAACTGGATTCGATCTCCGCCTTGCGCCCGTACGCCCGCCCCAGCCACATCTGGAATTCGGAGTTTTGGGGGTTCAGCCGGCAGGCATCTTCGGCCGCGTGCACCGCCATGTCGTAGCTGCCCAGTTCGTAGGAGCTTCGCGCCAGCCAGTAGTGCAGCGCGGCGTCCTGCGGCGTTGCGGCCACTGCGGCCTGCGAGGCCGTCTGCACGCGCTGGTATTGGCCCGCTTCGAATAGCCGCCGAAGATCCCCCGCGTTCATCCCCGGGTCCGGGACCGGAGCCGCCACAAGCGTCCTGCCGGCGCACAGGCCGACCGCAAGCAGGGCGGCGGCAACCAGCCGCACCAGCGCCGGTCTCGCCGCTCGCAAACCTCGCATGGGAAACTTCGAAATTAGAAACCGCATGGCCTCGGGCGCGTCAATCTCACTCTGGGGTTGCTGCGGGCATGGGCTGAATGACCGCTTTTACTTTGATGCCGTCGGCGAGTTCCACGTCTCCCGGCAGGGCCACCAGCTCGCCTTCTTGCAATCCCTCGAGCACCTGATATTTCGTCGCGCTGCTGATCCCCAGTTTCACTTCCCGCTGGCGGAGGAACCGCGTGTTCACTCCCAGCCCGCTCCCGTTCTCCACCACAAAGACGTAGCGGTGCTCGCCCAGGTCGCGCACCGCCCCTCGCGGGATCACCAGCGCGTCTTTTGCGTGCCGGACTATGATACGCACGCCTACGTTCGCATTCGGCAGCAGGTTTTGCCCGCTGTTCTCCACCGAGCACATCACTTCGCCGACGCTCCGGGTGTTTCGTGGCAGCACCGTCTTCGGCACTTCCTCGGTGCGTCCCTCCCAGGTCTGATTCGGGAGCGCATCCCAGGTAATTTCCACCTGTTGGCCGGGCGCCACCGGCCCCAGGTCCGGTTCGTCCACGAACGCCATCACTTCCAGATGCGCCAGGTTTCCAATCTCCGCCAGCAGGTCCCCCGTGTGCACGTAATCGCCCGCGTGCACCGGAAACCGGTACAGCGTACCGTCGGTCGGCGCCGTCAGGTCGCCTTGCCGGACCATTTTTTCGAGCGAGGACATTTGCGCTTTGGCGTGCTCCACCTGCAGTTGCGAAGTTTCCACCGCCAGCCGCGCGCGCCGCGCCAGATCCTCTTTCCGCGTGGCGATTTCCGTGGCCGTGGCTTCCGCACGCGCCAGCGCCAGTTGGTTCTGGCTCAGCTCATCGGGGGTCGCCGCCTGCTGCGCGACCAGCCGCTTGAGCACCGCCTGCTCCTTGCGAACGCGCGCCAGTTCCGCGTCCGATTTCTGCTGGTCCGCTTCCAGTTGTGCCCGCTGGTCCGCTGGCCCTCCCGCGCGCGCCGCCCGCAGCGCGTCTTCCGCATCCAGCAGCCCCTGGCGCGTGCGGGCGAGTTGCGCTTCGGCGTCCGAAGTGTCCAGCTTCAGCAGGAAGTCTCCTTTATGTACCATTTTTCCTTCCGTCGGACCCACCTGCAGAACAAACGCGTTCAGCTCCGCGCGGATCACCGCCGGATGAATCGCCTCCACTTTTCCGTTCGTGTCGATTACTTCGGTCAGGCTCTCGCGCGTCACTCGGACTGCGCCCACTTCCGGCACCGGCTTGCGGTGGCTCCACCACACCAGAAGACACACCAGCAGGGTCACGCCCCCGGCAATCCACACCAGCCGGTGAAGGTGTTTCCTCACCACGCCCCCTCTGCCGCCACTCGACGCACTGCCAAAACAATTCAGTGTAGCAAACCGGCCTGCGACGTGACTATGCCCCGCACCGGCTTGTGATGTCCTGATCTGCCTACGATCAGCCGCGTCCGTGCCGGGCCGGCCGCGTGACCCACGGTTCGCCTTCCATCCGGAGTTTCCGATTTTCGCGTTGTTTCGATGCCTCCCGGAGCCTCGGCGTCTCTCCGCCGGCGATCCGGCCCCGCCCCGTCCGGCGCCGCCCCGCGGAGCTTGACTAATGAGCCGCGCTGCGAGAGGCTTCCCCGCACCGGGGACTGCATTCTGCGGGTGCGCAGAGTATGTCCAGTGCAAGCCTTCCCTCGATCGCAGCGCTCGTTACTGCCGCCGAGCGAGGTGACCACTCCGCCGCGAATGTCCTGTTCGAAACGCTTTATGCCGAGCTGCACCGCATGGCCAGGCGCGAACTCGCGCGGCAGGGCGCTCCCATGAGTCTGAGCGCCACCACACTCCTGCACGAGGCCTATCTCGACATGTCCGGCCGCGAGGGCCCTTCCTTTCCCGACCGCGCGCGCTTCATGGGCTACGCGGCCCGCGTGATGCGTGGCCTGATTATTGATCATGCCCGCAAGCGGCAGGCCCAAAAGCGCGGCGGCCTCTTCGAGATTACTTCGATCGGAACCGATCCCGGCAACGCCGTGGACGACCGCGAACTGACCCGTATCAGCGAAGCACTGGACCAGCTTGCAAAGGTCGAGCCGTTACCCGCTGAAATTGTGGACCTGAGATTTTTCTGCGGCTTCACTTTCGGCGAGATTGCCGCCATGAAGGCAGTTTCCGAGCGGACCATCCAGCGGGAATGGGAAAAAGCCCGTATTTACCTCCACCGCAATATCCGTGCGGAACTGGAGACGTGAGGCGCCATGTCGCCGATCCGCCCGAGCCAGTGGCGCGAAATCAGTCCTTACCTGGACCAGGCGCTTTCCCTGCCCGAGGACGAGCGCGCCGCCTGGCTGGAGAAATTCCGCACCGATCGGCCGGAGCTTGCCGGCCTCCTCGAGGAACTCTTGACGGAACAGCGCGCCGCGGCCCGTGAGCAGTTTCTCGAGGGCGCGCCGGCGCGGCTTTCGGACGAGGCTTCACTCGCCGGCAAAATCATCGGTGCCTACCGCATGCTTTCGCCCATCGGCCAGGGCGGAATGGGCAGCGTGTGGCTCGCCGAGCGAAGTGATGGACGGTTTCAACGCCGGGTGGCGGTGAAATTCCTTAAACTCGCCATGGCCGCGCACGGGACCGCGCGCTTCAAGCGCGAAGGCGAATTCCTCGGCCGCCTCGCCGACCCGCGCATCGCTGAGCTGATGGATGCCGGCGTCACTCCGAACGGCGAGCCCTACCTGGTGCTCGAACACGTCGAGGGCCTGCCCATCGACGAGTATTGCGACACGCATGACCTAGAAGTGGAATCGCGGATTCGCCTCTTCCTCGACGTCCTCGGCGCGGTCGCCCAGGCGCATGCCAGCCTCATCGTCCATCGGGACCTCAAGCCTTCCAACGTGCTGGTCCGAAACGATGGCCAGGTCAAATTGCTCGACTTCGGCATCGCCAAGCTGCTCGACGAAGAAGGACATCCTGCCGGAGCCACCCAGCTCACCCTGGAAGGCGGAGGGGCACTCACTCTCCAGTTTGCGGCCCCCGAGCAGGTCATGCGGGGTGCGATCACCACGGCCACGGACGTGTATGCCCTCGGTGTTCTCCTTTACCTCCTATTAACGGGCAGCCATCCGGCCGGCACGTGCCCGCTCTCCCCGGCGGCGTTGATGAAGGCCATCCTGGAAGCCGAGGCGCCCCGGCCGTCGGACGCGGTCGCATCCGCCGGCGCGGAGGAAATGGCGGAAAAGCGAAGCACGACGCCGGAGAAACTCGGCCGCCTGCTTCGCGGAGACCTGGACACAATCGTAGCCAAAGCCCTGAAGAAGAATCCGCGCGAACGATACGCGTCTGCCACGGCATTTGCGGAAGACCTTCGTCGTTATTTGAAGCATGAACCCATCCGCGCCCGGCCGGACACGATCCCTTACCGTGCGGTAAAATTTGTCCGCCGGAACCGGACCGCGGTGGCGTTGGCGAGCCTGACCTTTGCGGCCCTCGTGGCGGGTGTAGCGGGGACACTGGTGCAAGCACACCGCGCGCGCCTGCAGCGCGATTTTGCCTTCCGCGAGCTCGCCCGTGCGGAGGCCGTGAACGACCTGAACAGCTACGTCCTTTCGGATGCGGCGCCCGTGGGAAGGACCTTCACGGTGAACGACCTGCTGGACGGCGCTGAGCGCATCGTCCGGAGGCAACAGGAAGGCGAGAATACCCGCGCGGATCTGCTGATTGCCATCGGGCGCCAGCGCGCCGCCATCGACGAGTACCAGCGGGCCCGGCAACTGCTCGAGGAAGCTCACGATCTCTCGCGCAAAGTGGCGGAGCCTTCCACGCGCGCCCGCGCCGCCTGCGATCTCGGCGAAGTGCTCTCCCGAACGGGAGATGTGGTGCGCGCAGAGGCCTTGTTCCATGAAGGGCTCAACGAGCTACCCGACGACCCGCTCTACGTCGTCGAGCGCGTCACTTGCCTGCTTCGCGGCAGCGAAGTTGCCGCCACGGTCGGCCGAGAACAGGACGCGGTTACCCGTGCTGAGGCAGCCCGCCGCCTGGTCGAGCAGTCCTCATTTCATTCCGACTCGCTGAAACTGGACAGCCTGATCGTATTGGCCCGTGCCTATAACTTTGCCGGTCGCCGCGGCGATGCGGACGCGGTGTATGAAAGATTGACCCCGCTTCTGGCCGCCCTCGGCCGCGACGATACGCTGATGGCCGGGACCATGTTCAACAATTGGGGGGTTATGCTGAACCGCGCCGGTCGCCCGCTCGACGCCGAGCGCGTGCTCCGCCGCGCGATCGAGATCGGCCGGAACGGGCAAGGCGAGGATTCCGTTGCCCTTACGACCATCTCCAACTATGGCCAGGCACTATATGAGCTCGGAAGGCTGGATGAGGCGGCCAACTACCTGGATCGGGCTTCTGAAAAGGGAAAGAAAGACGGCGACAACATCGCGCTCAGCCAAGCCTTGTTGCACCGCGCCCGCATTTACCGCGCCAAGGGCGACCTCGCTCGCGCCGATGCGACGCTGGCGGAAGTCGAGCCGATCCTGCGCAAGAGCCTCCCGCCGGGCCATATCGCCTTCGCCATATTGGCGCTGGAACAGGCTCTCAACGCGAAGGCGCGGGGTGACCTGAAAAAATCCGTCACCCTCGCAGCACAGACGATGGACATGATGGAGGCGCTCGCGAAGAAAGGCCGCGCCTCCGCCGATTACCAGGGTAAAACCCTCGTGCGCATCTCCGAAATCGAGCTGCAAGTGGGCCAGACAGACCAGGCGCTGGCCGATGCCAGCAGGGCATTGCCCCTGTTGCAGAAGGCGGCGCTGCCAGGGAGATACTCCGCAGACGTCGGCCAGGCCTATCTGGCCGAAGGCCGCGCACTCCAGGCCCAAGGCAAGCTCGACGCGGCCCATGCCGCCTTCCACTCCGCAGCGGCCAACTTGAGTGATTCCCTGGGCAACGATCACCCGGATTACCTGGCCGCCCGCCGACTCGCCGGCCTCAGTCCTCAATAATTCTTGCCGTACCTGTCGTCTTTTGCTCTCCCTTTTCGATATCCCCAATAGAAGCCCTTTGGGAGCAGCCGGCATTCGCGGTTCCCAAGGCGGCTTTGGCCACCCGGCTCAATCCTGCTGTTGGATGCAGGCCAGTGGAGGGGAAGCAGGAAAGAGAAGCAGGCTCACTGCGAATCGCGTCCGGTATTCCCCGGCCGATTCACTTCCCCCTTCGCGTTTGCCGGCCGAGGAAGAAAGCGGGGCGGCCCAAGACGAGCCATCTGAGGGGAGATGCGTATGAACAGAAAGATCAAATTTGCATCTTTTGCGTCCGCTGCGGCAGCTCTACTCATCATTCTGCCACTGGGGTGGGCCCCTATGCATAATCGTGTTGGCGGCGCGTCGATCGCACCGGCGTCCAGACCGGGAGACCAGGCGAGCAGCCTTCGCGCGCAGAACGCTGCGAAATTTGCGGCCAACTCTGCTTATCGAGACGGCTTGTTCCAGGGCCAACTCGCCGCTTCGCGGAATACTGCGTCTCACGTTCCTGTGGGGCGCTGGTCCACCCAGGCCGACAAAGAACTATTCGCCATCGGCTACCAGGACGGATACGCGCAGGCCCGCGCGGGCAGCAATCCGCCGGCAACCGCCCAATAGAGCCAGCGGCCGGCCCCGCTTTTCGCCCGGCTTGTCGCCGGATTCGGCAGGTTTCAGTCAACAGAGTTGGAGTGGACGTGGGGTCCGAGTGGAACCCGGGCCGCCGGCCCCACGCTGTCGGTACGATTCCGAGAATTCACGTCGAAAGAAACGGCTCAATTCAAATCAACTCAAAGGGGAGGTGTTTCGATGAAGTTTTCGTCAAGGTTTTTCTCATGGCTGCTGGCCGCAGGCGTCTTCGTAGCTTTGGGTCAGCTCGCTCTGGCCAGCCAGGTTGTGTACGACGGCTTCCGGCGGTCCTTTCCCACTTATGCCGGCGGTGGTTCCGGATTTAGCGCGCCTTGGACTCAGGGCGGCTATAACGCCTTTTCTTCGGACTACACCTTCGAGCCGCGGTCGCTCTGCTATCCCGCCTTGCAAAGGAGCGGGGGCAGCGTTTCGGGCGACGCGTTTTCAGAAATCAACGGAATCATCCGCCAACTGGAACAACCCCTGGGCGCCGATAACAGCACGGTCTACATCAGCGTTCTTCTGGAGCCGCGCGGCACGCTGAACAACGGCGTCTACGACGGCTTCTTCGGCGTCACACTGAACGGAAGCCTGGGCAACGATCTGTTCATCGGCAAACCCGGCGGTGGCGAGATCGGAAAATACGTACTCGAGACGCGCGGCGGTTACGGACAGGTTCCCTCCAGCCTTTCCGCCGTCGTCGGACGCACCGAACTTCTGGTGGTCAAGGCGCAATTCCTCCCCGGCGCCGACCAGTTCACGCTGTACACGAATCCAAAGCCCGGACACGCGGAGCCGGTCAGCAGCGTGGTGAAAGCCGACCTGGATCTGGGGACCGTTTCCGCCATCGGCATCTATTCGAGCGGCGCTTTCGCCGTGGACGAAATCCGCATCGGCACCACCTTTGCGGACGTCGTGCCGGTGATGACCGATATCGATCGCGATCATCCCGACGGTTGCCAGGACAACGACAAATCACACGGGGAGGACCACTGAGCGGCAACGGGAGGTCTTGCCAGCCGGCTCTGTGGCTTGCACAGGCTCGCCGCTGGTGAGGAGTGGAGCGGCGGAAGCAAAGCAGTTCGAGCAGTTGTTTGTGGCGGGCAACGGGCGTTCGCGCCTGGAGGCCGCCGCAGTTTCCGGCTGGACAAATCGCGTTCGACGAAAGGGGAGACGCAACATGAAAAGACAAATGGAATTCCGGGGCCAAGCTGGTTTTACCCTGATCGAGTTATTGGTCGTGATCTCAATCATCGGAATCCTCATCGGCCTGCTCTTGCCTGCGGTACAGGATACGAACAAAGCCGCAACTCGAATGGCTCGCAATCCGCATCTGCAGGGACTGGCCAACCAGATTCTTCAGCTCAACCACGGCGTGGAAACCAACGCGCAGTCCTTCATCTCCAGCCTGTCGGACGACGCCGCGGGTGCGCAGGATTCGGACACCGCGCAGATCCACCTGGATTCGCTGCAATATTTCTGCACCGCTGACACGAATCTCGCCGGCCTGCAAAGCCAGGTCAACGGTCTTCTCGGCAATCAGGGCAATCCAGCAGGGACGCCCCAGGCGGATTCCCGCTCCTCCGGCGATGGTCACGATGGCGACGACGGCCCCGGGGACGAACACAAACTTCTCATGGATACCAAAACAGCGTTGGACAAAGAACTCCCCGCCGTCCAGAAGTTGGGAAATGTGCTGCGGCAGCAGGGCGGGAGTCTCTGCTCTACCAACATGCTGCAGTGATTGTGTGGCCGGGGAAGGGCGTGTCGTATCCAGGTTTCGTTGAAGGCAGGCAAATTCTCCATGGGGAGGTAACTCATGGCAAAGAAAACTCTGAAGAAAGGGAAGGAGCTCTCTGCGGCCATGACGCTGAAGGCCGGTCCTATCATCATCACCAAGCCCACTGATACTGCCAGTGCCTAGGTGGTTGAGCCGGCGCCAAAGGACGCTCTCCGTATACGGCGCACAAGGGCGACAAGAGCGGCGGCAGCGGATCGGCCCACCAGGACGGGGTCGGGCCGCTGCTCGCCGTTCCTGCTAACTTCGATTGCTCGCCACCCTCCTCGGCAATGTAGTTTTCTCTCTCACTCTTCCGTCGGCAGCCTGCGAGGACGCCCGCATGCCCTGCCATTGACCGCCTCACACTTCGCTGTGACAAAGGTCACAGAGAGCTGGACCCGCGGGTTGTGATAGTGGACCATGTGCGCGCAATGGTCGTGATGCTGCGGCCGGCCGCACCGGAAGATTGCCGCGAGGCCAACTCTAGGTTCACACATGGCAGCCACAACCCTGTCGCCGCGCGTCACCGCTGTGTCGTCCGCCGCGCTGCGCGACGCGCTCGTCAGGATCTCCGGCACGGACCGCGTGCTCACACGGCCCATCGATCTCCTCGCCTTCGCTGCGGACGCCAGCTTCTACCGCCTGATACCTAAGGCCGTCGTGCTGGCGAAAGGCACAGCGGAGATCCAGGCGCTCTTCGAATACAGCCATGCCTCGCGCATGCCGCTCACGTTTCGTGCCGCGGGCACCAGCCTTTCCGGCCAGGCCATCACCGACGGCATCCTCGTCGAAGTGGCGCGCCACTGGCGAGGCGCGCGTGCCGAAGATGGCGGCAAAAAAGTTCGCGTCCAGCCCGGCATCATCGGCGGCCACGTAAACCAGATGCTGCAGCCCTACGGCGTCAAGATGGGTCCCGACCCCGCCTCCATCAACGCCTGCATGATGGGCGGCATCCTTTCGAACAATTCGAGCGGCATGTGCTGCGGCGTGGCGCAGAACGCC
>Ga0335078_10010176_pt1 | contig 13933 bp, 10 predicted proteins | sample Lox_Sample_32_FD_206711 | JGI IMG/M metagenome (GOLD analysis project Ga0335078, IMG submission 206711) | Soil microbial communities from Loxahatchee National Wildlife Refuge, Florida, United States - Lox_Sample_3.2 | ecosystem: Environmental > Terrestrial > Soil > Wetlands | place: USA...
GTCGCCGGCGACCCAGAACACCGGCACCACGGGTCCGCCCCAGCGCGCGGCGAGCGCCTCGGCGAGCGCCGCGGCCGTGAGAGCCTTGTAGACGGTGTACAGGGGACCCGTGAACAACCCGGGCTGCTGACCCGTCGTGACCGCGAGGGCGCGGCCCTCGAGCAAGGCATCGCGCGATCTCGCAACGGCCTCGCCCGGCGTGCCGGCCGGCACCAGCAGCGCCGGCGCTGCCCCGGCCGGAACGCGGCGTCCCGTTTGCGCCGCCCGCGCGGCCTCCAGCCGCGCCGCGCCCAGCGGCGCCGTGCCCGCGGCGTCGAATCGCGGCGTCACGCCCGGACCGTCACGTCGCCCCGCGGCCGGGGACGACCTGGGCCTGGAACGCGTACAGTGCCGTGCCCGCCTCCCGCCAGCTCTCCGGCGTGAGGCCCGCCTTGCGGCACACCCCGCGCAGGAAGGTGAGACGGTCCCAGCCCTCCTCCGCCGCCACCTGCGGCAGCAGCACACCCATCCGCGACCCGCGCTGCACGATCAGCCCATCCCGCCCCGGCACGACGTCCTCCGGGCGCACGGGCGCTGCCGGCGACAGCACCGACACCTCGACGTCGAGATCGCGCAGCTCGGACGGCCGCACCGGCGGGAAGCGCGGGTCGTCGCGCGTGGCGGCCACGGCCATCCGCCGCACCGCCTCGACCACCGGCAGGTCCGCCTCCAGACGGCCGAGGCAGCCCCGCAGCTCGCCCCGCCGGTGCAGCGAGACGAACACGCCGCGCGGCTCCGCGCCTTCGGCGAGCGGCGGGAGCGGCGGCAGCGGCTCCCCGCGCACCGCCGCCGCCGCCGTCGCCCGCGCGAGCGCGAGCAGCGCCTCGAGCGCTCCCGCCGAGAGCAGCGCCGGCGCGGCCGTCTCAGGCATACATGCCGCGCAGGCGGTGCACCGCCGCCACGCGCTGGATGGCGAGCGTGTACGCCCCGATGCGCATGTTGACCGAGTACTTCTGCGCCAGCTCGAGGACGTTCTTGAAGCTCCGCACCATGATCTCCTCGAGCCGCTGGTTGACGACCTCCTCCGACCAGAAGTAGCCGTCCCGGTCCTGGACCCACTCGAAGTAGCTGACCGTGACGCCGCCGGCGTTCGCCAGGATGTCGGGCACCACGAATACGCCCTTCCGGTCCAGGATCTCGTCCGCGCCCGCCGCCGTGGGCCCGTTCGCCCCCTCGATGATGAGCTTGGCCTTGATGTCGCCCGCGTTGCGTTTGGTGATCACGTTCTCCAGCGCAGCCGGCAGCAGCACGTCGCACGGGAGCGTGAGGTAGTCGTCGTTCGCCACCGCATCCGCCTTCGGATACCCGGACAGATAGCGGTGTGCGTCCCGCCAGGCGATCGCGTCCTTCACGTCGATCCCCTTGGCGTTGTACAGGCCGCCCGACACGTCGCTCACGCCGACCACCACCGCCCCGGCCTCCTGCAGCAGCTCGGCGGCGATGGAGCCGACGTTGCCGAACCCCTGCACCACCACCTTCGCGCCCTTGAACGGCAGGCCGAGGTGGGCCAGGGCCTCGCGCGCCATGATCATGCAACCGCGGCCCGTCGCTTCGCGCCGGCCCGCCGAGCCGCCCATCTCGAGCGGCTTGCCCGTCACCACCGCGGTGACGGTGTGGCGCTTGTGCATGGAATACGTGTCCATGATCCACGCCATCACGCGCTCGTTGGTGTTGACGTCCGGCGCCGGCACGTCGGAATCAGGGCCGAGAACGTCGATGATGCTCGACGTGTACCGCCGCGTGAGGCGCTCGAGCTCCGCCATGGACATCTTCAGCGGGTCGCAGATCACGCCGCCCTTGGCGCCGCCGAAGGGGATGTTCACCACCGCGCACTTCCACGTCATCCACGCGGCGAGCGCGCGGACCTCGTCGAGCGTGACGCCGAGATCGAACCGGATCCCGCCCTTGGCCGGCCCGCGCGACGTGTTGTAGAGCACGCGGTAGCCGGTGAACACCTCCGTCTCGCCGGAGTCCAGCATCACCGGCAGCGACACGATGATCTGGGTCTGCGGGTTGCGCAGGACCTTGTAGAGGCCGGGGTCGAGCTTCAGCAGCCCGGCCGCCACGTCGAAGCGGGACATCATCGCCTCGAACGGGTTCTCGTCGGCGAGAAAGTGATCCTTCTCCGGCCTGATGAACTGCTTCGTCTCGGTCATGGAGTCGTCCGCCCGTCGCGCGGCACGGTGGCCGCCGTGGAAGGTGCAGCATGCGCCGCCCGGCTCAGCCGGTCGAGCAGGCGCGAGAGATCGTCCTGTCCGTACGTGACCTGCACCGCCAGCTCGGCGATCAGGCACGGCACGGCATCATCCGGCCAGACCGGGGCCAGGCGCACCGCGTCCTTCGCCGTCGTCACGACCAGTCCCGCCGGTCCCGCCCGCGCCGCCGCCGCCGCCGCCTCCCCGGCCGTGTAGCGGTGGTGGTCGCCGTGGGCGAGCGCCTGCACCCGCGCGCCGAGCGCGCGCAGCTGGCGCTCGAACGCCGCCGGCTCGCCGATGCCGCTCAACGCCACCACGTCACGCCCGTCGAGCGCCGACGGCGGCTGCGCCGCCCCTCCGCCCATCGGGACCAGACGCGCGATCGCGAGGCCGGCCGCGGCGCCCCAGCCTCCGCTGGTGCGCGGCGCCAGCTCCCGCGCCGCCCGCTCCGCCGCCGCCGCTCCGGCGCTCTTGTACGATACGACCACACCGTCGCAGCGTCCAAGCGCGCCCAGCCCCTCCCGCCACGGGCCGGCCGGCAGCAGGTGCACGCGCTCTCCCGCCCGCTCCGCGGCCACCACCGCTACCATCAGGTCGGGCCGCACGCGGCGCGTTTGCAGGCAGTCGTCCAGCACCAGCACGGTCGCGCCCGCGGCGACGGCCTGCTCCGCGCCGCGCCGCCGGTCCGGGTCGGCGACCACGACCGCCTCCGGCGTCCGGGCGCGGTGCTCGTCCGCCTCGTCGCCCCCGGCGTAGCCGCGCAGCAGGATCCCCGGCCGCTGCCCGCGCCGCACCAGCTCCGAGGCCAGGTACGCCGCTACCGGCGTCTTCCCGACGCCCCCGACGGCGAGGTTGCCGACGCCCAGCGACGCGACCGGCAGCCGGCACGCCACCAGCAGACCCCGGTCGTACGCGGCGTTGCGCGCGGCGACGCCCGCGCGGTAGACCGCCGCCGGGGCGAGCAGCACGGCCCGCGCCGCCCGCGCGCCGGGCGTGGCGTCCCGCCACACGTGCTGCGCCAGCCTCGGCCAGTCCATCCCGCTCACGCCGCGAGCATCGCGCGGGCCAGCGCCGCCGCCCGTGCCGCCGCGCCCGCGTCGCCCAGCCGCCGCCGCACCTCCGTCAACCCCGCGAGCTGTGCGCGCCGCTCCGCGCTCGACGGATCGAGCAGCGGCAGCACCGCCTGGGCGAGCGCGTCCGGCGTGACCGCCCCCTGGATCAGCTCCGGGGCCACCTGCCGTTCCGCCACCAGATTCACCAGCCCGATCCACGGCACGTGCACCAGCCGCCGCGCCAGCAGGTACGACAGCGGGTGCATCCGGTACGCCACGACCAGTGGCGTCCCGGCCACGGCCGCCTCCAGGGTGGTCGTGCCCGACTTGCACAGCGCCGCGTCGGCCACCGCGAAGCAGGCGCGCGCCCGCCCCTCCACCACGCGGACCTCGCCCGGGTCCGGATAGGCGCACCCTGCCGCCGCCGCCACCACGACCTGGAGGTCCGGCCGCTCCCGCCGCGCGACGGCCGCCGCGTCGCGGAACGCCGGCCACAGCCGGGCCACCTCCTGCGGCCGGCTGCCCGGGAACAGCCCCAGCACCGGGCGGCCTCCCGCCACGCCCAGCGTGCGCCGCAGATCCTCCGCCGGCGCGAGCGGCGGCCGGTCCATCAGCGGGTGCCCCACGAACGTCGTCGGCACGCCGCGCGCCGAGAAGAACGGCTCCTCGAAGGGAAGAATGACCGCGAGGCGCGAGACGGTCGCGGCCATGCGGTGGACCCGGCTCTCGTGCCAGGCCCACAATTGCGGCGCCACGTAGTACAGCACCGGCACGCCTGCGCGCCGCGCCGCGGCGGCGACCCGCAGGTGGAAGCCCGGGTAGTCCACGAGGATCACCAGGCGCACGTCGCCCTGCGCCAGCCGGCGCCGCACGCGCCGCAGCAGCGCCAGGTGGGCCGGGACCTTGCGCACCACCTCCACGAACCCGATGACGGTGAGGTGCTCGATGCGCGCCATCAGGCGCGCGCCGGCGGCCGCGAGGTGCGGCCCGCCGATCCCCTCCACGGCCACGTCGGGCACCAGGCTCTGCAGGGCCGCCACGAGCGCCCCCGCGTGCTGGTCGCCGGAAGGCTCGCCGGCCGAGACGAAGACCGCTCCGCTCACACGGCCCGCAGCGACGGCTGACGCCCCACGGCGTCGAGCACGCGGAAGGCGAGGGTCAGGGCCGAGAGGCCGTCCTCGCCGGTCACGGCCGGCGGCTCGGTGCCGCGAGCCGCGCGGACGAAGTTGGACAGCTCGAGCCCCAGCGGCTCCGCGTCCGGCGCCTTGAGCGTGATGCGGTCCACCAGCCTTGCGAGGTCCGTGACCCCGTCGGCCAGCCAGCGCGCCGCGTCCGGCTTGAGACGCAGGTGCTCGCCCTTTCCCGCCGCGAGGTCCAGCGAGAAGTAGCCCGAGGGCTGGAAAATGCGGAGCTTGCGCACCCGATCCCGCGCCAGGCGGCTCGCGGTGAGGTTGGCCACCGCCCCCGAGGCGAACTCGATGCGTGCGGTCGCGATGTCCACGCTCGCCGTCACCACCCCGATGCCGGACGCCCGCACGTCCGTCACGGGCTCGCGGACCAGCGAGAGCACCAGGTCCAGGTCGTGGATCATCAGGTCGAGGATGACCGCCACGTCCGACCCGCGCGCCGCGAACGGCGCCACCCGGTCGGACTCGATGAAGCGCGGCGAGGCGAGGTACGGCGCCGCGGCCCGCAGCGCCCGGTTGAACCGCTCCACGTGCCCGGTCTGCAGCAGCACGCCCGCCCGCCCCGCCGCGGCCACCAGGTCCCGCGCCTGCTCGAGCGAGGCGGCGATCGGCTTCTCCACCAGCACGTGGCGGCCGCGCGCCACCGCCGCCATCGCCACCTCGTGGTGCGCCGCGGTCGGCACGACCACCGAGACGGCCTCCACGTCGGCCAGCAGCGCATCGAGCGAGGTGTAGGCCCTGGCCCCGAACCGCGACGCGACCTCCGTCGCGCGGTCCGGCAGCAGGTCGTAGACGCCCACCAGGTGCGCCTCGGGCAGGCCGGCGTACAGCCGGGCGTGGTGCTGCCCCAGGCTCCCCACGCCGGCGACGCCGACGGGGAGGCGCGCAGCGCTCACACCAGCACCCCGCGCGCGCTCGCCTCGATGAAGGCGAGGAAGGTCTCGACCTCGGGCAGCGGCGCCAGCTCGGCGCGCGCCCGCTCGAGGGCCTGGGTGATGTTGAGGCCGGACCGGAAGAACAACCGGTAGGCGCGCTTCAGCTCGGCCACCGTCTCGGGCGTGAAGCCGTGGCGCTGCAGCCCCACCGCGTTGAGCCCGTACAGCTTCATGGGGTTGCCGACCGCCTTCGTGTACGGCGGCACGTCCTTGGTGACCCGCGACATCCCGCCGATGAAGGCGTGCGCGCCGATCTTCACGAACTGGTGCACCGGCGTCAGGCCGCTCACGATCGCGTACTCGTCCACCGTCACGTGGCCGGCCAACTGCACGCCGTTGGTGAGGATCACCCGGTCGCCGATGTGGCAATCGTGCGCGATGTGCACGTACGACATGACGAGGCACTGCTTGCCCAGGCGGGTCACGCGCGACTGGGTGGTGCCCCGGTTGATCGTGCAGTACTCGCGGATCACCGTCCCGTCGCCGACCTCGACCCAGGTCTCCTCTCCGGCGTACTTCAGGTCCTGGGGCTGCCCGCCGAGGATGCTGCCGGTCCCGACCCGGCACTCCTCCCCCAGCCGCACGTTCTGCTCCAGCATCGCGCGCGCGGCGATGCGGCCGCCGCGGCCGACGGTGACCTGCGGCCCGATGATCGCGAACGGGCCGACCTCCACCCCCTCGCCAAGCTGCGCGTCGGGGGCCACGATGGCGGTGGGGTGCATCTGGGCAGCGCTCACGGCTCCCTCATCGGTCCACGATCCGCGCCATCATCTCGGCCTCCACCACGACGTGCCCGTCCACGTAGCCGACGCCCTTCATCCGGCTCGCCCGCTCCTTGTGCAGGATCAGGTCCAACTCGAAGCGGATCTGGTCCCCGGGCACGACCGGGCGCCGGAACTTCACGTCGTCCAGCGACATGAAGTACACCACTTTCTCGGCGCCCTCCTCGGCCTTCGCGATGGATCCCATCAGCATCACCCCGCCCACCTGCGCCATGGCCTCGATGAGCAGCACCCCGGGCATGATCGGATGGCCGGGGAAGTGACCCTGGAAGAAGGGCTCGTTGATGGTCACGTTCTTGATCCCGACGATCCGCTTGCCCTCCTCCATCTCGATGATGCGGTCGACGAGCAGCATCGGGTAGCGGTGCGGCAGGATGGCCATGATGTCGCGAATGTCCAGCGGCGGGTGCCCGCCGGTGGTCCGGGCGCGGCGGCGCAGCACCCTGCCCAGCGCCACGTTGCCCCGGTGGCTGGGGCGCTCGGCCACGACGTGCGCCTGCAGCCGGCCCCCCAGCAGCGCGAGGTCGCCGACCAGGTCGGCGGCCTTGTGCCGCACGAATTCGTCGGGCCAGCGCAAGGTGTTGTCCACCACCCTGCGGTCGTCGAGCACGATGGCGTTGGCCGTGGTGGCGCCGACGATCAGTCCCCTGGCACGGAGTTTCTCGACTTCGCTCAGGAACCCGAACGTGCGGGCCGGCGCCAGCTCGCCCGCGAACGCGTCGGGCGTGATGTCGTAGCTGCCGGACTGCCGCCCGATCAGGGGGTGGGGGAACTCGATGGTGGCCGAGATCCGCAGGCCGTCGGCCGGGCCGACCAGGTACGCCGCCTCGCCCTCACGCACGGTGAACGGCTCGGTGACGGTGTACCGCACCACCTCGCCGCCGTGCTCCGTCGGACCGGCCTGCCGCACCGCCTCCACGAAGGGGAGGAACGAGCCGTCGAGGATCGGGGGCTCCGGGCCCGAGATCTCGACCACGGCGTCGTCCACCTCGCAGGCCGCCAGCGCCGCGAGCAGGTGCTCGACGGTGTGCACCTCGGCGCCGTTGGCGGCCAGGGTGGTACGCCGCTCGACGCCGCTGACGCTGGTCAGGCGCGCGGGGATCTCCGGCGCGCCCTCCAGATCGACGCGGCGGAACACCACGCCGTCCCCCGGCGCGGCGGCGCGGAACGTGACCCGGCTCGGGGCGCCGGTGTGCATGCCCACGCCCTCGAGCGTGGCGGGACGCCGCAGCGTGCGGCGGGCCGGGCTAGCGGTCTGCGTGCTTGTCACGCCGGACCAGCTCCTCCAGATCGTCCACGATCTCGGCCAGCCGGTAGCTGGCGCCGATGGCGCGCAGCGCCTCGAGCCGCGAGCGCGCCGGATAGCCGAACACGGTCGCCCCGGGCTCGAGGTCGCCCATCACGCCGCTCTGCGCGGCGACGCGGGCGCCGCGCCCGACCGTGAGGTGGCCCGCCAGCCCGACCTGGCCCGCGATAATGACCTCGTCCTCGATCCGCGTCGAGCCCGCCAGCCCCACCTGCGCCATCAGCAGGCAGCGCGCGCCGATGCGGCAGTTGTGCCCGATCTGGACCAGGTTGTCGATCTTCGTGCCCGGCCCGACCACGGTGTCGTCCACGCTGCCGCGGTCGATCGTCGTGTTGGCCCCGATCTCGACGTCGTCCCCGACCACGCAGCGGCCGACGTGCGGGATCTTCTCGTGGCCCGCCGGTCCCGGCACGTACCCGAACCCGTCCGAGCCCAGCACCACACCGGCGTGCAGCGTCACGCGCGAGCCGATCACCGTTCCCGGGTAGCAGACCACGTTCGGGTACATGGTCACGTCGTCGCCGACGGTCACGCCGTCGCCGACGGTCACCCCCGCCATCAGCTCCGTGCGGTCGCCGAGGCGCGCGCCCGCGCCCACGACCGCCCGCGGGCCGAGGCTGACGTCGCGCCCCAGCACCGCGCCGGCGCCCACGACCGCGGTGGGGTGGATCGCCGGCGTCCGGGGAGGCGGCGCGTACAGCGCCCGCACCACCGCGAGCATCGCGCGGTGCGGGTCCGCCACCACCACCCGCACCGCCGGCCCCGGCGCCGCGTCGCGGTGTTCCGCGGTCACGAACACCGCGCCGGCGCGCGAGGCGTGAAAGTACGGGAGGTACCGCGCCGCGGCAAGAAAGGCGACGTCGTCGGGGCCGGCGCGGTCCAGCGGCGCCACGCCGTGGAGCACGCGGCCGCCGTCCCCGACCAGCGTCCCGCCCACCAGTGCGGCGACGTCCGCCGCGGACAGGCCGTCGCCCACGCTCACCCCCGCTCCCGGCGCGGGTCTAGGGCCGCGGCGGGCGCCGGGCCGGCCGCGCCGCGGCGGGGTGGGTGGTGTCGGCCGCGGCCGGCAGCGGCGGCTGCGCCGACGGCGTCACCGGCGGCGCCGCCGCCGGCGCGGTCGTGTCCGCCTGGAGCCGCTGGATCACCAGCGGCGTGATGTCCAGCGACCGGTCGGCCGTCACCAGCGCCCCCGACTGCGCCGCCGCGTCGAAGATCATCGCGTAGTTGTATTCCGCGCGGATGCCCTCGATGACCGCGTTGACCCGCTGCATGATCGGCGCCATCAGCTCCTGCTCGCGCTGGTTGGCCCGCGTCTGCAGGTCCTGCACCTGCTGCTGCGTCCGGTCCCGCATCTGGATCAGCTCCTGCTGCCGCTGCTCCTTCGCCGCCGGGCTGAGCACCAGGGACGTCCGGTTGAACTCGTTGACCGCCGAGTCGAGCTGCGCCTGCAGCACGCTCACCTGCTGCTGCATCCCGGCCAGGTCGTGCTGGAAGGTGGACTCGGCCTGCGCGCGCCCCGGGGTGCTCTGCAGGATGACGGTGGAGTTGATGTAGGCCAGCTTCAGCGGCGCGGTCTGCGCCCGCAGCGGCGATGCCCCCCACCCCAGCACCAACACGGCGGCGATCGCCGCCCCGTTCACGCGCGACATGGCATTCTCCTCGAGACGTTCGGGAACCGTGGACCGATCACTGGAAGAAGTTGCCGATCTTGAAATGCAGTTTCCATCCGGGCGTCGGCTGCCCGCTGGCGTTCACGCGGTCGAACCCGTAGCCGAGGTCGAGCCCCAGCGGCCCGAGCGGCGTGATCACGTCCACGCCCACGCCCGCCCCGCGGAACAGCCGCGTGGGGTTGAAGTCGGCCGGCGTCGCCCACACGTTGCCCACGTCGTAGAACAGCGACGCGTAGATGGACTGGCTGAAGCGCGCCCCGAACTCCCCCGTGCCCGCGAAGTACGAGTTGCCGAACGCGCTGCGCGGCACGCCCGTCACCGCCGCGTTGGGATTGTACCCCTCCGGCGTGATCGAGAACTCGTCGTACCCGCGCAGCGGGATGCCGTACTGCGTGCCGCCCATCGTGTAGAGCTGGTCGAAGAACGGCCCGGCGTCGCCGAACACGAACCCTGCCTTCAGCGACAGCGCCAGCACCAGGTGCACGCCGCCGCCGATGTTGCCCCCGCCCCCGATCTGGCCCGCCGGCGCGTACCAGTGCGACTCCATGTCCACCTTCTGGAAGTCGGCGGTGCCGCCCAGGATGCCGCCGGTGCTGGACACGGTGACCGAGTGCATCGCGCCGCCGGTCGGGAACGGCAGGTCCACCCGCGTGTCGCGCATCAGGGTCAGCCCGAGCGTCGAGCGCATGCACGCCGTGCACCGCACCACGCCCGCCAGCAGCGTCGAGTTGCCCGAATACGACTCGAAGTCCAGCGCGTACGACGGAAACAGCCGGGTGTACCGGCTGTGCGGCAGCGGGATCCCGAACTGGATGGACGCGCCGCGGGACGTGATCTGCCCGAGATTGGAGATGGTGTACCGGGTGCGCGTGTCGTGGATGTCGAACGTGCCGGAAACCAGGCTCCCGCCCAGCGACGGGTCGCTGTAGCTCAGGTCCAGCTCGCTGATGTCGGCGCCGAACTGCCACTGGATGTGGCCCTTCTTCCCCTCGCCGAAGAGGTTCGGCTCGTCGAGGCCGAGGAACCCGCCGAGGCCGGTGCCCTGCCCCATCGAGGCGCCGAAGTTGACGTTCCCGGTGCGCTTCTCGGCGACGTGGAAGATCAGATCAATGTCGCTGTACGGGTCGTCCGGATTGACCTGCTTGGTGTCCGGGAACGGCAGCGGCTGCTCGAAGAACCCGAGGTTGGAGATGTTCTGGTACGAGCTGATGACCCGGTTCTGGGCGAACACGTCGCCCGGCAGGATCACCAGGGCTTCCCGGATGACCCGCTCGTGGGTGACGTCGTTGCCCACGATCTCGATCTTGTTGATCAGCGCCGGCCGCCCCTCGGTGATGCGCCAGGCGAGGTTGACGCGCGCGGGCTGCGTGCTGTCCGCCGGGACGATGCGCTGGATGTGCGGATCGATCTGGGCGTAGACGTAGCCCTCGTTCGCGTACATCGTCGTCAGCTTCTTGGTCGCGTCGTCCCACTTGGTCTGGTCGAACCACGCCGGGCCGCCGCAGTGTTTCACCAGGCAGCGGAGCCCCGACGCCTGCTGCGCGAACGGGTTGAGGGCCATGACCTCGTCGGTGGAGAAGCGGTGGTTGCCGTCCACCGTGACCGTGCCGACCTCGTAGGGACGGCCCTCGTCCACCTGGAGCACCAGCGTCGCCTTGCCGGTGCCGTGGTCCACCAGCAGCGTGTCGTGCAGGACGCGGAAGTCCACGTACCCGTGGCTGCCGTAGAACTCCGGCAGGCGCTCCTCGATGTCCTCGCGCAGCTGCTCCTTGGCGTACTCGCCCTTGCGGAACCACCAGAAGCCTTCCGGCTTGGTCTTCATGTGGCTGACGATCTCGGAGGCCGGGAAGGCGTGGGCCCCTTCGACGCGCACCGCCGAGATCGCGATGCGGCGCCCCTCGTGGATGTCGAGGACGACGCGCACGTCCTCGCTGTCCACCGGGATCACCTGCGGGTTGACGTCGGCGAGGTAGTAGCCCTCCGCCTCGTACAGCGAGTCGATGCGCTCGCGTGCGCGAACCAGGTCGCCCGGGTTCAGCGGCCGGTCCGGCACCAGGTTGATGCGGTCGCGGATGTCGTGCTCCGACAGCCGGTCCACGCCCTCGACCAGGACGCTCTTCAGCATGGGCCGCTCCGCGACCCGGATGACGAGGATGTCGGCGCTGGTGTCGGGGCCCGGCTCCCGGTAGACGCTCAGCGAGTCGAACTCGCCCGTCGCGTACAGGGACCGCAGCGCCCGCTGGATGTCGCGGAAGCCGATGGGGGCCCGCAGCGGGATGGCGGCGGTGCTGATGATCGAGGCGGCGGAAAGGCGGCGATTGCCCTGGACGATGATGGAATCCACGCGCCCGGCGAGCCCGGACGCCGCCGCCGGGGTCGGGATGCCCTGGGCGAGCGCCGCGCTGGGCCCGCCCGTGAGCGCGATCCCGGCCGCGAGAGCGGCCGCCAGCAGCGCGCCACGCATCGCCCGGGGGGCGCTACGCCTTCGAGCTCGACAGCGCGCGGAACTGCAGGCGGTCCCCATCCGGCGCGGTGTCCACTTCGATCTCGTCGCCGCGCGCGAACTCGGCGAGGAGGATTTTCTCGGACAACGGATCCTCGATGTACCGCTGGATCGCGCGCTTCAGCGGCCGCGCCCCGAAGTGCTCGTCGTATCCCTGCCGGACCAGAAAGTCCGTGGCCGGCTCGGTCAGGCGGATCGTCAGCTCCTCGTCCGCCAGGCGCGTCGTCAGCTCCTTCAGCACGATCCCCACGATCTGCGCGATGTGCTCGCGCGTCAGCGGGTGGAAGACGATCACGTCGTCCAGCCGGTTGAGGAACTCGGGGTTGAAGGTCTTGTTGATCTCGTCCTTGACCTTCTCCGCGATCTTCTCGAACGCGCTTCCCGGGCTGGCCTGCACGAACCCCAGCGGCCCCCCCTTGGTGATGTCCCGCGCACCCACATTGGACGTCATGATCACGACGGTGTTCTTGAAGTCGATCACCCGCCCGTAATTGTCCGTCAGGCGGCCCTCGTCGAGCACCTGCAGCAGGATGTTGAAGACGTCGGGGTGCGCCTTCTCGATCTCGTCGAGCAGCACGACGGCGTACGGCTTGCGCCGCACCGCCTTGGTCAGCGTGCCCGAGTCCTCGTACCCGACGTAGCCCGGCGGCGCGCCGATCAGCCGCGAGACGCTGAACTTCTCCATGTACTCCGACATGTCCACGCGGATCAGCGCCTGCGCGTCGGCGAACAGGAACCGGGCCAGCGCGCGCGCCAGCTCCGTCTTTCCCACGCCGGTGGGGCCGGAGAAGATGAACGAGCCGATCGGCCGGCGCGGGTCCTTGAGGCCCGCCCGCGAGCGGCGGATGGCCCGCGAGATGGCGGCGATGGCCTCGTCCTGGCCCACCACCGACTTGTGGATCTCGTCCTCCATGCGGATCAGGCGCGAGGTCTCGGCCTCCTGCAGCCGCGTGACGGGAATCCCGGTCCAGCGCGAGACGATGAAGGCGATTTCCTCCTCGCCGACCACGGGGCGGCGGGTGGCGCGCTCGCGCTCCCACGCCTCCTGCCGCGCGAGGATCGCGCCCTGCAGCTCCCGCTCCTCGTCCCGGAGCGACGCCGCGCGCTCGAAGTTCTGGTCGCGCACCGCCGCTTCCTTCTCCTTGTTGATCCCCTCGAGCTTCTCCTTCAACTCGGCCACCTCGGGCGGCGGCACCTGCGCCCCGATGCGCGCCCGCGCCCCCGCCTCGTCGATCACGTCGATCGCCTTGTCGGGCAGGAACCGGTCGGTGATGTAGCGCTCCGACAGCCGCGCCGCCGCGTCGAGCGAGACGTCGGGGATCTGGATGCGGTGATGGTCCTCGTAGCGCTTGCGGAGCCCCTTGAGGATCTCGATGGTCTCCTCGAGCGTGGGCGGCTCCACGATCACGGTCTGGAAGCGCCGCTCGAGCGCCCCGTCCTTCTCGATGTACTTGCGGTACTCGTTCAGCGTCGAGGCGCCCACGCACTGCAGCTCGCCCCGCGCCAGCGCCGGCTTGAGCATGTTCGAGGCGTCGATCGCGCCCTCCGCCGCCCCCGCGCCCACCAGCGTGTGCAGCTCGTCGATGAACAGCACGATGTTGCGGTTCTGGGCGATCTCGTTCATCACCGCCTTGAGGCGCTCCTCGAACTGGCCCCGGTACTTGGTCCCGGCGATCACCGCCGCCATGTCCAGCGCCAGCACCCGGTGGTCCTTCAGCGCCTCGGGACACGTGCCCGACGCGATCAGCTGCGCCAGCCCCTCGACGATCGCCGTCTTGCCCACCCCCGGCTCGCCGATCAGCACCGGGTTGTTCTTCTTGCGGCGCGACAGGACCTCCATCACCCGCTCGATCTCCTGCTGCCGGCCGATCGTCGGGTCCAGCTGCCCGTCGGCCGCCAGCTGCGTCAGATCGCGGCAGAAATGGTCCAGCGCCGGCGTCTTGGACTTCTTCTCGGTCTTCTGCGGCGCCGGGGCCGCCGTCGCGCCCGGCCCCGCCTGCGCCGGCATCTCGCTCCCCAGCAGCCGCAACACCTCCGCCCGCGCCTGCTCCAGATTCACGCCGGCGTCGCTCAGCACCTGCGCCGCGATCCCCTTCTCCTCCCGCAGCAGCCCCAGCAGCAGGTGCTCCGTCCCCACGTACGAGTGGTTCAGCTCCCGCGCCTCCGACATCGCCAGCTCCAGCACCTTCTTGGCCCGCGACGTGTACGGCAGGTCCGAGCCGGCGGCGGCCGCCGCCTTCCCCTTCTTCACCGTGTCCTCGATC
>Ga0335078_10010177_pt1 | contig 13932 bp, 14 predicted proteins | sample Lox_Sample_32_FD_206711 | JGI IMG/M metagenome (GOLD analysis project Ga0335078, IMG submission 206711) | Soil microbial communities from Loxahatchee National Wildlife Refuge, Florida, United States - Lox_Sample_3.2 | ecosystem: Environmental > Terrestrial > Soil > Wetlands | place: USA...
ACTCAAGCTCGTGAAATTTCACGATCAGATATTCCGTCGCTGCCTGTTTTCATATACCGCAACCCGGCAAGCTGGGTCGCTCCGCTGAAGGGATACCTTCAGTGCAAATCCTTTCCTGCTTTTATCCGCATGTTGTCTATTAGTCTCGTGTCACCAAAACGAACTGCCAGCAATGAAAGGACCTCCGCAAGCAGTGCAGTGTCTTCCACTTTTTCGAATGTCTCCGGATCCACAAAGCTCACGTAGTCCATCTTTCCCTCGGACTCGCCCTTTATAAGCTTGATCATCGCCGCCTGAACTTTGACGAGATTCGTCTCGCCACCGGCTATCATGGACTCCGCAAGCTTTAGGGAGCGGTAGAGCACCGTGGCCTTTTTTCTATGTTGAGGAGACAAATAAACATTTCTCGAGCTCATAGCGAGTCCATCGCTTTCTCGAACAATCGGAGCGATGATAACATGGACGTCAAAATTGAGATCTTTCACCATTTCATTTATAATGAAAGCCTGTTGAGCGTCTTTCTGCCCGAATACGGCGACGTGAGGCCCGACTATGTTGAACAGTTTTGCTACAACCGTGGTGACGCCCTTAAAGTGTCCGGGCCTGAACTCGCCTTCGAGGAGCTGAGAAACTTTCTGCACTTCGACATAAGTAAGAGGCTCCTCCGGATACATTTCTCTTTCCGTCGGAGCAAACATATAATCGACTCCGCGGCCCTCGGCGGTTCTCTGATCCTCCTGGAGATTGCGGGGATATTTCTCAAAATCCTCTCCGCGACCAAATTGTGTGGGATTGACGAAGATGGAAAGGACTATAAAGTCCGAATGTTTTTTCGCCTCATCGACGAGACTCAAATGCCCTTCGTGCAAGGCTCCCATCGTTGGAACGAGACCGATTCTTTTTCCATCCTGCCGGAGCTCGCGTGCGGCGGACTCCATCTCCTTGATGCTGTTAATAATTTTCATTTCCAACCGGAATTAAAACGAGTCGCACGCATAATTATCATGGTTATTTACAACTTCTATCTATAATTGAACGAACGGCACTGCGTCATGATGTCTTTCGCTTCAGAGCTATCCTCTACAGCGGAATATTTCTTTTGTTAGTGACTTTCGTATCCCGTTCTCTCTTCAAATAATTCTTTTCCCGAGCGCGGACGCAATCACTTGCACTGCAAACTCTGCCGATTGGTTCTTTATATCGAAAATTGGATTTACTTCGGCAACTTCGAGCGAGCTCATGCAATCGCAGTCGGCAATAGTCTCCATTATCAGGTGCGTTTCGCGATAGCTTAATCCACCCGGCGCGGGAGTTCCCACCCCGGCCGCGACGGTCGGATCGACGGAATCGATATCAAAGCTAACGTGCAGCAAATCGACTTTCTCTTTGAATTCCTTCAACACCTTGTTGATAATCTTATGAGCTCCATACTTGTCGATATCTGCCATCGTGTAATGCGCGATGCCGGTGCGCTTCACGATTTCCCTTTCCGCAATATCGATATCACGCACGCCGATCAGCACCGCATTCTTAGGATCCACTTTCCTGAAGTCACCTCCGATGGTCGTCAGCTCGAGGGCACCTTCCCCGAGAACCGCAGCCAAAGGCATTCCGTGGATATTTCCCGAAGGAGTCGTTTCAACGGTATTCATGTCCGCATGAGCGTCAATCCAAATCACACCAAAGCGTAAATTACGTTTTCGAGCAAAGCTCGACAGTCCTGAGATTGTCCCCATCGCAATCGAGTGGTCGCCTCCAAGGACAAGCGGAAACTCCTCCTGTTCCATTATGTCCTCGACCTTATGCGCGAGAATTGTAGCAGCCCGAACAATTTCAGGAAGATATTTTAATTTATGGTTATCTATCTCCTGACTCTCCGGAACTCTTACCGGAATGTCGCCGTCGTCGGAGACCGTGTGACCTAAATCCCGAAGCCTTTCCGCAAGACCGGCAATTCGAAGGGCTGATGGTCCCATATCGACGCCGCGCCGCCCCGCCCCAAGATCCATCGGGACTCCTATGATTCTGATCTTCACGGAGATTCTAACCTCTCACTTTCCTTGGAGTGACTTCTTCAACTGCAAAGGTCAACAATTACCGCAAGAAAGATGACACCGCATGTCACGGCAATCTTTGCAGATCAAATTCATTTAGCAGAATTATACTTGGCGTCAGAAATCCAGTAATTCCAAGAGCTGCGTCAGCTTCGACTTGAGCTCTTTTCTGTGGATGATAAGATCGACAAATCCTTTGTCGAGCAAAAACTCCGAACGCTGGAAACCGTTAGGCAAATCTTTTCCGACCGCTTGTCTTATCACTCGAGGGCCGGCAAATCCTATGAGTGCACCCGGTTCGGCAATGTTGAAGTCACCCAACATCGCAAAGCTTGCGGTCACGCCGCCGGTGGTAGGGTCTGATAGAACAGAAATGTATGGTATGCCGGACTTGTGCAGCCTTGTGAGCCTCGCGCTTGTTTTGGCAAGCTGCATCAACGAAATCGCGGCCTCCTGCATCCGTGCACCGCCGCTCTGCGAAATGAGCACCAGTGGCCGCTTGAATTTTACGGCCCGGTCAATCGAACGCGCAACTTTTTCTCCCACGACCGAACCCATGCTTCCGCCGATGAATTGAAAATCCATGCACCCGATGACGACCTTATGTCCGCTTATCTCGCCGGTTCCGGTTCTAATTGCCTCAACGAGTCCTGTTTTCTTTTGAGCCGCCGACAATCTTGCTCTGTACGACTTCGTATCCACAAACTTCAACGGATCGTTCGATTTCAGATTCTTATCGGTTTCTTTGAATGATTTCTTGTCAAGCAGAATCTGGAAATATTCTTTGCTGCCGATTCTGAAATGATAGCTGCATTTGTTGCACGTCCACAGGTTATCCTCAAGCTGAGATTTGTGAAGCATCTCGCCGCATTTCTCGCATTTTACCCATGAACCCTCCGGCAAATCTTTTTTTTCTGCCGACATTATGTTTTGTTTGGATCGCTTGAACCACGACATTAGATTTTCTCCAAAAGTTTTTTGGTAGAATTCCCCCTGCTTTTCTCTCTCGTAACCGCAACAAAGTCTTTGATATACATTGGGACCGAAGTTCTCAAATCGGAAAACTCTCCCCGATCAAATTTGTCCATAGCGATCTTCGCGACATCTTTTGCCGAGGCTGGAATATTCTTCATCCTGCCGGCTGCGAATTTTCTTTTTACATTTTCGTGCTTTGAAAATTCGACTACACCCTCTCCGACAAAAAGAGCCTCGGGCGAGAATTCCTCGGCAATCCGGTCTGCTTCGGCGACCACGACATCTGTCTTCATTTTCAATCCGGAATCTTCCATCCCGAATGATGAATAATAAAATTCGTCGGCACGAGCATGCAGAATCGGCACAACAGTTTTTTCGAAATCCCCGTAAGCCAGCGCGCCATGAGCGATTGCCTCCAGGGTCGGCACCGAAATCAGCCCCTTCTTCTGTCCGAACGCAATTCCCTTTGCAACGCTCAATCCAATTCTCAACCCGGTAAAACTTCCGGGACCGGTTGAAACCGCGACGGCATCGAGATCATGGTACGAAAGCTTCAGGCTTTCGAGGAGATGGCTTATTATTATCACGAGACGCTCGACATGAACCTGCGGGACGAATAGCGAGATTTCGCCGATCACTTCTTCGTCGTCAGCCAATGCTACGGAACATACTTTAGTCGCCGTTTCAATAGCGAGAATTCTTCGCATATTCAACGCCTGCCGTCTATGTTTGCCACCGTGATTTCACGGGTCGTCGCGTCGACAACGGACAGCTTGACATCATAGCGTTCTTCAGGAATGATACCATCCAGCTTCTCTGCCCATTCCACGAGGCATATCCCTCCCGATTCCAGATATTCATCGAAACCGATTCCGAAAATTTCCTCCATGTTCTTCATCCTGTACAAATCTATGTGGAAAATATCAATCGCCGACGTAGAATCCGCGTTCGTACCATGATATTCGTTTACGACGGTGAATGTCGGGCTGTTTACAACTTCTTTTACGTTGAACGACTTGCAGACGCCTTTGACAAACTGCGTTTTCCCTGAGCCGAGATCGCCATACAGCCCCACCATGCTTCCCGGCTTCAGCTTCTTCGCAAATTCGAATCCAACCTTGATCGTCTCATTTTCACTCTTCGATATCAGGATTTCCATAACCAAATAGAAATTAAGCGGCAGAGAACCGAAGACTCAGCCATATTGTGGAGACATCCATAGAATTCTCTGCAACCTCGCATCCTCGCGGCAAGAATATTTCTTTATCTCGGATCAAGGAAAACGACCGGCAAGATCATCTCCTCGAGAGAAATTCCGCCATGCTGGAAGCTGTCGTGATATTGTTCGAGATACTTATGGTAATCGGTCGGATAGACGAAATAGTAATCTTCTTTTGCAATGATATAATTTATCGTGACGCCGCGTCTCGGCAACATGTAATCCTCCGGATTCTTCACGAAGATCGCCTGCCTGTCGTCGCACTTTAGATTGCGGCCGAATTTGTAACGGAGATTCGTGGAGGCTTCCCTGTCTCCCAGTACCTTCGAGCCCCGCAGACTCCTCACGCTTCCATGATCGGTGGTAACAATAACGGTCGCGTCAGTCTCCGCAAGTGCCTTAAAAAGATCCAGAAGATAAGAATGCTGGAACCACGACCGAGTCAATGAGCGATATGCACTCTCATCCGGTGCAATCTCTTTCAGCACATCGGAATCTGAACGGGAGTGTGCCAGTATGTCGACAAAATTGACTACAATTGTCGTCAGAGGCATGCGTGCAAAGGTCGAAACATTCGACACAATGTTCTTGCCGAAATCCGGGTCGATGATCTTGATGTATTTCGGCTCGACTCTCAGCCTCTTTCTCTGAAGCAAATCCACCAGCAGATCTTTCTCGAACCGGTTTCTGCTTGAGTCATCATCGGAATTGCCCTTATCCCAGATTTCCGGGAAACGCTTCTCCATCTCGAGCGGAAACAAGCCGCTGAATATCGCGTTCCGCGAATACGGCGTGGCAGTCGGCAGCAGAGAATAATAAAACTCCTTGGTGATGGCAAAATAATCGCGCAACAACTCTTCCATTATAAGCCACTGATCCAGCCGCAGGCAGTCGATCACGAGCATGACAACCGATTTGCCCGGAGTCATTTTGGGTATGACGAAAGTCTCGAAGACTTCCTGAGAAAGTTTCGGGCGGTCCGACTTTTTATTTACCCAATCTCTGTAAACTCCCTCTATATATTTCCCGAACACGGCATTCGCAGTCCTCCGCTGATCCGTCAAGGAATCCTTCAATCCGATTTCAGGATGCTCATCGAATTCCATCTCCCAATGAGTGAGCTTCTCATGGATGTCAACCCACTCGGCAGACGATATTTCTCCATCCAGCTGAGTAGAGATCTCCCGGAATTCTGTCACGAAATCTCTCGATACACGTTCGCCCGCGATCCGGTGTCCATCGATGATCTTTTTTGCGGTCAGCAGTATCTGACTCGGGTTCACCGGTTTCGTAAGGTAGTCGCTGATCTTCTGGCCAATCGCTTCTTCCATCAATGATTCGGCTTCATTCTTCGTGATCATCACAACGGGTATTTCCGGGGCAATTCCCTTTATGACTTCGAGAGTGCTCAACCCGCCCATGCCTGCCATCATCTCATCAAGAAGTATCAAGTCATAATTTTCAACTCGAAAATTCTGCCTGACAAGCTCTATCGCGTCCTGACCGTTAGTGGCGGTATCGACGTTGAAGCCTTTATCCTTGAGGAAGATAACATGCGGCTTCAGCAGCTCAATTTCATCATCTACCCAGAGTATTTTTCGTTTTTCCCCAACCATATTTTCTCCTGATTAGAAGTTGATTCCTCTATAAAAGTTATTAACGCACGGGCTAAGAAACAAACCGCATAATCCGGCGATAGCCCACCGACCTGCAACGATTCTAACTTTTTCTAAAATTTTTCCGAGAAAACTATTGACATAGGTTGAACATTTATGTATAATTAAAGCAGACGAAATGACTGACAGTTATTCTACATATGGCTCCAATTTCCGAGCGGCATTGTCGCGTTCGGACAACTCGGTCAGTCGTTCTGTGGTTAGCCTTATTTCTTTAGTATCTATCCTCATTCTTCTCCTCCTTAGCGAGGGGAATATCCTCCTCGGCATTATTAGCTAAATCGCCGACGGTTATTCCCCAGAAGCAAACCTAATTTAGAAATCACATTGGCGTAACGGGAGTAACCTGAAGCATTGAAACTATGCCGAGGGTGAGGCAAGCAGAAATTATGAAGGATCTGGTCCAAGATTTTTGTACCACAAAATGCGGACCATGATCAATTTCAAAACAAAAAAGGAGATAAATACGATGAGCAGTGACGAGTTAACAGGCGCCGAGATTTTCGTGAAATGCCTGATGGAAGAAAAGGTTGAATACATCTTCGGATATCCGGGCGGCGCCGTAATCGGTGTCTATGATGCCATGCATGACATGTCGCACATCCAGCATATTCTAACGCGGCATGAACAGGGTGCAGTCCATGCGGCAGAAGGCTATGCAAAAGCAACAGGCCAAGTCGGAGTGGTTCTTGTAACATCAGGACCCGGTGCAACGAACACCGTGACCGGCATTGCCGATGCTTATATGGATTCTGTCCCCATTGTCGTATTCACCGGCCAGGTTGCTACCCATCTTATCGGCAACGATGCATTCCAAGAGGCCGACATAGTCGGAATCACGCGATCAATTACGAAGCATAACTTCCTCGTCAAAGATGTTCGCGATCTCGCATGGACAATAAAGGCGGCATTCCACATTGCGTCCACCGGAAAACCGGGGCCTGTGGTCGTGGATATGCCGAAAGATGTCATGGCATCTCGAACGGCGTTTAATTATCCGAAGGAAATAAAGCTCCGCGGTTATCATCCATTCTATTTCGGTCACATCGGGCAAATCAACAAAGCTGTGGAAATAATAAACTCATCCAAGAAGCCGGTCCTCTATGTCGGCGGTGGCGCCATCAATTCAAACGCGTCGCGGGAAGTGTACAACCTGGCGAAGAAGTTAAATGCGCCGGTAGCGATGACGCTAATGGGATTGGGGGCGTTCCCCACTGACGATGAGTTGTCGATGGGAATGTTAGGAATGCATGGAACGTGGTATTCGAACATTGCAGTCGACCAGTGCGATTGCTTAATTGCGATCGGCTCACGGTTCGACGATCGAGTGACAGGCAACCCTCAAAGATTCTCACCAAACTCAAAGAAGATTCACATCGATATAGACCCATCGGCAATAAGCAAAAATGTAAAAGTCGATGTGCCCATTGTCGGAGATGTCCGCCATGTACTTGAAAGACTGATTCCGTTGGTCCAACCTTTGGACACCATGGAATGGCTCAAACAGATAAGAGATTGGGAAAAAGAACATCCGCTGCGCTATGAGAATGGCGACCAAATACGGGCGCAATACGTCATCCAGAAAATTTACGAATTGACAAATGGAGAGGCTGTGGTGACAGCCGACGTGGGGCAAAACCAGATGTGGACCGCTCAATTTTACAAGTTCAAAAACCCCAGATCAAGTATTACTTCCGGCGGATTAGGAACGATGGGGTTCTCTTTTCCCGCCGCTATCGGGGCGGCTTTCGGCGTAAAAGACAGGCCGATCTTCAGCATAAACGGAGATGGTGGGATCCAGATGAACATCCAGGAGCTCACGACCGCCGTTGGCAATAAGCTTCCGATAAAAATCGTGATTCTCGATAATGGCTACCTTGGAATGGTCAGACAATGGCAGGACATGTTCTACAAGAAACGTTACAGCCACGTATCGCTTGGAACAAATCCTGACTTCGCAAAGATCGCCGACGCATTCGGCGCAAAAGGATTCGTAACGGACAAGACCGATGAAGTTGAACCGATCCTAAGAGAGGCGTTGAAAATTAACGATCGGCCCGTTTTGATAGATTTCAAAACCGTCGAAGAGGACAACGTCTTCCCGATGATTCCTGCCGGCACTGGCGTCGAGCAGATGCTGGACTATCCGAAATCGGTGAATGAGCTGAAGACCACAAAGGATCGAGTGGAGGCGACTAAGTGAAGAAACACACTATCTCTATTCTCGTCGAAAATAAATTCGGCGCTTTGAACAGGATCGTCGGACTCTTCGCTGCCCGCGGTTACAACATCGACAGCATCTCGGTCGGAACCAGCGAGGATGATTCTGTCGCACGTGTAACGATCGTCTCCAAGGGCGATGATGACGTAATCGAACAGATTATCAAACAGCTGAATAAACTCATCGATGTCACTAAAGTCGTCGATCTCACTTACGAAGGATTCGTAGAAAGAGAATTGGTGCTGGTGAAGGTATCGGCAAACCGGAACACGCGGCCGGAGCTCATGCAGATATCCGAAATATTCCGATCCAAAATAATCGACATAAGCCCGCGTTCCCTGACCATCGAGGCAACCGGGAGCGAACAGAAAGTCAATGCGATGATAAAAATGCTCGAACCTTTCGGCATAAAAGAAATCGCGCGTACAGGACGCGTTGCCTTGAAACGCGAATTCGAAGGATTGGTATGAAACAAGAAGGCACAGAGGAGCAAAGGCGCGATGGCAGAGAGAACAAGAAATGGAAAGGCTGCTTGCTAAGTCCGTTCGAATTCGTAAATCGCGTTATAAACTCTTGAAATCAGAAAACATATTTTATCGAAGGAGAAATAAGAAATGGCAAAAATCAATTTTGGCGGTACGATTGAAGATGTGGTAACACGGGAAGAATTCCCGCTGAAAAAAGCAAAGGAAGTGTTAAAAAATGAAGTCATTGCCGTCATAGGCTATGGTGTTCAGGGTCCTGCTCAGTCGTTAAACATGCGCGACAATGGATTTAACGTGATCGTCGGTCAGGCAAATGAGTTTAAAGACGATTGGAACAAAGCCGTTAAGGACGGTTGGGTTCCGGGCAAGACGTTGTTTCCGATCGATGAAGCTGCCCAAAAAGGAACGATCATCCAATACTTGGTTTCCGATGCTGCACAGAGAGCGATCTGGCCGAAGTTGAAACCGTTTCTCACGAAGGGGAAGGCACTCTATTTTTCGCATGGATTTTCCATCACTTACAAAGAACAAACCGGAGTTATTCCCCCGGCTGATATCGATGTGATAATGGTTGCTCCAAAGGGATCAGGAACAAGCGTGCGGCGCAATTACCTGGCGGGAGCCGGAATAAATTCAAGCTACGCAGTTTTCCAGGATGCAACAGGAAAAGCAACTGAACGAACGCTGGCAATCGGAATTGCGATTGGTTCCGGATATCTGTTTCCGACCACTTTCAAGCAGGAAGTTTACAGCGATCTGACCGGCGAACGCGGTGTCTTGATGGGAGCACTCGCTGGAATTATGTCTGCTCAATATGACGTGTTGAGAGAACATGGTCACACTCCAAGCGAAGCCTTCAACGAAACCGTAGAGGAATTGACGCAGAGTCTGATACGTTTAGTCGATGAGAACGGCATGGATTGGATGTATGCAAATTGCAGCGTGACCGCTCAGCGTGGGGCACTCGATTGGCTCCCAAGATTCAAAGCTGCTGTTGCTCCGGTATTTAAGCAATTGTATGAAGCCGTTGCCAGCGGCGCCGAGACAAAGCGCGTTCTCGAATCGACCGGCGGTTCAAACTACAGAGAATTATTGAATAAAGAGCTGAAGGAAATGCGTGATTCGGAAATGTGGACGGCGGGCGCTGCCGTTCGTTCACTCCGTCCGCAGAATTGGAAAAAATGAGCGGAATTGTGAAAAGGTTGCCTAATGAATTCTCCACTCCACATTGGCTCGTTGAGAACGGCGGTGGCCGCTTCTTGTGTCCGCCGCAGGCGGATGGAGCGAAACGACCGAACAATCCGTTTTTTTCTATCATGGCACACTCGGCAACAAACTCATTATACAATGACAGAAAAGAAGAATTGAGGCTGGTATGAAGCAAGTCTATCTTTACGACACGACACTTCGTGATGGTACGCAGGGAGAAGAAATCTCCTTCAGTGTCGAAGACAAAATGAAGATCGCCCAGCGCCTGGATGCATTCGGCATTGATTACATCGAGGGAGGCTGGCCGGGGTCTAACCCGAAAGACATGGACTTCTTCGAAAGAATGAAGGGAATAAAGCTGAAACATGCCAAGTTAGCTGCATTCGGCAGCACCTGCCGTGCGTCCTCTGCGCCCGATTCCGATGACAATGTCAACCAATTGTTAAGAGCAGAGACTCCGGTCGTTACTATTTTCGGAAAGTCCTGGGATATGCATGTTACCACTGCGTTGGGAATTACTCACGCAAGAAATCTGGAAATAATTTCTGCAACGGTAAAATATTTGAAAGACAACGGCAAGGAAGTCGTTTATGACGCTGAACATTTCTTCGACGGCTTTAAGTCAAACCCGGATTATGCTTTGAAGACTCTTCAAGCTGCAGAGGCGGCCGGCGCCGATTTCATCGTCCTTTGCGATACGAACGGCGGAACGCTTTCAAACGAAGTCAAGAAGATCGTGGAAAAAGCCGGGAAGTCTGTCAAGACGAAGCTGGGGATACACGCACACAACGACTCGGAGCTCGCCGTCTCGAATTCGCTCGCAGCGGTTCGCGCCGGATGTGTCCAGGTGCAAGGCACTATTAATGGTTTCGGTGAACGGTGCGGAAACGCCAACCTATGTTCCATCATACCTAATCTGCAGCTGAAAATGGGACTGCAGGTTGTTACGAGCGCAAAATTGAAAACTCTGACAGAACTGTCCAGGTTTGTCAGTGAAGTTGCAAACCTGCAGCCTAAGAAAAATCTTCCATACGTTGGTCAGAGCGCATTCGCTCATAAGGGCGGAGTTCATGTGAGTGCCGTGATGAAATCGGCAAAGACTTATGAACATATCGAGCCTGAGCTCGTCGGAAATTCACGCCGCGTTCTGGTCAGCGACCTATCGGGCAAGAGCAATGTCATTTACAAAGCTGAGGAGCTCGGAATCGATTTAAGCAAAAGCAACGGCCAGGTCGGTGCGATAGTGAACGAGCTGAAGACGCTTGAAAACGAAGGGTACGTATTCGAAGATGCCGATGCGTCGCTTGAAATCCTGATGAAGAAGGATACCGGGAAGACAGAAATACCGTTCAAACTCGAGGCGCTTCGGATAATCATCGAAAAAAATACCAACGATGGAGTGACTCATACTGAGGCCGTCATCAAGCTGAGAGTCGGCGACAAAATCGAACACACTGCGGCAGAAGGAAATGGACCGGTCAACGCGCTCGACAACGCGCTGAGGAAAGCGCTCCTCCAGTTTTACCCGCATCTCTCCAACACAAAGTTGACGGACTACAAAGTAAGGGTGGTCGATGCTGGAGAAGGCACAGGCGCCAAAGTTAGAGTATTAATAGAAACGACAGACCAGGAATCCATTTGGAACACGGTTGGAGTTTCCGAGAACATAATTGAAGCCAGCTGGAAAGCGCTGGTTGATTCGATAGTCTTTAAGATGATGAAGGATAATGAAAAGAAGAAAATTGCCGAGCGCGGCGTCCCTCAAAATGAGATTGAGAGGGACAAGACGGAGACGATAAAATGAAAGCCGAGACACGAATTGAAATGCTGGAGAAGGCATTGAACAACGAAATGGAGACGATCAAGAATTATAACGACCAGGCGCAGGTATCCGACGACGTGGATACCAAACGATTATTTCGTTCCCTTGCAAGCCAAAAGTATGAGCACTATCTGCAAATTGAGAGACACCTTAGACAATTGAAAGCAAACAACGACATCACAGATGCAATTAACAGCATGTTTCAGTAACGGCAAACTTGTCCTCACAAAGGAAGGAAGGAGCTGAATAAAATGTCCGAACGGATCTCTTCGGGAAAAGACAGAGTTTATATTTTCGACACCACACTGCGTGACGGCGAACAATCACCCGGATGCAGCATGAACACAAAAGAGAAATTGAAAATGGCCCGGCAGCTCGAAGCTTTGAATGTCGATGTCATCGAGGCGGGCTTTCCTATCGCTTCCGACGGAGACTTCGAGGCTGTGAAGGAAATAGCCAGGACTATTACCGGTCCGACGATCGCAGCCCTCTCACGCGCGACGCCGCTGGACATAGACCGCGCATTCGAAGCGATCCAGCATTCCTCGAAGCCGCGTATCCACACGTTTATAGCGACGAGCGACATTCATCTGAAGCATAAATTGAAGAAGACGAGAGAAGAAGTTTTCGAGCAGTCGGTCAATGCTGTCGCGTATGCAAAGAAGCTGACGGAAGACGTCGAGTTCAGCTGCGAAGATGCGAGCCGCAGCGACTTGGATTATCTATGCAGAATTATCGAAGCGGTAATCGAAGCGGGTGCAGTAGTCGTAAATCTTCCCGATACGGTAGGCTATGCAATACCTTTTGAATATGGAAACCTGATCAAGACCGTTCGTGAGCGAGTGAAAAACATCGACAAAGCAATTTTGAGCGTCCATTGCCACAACGATCTTGGTCTGGCAGTTTCGAATTCTATTGCCGCGGTGATGAACGGTGCCCGCCAGGTGGAGTGCACGGTAAATGGAATCGGTGAACGGGCGGGCAATGCTTCGCTCGAGGAATTCGTGATGGCCCTGCGAACGAGGCCGGACATCCTCCAATTCCCATGCGATATCAAGACGGAAGAAATATATAAATCGAGCCGGCTTCTCTCTACTCTGACCGGAATGACGGTGCAGCGAAACAAGGCGATCGTCGGAGCAAATGCTTTCTCTCACGAAGCGGGCATTCACCAGGATGGAATCATAAAGAGCCGGATGACGTACGAGATCATGACTCCGGAGTCCGTGGGAATAAAACATTCGACACTAGTCCTCGGCAAACACTCGGGAAGACATGCGCTGAAGAAAAGATTTGAAGAGCTTGGATATTCTTTGTCGCCTGAAGAAATTGAAATCGTTTACAACGAATTCACTCGCCTTGCTGACAAGAAGAAGGAAATCCTGGACGAAGATTTAGTCGCAATCCTCAACAACGAATCGGAGCGCGAAGAGTTCAGCTATTCGCTTTCGAGTCTTCAAGTAATGACCGGAACCGGAGTCAAATCGACCGCAGTAATCGAGTTGACCGACGGAAAGGAAACCTATTGTGATTCCGCCACAGGCGATGGGCCTGTGGACGCCGCATTCAATGCCATTGAAAGAATAACAAAGAAGTGCGGACAGCTCGTCGACTATACGATCAACTCCGTGACCTGGGGCGGCGACGCCGTCGGCGAGGTCTTCGTGAAAGTTATTTTTGATAATGTAATTTTCACGGGACATGCAGCAAGCACAGACATAGTCACGGGAAGCGTCGAAGCATATCTCCAGGCAACGAACCGCGCAATGTCCGCAAAAAATAAAAAAGCGCCTCTAGGTAAAACTGTGAACGATCAAGTTGATACCCTCTGATAAAATACTTAGCTCTAAGAAACCGGCCATTAGTCGGAGCATCTCCAAGTTCTCATTTTTGCTTTGACTGCCGACGTTTGATTTTGATAAACCCGATGTGCACAAAAGAGAAAGAGATATTAATAAGATGGGAATGACGATTACGGAAAAGATACTTGCCAACCATTCAGGCAGAGATAAAGTGACACCCGGAGAGAACGTGTGGGTCGATGTCGACGTTCTGATGACACATGACATTTGCGGTCCGGGCACGATCTCCATTTTCAAGAAGGAATTCGGTAAAAATGCGAGATTGTGGGACAGCGACAAGGTTGTCATAATACCCGACCATTACATCTTCACGGCGGATCAGCAAGCCGGACGAAACGTCGTTTTCCTCCGCGACTTCGTAAAGGAACAGCAGATCGACAATTTCTACGATGTCGGGACGCCCGATTAT
>Ga0335078_10010178_pt1 | contig 13932 bp, 13 predicted proteins | sample Lox_Sample_32_FD_206711 | JGI IMG/M metagenome (GOLD analysis project Ga0335078, IMG submission 206711) | Soil microbial communities from Loxahatchee National Wildlife Refuge, Florida, United States - Lox_Sample_3.2 | ecosystem: Environmental > Terrestrial > Soil > Wetlands | place: USA...
CAGCATCTGCGCCTGATGCCCGCAGGCCGCATTCAATTGGACGGCAAGTCGGGCCGCATCAACGGTTATCTGCCGAACATGGACGTGACCATGGAGAGCGTGGCGGCCATGGCCGGGCCGATGAGCATTGGCGTCGTCCTGACAGGCATGGGAAATGACGGAGCCAATGGCGCGAAGGCGATCAAGAGCGCCGGTGGCTATGTGCTGGCACAAGACGAAACCAGCAGCGTGATTTTTGGAATGCCGGCGGAAGCTATCAAGGTTGGAGCCGTGGAACAGGTTTTGAGGATTGACGATATCTACGCGGCCATCGAGAAGCGCGTCCTCGATCTTACGCGCGCGACCCTGGTGGGGACACGCTAATGCAGCTTGCGGCCCCGGCGAAGATTCGCAGCCTGCGAGCGGAGCAAATCATCCTGTTTCGCATCAGCGGCCAATTATTTGCTGTGTCCTCGGCTTCCGTGCAGGAGGTCCGTGGGGTGGACAGTCTGGCGGGAATGGCACAGGAAATTCCGCTCAGCACGATCCGGAAAGTGCGCCACAGCGTGCGGCGGGGAGAAGGCACGCTCTATGTGGTGAACGGCGGCGTTCATTTTGGATTGCCACCTTCTGCGGCTTCTTTGGTGTTCTTCCTGAGAAATACGCGAGTAGCTTTGCTCGTAGATGGAATTGACCGGATGAGTTCCATGACACAGTTGCAAGCAATGTCCAAAGCGTTTTGCCACGAGGAGCGGCGCTGGTATCGGGGTTTGACGGCGCTGGATCAGACCGTTGTCCCGGTGGTGGATCCGAACGGGTTTTTGTCGCTCGAGGAACTGAGCCTGCTCGAAAAAGCGATGGAAGCGAGAGATTCCGGGAATGAAGCGGAAGAGGCGTATCGCCAATGAAAACGGCGATGGAACTGGAACTGCAATCGTACGTTCTGCTGCGGCTGGGCGAACGGCGATTTGCGCTTGCCGCTCGAGAAATCGCGGAACTTGTTGCTCCGAGCCGGGTATTCAGGTTCCCACACCAAACGAAGGAAATTGAGGGTGTGATCCTGCGGCGGGGGAGGATTGTCCCCGTTTGCGACGTCTCCGAACGGCTGCTTGGTAAGAAACTAACATCGCGCAGATTTTACTTGCTCGCGGCGCGCAAATACGGCGGACAAACGGAGTGGATTGCACTGCCGGTTAGCGGGGAGTGTGAGCTGATCAACACGGAAATGATGCCGGCGGGCGAAGCGGACTCAAACCACGTTGCGGGATGGCTCTCTCACGGGGGGGAAGTCATTGAAGTGCTCGATCTGGAAGCCTTGACGCCCGGACCCGGCATCCTTTCGACGCATCCCTCCGCAGTCAGCGCGGCTCAGGAGGCTCGGCCATGATACTGGCAGGGCGTCCTGCAAAAATTCTCCTGATTGACACGAATGTTTATTTTTCCAAGCGTTTGAGCGATGCATTGAAGCGCGAAGGCTTTGAAGTGGTCTGCAGCACACAACCGTCCTTCGCGCTGACCACGCTCGAGTACGACCCGCCTTCGGCGATCTTGTGCGGGATGAAAATCCGGGAAATGGGCGCTGCGGAAATCGCAAAAATTGTGCACGCCGATTCAAAAAACGCTTCTCTCCCAATCATTGCACTGGGCGATGGCAGTCAACGGGCGCTGATGGAGGCGTTTCAGGCGGGATGCGACGACTACATTGACCGGCACGGGACGCCTGCGGTGATCGCGACGCATGTGAAAAATATTATCGTCAGCAAGGCGGAGGGGTTCCAGCCCACGCAAATGCTGGCGCAGGCGGACACCAGCCTCAGCGGCAGCTTGACGCATCACGATCTTCCAGGCGTGATGCAGATGCTCGGGCATGCGCACCAGACTGGGGCTTTGCATATTAATGCCGGGGAAACCGACGGAGTGCTTTTTTTTGACGCAGGGGAAGTGACGCATGCGGAGTGTGGAAATCTCTTCGGGGACGAGGCTGTCATCCACATCCTGAAGAGCTGCGTACAAGGCGGGAAGGGCGTTTACAAATTTGTGTACGGCATGACTTCAACGCAGCGAACGGTGCTGCGTTCGGCCACGGATCTGATGCTCGATGCCATGCGCGAATACGACGAAACCGTACGTGACATGGCGGACAAGGAAGCGCTATGAGCGAAACCATGCCATTTTCCCCCGTCAGCGACGCGCCGGAAAAGCGCACGCCCACGGTCTACTTCATTGATGACAGCGCCACCATGCGCGAAGTCATTAAGATTGCGTTTCGCCGGGAAAACTTCAATGTGATTACGTGCGGTGATGCCGCATCGGCCCTTACTCAATTTGACGAGAATCCTCCCGACGCGGTGATCACCGACGTGATCATGCCGGACCAGGACGGCTACTCCGTCTGCAGCGAGATCAAGCAACACCCGCAATTCGGGAACACCCCGGTGATCCTGATGTCCGGCGTGGTGAACAAGAGTGTCGCAGACAAAGCTGTTTCCGTTAAGGCGGACGAACTGATCCGCAAGCCTTTTCAGCCACAGGAGTTGATCGCGCGCGTGAAGAGTTTGCTGGAACCGAAACCGGCAGTTGACGAAAGGGCCGGCGATGCCGCAGGGGCCAGTTCCGCTCTCAGCAGTCTCTTTGCACCGCCGCCGGTGGCCGCACCCCCCGCCGGATTTAGCTCGCCCGCTCTGCCGCATCCCGCGGAGGCCAGAACACGGCAGACACCCTGGCCGGGAACATTTGCGGAGGCTTTTGCACCACGCCAGGCAGGAGTTCCGGCGCAGCCCCCTGCTGCAAGGCCTTCGCCGAGTAATGCCGATATGCAGCGGCTGCGCGGGGAAATCGTGCGTCTCGAACTCCTGGTAAAAAAACTTCAAACAGAGCTTCAGATCGAGCGGCAATACAACCAGGCGCTCGAACTCCACGTCCGCACCCTTACCGGAATCAGTTCCGAATAGTTTCTTTGTTGCTGGTGCGGCACGAACAATCCAGCCGGAGAGTTGACGCACCGAGGTTGATTCAGTAGCCTGCCGGTGCGCCGATTCGAGCCGGCTTTCAGGGGGGAAAACCGCATGTCCGAAAAGCGATCCATGCTCTCGCGCCGGGAGTTTGCGCGGCGCGCTGCGCTTGCCTCAGCAGGGGGAACTCTTGTGCCTGTGGGATCGATCCTTGGCGCCCAAACATCTGCCTCCACCGGCACCTCGGCTCTTCCTGAAGGCTTTCCCAAGCTTTCTCAGCAGAGCCAGGTGGAAGCGGAGGCGCGCTTCGATGCAATTCTCCGCGAGTATCCGAGCCGCTTCCCAGACGCGGAAAAGAAGGACCTTCGGCGCCTGTGTTATGCCATTCAGCCGCCCCTGGACCATCTGCGTTCCTATGCCATCGAAAATGGCGATAGCCCTGCTCTATACCTGAAGCCGATTGTGGAGCGTGAGAGAAGGGTTGTGTCGCCGCAGAAATTTTTAGGCAAAACGAAGAAGCCGTAACGGGGGCGCGGTATGATCAGCGAGGAGATTCTCTTTTTGCCCTTCAGTGAATTGGCGAAGCGCATCGCCGCGAAGAAGCTGTCCCCCGTGGACTTGACGAAGGCTTACCTGGACCGCAGCGAGAAGTACGGCCCGCGACTCAACGCCTATGCAAGACTGACACCTAACATCGCCATAGAACAGGCGGAGGCAGCAGAGAAGGAAATCAAGCGCGGGCATTACCGAGGTCCGCTGCACGGGATCCCATACGCGGCCAAGGACCTGTTCGCCGTCAGAGGCATTCCCGCAACCTGGGGAGCGAAGCCCTATGCGGACCAGGTGTTCGATCACGACGCAACGGTCATCGAGCACCTGCGCCATACGGGAGCCGTACTGCTAGGCAAAGCTGCGATGATTGAACTTGCAGGTGGCATGGGCTATCGCTTTGCATCCGCGTCCCTGCAAGGCGCAGCGAAGAACCCGTGGAATCTGGGCTGTTGGACTTGCGGTTCCTCCTCCGGTTCGGGCGCGATCGTCGCGGCCGGCCTGGCGGGTTTCGCTATCGGAACGGAGACATGGGGTTCCATCATTTGCCCTTCCGCGTTTTGCGGCGTGAGCGGATTGCGTCCTACTTATGGCCGCGTGAGCCGATTCGGAGCGATGGCACTTTCCTACTCCATGGACAAAATCGGGCCGCTGGCACGATCCGTGGAGGATTGCGCACGCGTCTTCGCGGCCATCGCGGGGCATGACTTCAGCGACCGCAGCACGCTGCCGATTGACACCGCCGCGTTCACCTATTCGCCTTCGCTGGCGCTGACCGTGCGACCCTTGCGCGTGGGATGGTTGACGAATGCCTGGAAGAAACTTGAACCGGGAGTGGAGAAAGCGACTCTCGCAGCGGAGCGACTCCTGCGCAGGCTATTTCCAGGTATGACGCATCTTGCTTTGCCTGAAGGGCCATTTGAGGATGCCGCCTCGGTGGTCATTGCTGCGGAGGGGTCGGCGGCCTTCCGAGACCTGATTCGTTCCGGCCGGATCGGAGATCTGAACGACCCGCTTGGCCGCATCGCAGGTTACGTCAATGAACAAATTTCCGGAGCGGATTACGTCCGCGCGCTGCAAGTGCGTGAAATTCTGCAGCGAAAAATGACAGAGCTTTTCGACTCTGTGGATGTTCTGGTTGCGGCTTCGCAACCTGTTGCTGCCACTCTGCTGGAGACAAATCTGGAGACGGATTTAGCCTTTCCCGATCCCTTGGGCGGCATTGGGAATCTCTGCGGCCTACCGGCGCTCTCAGTTCCCTCTGGATTCACCGAAAAGGGCCTTCCCGTAGGTCTGCAATTCGTGGCGAAAGCAGGTAATGACGCCGCAGTGATACGAGCTGCCCAAGCCTTCCAACAAAAAACGGTCTGGCACCGCAAACATCCCAAACTTACCTGAGAGAGCTGACTACACCCAAACCTTGATCGAGCAGAGGAAAGAACTCACTTCGTCCGGGGATCGCGGAGGGATTCCCGGATGGCGCGCAGGATCGCGCCGCGGCTGAACGGTTTAGTGAGGATCAACGAAACTTTGTCGGCTTTCGCCGATTCTCCGGCGGCCTGTTCACTATAGCCGGACATATAAATCACCTGGAGGCCGGCGCGCTGCTGCCGGAGATGGCGAGCGAGCTCCTGGCCGGACATTCCGGGCATGACCATGTCGGTCACCAGGACGTCAATCGCCAGTGAGTGGGCCGCTGCGACACGAAGTGCTTCGGCACCGTCATGAGCTTCCAGCACGGTGTATCCCGCGGATTCCAGAAACTCGCGGGCCACTTCGCGCACATCCTGTTCGTCTTCCGCAAGTAGAACCGTCTCCGTTCCCCGCGGAAGCTGAGATGATGTCAGGGCCGGACTGAGCTTGTCTGCTGGCTCATTCACAAGGGGTAGATAGATCTTGAACGAGGTTCCCTTCCCCAATTCGCTATACACCCAGATATACCCGCCGCTCTGCTTGACGACGCCATACACAGTGGCGAGCCCCAGGCCAGTTCCCTTGCCTTTTTCCTTGGTGGTGAAGAAGGGCTCAAAGATGTGTGTTTGGGTTTTGGCATCCATCCCCAAGCCCGTATCGGTGACCGCAAGCAACGCGTATCCGCCGGGCTCGACGACCGGATGCGATGCTCCATACGCCGCATCGAGGTCGGCGTTGGAAGTCTCGATCATCAGGCGTCCCCCGTTTGGCATGGCGTCCCGAGCGTTCACCGCCAGATTCATGATGATCTGCTCCATCTGGCTGGCATCGGCTCGGATCGTTCCAAGATCTGGCGCGCATCGCACCACAAGCTCGATATCCTCTCCGATCAGTCTGGGGATCAACCTGCCCATTTCCTCGACGACGGAATTGAGGTTGATAACCCTCGGCTGCAGCACCTGCATCCGGCTGAACGCGAGCAGCTGCCGGGTAAGCGTGGCTGCGCGGTCTGCTGAGCGGTCAATCTGCTCGATCTTCCGTGTGACATGATCCCCCAAGGGAAGCGTGTCGAGCAGAAGCTCTGTGTGACCCTTTACGACCATGAGCAGGTTGTTAAAGTCGTGCGCCACTCCTCCTGCGAGCCTCCCGACGGCCTCCATCTTTGTTGCCTGGCGTAGCTGTTCTTCCAGCAACTGCCGTTCGCTGACGTCCTGGGCGACAACCAAACGCACGGACCGGCCCGCGTAGTCCAGCCGATGAGAAATCACATCCACTTCGAAGACGCGGCCGCCCTTGCTCTTGTGCTTCCAATGGCCCTGATGCCGGTCCATAACCGCCCACTCGCCCATTATTTTGTCGAAGGATGCCAAGTCCCCCGCGGGCTGAATGTCCGCAAGAGCCATTGATCCGAATTCCTCAAGGGAATAGCCGTATTGGCGGACTGCTGCGTCATTTACCTGAAGAAACTTGAGGGTCTCAGGATCAATCACCCAGGTCGGCAAAGGCGTTTGCGAAAAAAGCAGCCGAAACATGGATTCGCTTTTGCGAAGATCCTCTTCTCGCTGGCGGCGATCAATCGCGAGTGCAATGTGCCCGCCAACAGAATCGAGAAATTCCACATCACGCTGGTCGTAAGCATTCTTGTTCTGATAGTGCTGGACCACCAGGACACCGATCGTCTCGGTCGGAGTTCTGAGCGGCACGCCCAGCCAGGCAGGAGAGGGTGAACCCACGAGTTCCACCTCACCTTCCGCCGCCAAGCGATCAAATTCGTCCTGAGGAATCAGCTTGGCGCGCCCGGAACGGAAGACATAAGCCATGCACGAGCGAGAAAGTTTCAGGGGAGGGGGAGGCGGGTCAAACTGGTCCACAAAGAATGGGAAACGAAAGACTTCGGCGCCGCGGTCGTAAAGCGCAACAAAACAATTTTCGGCGTAGACGACTTTTGTGAGGGCTTCATGGATTTCTTGAAGAAGTTGATCAAGGTTGGAAGTCTGGTTTAGGGCATGGACGATGTCGGAAATGACATGTCTTTCCGACTCCATCCGGCGAAGCTCGGTCACATCCCGGTAAGCGGCCACGAGCCCGTTTACCCCGGGGGTGGAGAGGTGATTCGTGACCGAAACATCAAACCACCGCCACGCACCGCTCTTGGTGCACAGACTGCAGCGTCCTGTCCAACTGTCACCGGAGCGGCGGGCAATTTTCTCAAAACTCCTCCGCAATTGCTCCATTTCGCCGGGGTGATGCAGCATCGAAAGCGATCCGCCGGCCAGTTCATCCGGCTCGAATCCTAAAACTCTTCCAAAGCTTGGACTTGCATATTGAATCTTGCCCCCGGCATCAAGCAGGGCTAGAAGTTCCTGCGAGGAGTCTAAAAGTGCCTGAAGTTGGCAGAGGCCGTCCACTAAACCCGGCGCGGGCGAAGTGTGTGATGACATAAGATCGCAGCTTCAGAAACCTGTCAGGCGAGGACGGACACTCCCGGCTTCGCCTGCTGGAGCCTCCACCTTGGATTTTCGTGCTTGAGAAGCTCGATCTGATCAACGAACGAATGACCACCACTAGATTATCCGCGTTCGTTGAAAAATGACTGCAAACCGCCGCCATTTGTGGCGAATGGATGACTGTACTTTAGGACAGGCCGGAACTTTCTCCCGACTTGACTTGCGTGCTACGCTCCCCTTCGGGTCGCAGGGTGCGCTGCACCACGAAGAACCGGGGCTTCCCGGAGGAGGAATGAGTTCATGCATGGTATGTGGAAAGACATGTTTGTCCTGGGGCTTCCATTGTTGGAAAAGATTCTGCGGCCGGTATTTGTTTACGCATTCCTTGTAATCAGCCTGCGTCTTTCCGGAAAGCGCGAACTGGTCCAGCTCAACCCATTTGACCTCGTTGTTCTCCTGACGCTGGCCAACACGGTTCAGAACGCAATCATCGGCGACGATAACAGTGTCACGGGAGGAATTATCGGCGCAACTTCCCTCCTCATCGTGAATTACCTCGTGGTCCGTTTCCTCTATGACCACCGCAAACTGGATCAGATGGTGGAGGGCCGCGCAGACGTGCTCATTGAGGATGGAAAAGTGAAGACTCGCCATCTAAAGAAAGAGCTCATCACCATGGCGCAGCTCGAAGCTGCCTCCCGCAAGCAGGGTTTCGATTCACTGGCCGACGTGCAACAGTGTGTTCTCGAACCCGGGGGAACGATCTCATTTATCGGCAAGAAGCCCGGTACGGACGAGGCGCGCCACTCGGAACTGGTCAGCCGCTTGGATAAGCTCACCCAAGAGGTGACCAGGCTTCGCACTAGTGGCCCGCCAGCCAGCGCTTGACCGGCCACAAGCGCGGAATCTTCAGAAATCCTTCGCGATCGCGGTCTTAATCTCTGGCCTCCGCAGCCACGGCCCGCAGCGATTCCCGAGCGGCTTCCAACGTACGATCCACGTCTTGTTCAGTGTGCGCGGCGGAGACAAAAGCCGCTTCAAACTGCGATGGCGCAAGTAATATGCCGCGATCGAGCATCTCGCGGAAGTACCGGGCGTAGACTTTTGTGTCGGCGCGCTTTGCGTCCTGATAGTTCCTCACAGGCTGGCCGGTGAAGAAGAGCGTCGCCAGCGAACCTTGAGCATTCACCTGCGCAGGCACATTTGCTGAAGCTGCTGCCTGGCGCAGACCTGCCGTCAGCCGCGCGGCGGACGGTTCCAATCTTTCGTAGAGGCCAGCTGACAATTGTTTGAGCGTCTCAATTCCCGCGCGCATGGCCAAAGGATTCCCGGAGAGCGTTCCTGCCTGGTACACGGGCCCAAGGGGCGCCACGCAATTCATAATTTCTGCCCTTCCGCCGTAAGCGGCGACCGGCAATCCGCCGCCAATAATTTTACCGAGCGTCGTGAGATCTGCTTCAATCCCAAAGAGCGGCTGCGCCGATCCATAGCGCATGCGAAAGCCCGTGATGACTTCATCCACGATCAGCAGGGTTCCGTGCTTTCGCGTGATCTCCCGAAGTCCCCCCAGAAACCCTTCTTTCGGTTGCACCACGCCCATGTTTGCCGCGATCGGTTCGACGATCACCGCTGCAATCTTCCCGGAATGCGCGGCAAAGATCCTCTCGACTGCAGCCAAATCGTTGTAGGGCACGTTCAGCGTCAATTCAGCGAACGCCTGCGGAACGCCCGGGCACTCCGCAATCCCCAGCGTTGCGAGTCCCGATCCAGCCTGGGATAAAAAGCTGTCCGCATGGCCGTGATAACAGCCTTCGAATTTCACGATGAAATCGCGCTTTGTGAACCCGCGCGCAAGGCGAACGGCGCTCATCGTCGCTTCCGTCCCGCTGGAAACGAAGCGGATTTTCTCGATGAACGGGATCGCTCCGGTGATTAACTCCGCGAGTTCGCACTCCAGTTCCGTCGTTACTCCAAAGCTGGTACCTTTCAACGCCTGATCCGCAATAGCTGCGCACACCGACGGATTTGCGTGCCCCAGAAGCAGGGCGCCCCAGGAGCAAACGTAGTCCAGCAGCTGGTTGCCATCGGCATCGTAGAGATACTGCCCTTGGCCGCGTTCAATCACCAGCGGCTCGCCGCCGACCGAGCGAAATGCTCGGACAGGGCTATTCACACCACCGACAAGAATTTTCTCGGCACGCTCGAAAATCTCCTTGGAGCGCTTCCTATCGCGCTTAAGCGATGGCTGCATTGCATGCCTTTCCAGATGCCTTCCCGTTCAGCCCTTCAGCCATTTGGCAGCATCCTTCGCGTGGTACGTCAGAATCGTGTCTGCGCCAGAACGTTGGATTCCCGTCAGGATTTCAATCACCACGCGCTTTTCGTCCACCCAGCCCTTCTGGGCAGCGGCCTTGACCATCGCATATTCACCGCTTACGTTGTAGGCGGCAACCGGCACGTCAAATCGCTCGCGTACGCGACGAATGATATCCAGGTACGGCAACGCGGGTTTTACCATCACCATGTCCGCGCCTTCTTCCAGATCCATCGCCACTTCTTTCAGCGCCTCCTTCGCGTTTGCGGGATCCATCTGGTAGCTTCTGCGGTCGCCAAATTGAGGCGCCGACTGTGCCGCCTCGCGAAACGGCCCATAAAAGCCCGAACAATACTTGGCTGCGTACGAGAGGATCGCTATGTTCTCAAACCTGTTTTGATCCAGCTTCTTCCGAATTGCTCCAACTCTTCCGTCCATCATGTCGGAGGGCGCGACGATGTCCGCCCCCGCGCGTGCGTGGGACAGCGCCTGTTCCGCCAGAATTTCTATTGTCGGATCGTTGGCAACCTCGCCATTTTCGATCACTCCGCAATGCCCGTGATCCGTGTATTCGCAAAGGCAAACATCTGTGATGATCAATAATTTCAAACTGGCTTTGCGGATGGCCTCAATCGCCTTCTGGACCACTCCTGTGGAAGAAATCGAGCTGCTTCCCCGCGCATCTTTTGTCTCGGGCAATCCAAAAAGCATAATGCCGGGAATGCCCAAGCTCTCGACCTCCCTGCACTCCTCCACAATCTGATCCGCCGATTGCTGGAAGACACCGGGCATGGAACTCACTTCCTGCCTCACCCTGCCTCCCGAACAAACAAACATGGGGTAAACGAATCCCGCAGCAGACAAGCGCGTCTCACGGACAAGATCTCTCAACAATTCCGTGCGCCGCAAGCGTCGCGGCCGATGCGCCGGAAAGCTCATATCTTCGCAATCCCTTCGGACCCCGGTTGGGGTTTTGCGGCAAAAAAGTCCTTCAGAGCATTCACCACGGCATCAACGCTAGTGTTTCCTGCAACGACGGGCCGAGGGACTCCGGATTTGCGAAGAGCGGCAGCGGTCACCTCGCCGATGGCCACGATCGCAAACTTACCCTGATATGCTCCCGCGGCGCGCAGGATATTTCCGCCTTGCTCACGCTGAATAAACGCTTCCACGGCCGACGGACTAAAAAAGACCACAGCGTCGACATCTCCAGGGAGCGAGTCAGAAAACGCTTGTTGGCTGCCTGATGGCTGGGCGACATTCATTGTACGATACGCAATAACTTCCACAACTTCTGCTCCCATCTTCCGTAACATCTCCGGCAAAACGGGATTCGCCCGGTCACTCCTCGGTAGCAACACGCGCCATCCCGGAATTTCGCTCGCTAACTCGGCGGCAAGTGAAGTCCCCTGATGTTTCAAGGCCGTATAGGTTACTCGTAAGCCCGCCTTCGCTGCTGCGTTCGCCGTCGCCGACCCCACCGCAGCAATGCGTACTTCGCGAGCCGCGTCCGGGAGCGAAATTCCCAGTTCCGCTGCCCGTTCCGCCAGTGCGCGAACTGCATTTTGGCTCGTGAGAAACACCCACCGGAACTCTCCGATTTCTTTCAGGGCGGCGTCCAGCGGCCCGAAGTCTTCCGGCGGGGCAAATTCAACCATCGGCAAAACAATTGCCTTAGCCCCGCACTCTTCCAAGGCTCGGCAGAGCGGCGCCGCTTGCTCAGCGACTCGCGTGACCAGGATGTTTCGCCCGGCAAGCGGCCCTGCCCAAGGTTCATCCACGCGACCGGCTCACTTCTTCAAGAATGTTTCCCGCACCGGCCTCGAGTAACATCTGCGCCAGTCGTTGCCCCAATTCCCTTGCCTGATCTGGAAGCGCCACTCCGCGTTGTTTTACGTATTGTTGCCCGTCGGCAGAGCAAACCACCGCGTCCATCACTAACTCGCCCCGCTCGAAGCGCGCCCAAGCCCCCAAGGGAACCTGACAGCCCCCCTGCAATGTCGCCAGCAGAGCCCTTTCGGCCATGATGGATTGACGCGTTTCGGGATGGTCCAAAACCGCCAACGCATCCCCCAATTCCTCGTCCCTCAAGCGCGCTTGCACGGCAATCGCGCCTTGCCCCACTGCGGGCATGCAAACCTCCGGCGACAGGACCTCGGTGATGCGTCCCGCAAGGCCCAGCCGGTCTAGCCCGGCTTTTGCGAGCATAATCGCCTCGTATTCCCCGCTCTCCACTTTTCGCAGCCGCGTATCCACATTTCCCCGCAGTTCGCGTACGTCCAGGTCCTGACGCAGATGCCGGACCTGCGCGTGGCGCCGGAGGCTGCTTGTTCCGACTCGTGCGCCTTCACGTAAGGAAGCCAGGCTCACTCCTTTCGACGATACCACGCAATCCCGCACATCTTCCCTTCTGCAAACAGCCGGAAAGCACAGCCGCGAAGGCACGTCGGTGGGGATATCCTTCACACTATGCACCGCAAGGTCAATCTGGTCCTCGAGCAGTGCCTCCTCCAATTCCTTGATGAATACTCCCTTGCTGCCGATTTGCGCGAATGGGGCTTGAAGCATCTTGTCGCCCGTCGTCTTGATGATGACGATTTCAGCTTCCGTTCCCGTCTTCTGGAAAAGCAGTTTGCGCACATGCTCCGCCTGCCACTTGGCAAGCAAGCTGCCTCGCGTGCCGATCCTCAACGCTTTCATGACTTATCCTTGTCCGGCAGGAAGAGTTCGCGCAGCGCTTCTACGTTTTGGATCTTCCGGCGCAATTCCTTCTCGCTGCGAAGGCGTTCCGCGGGCTCAAGCAAGAGTTTCTCCAGCAATCCATCCATCAACGCTTCCATTTTGGAACGCTCTTCGAGCGACAGATGCGACATTCCATCCAGCCGCGTTCGCACGAAGGCCTCGCGCTCCTCTTTCAGGCGAGTCCGCAGCTCCGCCAACACGTCCACCAGTTCCACGCTCGCTTGCCAGGAGAGAAATTTGGCCACATGTTCGTCCACAAGAGATTCCGCCTTGGGAATCTCGCTCTCTCGCGCATTCCGGTTTTGCTGCACGATTTCCGTCAGGTCATCCAGGTTATAGAGGTACAAATTATAAAGTTGTGCCGCTGCACCTTCCACGTTCCGCGGCAATCCCAGATCCATCACAAACAAGGTCCGGTTTCCGCGCGCGATCATGGCCTGCTCCAGGATCGCCCGGGTGAGCACCGACTGCTCGGCCGAGACGGAAGACACAACCAGGTCGGGAACCGCCAGCGCGGCATCCCATTCGCCCCACGGGATAACCTGTCCGCCGAATTCGTTGGCGAGCGATTCAGCGCGTTCGCGCGAGCGATTCATCATATGCAGATGGGCTATATTGCGGTCGCGCAATTGCGAAACCACTTGCTCGCTGATCGTTCCCGCTCCCAGCACCAGCGCGCTGCGTTCCTTCAATTTCCCGAAGACGCGTTCCGCCAGCTTGACGCCCGCCGAAGCGACTGACATGGGCCGCGTTCCCAGCTCCGTTTCGGACCGCACGCGCTTTCCGACTTCCAGCGCGCCTTGAAATAGCCGGTTGAGCACTGGTCCCGTGGCGCGGGCTTCGTGTGCCAAGCGGTAAGCCTCCCGCACCTGTCCTAGGATCTCCGCTTCCCCCAACAGCATGGAGTCCAACCCGGACGCCACACGGAACAGATGCCGTACCGCCTCCCTATCGTAATGGTGGTATAGCGAAACTCGCAGAACATCATTCTGCACGGAGTGAAACGCGCTCAGGAAATCGGAGAGAACCCCCGCGCTCTCGCGCACGGCCTCGGGAGGTACTCCGTAAACCTCGCTCCGGTTGCAAGTGGAGAGCACGAGCGTCTCTTCTAGGATTCCTTTCGCGCGGAGTTCCTCGGAAGCTCTCTGCGCCTGCTCCGCCGTAAATGACACCCGCTCCCTCACCTCCACGGGCGCTGTACGGTGATTCAGGCCAACGAGTACGATCTCCATGCTGTTGATCGCGCTCTCCTAAAAAAATCTGTGCGAATGCGAAAGGAAAAGGTTCACCACGGTAAAGCTGAAAATGACGATTGCGAAATTGAATACGCAAAGTTTCGACGCCCGGGCCCCTCTCCAGGCCGTCCTACGAGCCAGAAAGAAATACGCAATATAAAGAATGAGCACGATTAGCGTAACCGCATACTTTGGATCGTAGTACCACACATGGCCCATCAGCCGGTCCACCTGAAGGAACCCAAGCGACATTCCAATGGCAATCGAAACGAGTCCAACCAGCACGCTGCTCCGGCTCATCC
>Ga0335078_10010179_pt1 | contig 13931 bp, 15 predicted proteins | sample Lox_Sample_32_FD_206711 | JGI IMG/M metagenome (GOLD analysis project Ga0335078, IMG submission 206711) | Soil microbial communities from Loxahatchee National Wildlife Refuge, Florida, United States - Lox_Sample_3.2 | ecosystem: Environmental > Terrestrial > Soil > Wetlands | place: USA...
ACGTAGCCGTACTTGCGCATGCTCATCAGCCACGTCATCACCTCGTCCGCCGGGAAGCCTCCGGCCGCCGCCAGCTCGGGCACGGTCAGCGCCCGGTCGCCGAGCAGCCCGAGCAGCTGGCCGCGGACCAGCGGCTCCTCGCGGATGACCTCGCGGGTGTCCCTGTTCATGGCGCCTCCAGCAAGCCGTCGATCATCGCCCGCACCTGCGCGTCCGTGTGGCCCATCAGGTCGATGGCGTCGGCCGGGCAGGACGGCGCGCAGCCGCCGCATCCCTTGCAGGCGGCGGGATCGATCACCGCGGTCGGCTGGCCGCCGTCGCCCGCTGTCCCGTCGCCGCCGGCCATGGAAATGGCGCCGAACGGGCATTGGCTCACGCAGACACCGCACCCGGTGCACGCCTCCGCGCGGACGAGCGCGACCTGCGGGTCCAGTTCCGCGATGCCGCGCTTGAGCACGGCCGCGGCGTGCGCGGCCGCGGCGAGCCCGGAAGCGGCGGATTCGGCGATCGTCTTCGGCCCCTGGCAGGCGCCGGCGATCGTGACGCCGTCCACGACGGTTTCGACCGGCCGCAGCTTGGGGTGGATCTCGCTGAAGAACCCGTCCCGCCCGACCGGCAGCTTGAGCGTCCGGATCAGGTCGTCGTTGCGCCTGGGGACCGCCCCGGGGACGAGCACGACCAGGTCGGCGGGGATGATGAGCTCCTCGCCCGCGGAGAGCTGGTCCCGGACGGTCACGGCCAGGCCGTCGCCGTTCCTGGCCACTGCGGGCGGGTCGTCACCGTCGAACTTCAGGTACACCGAGCCACGCTCCCGTGACTCGGTGAGCAGCTGCTCGTTCTGGCCGTAGGTGTGCAGGTCCCGGTACAGGTGGTACTGGCGGATGCCCCGCTCTGGCGGCACAGGGTCGTGCCGGGCTGCCAGCAGGGAGCAGTGCACCGCGGCGGTGCAGCAGAACCGCGAGCAGTACGGACGGGCCGCGGTCCTGTTCCCGACGCAGTAGATGTAGGCGACGGACCGTACCGGCCGCCCGGCCCAGGTGAGCGGCCCGGCCGTCCGGTCGAGCAGGGTGCGGAACTCCGGCAGCGTGAGCACGCCGTCGATGCCGTAGCCGTATTCGCCGGCCTCCGGCTGGTAGCTGCCTGCCCCCGGTGGCGACGATGATCTGCCCGGCGTCCACGTCGTGCCGCCTATCGCCGGCGGTCACGGTGACCCGGTAGTTGCCGAACGTCCCGGACTTCGCGGTCACCTCGGCGCCGGTGAAGACGGTGATCGCCGGGTCCTGGCTGACCTGGCCGGCCAGCCGCGCAGCCAGCGCGCGGCCGTCGGTGCCGTGCGGGAACGCCTCGCCCAGCTCGCCCGCCTGGCCGCCGAGCCGGGATTCCCGCTCCACCAGGACCACCTCGAGCCCGATGCCGGCCAGGCCGATGGCCGCGCGCATCCCCGCCACGCCACCGCCGACGACGAGCACCCGGGGGGTCGTCCGCACCGGCAGCGGCTCCAGCGGCCCGGTCAGCCTGGTCCGCGCGATCCCGGCCCGGACCAGCCCGATCGCCTTGCCGGTCGCCCCCTCCGGATCGTCGGTGTGCGTCCACGAGCACTGCTCGCGGATGTTCACCTGGGTGTACTGATAAGGATTGAGGCCGGCCCGCTGCGCCACCCCGCGGAAGGTCAGCTCGTGCAGTTTCGGCGAGCAGGACGCGACCACGAGGCCGTCCAGGTGCTGCCCGGTGATGTCCGCCTCAATTTCGGCCTGGGTCGCGTCGGAGCAGGTGAACATGGCCTGGTGGGCGACCACCACGTCGTCCTCGCCGGAGACCGCGTCGACCACCCGCTGGACGTCGACATAGTCGGAGATGTTGCCGCCGCACCGGCACACGTACACGCCGATCCGCCGCCTGCGCTCGCTCACTGGTGCACCTTCTTCCGCTCCAGGTACGCCGCGGCCTGCGCGGCCGCCGCGCCGGCGTGCAGGATCGACCTCGGCGGGCAGCCGGTAGGCCGGGATCGACAGCCGCATCGCGCCGCCGGCCACGGGGGCGGCCTCGAAGATCTTGACGCTGTGCCCGGCCCGGGCGAGCTGCCAGGCCGCGGTCAGCCCGGCCGGGCCCGACCCGACGATGGCCACCCGCTTGCCGGTGGCGGGGAACCCAGGGCCGTTCGGCCGGATTGACCCGGGAACGGGCGGGGGCGGGGCGGCTTCCGCAGAACCGGGTGCGCCGGCCCGGCTGTAGTGCCGGTCGGCGACGAACCGCTTGAGCCGGCGGATCGGCAGCGGGCCTTCCAGGCTGCCGCGGGTGCACTCCGTCTCGCACGGCGCGTAGCAGGCGCGGCCGAGGCTGCCGGCCAGCGGCGTGGTCTCGAGCACCAGGCCGAACGCCTTCTCGTACTCGCCGGCCCGCACCAGCGAGACGTAACCGTGCGCCTTGATCCCGGCCGGGCAGCCGTAGCTGCACGGCGAGGTGCCAGCCCGCTCGATCAGCGCCTTCTGCGGGATCGCCTGCGGGAACGGGATGTAGGCGGCGTGCCTGGCCACCAGCTCGCCGTTGAACTGGTCGGGGACGGCGACCGTGCACGCCTGCTCGCACAGCCGGCAGCCGGTGCACAGCGTCTCGTCCACGAACCGCGGCTCACGGTGCACCGTGGTGCGGAAGGTGCCGTCGGGCTGGCGGCTTATCCGGGTGACCTCGCCGTCCGTGACAACGGTGACGTTGGGGTGGTGCGCCGTGGCGGCCATCTTCGGCGTGGCGATGCAGCTCGCGCAGTCCAGGGTCGGGAACACCTTGGACAGGTGGATCATCTTCCCGCCGATGCTGGGCTCCTTCTCCACCACCAGCACCTGGTAGCCCATGTCACCGAGCTTGACCGCCGCCTCAAGGCCGGCGATCCCGGCGCCGATCACCAGCGCGTCGTAGTCCATCACAGGCTCCCGAGCGAGGCGGTGAACTCGCGCACGTGCCGGGCGAACGGCTCGGCGCACACCGAGCAGATCGCCGCCATCTTCAGCCGCCGCCCGTCGATGCCGTGACTGGCCATCAGCGCCTGCGCGTCGCCGGCGATCCTCGCCGACCTGGCCGCGCAGTCCGGCAGGAACCCGCACTCCTCGCCGTCGGCGGCGAGGAACACGCCGTCGAAGCCCTGCTGCAGCGCGTACAGGATCCAGCCGGGCTTGATGCCGCGTCGGATGAACACCCGGTCGTAGCCCTGCGCGGCCGCGGCGCCGAGGAACTCGTGGCCGACCTTGGCCGCCCACGCGGCGACGTCGGCCTTGGTCTGCGGGTCGCTCGACCAGACCTCGAGGATCTCGCCCATCGCGACCGTCGCCATCGATTTCCTCGCCTCGAGCAACGGTCCCGGGCACGCGCTCCCGCGTGCGTCAACGACCCTGGCCGCCGTCATGGCGCCGGCCTCCGCCTCGCTCAGCATGGCAGTCATCTGCGTCTCCTTCAGTAGACCAGGCAGTTGGTCGCCGACGTCACCTCGGCGACGAACCGCCCGGCGGCCACGATCTCCGCGCCCTCGGTCAGGTCGTCCTGGGTCAGGCCGCGGTTCTTCAGGCACGGCGAGCAGACCAGCAGCTTGCCGCCGAACTCCCTGATCGTCTTCAGCAGCTCGCGGACGGGGGTGAACGAGGGGACCTCGATCGCCTCGGCGACGCCCTGCTTCATGAGCAGGCAGCCCTCGCCCTGGAAACCCATCACGACATCCACGTCGGAGGCCACTGCCGCGCCCGCCATCACGAACGGGATCGTCGCCAGTTCCGGCTCATCCGGCCCGTGCGTCACCATGAGCACGAGCTTCTCGTTGTCGGCCATCGCGTTACGCCTTCTTTCGTCCTGAGAGCCTCCAGGCTCCGCGCGCGCAACCGATACCCCTAGGGGCATTCCGCTCGTGCCGTCAGGCCTTTCATCGGTGCCGGTCAGGCCGATGGTCCGTCCGGCTGTCCGGCGGTGCGGTGGGTGCGCTGTTCTCGGTGTACGCGGGCAGCCGGGCGGAGTAGATGGAGTACCCGTCGACGTGGAAGGCGACCAGGGTGGCGATCCCGGTCGCCGCCATCATCGGGACCATCAGCCCGAAGCCGCTGTGGGTGAGCTCGAGCACCAGGGCGAGGCCGGACAGCGGCGCCTGCATTGCGGCGCCGATCATGGCGGCCGCGCTGACCATGGCGAAGGCGCCGGACGGGGAGCCGGGCCAGGCCAGGTTCCAGGCGATGCCGAGCGCGCCGCCGAGGACCGCGCCGGTGCTGAGCGTCGGGGTGAACAGGCCGCCGGATGCCCCGCTGCCCAGGCACATGGCGGTGACCAGCGGCTTGAGCGCGAACAAGATGAGCAGCAGGCCGAAGCCGCCGACGCCGAGGAACGCGTCCCGGGCCATGTCCAGGCCGTTGCCGAACAGTTGCGGGTACCAGATGCCGATGACCCCGAGAACGCCGAAGGCGAGCACCGGCGCGAACAGCGCCGCGGTCCCCCTGGCGCGATGATGCGACACCCAGCCGATGAGCCGGATGTAGCCGGCCGAGACCAGCCCGATGACCGGCCCGGCCAGCAGCGCCCAGGTCATCACCGACCAGGTGAACCGGTAATCGGGGATACCGGGGTAGGTGGCGTGATCGGGCAGGTATATCCAGGCCGTGGCGGTCGCGATCGCCGAGCAGGCGATGGCCGGCAGCATGACCGGCAAGGTGATGCTGCCGATGAGGATCTCGGCGGTGAACAGGGCCCCGGCCAGCGGGACGTTGTAGACCGCTGCGAGCCCGGCGCCCCCTCCGCACGCCACCAGCAGCCGCCGCTGCTGCACTGACAGGCCGGCCCAGCCGGCCAGGGCGCTGCCGGACGCGCCGCCGAGCAGCTTGGGCGCGGCTTCCCGGCCGATCGAGGCGCCCATGCCGATGACGACTTCGGAGATCACCGACGTGCCCAGGCAGCGGCGCAACGACAGCCGGCCGTCGCCGTTCCACAGCGTCTCGTCGATCTCCGACGGCTCGCCCCTGGTGTAACGCCGAAGCAGGAACCACGCCACGCCGCCGAACGCGCCCGCGGTCAGCAACGAGCCGACCCGGCGCGCCGCGGATGCCTGTTCCACGCCGTGCTGCAGGCTGCCTTCGTGGTAGCCGAACGCCGCGTACTGCACGTTGAACAACAGCAACATCATCAGCGCGCCGAGCAGGCCGGCGGCGATGCCGGTAAGCACCACCATCACCCAGAACCGCGGGGTGAGGACGCCGGCTCCGCCGCTGGTGATGTTCGGCTGTTCCGTGGCTCCGCGGCCGGACGGCATGCGCTGCTTTACCAGCGGCTGCGGGCGCCGCATGCGCTCGCTGGCCCTGGCCTGCCGCCTGCCGCGCACGGCACTGAGCCAGCGCGATGGGCCGCCGCGGTGTGCCCGGCCAGCCGGGCCTGTCTTCGCCATAAAGCGACGGTAAGGCCGCCATCCTCAGGTCTGCGGGCGGGGTCACACGCGGCCGCCTGCGTGAGCAGGGCCGCGGCGAGCCGCCGTGCCTCGCCGACGGTCAGGCCGGCCCAGGTGGCGGTCCCGCCGCCTGACGAGGCGCCGATATCGAGGCTGACTCGCTGGGCCGGGTGACGGCCTCCGCCGAGGGCGAGATGGCCTACCTGGATCTCCCGGCCGCACATGGTCCGGAAGCTGACGTGAATGCGGGCGCCGCCATCGGCGCCGGGGTGACTGCTATCCATGGCGCGCCTCCGCGAGCCGTTGTCATGACATGAGCGCCGCGAGGGCGCGGGCCAGTCGCTGGCCGACATCGTCGGCGACGGGCTTGAGTTCGGGCCGTCCGGTCAAGGTGACCATGACCTGCGGGTCGAGCGCCTCGACGAGGGTGCCGGCCGTGGTGGCACGGACGACGACGTTGCAGGGCAGCAGCAGCCCGATGCTGCGGTCGATGCCCAGCGCCTGGTGGGCGGCCGGCGGGTTGCAGGCGCCCAGGATGACGTAGTCCTCCATCTGCTCGCCCAGCCGGGCGCGCAGGGTCGCGGTGACGTCGATCTCGGTGAGCACGCCGAACCCCTGATCGGCCAGGGCCGCGCGGACCCGGCCGACCGCGTCGGCGAACGGCGCGGCGAGGGTGACGCTGGTGCCGTAGCTCATCGCGATGCTGCTTCGGCCTTCGGCCGCGCGAGGTCGGCGCGGACCTGGTCCATGTCCAGGCCGCGGACGGCCTGGATGAGCCGCTCGAGCGATGCGGCGGGCAGCGCGCCGGGCTGGGAGAACACCAGGATGCCGTCGCGGAACGCCATCAGCGTGGGAATGGAGCTGATCCGTGCGGCGGCGGACAGCTCGAACTGGTCTTCGGTATCGATCTTGCCGAACGTGATGTCCGTGTGCTCCTCGCTGGCGGCCTGGAAGACCGGCGCGAACATCCGGCATGGCCCGCACCAGGAGGCCCACCAGTCCACCAGGGTGATCCCCGGCTTGGTCACCGTGTCTTCGAACGTGTCTGTGGTCAGTGCGATGGTGCTCATGCCTTTTGCCTCCTGAAAGTCCAGGTCAATATACCCCTACCCGTATAACGAATCGGTCGGGGCGTTATTCCGCGCGAGGGCCTGCAGGCAGGCCGGGGGCAGCGGGAACCAGCGCAGCGCCTCGAATTCCGGGGGCAGCCCGGTGGGCCCGCTGTCGAGATGCGCGGGCCGGGCGGCCAGGATGGCGCGGGCCTGCGCCAGGTAGCCGGGGAAGACCACCTCGCCGGCGCGGGCGCGCTGCCGTGGGTAGTTCATCTCGCCGTCGGGGCCGTAGCCGACGTCGGCCAGGGTGATCGGCGGCCGGGGCGGCCCGGCGGCGTGCCGCCACAAGCCAGTGCGCGGGTCGAACCGGTAGTCCGGCAGCAGCCGGTGGCCGTCGGCGGCGATCAGCTCGACCGCCGCGGCGATGTATCCGGCCGTGGCCGCCGAGATGAAGTAGTTGAGGTTGACCCTGGTCCAGCCGGGTTTGACCCCGTCGCAGCCGTGGCCGATCTCCTCGCGCAGGGCGTGCGACCGGGCCGGGCCGATGGCCAGCAGCCGGTGCCCGTACGGGCCGGCGCAGGAGCAGCCGCCGCGGGCCTGGATGCCGAACAGGTCGTTCAGCAGCGCGACGACGAAGTTGTGGTGCAGGTACCGGGGGCCGTGGCGGATGCGGAACGAGATGATGGACAGCCGCGCGGCCTGGTGGCTGCCGAGGACCTCGATGCCGGGGCTGACGGCCCAGCGGCGCAGCACGTGCCGCCACAGCCGTTCCTCCCGGGCGGCGATCAGGTCGGTGCCCACCGCCTGCTTCAGGGCGAAGACCAGGCCGGCCCGGATCGACTCGACGATGGCAGGGGTGCCGCCCTCCTCGCGCGCCACCGGGTCGTCGAGATACCGGTGGCCGATGGGGTCGACGAACGCCACGGTGCCGCCGCCCGGTGCCGTCGGGACCGTGTTGCGGACCAGTTCACGACGCACGACCAGGACGCCGGGGGTCTGCGGGCCGCCGGGGAACTTGTGCGGGGACAAGAACACCGCGTCCTTGTGGTCCCCGGCGCCCGGGCCGGAGGCGGCCATCCGGATCGGCAGGTACGGCCCGGCGGCGGCGTAATCCCAGAACGACAGGGCCCCGTGGGCGTGCAGCAGGGCCGCGACCGCGGCGGCGTCGGTCAGGATGCCGGTCACGTTGGAGGCGGCCGAGAAGCTGCCGATCAGCAGCGGGCGGTGCGCGTACCGGTCAAGCTGGCGGCCCAGGTCGGCCACGTCGATATGGCCGTCGGCGTCCTCGCCGATGACCACGACGTCGGCGATGGACTCGCGCCACGGCAGCTCGTTGGAGTGGTGTTCGTACGGGCCGACGAAGACCACCGGCCGTTCGGCCTCCGGGATCCGCCCGGCCAGCCCGTATCGCTCGTCGAGCCCGGCCGGGATGCGCAGCTCCAGGATGCCGATCAGCTTGTTCACCGCGGCGGTCGCCCCGGACCCGCAGAAGATCACCAGGTCGTCGGACGTGCCGCCGACCGCGTCCCGGATGATCCGGCGGGCCTCCTCGCGGAGCCGGGTGGTCGCCAGGCCGGTCCCGGAGCTCTCGGTATGGGTGTTGGCGTACCGGGGCAGCACCGCGTCGCGGATGAAATCCTCGATGAAGTCCAGCGACCGGCCCGAGGCCGTGTAGTCGGCGTAGGTGACCCGGCGCGGCCCGAACGGGCCCTCCATCAGCTCCCCCTCGCCGATGATTCCCTGCCGGATCCGCTCCACCAGCGGCGAAGTCACAAGCCCCGGTACTTGCGGGCTGGTCAGCATCTGCTCAGGAGTCGCCATCGTGGTCTCATTTCCGTGCCGGATCGCCGGCCTTCAAGGCAACCGCCGTTGTCAGGGCGGACAGTACCTACCAAAGTCCCGGCCATGAGGGCCGTCCGGCCCGATGCGTACCGTGAGCAGCGGACAAGGCGCGGACCGGGAGTGGCGCTCGGCTAACCGGTAAGCCAGTGACCGGCGCGTCGCTGGTCAGCCGGCGTGCTGGTGCCCGTTGGGCTGGCCGTGCTCGTGCCAGGCCGTCTGCACCGGGGCCGCACCCGGGTTCGTGGCGGATCGCTGATCGTAGAACTCGCGGAACGCTGCGAAGGCCCGGGCGCCGTAGACGGTGGCCGGGCCGCCGTTCATCAGGAAAGTGACGCCGATGGCCTCGGCGGCTTCCTGCGGCGTCGCGCCGTGCTGGACGGCGGCGTGGGCGTGGGCGGCGATGCAGCCGTCGCATTCCTTGCTGACCGCGATGGCCAGGGCGATGAGTTCCTTGGTCCTGGCGTCCAGGGCCCCGGCTGCCAGCGCCGAATCGTGTAGTTCCTTATAGCCTGCGTAGACCTGGGGGATCGCGTGCCGCAGCTCTCGCGTCGGGACCCGCAGCTCGTCGCGCACGGCCTTTCCGTAGCTCATCGCCTGTCCCTTTCCGGTGATCGTTGAGATACCTCCAGGAGTATGTGACTCCGGGGAGCCCCGCTACGGCCATAGGTCCCGTCCCGGACGGCAGAGGACGGGCACGTAACCCCGTTCCGGCGCCCCGACCTTGGTCCCGGCTATCAGGGCCGTAGGCTCCTGGCCTTCCGGCAGGCCGGCCAGCTGAGCTGACGTCGGAGGTGGTGGTGATGGCGGGCAAGTACGCCGGCGTCCTGCCGGAGCCACGCAGTGATCAGGTTCCCGCGCGGCCGCGGTCACCGGTAATTCTGCCGGCCGTGATAGCCGCCGAGGGGGTAGCCTTCGCCATCCTGCTCAGCCTCGATGGCTCGGCGGTGTGGCAGGTGGTCCGGGTCCTGGTAACGCTCACGGTGACCGCGGTAGCGGTCTGGTTCAGCCGCCGGGCCGGCCGCACCGGCCGGGGGGCAACAGCCCTGATGCTCGGAATCGCGGGGACGGCAGCGGGCGCCGGGGTGGCCGGCGCGCACCTGGCGAAGGCCGGCCTGGACGCGGCTGCGGTGCTGGCCGCCGTGGTACTGGCGGCCGGCCTGTTCCTGCTGACCTGGGGGACCGCCGCGCTGGTCCGGGCGATACCCGGCTGGTGGCGGCTGCTGGCCATCCCGGCGGCTTGGCTGTTCTTCGAGTTCATGCTGTTCCCGCTGACCGTGGCGGTGTTCGCGACCAACGAGCCACCGGGGCCGCTGGGATCTGCCACCCCCGCCAGCTACGGGCTGGCCTACCATGATGTGGCCCTTCGCACCGCCGACGGCGTACGGCTGTCGGCCTGGTACATCCCGTCGCGCAACGGCGCCGCCGTGGTGCTGCTGCCGGGCTCCGGGTCCACCCGCGGCGCGGTGCTCGCCCAGGCGGCGGTGCTGGCCAGGCACGGCTACGGGACGCTGCTGATGGACGGCCGCGGCCACGGGCTTTCCGGCGGGCACGCGATGGACTTCGGCTGGTGGGGTGACCGGGACACCGCCGCCGCGGTGTCCTTCCTGGCCCGGCAGCCCGGCGTCGGCGTCGGCAAGATCGCTACGCTGGGTGAGTCGATGGGCGGCGAGCAGGGCATCGCCGCGATGGGTGCTGACCCGCGGATTAGCGCCGTGGTCGCCGAGGGCGCCACCGGCCAGCAGCTTGCCGACCACGGCTGGAAGCCGGCCGACCTCACCGGGATCCTGGAACGCGGCGTGGAATGGGTTCAGTACACCGCGGCCGGGCTGCTCAGCGGCGCCCCCCGCCCGATGAGCATCCCCGGCGCCATCCGCGCCGTTCCCCGCCCGGTGCTGATTATCGTCGGCGGGGGCGTCGCCAATGAGCCGGCCGCCGCCCGGTGGTTCCAGGCCGCCTCACCCGCCACCGTGCGCGTGTGGGTTGTGCCTCACGCCGGGCACGCCCAGGGCCTGGCCACCGCACCCCGGGCCTGGGAAGCCCACGTGATCAGCTTCCTGAACGTGACCCTGCACCCCGTAGGTCGTTGAGCACAGCGCTGGCTACCTCGTCCACGGCCGCGGCGACGAGCGGGGACAGGCCGGTGCCCTGGCCCAGGTCGGCCGCCTCGATCGCGTGCACGATAAGCCGGCCGGGCATCCGGTCCAGCGCGAGCGCCAGCCGGATCGCGTCATCGAGGCCGAATCCGTGCGAGCTCGCCGTCCGCGTCGCCCCGGCCAGGGGCCGGTCCAGCACGAACCGGTGCACCCGGCCCGGAAGGGGCGGATCGGCGCGGACGGCGTCGACCACGACGGCGAGCGCGGCCCCGGTCCAGGCATCGATCAGCCGGGTGGGTTCGCCGTCGGTAAGCACGAGCTCGACACCCGGCGGCACCCGGTCGTGCAAGCGGGCCGCCACCGCGAGCCCGGCTCCGTCGTCGCGGCGGTACTCGTTGCCGACGCCGATCACCACCACGGGGGTCACCGGCCCAGCCTACGCGCACCCGGGCGGCCGGGACCTTTGGCACCCGCCGAGGTGAGTTACGTCTCTAACCGGCCGGCCCGCCGGCGGGCCACGCTGAATCCATGAACGCGAGATTCCGCCCCTCATCAGCCGGCCAGGCCGAAGGCGCGGCCGGCCTGTTCGACGCCACCGCCAGGCCCGGGCCGTCGTCAGGCCCGTCCGGCCGGGCCTGCTGCTGCGTGGCCTGGGCCGTGGTCCGGGTGGTCATCCCGCCCACGCCAGCCCGCCCGCACGAGACCGAGCTGCTGCTGTGCGGTCATCACTACCGCGTCTCGCGCGCCGCCCTGGCCGCCGCCCACGCCACCGTGTCCGAGCTGCCCGAGAGCGACGACCCCGCCGCCTGGTTCTCTGGTGGTCCCCGCCAGCACGCCCCGGCCCCCGTCCCCACGACCTAGTGCTCGTCCGTGTCCGGACGGCGTAGACAGGGCTATCGCCAGTGACCAAGGTCCCGTTCCCGTCGCCCCTTTCGTCCCTTGTCGCCAGGTTGGTCCCGTCAGACACTGGGCTGGGGAGAAGAAGTGTCAGGCTGGAGGTTAAGGCGATGTATGACAAGATCCTGGTGGCGATAGACCACTCCGAGGCATCCGATCGGGCCCTGCTCGCGGCCCGCGATCTGGCGCTGCTGTCCAAGGGCGAGGTATGGGTGCTGCACCTGCTCGAGCGCGAGATAGCGTCCAAGACCGCAGTCGTCTTTAGCAATGAGACGGCGGATGAGGCCAGCGCCCAGGTCACGGCCGCAGTCGACAAGCTGACCGCGGCGGGCGTCAAGGCGCACGGCGACCTCGGACATACGATATTCGGCTATGCCGCGCGGAGCATTGTTGACGACGCGATCGAGCACGACGTCGACGTCATCGTGATGGGCTCGCGCGGCCGCGGCGACCTGGCGGGCCTGGTACTGGGCAGCACGGCGCACAAGGTGATTCACCTCAGCGACCGCCCGATCCTGATCGTCAGGTGAGCTCGGCACGTCTTGGTTGCGCATGCCGCGACAGCCGGATACTCACGGCTGTCGCGGCACCATGGTGTATTCCTCGATGAGGAACCACGAGCCGTCCGGCGCCGTCATCTCGTTGCGCCAGGTGATGACGCCCGGGTCCGAGGCATCCCAGGTGAAGCGCAGCCGGGGGCCGGCGTCCCGGATCGATTCGAAGACCAGCCGATCGCCCTCGACGCGCCCGCGGTACACGTCGGCGTGACCGTAGTTGTCGGCCATCACCGCCCGGTACTCGCCGTCTTCGGGATCCCAGCCTGACACCCAGTGCAGCTGCCACTGCAGCACGAAGGTGCCATCCTCCAGGAACTGTTCCTGCTCCGAGTCCACGACGATCCAGCGTCCGTCCTGGATGGCATGGCTGGTGCTGTGCCCGATCGCCGTCATAGCGGGCGTGCCCGGGCCCATCCCGCCCTCGTGGATCACGCCCTTCCAGGTGAAGTCCTGGAGGAACCGGCCGAGCGCGTCCATCTCCGGGCCGGCGCGGACCGGCCGGGGGATCGCGGCATCCGTGCGAGCGTCCATTGCTGCCTCCTATCCGCACGCTCGCTGGCCGCCCCACCCGGCGGGAGAGGCCAACGTCCCGGCCGGGAGGACTTTCGGTCACTGTCGTCGCCGTCCGCGGCGGCAAGGCTGGAGGGATGACGGCGACTGTGACTCGCGGCACGCGGGCATGGCTGGCCCGGCAGGCGGCGCTGCTTCTGCTGCTGGTGACGGCGGCGGGTCTGGCCGCGGGCGGTGCGGCCTGGCTGGCGGGCGCCGCCCAGGCCGCGGACGCGGTGTGGCTCGGCGTGGCGGTCTGCGGGGTAGCCTACGCCTGCTGGGTCGCGGTGGCCGCCATCGCCCGCGGCCGGCTCAGCGTGGACGTGATCGCCCTGCTGGCGCTGGCCGGGGCGATCGCGGTGGACGAGCTGCTCGCCGCCGCGGTGATCAGCGTGATGCTGGCCAGCGGGCGCGCCCTGGAGGACTGGGCCGCTTACCGCGCGCGGCACGACCTGAGCGCCCTGCTGGCCCGGGCGCCGCGCACCGCCCGGCGCTACCGGGACGGATCGCCGGAGACCGTGCCCCTGGACGAGATCGTGCCCGGTGACCTGCTGCTCGTCGCGGCGGGCGACGCCGTCCCCGTGGACGGCGTGCTGGCCGACGCCGCCGCCGTGCTGGACGAATCCGCGCTCACGGGGGAAGCCCTGCCGGTGCAGCACACCCGGGGTGACACGCTGCGCAGCGGCACCGTCAACGCGGCCGGGCCGTTCGGCCTGCGGGCCACGACGAGCGCGGCGAAGAGCACCTACGCCGGCATCGTCCGCCTGGTGAGCGAGGCGGAGAGTGCCCAGGCGCCGTTCGTCCGGCTGGCCGACCGCTATGCCCTGTGGTTCCTGCCGCTGACCCTGGCCGCGGCCGGGGCGGCGTGGGCGCTGGGCGGCGCGGCCCGCGCGGTGGCCGTCCTGGTCGTCGCCACGCCGTGCCCGCTCATCCTGGCCGCGCCGGTCGCCCTGGTCTCCGGCTTGTCGGCGGCGGCGCGCCGCGGCATCGTGGTGAAGAACGGCGGGGTGCTCGAGCGCCTGGCCCGGTGCACCACCGTGCTGCTGGACAAGACCGGGACGCTCACCGCGGGCCAGCCCGCCGTGACCGCCATCGTGCCCGCGGGAGCGCTGGATCCGGAGGAGATCCTGGGCCTCGCGGCCTCGCTGGACCAGGCCTCCGGGCACGTCCTGGCGACCGCGGTCGTCCGCGCGGCGGCCGGCCGCGGCTGCCCGCTCGCCCAGCCCGCGGACGTGACCGAGCGGCCCGGCCAGGGCATCGCCGGGACGGTCGCGGGCCGCCAGGTCAGGCTCGGCCGCGCCGACTGGGCCGGGGTCAGCGGCACGCCGCCGTGGGTCAGGGCCGTGCGCCGGCGGGCCTGGCTGGACGGCGCGCTCACCGTGTTCGTGGCCGTCGACGGCTCACCCGCGGGCGCGCTCCTGCTCGAGGACCGGATCCGGCCGGACGCCCGGCAGACGATCCGCGCGCTGCGCCGCGGCGGCATCACCAGGGTCGTGCTCGCCACCGGCGACCGGACCGAGGCGGCCAGCACCGT
>Ga0335078_10010180_pt1 | contig 13930 bp, 11 predicted proteins | sample Lox_Sample_32_FD_206711 | JGI IMG/M metagenome (GOLD analysis project Ga0335078, IMG submission 206711) | Soil microbial communities from Loxahatchee National Wildlife Refuge, Florida, United States - Lox_Sample_3.2 | ecosystem: Environmental > Terrestrial > Soil > Wetlands | place: USA...
TGCCGCCGCCGACCAGGCCACCTCACGGCCATCCCCCGTCGGCACGATGAACGCCGCGAACACGCCAAATCCATGGGAATCCTCCGCGCCGTTCAACACACGCTGGCCTGGGGGCGGCAGCTCGACATCCGCCCGGTCACCGCTCATGGCGATGTGACCGACACCAAGGTCGCCGGTTACGTGGCCAAGTACGCCACCAAGGCGGCCGAATGCACCGGCACTCTCGACCGCCGCCTCACCGCCGCCGACCGGCTTACCGACTTGCCCGTCCGCGAGCACGCCCGCCGCCACATCGCCGCATGCCTCCGCCTAGGCAAGCTTTCCCAGCTCAAGGAACTGCGGCTGGCCGCATGGGCGCACATGCTCGGCTTCCGCGGCCACTTCTCCACCAAGAGGCGCGTACTCCGTCACCCTCGGCTCACTCCGCGCCGACCGCGCCGCCCATCAGCACGAGTACGCCATCGCCGCCGGGCTGCAACCCGACCTCGATCCCGGCACCACGCTCGTCCTGACTGACTGGCACTACGCCGGACGCGGCCACCCGCTTATCGACTTGCTGGCTGCCGACCTTATGTCCCCGCCGCCGAGGGGAGGTCCGCCATGCCCCGGCTCCTGCTGACCGTCCCCGAAGCCGCCGAGACCCTGGCCATCTCCCGTAGCAAGCTCTACGAACTGCTGGCCAGCGGCGTCATCGCCTCGATCCGCATCGACGGATCACGCCGTATCCCCGTCACCGCCCTGGAGGACTACGTCTCCAGGCTGCTCGCCGAAAGGACCGCCGCCTGATGCCCGCAACCAACCGCAAGAACACGCCCCGGCTCCGCGATGGCGTCATGAAACGCGGCACCACCTGGTCGTACGTGATCCGTGTCAAGGACCCTGAGACGGGGATCAGCAAACCCCGATGGGTAGGCGGCTTCGCCGCCGAGCAAGACGCCAAGGCCGCGCGCGACCAAGCCCGCGTGAGCGCCCGGCAAGGCCAGTACATCGACCGCAACTCGATTACCGTGGCCGCGTACCTCGACCAGTGGCTCGAAGCCCACGCGGTGGAGGTCAAACCCAAGACCTTGCAGGACTATCGCCACTTGATGAACCGGCACGTCCGGCCGCATATCGGCAACCTTCGGCTCCAGGCCATCACCCCAGGTCGTCTCACGAAGCTGTACCGCGACCTTACTATCAGCGGTGGCCGGGACGGCGCGGGTCTGTCTCCGCGCACCGTCGAGTACGTCCATGCCGTGCTGCGCAAGGCATTCCGTGACGCCGTTGTCGTTGACCAGATCCTGCTGTCCAACCCGGTCGAGCGGGCAAAACGGCCACGTAAGGCCCGCTCCGAACCGGGGAGAGTGTGGACACCCGCCCAGCTCCGGGCCTTTCTCGACACGGCCAGGCAACACCGGCTGTTCGCCTTCTACCGCCTGGCCGCCTATACCGGCGCTCGGCGCGGCGAGCTGCTCAACCTCCGCTGGCGGAACATCGACCTAGACCTCGGCGAGGTCCGCATCACAGGCTCGGCCGCCGTCATCGCAGGCCAGCGCTTCGAGGGCACCACCAAGAGCGGCCGATCCCGCGCCGTAAGCATCGACCCGGACACCGTGCAGGTACTTCGAGATCACCGCAAGCGCCAGGCCGAGGAGCGGCTGAAAGTAGGGCCCGAGTGGCGCGGCGCCGACGACTACGTGTTCTCCACCGCCTGGGGCGAGCCGATCCACCCCGATACGGTGTCATCGCTCATGACCACTCTCACCAACACCCACAACGACCAGCAAAGCGAGCCGCTACCTCACGCCCGGCTGCATGATCTGAGGCACGTCCACGCCACGACCCTGCTGCTGGCTGGCGTCCCGGTCCATGTGGTCGCCGCCCGGCTCGGCCATGCCGATCCCTCGATCACGCTACGCGTGTACGCGCACGTCATCAGCGACCAGCTCACCGAGGCTGCCGACATCTTCGCCCGCGCCGTAGCGGCCACCACCTAAGACCGCGCTGTTAGCAACCGTGTTAGCAAAAGAGCCCCTTCCATGATCGGAAGGGGCCTCTGACCTGGGCGCGCTCGGAGGGACTCGAACCCCCAACCTTCTGATCCGTAGTCAGATGCTCTATCCGTTGAGCTACGAGCGCAGGTCCCTGCAGCATACTGCACTGCGGGCGCTCCCCATACGTGCCTTCGGCGCCCTGCGCACGGCACAGCGTGGATGGAGCGTCTGATTTTCAGATCTTAAACGAGCCAAAAGACCCCGGTCCTCGTCAGCGTGTCCGTCCCACGACGTACCAGTCTGAGGTAGCTAGCCCGCGCGCAGGGCAGCGATGGATTCGACGAGTCCATCACGTTCGAGCTGGCTGAGTACATCCTCTATGTCCTGCGGCGGTCGGGTCCGCGAATCGGCGATCTGCTGAACGCACGCGGCGACGGTCCGCCCGTCGATACCTATCTGATCCAGCACGAAGTCATCGGGCGACTTGGCCTCCACATCCCACTGCCGGAGAGCTGTGGCCGGAAAATGCTTCAGGGTGCGCGCCAATTTCGTAGGGGTCCTGGGCTGGTGCAGGCTGATGCGCTAGTCTGGAAGTGATCACACTTCCAGATTGGAGCCCGGGATGCCCGGTGAGCCCCTTGACGACCTGGAACGCCAGCGCGCCCAGCTGTACGAGCAGCTGGCCGGGACCGGCGATTTCCGCCCGGGCACTGTCAGCGAGACTTACCGCCGCTGCGGGAAGCCGAACTGCGCGTGCGCACAGCCGGGTCATCCCGGGCACGGGCCGCGGTACCTGTGGACCCGGTCCGAGGGCGGGCGGACCAGGACCCGGCAGCTGACCGCGGCGGAGCTGGGCAAGGTCCGCCGGGAGACGGATGCCTACAAGGAGTTCGCGGCGGTCGCCGGGCAGATCGTGGCGGTGAACGAGGCGATCTGCGAGGCGAGGCCTGTTCCCCCGGCGGCGGCCGGCGGCAGCGGTGGTTCCCTTCCCGGGCCGGGAGGGGAAAAAGGGGGCTCCGGGACGCGTTCGCGGCGCAGGCATCCGCCGAGATAGGACGGCTGTCCGCGGAGGCGGCCCGCGCGGTGGGCTGCGGCGGTGCCGGGCTGGAGGCGGCCGAGGCCGTGATCCGGGCCGGGATGCTCAGGCTCGGCGCTGGCCTGCTCGGGGACCTGCTGTCCGCGGACCGGGGCTACCGCGGCCCCCGGGTGCCGTGCGGGAACGGCCACGAGGCGGCGTTCACTGCCTACCGGGACAAGACCTTCGATACGGTGCTCGGCCCGGTCACCCTCAGCCGGGCCTGGTACCACTGCCCCGGATGCGAGCACGGCTTCGCGCCCAGGGACGCCGAGCTGGACGTGGCCGGGACCTCGATGTCGCCGGGGCTGACCAGGATGAACGACACTGCCGCCGCGGCCGCGCCGTTCACGAAGGCGGCCCGGCTGCTGGAGGAACTGGCCGGGGTCACCCTGACCGTCAAGCGGGTCGAGCGCGCCGCCGAGGCCAGCGGCACCGCCAGGGCCCGGGACAGCCGGGACCGGGCCGCTTTAATCACCGCCCGCAAGGTGATCCCGCTGCCCCCGTCCCCGCTGCCGGACATGCTCTGCGGCGCGATCGACGGCACCGGCGTGACCATGCGGGCCACCGAGACCGCGGGCCGGGAGGGCAAGGGCGAGGACGGCCGGGCCCGGACCCGCGAGGTCAAGCCCGGCGTCTTCTTCACCCAGGACGAGACCGACAGCAAGGGGTTCCCCGTCCGGAACCCGGACTCCTCCGCCTACATTGCCACCTTCGAGCCCGCCAGCGTGTTCGCGGACCTGGTCAGGGCCGAGGGCATCCGCCGCGGCGCGGACCACGTCCGCCAGCTCACCATCCCCGGCGACGGCGCCGCCTGGATCTGGGGCATCGCCACCGCTCAGTTCCCCGAGGCCACCCAGATCGTGGACCTGTTCCACGCCCGCGAGCACCTGCACTCCCTGACCCGGTCCCTGGAATTCATGCTCGGCGACGGCAAGGACGAATGGCTCGCCGCCCGCCTGGAAGACCTTGACTACGGGGACATCGACGGCATCGAGACCGCCGTCCGCAAGTACTCCCTAACCGGCGTGAAGAAAGACGAGGCCGAAAAGGAACTCGGGTACTTCCTGAACAACGCGCCGCGCATGCGCTACAAGTGGTTCCGCTCCCGAGGCCTGTTCGCCGGCTCCGGTGTCGTCGAGTCCGGGTGCAAGGCCGTCATCGGCCAGCGACTCAAACTCGCAGGACAGCACTGGACCATCCGCGGCGCGGACGCCATCACCGCCCTGCGCTGCGAGCAGGCCAGCATCCCGGACAGCCAGATCTGGCAGCGGCCCCGCAGCCAGACAGGCACCACCTGACCAGGGCCCCGCAGGCCAGGACACTGCCAGCGGCAAGTTACCGGCCAGTCACCTACAAAACTGACGCGCACCCAATGCTTCAGATTGGCAGTGACAATGACCTGGGCACCTGCTTTGATTGCCGCAGCAAGCACGTGGCGGTCGGCTGGATCCGGCAGCTTGAGACCCGCAACGAGGGACTCGTACCCGCAGACGAGGCAGTCCCGGACCGCCCCGTTCATCAGCTGCCGAAGCCGATCGAGCTTGTCCGGCGGGATATCTGCCCGGTTCCTGGCCAAGGCCCGGAGCATCTCGTCGAGGATCTCATTGGTCCACCTGGCCTGGACCAGGCCCGCCTGACTGATGCGGATCAGCAGGTCCCGGAGCGCGTTGGGGTAAAGCACGTTGGCGTCGTAGACCACGATGAAGGCCATCGGTTAGTACAGCCCCAACTCCTCGCTCAGCCGGGTGAGTTCGTCCGCAGCCTGGCGGCGCTTCAGGTCATCCCGGCGCCGGTACTCACGAAGATCCTCGAACTTGACCCTGCGGTGGGTGCCGACCATGCGGTAGGGAATCTCGTCTGCCTCCAGCAACCCGATCAGGTACGGCCGGGACACGTTGAGGAATTCAGCAGCCCGCTGCGTAGTCAGTTCCGCGGCATCCGGGATGATCTGCACCCCCTGTCCGCTGGCCAGAAAAGCAAGGATCTGAGCAAACATGACCGTCGCGGCCCGCGGGACGACGAGAGCGTCCTCGCCCGCAAGTTCCCCTCTGATCCCGACCGGGTCCGTACCTGGATGGGCCGCCAGGTAATCCCTGATCCGCCGCGCCGCACGGCCGGCCAGCTCCGCGTCAGCATCACCTGGCCTGATCACACCACCAGCTCTGGCCGACATCGCCGTCCTCCTCCAACGTCCTAACCTCTATCTGCAGTATCCGAAATAATCGCAGCATCCGCAACTATTCCAGAGGCGACCTTTGCGCACTCGGTGCCTGCCCAAGCTCTCGAGATCTGCACCGGTCAGAACGCGGCGGCCCAAGCGACGGGACCGGCCTAATCAGCCATGTCGACGGAAACTTCCCCCGAAGGCCTGTGACCAGGCAGGACTGGACCCGGACAGCGGACTCCTCCCCGAGGCGCACGGTGGAACGTTTTGGAGTGTGTCGTGATGGGTGAAGTCATAATTGCCGGAGTCGTGATGGTCACGATTCTTGGCATAGCTTGCATCGCAGCGTTCGTAATCAATGCCGAATCATTCGAGTTCACTACCGCATTTTGAAACTGATATCGTTCTCGATCAAGATCGTCTCGCCAAGGACGAAAAATAGTGGGAGAAGTTCCGACACCGAGGAGCAGCCCGGACAATCTTTATGTTCCGGGCTCTTCCATGCTCATGGAACCCTCAGCGTGTCAACTGCCTGGCTCCTGCCGAGTGGCAAGGCCCGGGCCCGGGCGGCAGCGCCGGCCGGAACGCTATGGACCTGCGCTCTCGCTGCGTCAAGACGCACTGGAATCGGGGTTTCACCCGCGTTAGGCCGCCGGAGATGAGTGCAGCACGGGCCCCGGCATGCGGATGGCCCGCAGACTGCAGAACCGCTGTTCTCCCGGCGGCCAGAGCACCAAGGCTCGCGACCATCTCGGCGGTACCAGTTCACTGCGAGCGCCGTGCGTTGCCCTAGGGTAGCCCAGCTCCTGGGGGGGAGAGAAGACTGGGTTCAGGTACGCACGGCGCTCGCGCTCAAGGGGCCAGGAGAACAATTCTGTCATGTCCGGCACGAAATGACCACTTGTGTCAGCTCACTACGACCGCCTGCCGAAGCGCGTCCCCGCCAGTTTCCTGATCGTGCCCGGAGGTGGTTCGCTGCGCCGTTGAAACGCAGCGCCTGCTCACCGGTGTGAGGCGAAACCCCAAGTTGTTGGGGTACCGTCGCTCGTCAGCCCGCCGCAGACTCTGGGCATGGACAGTATCAGCCAGAACAAGAACATCGTCACTTCTTTCATCGATGCCCTGTTCACCAAGGGCGACCTCGGCGCCGTCGACGAATACCTCGCCGGGGACTACGTCGATCACGACCCGCCCATGGGCGGGGCCGCCGACCGGGAAGGAATGCGGCAGGCCGGGGCCATGTTCCGGGCCGCATTCCCCGACTGGCACAGCGACATCGGCTTCTACGTCGAAGAGGGCGACCTGGTGGTCGAGAACTTCACGGCGAGCGGCACGCACCAGGGAGAGATCTTCGGAGTGCCCCCGTCGGGCCGCACCGTCAGCCTGGCCGGGATCAATATCTGGCGGGTCCGCGACGGCCGCATCGTGGAGCGCTGGGGGCGCCTGGACGATCTCGGCCTCATGCGCCAGCTCGGCCTGGCCCCCCAGCCCTGACCGCGCCACGGTACAGGCCCTGGCCCTGGCCAGCGCTTGTACGTATCGTCGGGTTATGGCGGACGCGATCATGAAGCGCCAGGTAACCGCCCTTATCGGCCGATGTTACGCCGGGCTGGACGTGCCCGATCTGCGCGACGAGGTGCTGCGCCGACTGCGCCGGATCGTGCCGGTGGACGCGGCGTTCTTCGGCACCGTCGACCCGCAGACCCTGCTGTTCACCTCGGCCGTGGGTGAGGAGCCGCTCGGGGCCGCGACGCCGCTCTTCCTGGACAACGAGTACGGTCGCGAGGACGTCAACAAGTTCGCCGCGCTAGCGGAGGCGGCCGATCCCGTGAACTCGCTCGACCGGGCCACCCGCGGCCAGCGGCCGGACAGCGCCCGCTACCGGGAGGTGATGAGCCCGCTGGGCCTGGGCGACGAGCTGCGCGCGGTTCTCATCAGCGGCAGCCAGTGCTGGGGCGCGATGTGCCTTCACCGCGAGGACGCGGAGCACGGCTTCGACGACCAGGAGGTCGACGTGATCCGGCGGATCGCCCCGCACGTGGCGGAGGGCCTGCGGCGGGCCGTCACGCTGGGGCCGCTCCGCGCGGCCGCCGAGACCGCCGCGGCGGGCGGCGCCCCTGGCATCATCCTGCTCGACCAGGACCTGGCCTTGATGTCGATGAGCCCAGCGGCGGCGCAGTGGCTGGCCGAGATCGACGAAGCCGACTGGCCGAGCGCCAGCGAGCTGCCGATGGCTGTCTACGCCGCGGCCACGCGGCTGGCCCGGCTGGAGCTGGGGGCGGCTCCGCCGCGGCTGGCGGACACCATCCGGCTGCGCGGCCGCGCCGGGCAGTGGCTCTCCCTGCACGCCTCCCGGCTGGGCGGCGGGCCAGCGCCGCAGATCGGCATCGTCATCGAGCCCACCCCCGCGGCGCAGCTCAGCTCGCTGCTGCTCAGCGCGTACGGGCTCACCGGCGCGCAGTCCCGGGTGGTCGCGCTGGTCATCAGGGGCCATTCCACCCGGCAGATCGTCGAGGAACTGCACATCTCGGCCAACACCATCCAGGAGCACCTGACCGCGGCGTTCGACAAGTTCGGCGTGCGCAGCCGGCGCGAGCTCGTGGCCGCCATGCTGACCGGGCGCCCCGGATAACTTGGGGGCTTGGGGAGCCGTACCGAAGAAGGACTCGGTGAACTCCTGGCTCGCAGCCAGGCGGGCCGGGGTGCCGTCCATCAGCACCTGACCACCGCCGAGCACGTAGGTGTAGTCGGAGATGGCCAGCACGGCCCGGGCCCGCTGCTCGACGATGAGCACCCCGGCGCCCGCCTCGGCCAGGGCCCGGACGTGGCCGGTGAGCAGTTCGGCCGCTACCTGGGGAGCCAGGTTGGCGGTCGGCTCGTCCAGCAGGAACACGGCCGGCTCGATCATGAGCACCCGGCCCATGGCCAGCATCTTCCGCTCGCCGCCACTGAGCCGGCCGGCCCGCCGGGTCAGCATCTGGCCGAGCCGCGGGAACACCCCGGTCACGTGCTTGACCCGCGCGCTCACCTCGCGCTTGTCCAGCAGGTACCCGCCCATTTCCAGGTTCTCCCTGACGGTGAGCGGCGCGAAGACGTCGTTGGTCTGCGGCACGTAGCCGATCCCGGCCTGGGCGACCTCCTCCGGCGGCAAGCCGGTGAGGTCGCGGTCGCCGGCCAGCACCCGGCCGGACGACGGTCTGATCACCCCGGCGAGCGCCTTCAGCAGGGTGGATTTGCCGGATCCGTTCGGCCCGACGACAGAGGCGACCGTCCCGGGGGCGACCGAGACCGAGATGCCGTGGATGATGTCGCCGGCGCCGTACCCGGCCCGGACGTCCTCGGCCCGCAGGATGGGGGATCAGCCGACAAGGTAGGCCTCCACCACCTCGCTGCGTGCCCGAAGAGCCGCCATCGTCCCCGTGGCCAGGACCGACCCTTCGGCCATCACGATCACTGGGTCGCAGAACTCGTCCATGATGGCCAGCTCGTGCTCCACCATCAAGATCGTCATCCCCTCGGCGCACAGGCCGAGCAGCTGGGCGCCGATCTGCCGGGCCAGCCGCGGATGGACCCCAGCCATCGGCTCGTCCAGAAGCAGCATGGCGGGCTCGGCCATCAGCGCGCGCATGATCTCGGTCAGCCGCCGCTGGCCGCCGCTCAGGTCGCCCGCGTAGGTGTCCGCGTCGGTGGACAGGCCGAACCGGTCGAGCAGCGCCCGGGCGCGGTCGATCGCCGCCTCTTCGTCGCCTCGCCAGTACCGGCGCCCGCGCAGCGCCCCGGCCAGCGTGTCGCCCCGGTGCCTCGGCACCGCGCTGAGCAGGTTCTCCATCACGGTAAGCCGCTTGAACTCGCTGGCCAGCTGGAACGTCCGGACCAGCCCGAGCCGGGCGCGGCGGTAGGCGGGCACGGCGGTGACGTCGGTCCCGGCGTAGACCACCTGGCCCGAGGTCACCTCGATAGTGCCGGCCAGCATCGCCAGCAGCGTGGACTCGCCGGCCCCGTTCGGGCCGATGAGGCCGGTCAGGGTGCCGCGCCGCACCTCGATGGACACCCCGGCGACCGCGTGCACGCCGCCGAAGTCGCGGGTCAGGTCCACCGTACGGAGCAGTGGGTCCCGGTCCGGCGGGGCAGGCAAAGGTACCGAACGGGTCGTGGCGAGCGTGGGCTCCCGGCCCGAGCCAGCCAGCGTGACCAGGTCCTCGTTCGGCAGTCCTGACGCCGGCCGGCCGGAATCTATCCTGCGGCGGCCCTCGGGCGCGTGCTCGCTGTAGTTCAGGCCGAGGCAGAGGATCCGTTCCGGCGCGGGCACCGCCGGGCCGAAATCCCCGGGCGGGTACTCGCGGCCGTCCCGGTTCTGCAGGCCGCGGGCGGCGTCCAGCGCGGCCGGGCCGGCCGTGACGAAGGTACCGAACGCCGCGAAGCGCGGGTCGCCGGTCGCGTCGGCGAGGTCGACGTAGCCGCCTTGCGCCCGGACGTGCAGGCGAGGGCCGTTCGGCGTGGAGAGGGTCGCGAGCCAGGCCTCCTTGCTCGCGTGGCATTGGGCCTGCCTCGCCTGGTTCGGCTGCGCCGTGCCGTAAGGCTGCACTCTGCCGATGTGTCGCGCTACTGATTGGTTAGATTGGTCTGGGGGATGGCCGGCGACAACGCGATGACTGATGGCCCGGCCACCGACGGTTCGGTGACGCAGCGCCGGGCACTGGCGGGGCTCATCCTCGCGGAATCCGAGCGGAACGGAGCGGGCAACGGCACGCGGCTACCGACCGAGCGGCAGCTTGCCGTGAATCTCGGGGTCTCCCGCGCGGCCATCCGGCACGCGATGGCCGTGCTGCAGGCCGAGGGACGCGTATCCCGCGAGGTGGGCCGGGGCACGTTCCTGCGCGAACCCGGGGTCGCCGGACCGAATGCGGCCACGGTTCCTGATCCGGCCGCGGCGAGGGCTCCTGACGCCGCTCCCGGGGTAGCCGACTCCGACGACTACGCGCCGGCCGACGTGATGGCGGTCCGGCGACTGTTCGAGCCGAACGCCATGTCCCTGGTCGTGGCCTGGGCCACGGCACGCGACTTCGCGGAAATGGAGCGCTGCCTAGGCGGCGGGGAGCGGGCGGCGGATCACGATGAGTTCGAGGTCTGGGACGCCGCGCTGCACCGTTCGATCATCGCGGCGACCCGTAGCCCGCTCCTCATCCGGCTGTACGCGGAGGTGGAGCGGGCCCGGCACGGGCGGATGTGGGGGGACCTCAAGCGGCGCAGCACCTCGGCGGCCCGGCGCGACGAGTACCGGCGGGACCACGAGGAGATCGTAACCGCCCCTCCGGCTACGCGACGCGGACCGGGCTACCGCGGCGATGCGCACCCACCTGACCAGGGTGTCCGGGCACCTCCTCGGCAGCGGATGCCGACCCCACCTGATCGCACCCCGCATGGAACCGTGCAAGCGGTGGCGATCACCGGATGGGCCGGCTAGCCCGGTAGCTACCCAGTCCTCCTGCCGGCGTTTACCCGGGCCGGCCGGCGTTTCTGCTGGCTGAGGGCCTATCCGCTCGTTAACATGACTGTCCGTAACGGGCTGACGGGCGGCTAACCGGTGAAACCTGGCGAGACCACGAGGACGCGCGACCGTGCGCCCGGCCTCGACGGGGTCCGGGCACTGGCCGTCCTGGTCGTGATCGGCTTCCACGAAGGGGCTTCCGGGCTGCCCGGCGGGTTTCTCGGCGTCGACATCTTCTTCGTGCTCAGCGGGTTCCTCATCACCGATCTGCTGATCGCCGGGTACGACCGCACCGGCCGCCTGCACCTGGCGGACTTCTGGACCCGGCGGGCCAGGCGCCTGCTGCCGGCGCTGGCCGTGATGCTGGTGGTGATCACCGCCGCGGCGGCCGTCATCGAGCCCGCCCGGGAGGCTTCGCTGCGCGTGGCGCTGCTGGCCGCGGCGACCTACACGAGCAACTGGTACCAGATCCTGCATCACGTCTCGTACTTCGCCGCGATCAGCCAGGCCGGGGCGCCGCCGCCGTTTGATCACCTGTGGTCGCTGGCCATCGAGGAGCAGTTCTACCTGGTCTGGCCGCTGATCGTGTTGTGTGTGATCGTCCGGCTGGACGCGCGCCGCGCACGAGTGATGTGCGCGCTGACCGGGGCGGCGGTTTCGGCGCTGGTCATGGCGATTCAGTACACTCCGGGCGGCGATCCGTCCGCGGTCTACTACGGCACCGGCACGCACGCCTCGGCGCTGCTGATCGGGGCCGCGCTGGCGCTGGCCTGGCCGCTGCGGAGGCTGGCGGCCATTCCGGCCGCGCACGCCAGGCGGCTCGACATGGCCGGCATCGCCGGGCTCGCCGTCCTGGCCTGGGCCGTCGGGCACTTCTCCGGCAGCGACCCGGTCGTCTACCCGGTGGGCCTGCTGCTGGCGGCGCTCGCCTCGGCCGGCCTGGTCGCCGCGGCGGCCGGACACGGGGTCATCGCCGCGTTCACCAGCATCAGGCCGCTGCGCTGGGTCGGCGTCAGGTCGTACGGGATCTACCTGTGGCACTGGCCGGTGATCGCGCTCGGCACTGCGCTGGCCGGCCCGGACGCCAGCTCGCCCTGGCTGTGGCTGGTCGAGACGGGTGTCACCATCGCGCTGGCGTCGGTCTCGTGGCGGTTCATCGAGACACCCATCATGCGGAACGGCCTGGGTGTCACGGTCCGGCACTGGGTACAGCTCCTCGGCGCGGCCGGCCACGGCCCGGCAGCGGGCCCGGCACGACGCGCCGTCCCGGTCACGATGGCCGCGGCCGTGGCGATAACCGTCGTACTGGCCTGCTACGGCGTGGCCCGGCCTCCCGCGGCGGCCACCCCGGGCGGGCTGCTCCGCCAGGTGGCCAACGGCGAGCGGGTGAGCAGCGCGTCCCGGTCGACTCCGGCGGCTCCCTCGCCCTCCTCTGCCCCGCCGCCGGCCGGCCGTGCGCCGGCCGCGCCCACGCCCACGCCGCCGCGGACGGCGTGCCTGCGTGCGCGGCCGCGGGTCTCGGGTAGCCAGGTCACGGCGGTCGGCGATTCCGTCCTGCTCGCCTCGGCGGCGGCGCTCGAGGCGGCGCTGCCCGGTGTCTACATCGACGCCGAGGTCGACCGGCAGATGCCGACCGGGCTGACGCTGGTCAGGAGCCTGGCCGCCACGGGCCGTCTCCGCCATGTCGTCGTGGTCAGCCTCGGTACCAACGGTGCCGTCACCGCCCGCCAGCTCCGGCAGCTGCAGCAGGCCGCCGGGCCCGGTCGCGAACTCGTCCTGGTCAGCACGTTCGGCCCGCAGGCCTGGGAGCACGCCGTCAATACGGCGCTCGCCGCGGCGGCCCGGCACGGCACACGCACCGAACTGGCCAACTGGTACGCGGCCATCGCGGCCCGGCCCGCGCTGCTCTGGCCGGACGGCATCCACCCGCGCCCGGCAGGCGCCCGCCTCTACGCGCGCGTCGTGCGCGCCGCCATCAAAGCCGGGCTGACAAGCAGTCAACGGCCGTCGTGCCCGGCCACGCGCCGTCCCTTACCCGAGCGTGAGCATCGCGTCGGCGACCTCGCCGACCGCCGCATCGGGGATCGCAGTGGCGGCGGCCTCGAGGACGAGCAGCCGTGCCCCGGGGATCTCGCGCGCGATCGCCTCGCCGTTGCCCACCGGGAAGAACGGGTCCCGGCGGCCGTGGACGACGAGCGCGGGGACCTCGATCCCGGGCAGGCGCTCGCGCCAGCGGGGCTGGCAGTCGAGCCGGGAAAACACCGTGCCCATCTGGTTGGCCATCTGGACCGGGGGCGCGGTGCCGGGCGTGCGGTCCCAGACGCGCGCGGCGATCGCGCGCGCGGCGGCGGGGTCGTCGCCGAGGATCTCCGCGGCGGCGGCGGCGAACTCCGCCACCGCCTCGCGGTCGGTCCAGTCGGGCACCGGCCGCGCGAACAGCCGGCTCATCGTCGCCTGGTCGTGGCCGGGGAGGTCAGCGTCGGGCGGGCCAGGGGCAACCGGGCGGGTGCCGGCCACGGTGAGCGCCGCGAACGCGCCCGGATGGTCGAGCACGGCCACCTGGGCGACCATCCCGCCGACGCCGATCCCCGCGAGGTGCGCGGGCCCGCCGCCGAGCGTGTCGGCTAGGGCCGCCGCGTCGGCGGCGAGGTCGCGCAGGGTGTAGGCGGGCGCCTCCGGGTCCGCCGTCGTCGATTCGCCACTATCGCGCAGGTCGTAGCGCACCACGCGGCGCCCGCCGGAGGCGAGGCGCTCGCACAGCGCGTCGGGCCAGGAGAGCATCGTCGTCCCGCCCGCGAGCAGGACGAGTGGCGCGTCGTCGTCACCGAACGACTCGATGCCCAGGGTCACCTGATTAGCGTTGACGGTGGTCATCAGTCGGTCAGTCCTCCGGGGCGGCGACGGTTGAAGCGGTCGATGACCTCGTCGGTTGTCTGCGTCATGTCAGTGGGCCTCACGAGCGCGGTCCCTTCTTGATTGGGGCTGGGTCTGATCTTGCCCCGCTGCCGTGGACACGGTGCCCGGAATCCGGGTCAAGGTCAGTCGTCGCTCGTTTAGACCGGACCACCCCACCGATCTCATCGGTTATGGTCCGCAGTTGCCCGACGGCCTCATTCCCCGGTGACAGGTGCTGGCTGCGCCGGGATGAACCAGGCTGCCGCCAGCATTGCGGTGCGCGGATCACCCAGATTGCGTGAGGACGGCTCATCCAGCCGGACGGCAGG
>Ga0335078_10010181_pt1 | contig 13929 bp, 11 predicted proteins | sample Lox_Sample_32_FD_206711 | JGI IMG/M metagenome (GOLD analysis project Ga0335078, IMG submission 206711) | Soil microbial communities from Loxahatchee National Wildlife Refuge, Florida, United States - Lox_Sample_3.2 | ecosystem: Environmental > Terrestrial > Soil > Wetlands | place: USA...
CGGAAGCCGTCACGGTCAGCGTGTATGTGGCCGGCGGCACCGCCTGGAAGTTGAAGAACCCGCTGCCGTTCGAAACGCTGTCGCGAACGGTCTGGGTGGCTTCATTCTTCAGAACGACTTGCGCGTCCGGCACCACTGCGTTGGAACTGTCCATGACTGTTCCGCTGAGCGATCCGGTCGCGTTCTGTGCCCACAGAGAGTGTTGATAAATCGACAGGACGATGGCCAGCAGTCCCGACGAAAACTTTACGAAGCGCCTTACCCGGGCCAACTGAGGCCGCGGACAGACTGAATGGCGCATAAAGGACCCCCTTTTTCTCTGCATCTGCTCCAGACGTGGAGCCCGTAGACACGATCACCCATCGCCGGAGAGCCGTGGATGAGTGATCGCGACGGACAGGCAACCCACGCGAGGAAAACCTCAATGCCTCAAGTGTGGGGGCACAACTGGTATTCTTCAATGGCCGGTTTGAGGCAGTTCGATATAACCACTAACGGGGCTTACTGCTCGAAGCGAATGGTTGTTTCGGAGCTGAAGCGCTTGTAATTCTCATAACGCACGCTGATGCGTTCGCGCCGCGCGCCGGAATGAAAGGCCAGCGTGTCGTCGCCGAGGGTCCTTGTGGGGAACCAGTGTCCATCCACCTTCTGACGGATGGTGGTGAAATGCGGAAACAGATTCTCGTTCTTCAGGCCGTGCACCTGAGGGACCGCCTCACCTTCGGCCTTCACGATTGCCTGGTCGGCTTTCGAAACCCAGACGAGGCCGTCAAACAGACGCTGTCCGGCGAGGATCTGACGCGGCCGCACCTGCAGGATCCAGCAATCGGTTCCTTCCACGACTTCCTCACCCTTGAACGCGGTTTCGTACATAAAGAAGCGGTCGGTGGTGAGCAGCAGGGGCTGTATTTCGCGGAGGTCCTGGAAATCCTCGTCGGTGAGCTTGATGTGGGTCAGGGTATCGCTGGGCTTGCCCACCATTTCCTCGACACGCTTGCCATCCGGGGAAAACAGAATGTCGCGGACTTCATGATAGCGCCCGCCGGCGAAGCCTTTGCCGTCGAACTCCTCAAGTTCGAAAGTCTGGCGCCACGTGTAGTCGTCTCGGGCTTTCTCGTCGAGGGCTTCGTGCGCGGCAACCAGTCGCGCAAGATTCGGCGGCGGGTCCTCGGCGAGCAGGACGGAAACGAACGAACCGGATGCTACGATGAAGCCGATGCCGAAAGCCCGGAACGCATGGAGCGAATACTTCATTTGTGTTCTCGTCGTATGGATGGCGGCCTGCGCCGCAGCATATCTCTATTCTCAACAGAAAGGTATCCCGAGGGAAATCGTTGTTGCGGCACTGCCCGCGTTTCTGGCCGAGGTCGCACTGTACATGTTGCCCGGCTTCGCCGGCGTTCGCCGCGCGATTGCGGGCCTGCCACGGGCGATGGTGCCGGTGTTGCTCGCCCTGGCGGCTATTGTGCCCTACGCTCTGGCGTCGGTGGCGCTGGGCAGTTTTCGGCTTGCATCACTGGCGGCTATCGCGGGGCTGGCCGCGGCGATCAGCTTCTGGTACGCGGTGTTCCGGCCAGGCCTGATCGCCGACCTGCTGTTTCTCGGCGTGATCGGCTCGGTTTTTCTCAGCCGTGTTTTTCATCTGCTGTACCCTGCCCCGGTACACGGCGTCCCGTTCGACATCCTCGGCCGATTGATGTGGGTACACACCGGGATCATCGTCGTTCTGTGCATCCGCGGTCTGGAAGCCGGATTCGGTTTTGTGCCGAGCACTCGCGAATGGGGCATCGGCATCCTGTTCGCGGCTGCCTTTGTGCCGGTGGGATTTCTGCTTGGATACTGGCTGCGCGCGGCACACTGGCATCCCGTGGTGGCGCTTTCGTGGAAGCTACCGCTGCTGATTCTCGGCCGTTTTCTGGGGATTCTGTGGGTGGTGGCGCTGACGGAGGAATTCTTCGTGCGCGGATTCCTGCAGCAGATATTGGTGCGCACCATGCGCAGCGATGCCGGAGCCATCGCCGTCACGTCGCTGATCTTCGGAGCGCTGCACCTGCCTTTCGTCGCTTTCCCTAACTGGCGTTTCGCCATTCTCGCTGCTGTCGCCGGGGCCTTCTATGGCGTCGCTTTCGTGAAGGGCCGCGGCATCCGCGCGCCGATGGTGGCTCACGCCCTGGTGGTGACAACCTGGCAACTTCTGTTCAACGCCCGGGGCTGAATCGGCTGAAACCGGGCCGCGGCGGGTGCGGTCCCACTATTGCGCGCTCCATTATTCAGTTGCGCCCGCCCGGTTGATCGAGTAGCTTGAGAAATACGACTTATGGCTAAACTGCTGGCGAGAAAGCCGCTAAACCAGTTGATCGAGGAGGCCCGGGAGACCGGAGAGCACAGCCTTCGGCGCTCTCTGGGCGTCGGACAACTGACCGCGCTGGGCGTCGGCGCGGTGATTGGAGCCGGCATCTTTGTCATGTCGGGTTTGGGTGCGCACTATGCCGGCCCGGGACTCATGCTGTCGTTCGTGCTGTCGGGCCTTGGGTGCGCCTTCGCGGCCCTCTGCTATGCCGAGTTCGCCGCGGCCATACCGCTTGCCGGCAGCGCCTACACGTACGCCTATGCGACGCTGGGCGAAATTTTCGCCTGGATTATCGGCTGGGACCTTACGCTCGAATACGCGATGGGCGCGAGCACGGTCTCCTCGGGGTGGTCGAACCACTTCATCGAGTTGCTGGATATTTTTCACATCAAGTTTCCCCTGTGGCTTTCGTACGATCACTGGACGGCGCTACGCATGGCGGAGGGCAATGTGGCGCGCGAGATGGCCCGAGCAGCCGATCCCTCGCTGGTGCCGGGGACACAGGCTTTTCTGGACAAGGTGGTGGCTATCACCAGCGCTCATTCGCCGGAACTGGTGCGGCGCGCTCACGAACTGCTGGCCGCTCCGCACTTGTTTGGATCGGAGATCGGGTTCAACCTGCCGGCGTTTGTCATCGCCATGGTCATCACGTTCGTGCTGGCGATCGGCATTCGCGAAAGCGCACGATTCAACGCGGTGATCGTGGTCATCAAAGTGGGAGTGGTGCTGTTCGTGATCGGCCTGGGCATCACCTACATCAGCCGGAGCAACTGGGGAATGGACTGGCATTCCTTCGCGCCCTACGGCGTCTCCGGAATCGGCTCCGCGGCGGCCTACGTTTTCTTTGCGTATATCGGCTTCGACGCTGTTTCCACCACAGCTCAGGAAGCCAAAAACCCGCAGCGCGACCTGCCCATCGGCATCATTCTGTCGCTGTTTATTTGCACGCTGCTGTATATTTCAGTGGCGGCGGTACTCACGGGCATGGTGCCGTGGCAGGACGTGAACATCGAAGCGCCGGTGGCTCGAGCGTTCCTCGATCGCGGCCTGGTTACGGCGTCGAATGTCATCACTCTGGGGGCTTTGGCGGGACTTACGAGCGTCATGCTGGTCATGCTGCTGGGCCAAACGCGCGTGCTTTACGCCATGGCCAATGACGGGCTCCTGCCGAAGGGCTTTTTTGCGGCGATCCATCCCCGGTTCCGCACGCCCTGGAAGAACACCATTCTAGTTGGGGTGCTGGCTGCCGTGGTGGGGAGTCTCACGCCCATCGACGATATCGGGAAGATGGTCAACATCGGCACGCTGTTGGCTTTCATCATCGTTTGTATTGCGGTCGTGGTGCTGCGGCGGACCGATCCACACCAGCATCGGCCTTTCCGTACTCCTGCCGTGCCGTGGGTGCCGATTCTCGGCGTTCTGTTCAACGGCTACATGATCTACAAGCTCGGATGGATCAACTGGGCGCGCCTGATCGTCTGGTTGATCATTGGACTGTGCGTGTATTTCGGTTATAGCCGCAAGCACAGCCGCGTGCAGGCCGCTCTGGCCGGCGCGCAGGAACCGAAGCCACCGTCAGTGGCGATACGAGCAGATTAGCGTGTCGCCGCTTTGAGGCAGCGCGGCCGAGAGAAACGTGATCGTTGCGCCGTTCAGCGTGTAATCGATGCTCGCCTCAAGGCGGAGGCCATTGCGATAGAGCGCGAGGCTCGCGGCGGGATTGGGCGAATTGGCGAGCGTGAACGTGGAATTCGCTCCATTGGGCGTCCCGCCGGGCGTCTCACCATCCACGAAGGTCACGCCGCTCAGCGTGCCAGTCCTGTACGATGCCACAAGGACATCCCCATACTGCGGCGGCGTGCCGAGAAATGTGATCGCGCTGCCGGCAACCGAATAATCCACGCCATAGTGCTCAAACAGACCGTTCCGCCAGATGGAAACGCTAGTGGGAGGAACCGGGGTGTTGGCGAGCGTGAATGAGGGGTTCGCGCCGTTCATGGCCCCCGATGGCACCTCGCTGTCCACGAAGATGTTGGAGGAGCCGCCCCCGCAGCTCGCCGAGGTTCCGTCCACGTGCAGGCAATCGGAGGCGTTGCCCGCGGCCCCATCGATGGCGCCGGTGGCATCAATCACTGCCGCACGGGAGTTGGCGAACGCCGGACCGATCATAGGCCGTATGGCCAGTTCGTTCGAAAGTCCGGTGACATCGGTGATCTGAATCGTGGAGCTTTGAGGCACGGTGACCACTGGGTTGGAGCCGATGATTATTCCGCCAGTCTGCCCGACCATTACGCTGGCGATCGTCAGTGGGGTCGCGCTGGGCGGGACGCTCCACAACTCCGAAGACTGGTTCTTCCCGGCGCTGTTGACACGCACCGAGTAGCTAACTGCTTTGCTCGCTCCGACGGTGGGAACCAGGGCTACCTGAAAATAGCCCGACGTGACCGGAACCGTCAGTGTCTGGGCCGCGATCTTCGTGCCATCGGAGGCCACAAAAGAGGGCCACGTGATGATGACCGTTCCATTCATCGGCGAACCGTCCGCCGTGTACAAGGTGTCCTGGATCGTGGTGAGTGCTGGCAAAGCCAGCAGCCGAAGGGAGCAGAGCGCAATCAGGCCAGCGACGCGAAACATCGGAAGAGCCTCCTGGAAGCGCCCAGTCTAGACCCTGCGCTCGGCGAGGCGGCTTGGCCGGAAGCGTGGCCGATACCCGTAAATTGATCGAAATCAGTCTGTTTGCGCGTTTTCGCGATTCACACGAATTATTGTGATTGGCGTTCGATGCGTTCGGTTCCGACGTATGGTCGGAGTGCTTCCGGCACCACCACACTACCGTCTTTCTGCTGGAAGTTCTCGACGATTGCGAGCCATGTGCGGCCGACAGCGAGGCCGCTGCCATTGAGCGTGTGAACGTACTCGGCCTTACCCTTGCCTGACTTCATGCGAATGCCCGCGCGGCGCGCCTGAAACGCTTCGAAGTTCGAACACGAGGAGATTTCCTTGTAGTCGTTCTGGCCGGGCAGCCAGACTTCGAGGTCGTAGGTTTTAGCGGATGAAAAGCCCATGTCGCCGGTGCTGAGCACGACACGCCGGAATGGCAGACCGAGGCGCTTCAGAATGTCCTCGGCGTCGGAAGTGAGTTTCTCCAACTCGTCATAGCTCTGCTCCGGCCGCGCGAACTTCACCAGTTCCACTTTCTGGAACTGATGCTGGCGGATGATGCCGCGCACGTCGCGCCCATACGAGCCGGCCTCGCTCCTGAAGCAGGGCGTGTAGGCGGTGAGGCTTATGGGAAGCTTCTCCGCATCGAGCGTTTCATCGCGAAAAAGGTTGGTGACCGGCACCTCCGCCGTTGGAGCCAGCCAGAAATCGGTGCCCTGGCAGTGGAAGAGGTCCTCGGCGAACTTGGGCAACTGGCCGGTACCGTACAGGCTGGCCGAGTTGATCATGAACGGCGGCAGAACTTCCGTGTAGCCGTGTTCGCGCGTGTGCACGTCGAGCATGAAGTTGATGAGCGCGCGTTCCAGCCGGGCGCCCACGCCCCAGTAAACGGCGAATCGCGCGCCAGTTACCTTGGCGGCACGTTCCATGTCCAGGATGCCCAGTTCCGGACCAAGGTCCCAGTGGGCTTTGGGCTCGAAATCGAACTGCGGCGGCTTTTCCCAGCGATGGATCTCCACGTTGGCGGAAGAGTCCGGGCCGGCCGGCACCGACTCGTGTGGCACGTTGGGCACTGACGCCAGCAGACCGCGAAACTTCTCGTCGAGCTCCTTTACCCGCTCGTCGAGGCTGGTCATGCGATCGGCCATGTCGCGAACGCGCCGCTGTGCCTCGGCTGTATCGACGCCCTCGCGTTTCAGCTTCGCGATTTCCTGGCTCGACGCGTTCCTTTGCGCCTTCAGTTGTTCGGACTCGGTGACCGCCGCGCGGCGCTCTGTATCGAGCGCACGAAAAGCATCGACATCGAGCCGGTAACCGCGATCAGCCAGCCGCCGGGCGATGGCGTCCAGATTGGAGCGAAAGTGAGAGATTTCGTACATGAGAATATCGAAGGCCGACTACCCATCGGCTGCGGATCGCAAACCTGTTTCCAGCACTACCGTTCGTCGATCGGCACCCAGACCTGATCGAGGGACTTGCCCACATACTCGGCCCGCGGCCGGATAAGCCGGTTATTCCGGTATTGCTCCAGAATATGCGCCGTCCACCCGGACATGCGGCTGACGGCGAAGATGGGGGTGTAGAGATCGATGGGAATGCCCAGCGAATAATACGCCGAGGCCGAATAGAAATCGACGTTTGCGTTGAGCCCCTTCAGCTCCTTCACCGTCTCTTCGATGGCCTTCGATGTCTGGTAAAGACGTTCATGGCCGGTTCGCTTCCCCAGTTCTTCGGAAAGAGCGCGCAGGTGCGTGGCCCGGGGATCTTCCGTGCGATACACACGGTGGCCGAAGCCGGGGATCTTGACCTTCAACTGCAGCCGGCCGCGAATGGTCTCCAGAGCCGCTTCCGTATCCTGGTTGGCCAGGAGCATGCGGATGACATCTTCATTGGCGCCTCCGTGGAGGGGGCCCTTGAGCGCGCCGACAGCGGATGTAGCGGCGGAGTGAATGTCGGAAAGAGTGGCGGCGGTCACGCGGGCGGCGAACGTTGAAGCGTTGAACTCATGGTCCGCATGCAGGATCAGCGCGACGTCGAACGCGCGCTCCATGACATCGTCCGGCTTGCGGCCGGTCAGGGTATAGAGGAAATTCGCGGCAAAGCCGAGTTCGGGATCGCCCTCGATAATTTCCTTCCCGTGACGGAGCCGGTCGAAGGTGGTGACGATGGTGGCCGTCTGCGCCATCAGCTTGCGCGCTTTCTCGTTGTTGGCTTCGGTAGAGTTGTCGCGCCCCAGCGGATCGTAGAGGCTGAGCATGGAAACCGCGGTGCGCAGCACATCCATGGGAGGAGCTTCCGGCACCGAGGCGAGAAACTTCGTAACTTCCGCGGGGATGGGCCGGAAGTGCACCAGAGCGGCCTTGAGCAGGTCCAGTTCGGCGCGCTTCGGCAACCGTCCGTTCCATAGCAGCCAGATGACTTCCTCGAACGTGGCGTTCTCCGCCAGAACGTGAATATTGAATCCCTGATAGCTCAGGAAGCCGAGTTCTCCGTCGATGTAACAAATCTCGGATTCGGCGGCAACGACACCTTCAAGGCCTGCACCACTAATGGGCATCTGATTCCCTGGTCTCCTCTTCTTTCGCGCGACGGAGCGCTTTCCGTCAAACCGCACAGCGCAGCGGGACACGAGGCCGCCTGGGGCGCCGGGTATGCGCCAAACACTCATTCTACAGAATGCGGGAACCCCAGTTTGCGCCGGTGCGCACGTTGCAGACGAACCACTACCACCCGCAGGGTCGCGATGACGGGAACCGAAAAGAACATGCCGGCGACACCGGCGATTTGCTCTCCCGCCAGGACTCCCAGCAATACCAGCAGCGGATTGAGCTTCACGCCCGCTCCCATGAGTAATGGCGACACGACGTAGTCCTGGAAAAGACGGAAAAGCACCCAGAAGATCAGGAACCACAACAGGTGTGTGTATCCACTGAAGCCGCCGACAAACAGCACGACAACCGCCGCGGCGGCGGGGCCGATCACCGGGATGAACTCGCCGACTGCCGCGAGCCCCGCCAGCAGCACCGCGTACGGCGCGCCAGTGATGCCCAGAAACAAAGAATACGCGACGAAGGAACTCACCGAGAGCAGCACCAGAGCGCGAATGTACTGACCCAGCATCAGGCTGATGTCATCCAGAATCTCCTGCACAACCTGGCGGCGGTGGCCATCGCCGATCGACGCAACCGCGCTGACGATCATCTCCGGCCCGTCTTTCAGCAGGAAGAACGAGAGGATGGGGATCAGGATAACGTAAAGAACGTATTTCGCGCCGTAGAATACCTGCGCGCCGGCGGCCCTCAGGTAAGGCATGAGGTTACTGCCGCCCGTACCGGCTGCCTGTTGAATCCAGAGAGCCAGATTCTCGCGCTCGCCCTGCAGCCATGCGGGCAGAGGAATCTTCGTCGTCCATGCGGAATCGTTGAGCAAGCCCGGCAACCGCGTGGCGAGACTCGATGCCTCGGAGGCGATTCGCGATCCCACCGTGCCCCCGACCAGGATCAGCAGGCAGGTGATGACAAGGTAAACGACCGCCAGCGCCGGGGTTCGGGAGAGACGCGAGCGTGTGAACCGCTCGACGAAGCTCACCAGCGGTGACAGCATGTAGGCGAGAAACAGGGCCACCGCGAAAACGACGAGGGTGCCCCGGATTACATAAACGGTGCAGATCAGCAGCGCGACCAGAAACACCGTCCACGCCGCGCGGGCGGCCTTCGGGTCGGTCCCGAACATGACCTTAAGAATAGCTCAGGCTGTGAAACAGTACGAGACGTTTATGTGTCCAATTCCCAGATTGTTACAGGACTTGGTATTGTGCCTGTAGGGACGGATGGGTGTGGCACAGGTGCGTATCGTTATTGCGGACGATCACGAGATCGTGAGGCGCGGCCTGCGCTCGCTGCTTGAGGCGGTGCCGGGCTGGGAAGTGGTGGCGGAAGCGTCGAGTGGCCGGGAGGCGCTCGAAAAGGTCCAGGAGTTGCGCCCGGGAGTCGCGGTGCTCGATATCGGCATGCCGGTAATGAATGGCCTCGAAGCCACTCGAAACATCGTGAAGGCGAGCCCGCAGACGCAGGTGCTGATCCTGACCATGCATGAGACCGAGCAGATGGTTCGCGACGTCCTCGACGCCGGCGCGCGTGGATATGTGCTCAAGAGCGACGCCGGCCGGGACTTGATCGCCGCCGTCGAGGCGCTTCTGCAGCATCGAACATTTTTTTCGCCGCGCGTCTCGGACATGCTGCTGTCGGCATACCTGGAAGGCGTCGACCGGCCTTCGTCCAGCGCAGCGACGCGCAACCGGCTCACCGCGCGCGAGCGCGAAATTGTGCAGTTGCTGGCCGAGGGCAAGAGCAACAAAGAAGTGGCCGCTACCCTGAACATCAGCGTCAAGACGGCCGAGACGCACCGCACCAACATCATGAACAAACTGGACCTGCATTCCATCAGCGAGCTGGTGCGCTACGCAGTTCGCAATAACATTGTGGAGCCGTAGTTGCGAGGCAGATTCGGTATGGCGAAACCGGACATGCCGAACTTCTCCTGGCCAGCGCGGATTCTGATGGGAGTGCTGGCGATTCTGGTGGTTCTCATGGTGCTGCGCGTGTGGCTCGGGCTGCGGTTCTGAACGGTAAGAATTGCCGGGAACGCCGTCTTGGCTTACTCCATCAGGAGGACTGCCTTGCCGGGCTGGCCGGTGGCGGCATGGGCATACGCTTCCGCGACCTTCTCCATTGGATAACGCTCGCCGATCACGGGCGGCTTCAATGCGCCAGAGTCGAATAACGGCGCCAATTCATCGAGGATCCGCGCGCAGGCCCCTGCGTTAAGCGAGCCGGTGTCCAACCCCAGCAGCGAAAGCCGATTGCGATAGAACTCCATCGCATCGAGTTGAAGCTCTCGGCCGCCGGCCGCCGAATAGAGAACGTGCCGTCCACCCACTCCCAGCGCCTTCATGATGGCGGGGGAAATGGCGCCGCCAACGCCGTTAAGCGCCAGGTCCGCGCCGCGGCCTCCGGTGGCTTGCGTCGTAACTTCGGCCAAATTGCTCAGATCGGACTGGGCCACTACCTCGGCATCAACGGGCAGCGGCATCTCCCCAGAGTCCTTAATCAGCGCAACCACTCGGGCGCCTCTTGCGTGTGCAAGCTGGGTCGCGGCCTGACCGACGGCGCCGGCCGCGCCGGACACAATCACCCACTCTCCCTGGCGCACTTTGCCGAGGGTCACCAGCGCTGAAAATGCGGTCACGAAGGGAACGCCGGCCGCTGCGGCCTGCACGGCCGAGACGGTTTTGGGACGGCGTGAAACCGCCCCGCGCGGGAGAGCGAGGTACTCGGCATGACTGCCATCCCGCGTAATTCCCAGATCGCCACCGCTGCCCCACACTTCCGCGCCGATCAGATCTGGCAGACCCTGGATCACACGGCCGGCGAAATCGCGTCCGACAACGCGCGGAAGGACGGCCTGGGGGAAGCGGCCCATCACGCTGCCGACATCGCTGGGGTTGATTCCGGAAGCCTCCACCCTCACCAGCACCTCGTCCTCGGCGGGGCTGGGAATCAGAATGTCACTCAGTCGCAGATCGGAAATCTTCCCGTGTTCCCGAATGTAGACCGCTCTCATCGGTTCCTCTTTCTGAGTGGATGCGGCAGAAGGGAAAGAAGCGCCATAGCACTGATGATAGACTGAATATTTAACCCGCTTTCGGGCGCGTAGCTCAGTTGGTTAGAGCGCCTGCTTCACACGCAGGAGGTCGCAGGTTCGAGTCCTGCCGCGCCCACCATCCAAATCAAGAAGATACAGAGAGAGGCTCGCGCTCACGACGGACCCGGGTTCATCAGGCCGTCGTGCTTCTGCGTTATTCTGCTGTTTTACTGCAAATAACTTTGAGAGGTTCCGCGATGAGAGCTGCTATCCTCACCATCCTTACCGTGGTGCTGGCGAACGCCCGGGTTTCCCAAACGACGCTCACGGGAACGGTAACCGACGAGCAGGGCCGTCGCGTGCCGTTTGCCGGAGTCAAAATCACCGACCCAGGCACCGGCCTGCAGCGAGAAACGGTGACGTCGCCGCAGGGCTCCTACACTCTGGCGGACCTGCCCGTCGGCGTTTTCCGTGTCGAGGTAAGCAAAGAGGGGTTCGCCACTTTCGTTGCAGAAGGCGTGAGGCAGGAGATCGGCCAGACACGCAGTCTCGACGTCACCCTTCACCTGGCCGCAAGGAAACAAGAGGTGACAATCACCGAAGCCGATGTTCAACTGGACCGCGTCGACGCCACCGTCGGCTCCCCCATAGAACAGGTCCAGATAGACGAGCTTCCCATCAACGGCCGAAACTGGGCTACCCTGACGGCTCTGGTCCCCGGCGCCATCAACAACAGCACCGGCGACCAGCGCACCATACGTTTCGCCGGCCACGGACTGGACGACAACAATCTCACTCTGGATGGCGTGGATGCCACCGCGGTTTACAACCAGATGCAGCGCCAGTATGTGCGGCTGACGATTCCCCAGGATTCGATCGCCGAGTTCGATGTAAAGGACCAGACGTTCGGCGCGGATGTGGAGGGCGGCACCTCAGGCGGCCAGGTGTCGGTTGTTTCGCCCTCCGGAACCAACCTGTTGCACGGCGACGCGTTCGATTATTTCCGGAACGACGCGCTCGAAGCGCGCACTCCGTTTAACGGCCCCGCGCCCAATCCTTTCCTGCTGAATCAGTTTGGAGGGGCATTGGGCGGGCCGATCCGCCACAACAAGCTGTTTTTCTACGCCGACTATGAGGGCCTGCGGCAAAGGTTGGATGGCACGCAGATCGGGCTGGTGCCCAGCCCCGCCTTCATCACCGCTGCGTCCGCCGCTTCCCCGGCGCTGAGCCCCATCCTGCAGGCCTGGCCAGCCGGGACCTCGCCCACATCGAACGCCAACGTCTGGAACTATCGTGCCCTCGGACGACAGATCGACAACGAGGACTCCGGGATGGTCCGCCTGGACTACCACTTGTCTAACCAAACAACTGCCTTCGTACGCTACAACGCCGATCAGGCCGTGGAAACTACGCCGACCGGACAACTGACCGTCCTCACCGGCTATGACACGAAGGTGAACAACGGCGAAGTTGAGTTGCTGCACGTGTTCACTCCCACGCTGGTGAACGAAGCGAAGTTCGGCATCAACCAGGAGATCTACCACAGCGGTAATATCTCGCCGTCGCCGTTCACCATCAGCGTGTCGGGATTCAGCTCCGTCGCCGGCCGCACGGCCTCCGATTATCCGTCAAAAGCCATCAGTTTTCTGGACGACGTTTCCTGGTCGAAGGGGAATCATACGCTGAAGTTCGGAATCGAGGTGAAACCGCTTCTGCTGAATCAGGGATCGGCAGCGAGCGGCGCCCTCACCTATACGTCCACTTCGGCGTTTCTGACCAATGCCATGGGCAGCGCATCCTACACGGCGATTATGCCGCTGGTGAGACAACGAAAGACGGAATACTTTGCCTACGCAGAAGATGAATGGAAGGTGACCCCAAACCTCACCATCAACGCCGGAGTCCGCTACAACATCTTCAACGCGCTGCATGCGCTCGACAACGATGCCGTGCCGTTTGATTTCGCGACATGCGGAGGGTTCTGCCCAAACACGGACGCGTTCTTCCATCCGCGATTCGATGATGTCGACCCAAGAATCGGCATCGCCTGGTCGCATGGCGAAACCGTGTTGCGGGCCGGCGGGGGGCTCTATCACACGGACGGTCAACTGGACGACCAGAACCTGCCGATCTCGAACACGGTGGAACGTTACTCCTTCGACAGCACCAATCCGGCGTATGCAGCGTTGTCGTATCCGCTGACACCGTTCCTCATTTACGCCGAGAACGGCGGCCTGGGCGCCGTGTCGCCACGCGACCTGGATCGGAATCGCAAAGATAATTACGTGGCCGCGTGGACTGCCTCCGTGCAACGGACATTGCCGGCGAAGATCCTGGCCACCGCAAACTACCTTGGCAACAAAGGGACGGACGTGCTAACCACCACGTATACGAACCTGGCTGCTCCGGGAACCAAAGCCGTGCCGTATCCTGCTTTTGGCGCTGTCTCCTGGCGTGGAGACGTGGGAAACAGCACCTTTGAAGCGCTGCAGATGAATGCAAGGCGCCCTTTCGAGCGCGGGCTGCTACTCTCGGCAAATTACATGTGGTCGCATTCCATCAACGACGGAAGCATCGGCGGCGGGGAATCGGACACGCCGCAGGATTCGTTCTGCCGCGCCTGCGACAAGGCCAGCAGCGACGACGACGTTCGTCAGATGTTCAATCTCGCCGGAGTCTGGCAGCTTCCACTCGGCGCGGGCAAGCCCTACTTCAGCTCGCCGGGCATTGTTCGCGCACTGCTGGGCGACTGGGAATTCAGCGCGATCGGCACCAAACAGACCGGCCTGCCCGTCAACATTACAGTGGACCGCTCGAACTCCTCGGTTCCGGGCTTGTTCGCGATTAGCGGGGCCATGCGTCCAAATTACGTTGCCGGAGTGTCGCTGACGCCGGCGACCGGGTCCACCCCCTCGGAGTGGATCAATCCCGCGGCCTTCTCTGTACCCGCTAATCAGACCTTTGGGAATCTCGGACGCAATGCTTTCCGAGCTCCGGGAATTACGCAACTCGATATCGGGCTGGCGAAATTCATAACCGTAACGGAGAGGCTCGATGTGCGCGTCCGTGCCGATCTGTTCAACGCCTTCAACGGCCCGCAGTTCGCCGCACCCAATGCCGATGTCTCTCAGGGGAACTTCGGCGTCATTACCACCACCATCAGCAACTACAACGCAGGCCGCGGGACCCCTCGCGAGATGCAGCTCTCCGCGAAGGTGACGTTCTAGAGGCCGAACACCGGCTACCAGCTCAATTGAATCAGGGCTACCGCTTCG
>Ga0335078_10010182_pt1 | contig 13928 bp, 12 predicted proteins | sample Lox_Sample_32_FD_206711 | JGI IMG/M metagenome (GOLD analysis project Ga0335078, IMG submission 206711) | Soil microbial communities from Loxahatchee National Wildlife Refuge, Florida, United States - Lox_Sample_3.2 | ecosystem: Environmental > Terrestrial > Soil > Wetlands | place: USA...
CCGGGTTCTTGTGGAGTTGCAGGCACTGCGCGCAGATCTCTTTCATCATGCACTGCATCGGTGAGTTGATGCTGCCAATGCCCTTGTGCCACGTCTTGAGATACGGCGCAAGCACGCCATGGCGCGCGCGCGCCACCGCCGACATCATGCCGTCCGAGCCGATTGCGATCACGCGATCCACGGTGTCCAGCGGCACTTCCACCGGACCGAGCTTTCCGCTGGCGTAGTTGACCATCGCATCGACGATGTTGCCCACGAATGTGCGATCCTGCGGCCGGTCGGGCTCGAAGCCCGGAGCCTCGTCGCAGCACCACACCACAACATCCGCCGCCCGTTTGATTTCGTCGATCTTGTAGCGATCCACCACTTTCTTGTAACCGGCGAAGTAGACCACCTTCGAGCCGTTCGCGCGCAGCGCTTGGCCGATGGAGAACAACACCGCGTTCCCCAGTCCGCCGCCCGCCAGCAGCGCCGTCTCGCCCGATGGCGTCTGGGTCGGCGAACCCGTCGGCCCCATCAGAATCACCGGCTCGCCCTTCTTCAGAATGGCGCACAGATCCGATGAACCGCCCATTTCCAGCACAATCACCGAGAGCAACCCCTTCTCCCGATCCACCGACGCGCCGGTGAGCGCAATGCCTTCCATGCCCAGCACCGTGCCGTTAGCGCGGGGAGCCAGCGATTCGTAATTCTGCAGGCGATAAAACTGGCCCGGATGGAACGCCCGCGCGGCGATGGGTGCATGTACCACCACTTCAATGATGTTCGGAGTCAGCCGAATCACGTCGTGTACCACGGCCCGCAGGTCGCCATTCAGAGATTTCAGAAGCTCTGGCGCGGCGGGTTTCTCGGGCGCGCGCTTGGCCAGCATGCGTGAGACCACCGGATACCCCATCTTCGCGCTGGCCATGGCTTTCACCACATTGCCAAGGAAAGAAGGATGCAGATCGCCGAAGAAGCTCATCGAGCGGCCGTCGGGACGCACGTCCATCAGAACGTAGACATTGGACGGCTTCACCAGACGTTCCGGCTTCACCTGGTTGCCGTTTTCATCCACGGCGCGAAAATGCCTGCCGTCCACGGTGACGTGAGCGGGGTCCTCGCGCGCCAGCACCGTGTTGGGCTGGGTTCCCGCGGCGACGATGATACTGCGCGCCGGCAGAGTGGCCCGCTCGCCGGTCGGCGTCAGTTTCCCGCTCGCCTCGTCGAAACGCGTCTTGCTGACCGTCAGCGCCTTCGCCGCGCCATATTCGTCCACTTCAACCGCTTCCGGCGTCAGGCACTCGCCGAACTTCACGCCTTCTTCCATCGCCTTGGCGACTTCCTCATGATTCAGCGTGTAGCTGGGCGCATCCACCAGCCGCCTGCGATAAGCGATTGTTGAGCCGCCCCATGAATTAAGCAGTCCAATCAGATCGGGATTGCGATTCTCTTTCGCGGCATCTTCCCGTTCGGCGCGAATCGCTCGCCCATGCGCCAGAAACTCCTCCCCGATCTCCGTCTCCTCTTTCGTCCACCGCGCGCGCACCGCCGCCTCGCCGCGCTCGGCCGCCAGCGTTTCATAGCGCTTCAGGAACTTCTCCACCTGCACCACGTAGTACGCCAGCGCCTCCGTAGCCGTATCGATGGCCGTGAGTCCGCCGCCAATCACCACCACCGGCATGCGGATCTGCAGGTTGGCGATCGACGCTTCCTTGGCCGCGCCGGTCAGTTGCAGGGCCATCAGGAAATCTGAAGCCTGGCGCACGCCCCGCGCCAGCCCGTTCTTCATCGGGATCACGGTCGGCTTCCCCGCGCCCGCGCACAACGCGATGTGGTCGAATCCAAGCTCGAATGCGCTCTCCACGGTCAGCGTTCCGCCGAAACGCACGCCGCCGAACATTGCCAGTTGCCTGCGCCTCTCGAGAATGATCCGGATCACCTTCAGGAAGTTCTTGTCCCAGCGAACGGTGATGCCATATTCCGCGACGCCGCCGAAACCGGCCATCACGCGGCTGTTCAGCGATTCGTAAATCTCGCTCACGTCGTGAATCGGCCGGAAGGGAACGCGCTCGCCGCTCGTGGTCACCCCGCCCAGTTCCTGCGGCAGAGGTTCCAGCTTCAGCCCGTCAACTGCCACAACCGAGTGGCCGTCATTCATCAGGTGATAGGCCAGCGAATAGCCGGCCGGCCCCAGGCCCACCACCAGCACCTTATAGCCGGTGTCGGCCTTCGGAATCGGCCGCGTAAAGTTGAGCGGGTTCCAGCGTGTCAGCAGACTGTAAATCTCGAAGCCCCACGGCAGCGACAAAACATCTTTCAGCGTGCGCGTCTCCGCCTGCGGTATGTCCACGGGATCCTGCTTCTGGAACACGCAGGCCTTCATGCAGTCGTTGCAGATGCGGTGCCCAGTGCCCGCCGTCAGCGGATTGTCGATGGCGATGATCGCCAGCGCGGCCACTGTGTTGCCCTGCAGCTTCACCGTGTGCATTTCGGAGATCTTCTCGTCCAGCGGGCAGCCCGCCAGCGTCACTCCGAATACCGTCTTCTTAAACTCGCCTGTCTTTTCTTTCAGGCCCGTCCGGCACGAGTCCTTGCCCTGGTTGTGGCAATGGATGCAGTAATTGGCGTGATCGAGCGCGCCCAGCAGATCCGTGCCCTGGTCGGTCAGGTGAAAAGCTTCGCGGAAGCGCGCGTGCTCGGGCCCCAGCAGCATCTTCGTGACGCCGTCCTCCACCACGGTCGCCACCGGAACCAGATGATACGGGTCAATCTTCTGCGGCGCTTTGAACAGCGTGGTGCCGCGATGCTTTTCCCGGCCGGACGCCGAGAGCGTGGCCCACGCCGCGTATTGCGCGGCGGTGAAGATGCTCGGTGCGTGCTCCTTCTCCGCCTCCATCCAGACGTAGACGTTCTGCGCGAAGCTGTCGTCGGTGACCGGCTCGCCGAACAGCCGCTCCAGCTCGGCGGCGAGCGCTTCTCCGTTCAGGGCCGCGCATTTCTCTTCGCTCATCCCGGTGAGCGCCTTCTTGTGGATGAACTTGCGCTTCACTACGTACTTCGCCGCGAGCGCCGTGTGCTTTTCCTGGAACCGGTGAAGTTCGGCGCTGATGCCGAAAAGCTCCCCGATAAACTCCTCCAGGATCGGCGCAAGCGCTATGATCAGCTCCGAGCTTTCCTTCAACGCCAGATCGGCGCCGGCCCGTGCCGCCATAAGGCGGTTAAACAACTCCACGTCGCTGGACTTGAGGTACTCGGCAAAGGCCTGATCCAGGCGGATGAGACCATCCCGATCGTACAGGTCTTCAAACGAGAGACCGTACTTGAGACTAAGCAATTCTGATGTGATGACCATTTGAGCGCCTCTGGTCAGCAGGTAAGGAAGACGGGTTAATGAGGCCGGCTTTCATGCTGACGCGCCGCCAGGTTGGACAGGCGGCGTCGGATATGAGTAAGATTACGCTTCCAATATATCAGCACCAGGCAGCTTCCGGAAACACGCCTGATGAGTTCCACAACATCGTTTTTGTGGGTTTCCGCAACATGTTTGCCCTCGAACGTTGAAACTGCCCGGACTGTTCTGCGTCACCATAGTGGATATGGGTGAATTGGAGGATCGAAAGGTCGTACCCGATCTGGTCACGACCATCGCCAAGGGCGCGGGGGCCCTCGTCGTCGGCGGCGTCGGACTCGGCAGCGCCTGGCTCGCCTACAGCGCCCTCTTTGTCAATCACAATATGCCCCTGCCGGACGCCATCGGCGCCCAGCGGCATCGCTTTCCCAGCGCCAGCGGGGGCTGGGTCAGTTGGTACGGCGAAGATGCCGGCTCCGGCCGTCCACTGGTTCTGGTGCACGGAATCAGTCCCACCGCTTCGGCCTACGAAGTGCGCCCCTTGTTTGAGCGTTACCGCGGCGAGCGGCCGGTGTACGCCATCGATCTGCCCGGTTTTGGGTTCTCCGAAAGAACCGACCGCGTCTTCTATCCCGACTTTTACGCCGATACGCTCATCGAGTGGATTGAATCCTATCTTCCCGGTTCCGCGCAACCCGTCGATCTCATCGCCCTGTCGTTATCCAGCGAGTTCGCTGCGATTGCCGCCTCCGCGCGCCCCGAATTGTTCCACTCGCTGACCTTCATCTCGCCCACCGGCTTCGAAGAAGGGCCCCGGCGGCTGCCCTCCGAACAGGCGCTGCGCATGAGCAGCGTCCCGGTATGGAGCCAGGCCTTTTACGATCTGCTGACGACGCGCGCCGCCATTCGCCATTCCCTGAAGAAGAGCTTCTTGCGCGGCCCCGATGAGGCACTGGTCCACTACGCCTACCAGACTTCCCATCAACCGGGTGCGCGTTTCGCTCCGCTTCATTACATGAGCGGCCATTTGTTTACGCAGCGGATTCGGGGATTCTACGGGGCGCTGACTCAGCCCGTGCTGGTGATTGCCAACGAGGATGACGACCTCAGTCTTGAGGCGCTTCCTGACTTCGCCGCGTCCCGGCCCAACTGGCGCACGGAAGCCGTGCCCGGCGCGAAGAGCCTGCCCCACTTCGAGAACATTACCGACACGCTGCTGGTGATCGGCGACTATTGGCAGCGCCTGCCGGCGCCGGTGGAAATCTGAAGCGGCTGCCCGGCTCGTTTACCAGCGGCCGAAGAAGTTCCAGTTGTCGCCCTTCGAGTCGGTCTCGATTCGATGGCCGGTCTTGTTTGAGGCAACCTGAATCAGAAGCTGCCAGTCGTGCGTGTCAAGACGGACATCCGACGATTGCAGATGACCTTCCGGATCGTTGAAGTAGAACGTCAGAAATCGGTCTTTATCGATCGGCTTCAGCAGATCCTTGCTGCGCATGAAACTGTGCAGGCTGAACCACCCGGCTGCCGCCAGATGTTCGTTCTCTTCGCCGTGATGAAGCACGAGTCTCGTGACCGACGTGTAAGGAATCGCGAACCGGGCCTTGCCGTCGGCTTCGCACTTCACCTGGCTGATGGCGTCGAAGCTCAGAGTGCCGCGAACCGGCTTGGTGTCGTCCTTGGTGACGCAGCTGACGCCGTCAAAACGGGCGGGATCCGTGAAGCCGAACGTACTCGGTACGGCCCCCTGTGCCGAAACCGGAGGAGCCAGCACGAGCGCCAGCGTGATGATCGCAAAGGTGAGAAGCGCGAGTCTCATGACTATTCATTCGGCAGTACTGCCCGCCGCTGACATAGGTGTTTTCCCTTAGGTGCGCTGGTGGGACGCGCTTCCTCACCGCAGCCGGTTTTCCAGCCGCCAGGCCCCGCCCAAAGCGGGTCATCCGCAGGCTCAGGCCACCAGGGACCGGGCGCTTTAGCTTCCCGGCATGCCGGGCAGGCTGTCCACTTGCTCAACGCCCTCCGGCGGCGTGAAGATGAACTCGTCGGACGCGAATGACGGGGCCAGATCGAGCGAGGTCACGGCCGTCTCCTGATGCATCTTCATCGGAGCCGCCGAGGGTCCGCCCATCTGCAGCTCCGCGTCCGAAGCCTGCTTCAGCGTCAACTTGCGCTCCTTGTCAATCCACATCGTCGCTTTGACGTTGTTCACGCTCATGACCATGGGCTTCGTGATGGACAGCTTGTCGATGGTGTACTCCACCACAAAGCAATCGCGTTTCAGATCGCCCACGGCGATAGTCTCTTCCCGCACAACCTTCGCCGTGCTGAATTGCTTCGCCTGCCCCATCATCGAAGACATGCCGGGCATCAGCGATTCGCCAAACGCCTCGGGCGAACCCGCGGCCGGCTTCTTCATGTATTTCTTCATTGCGGCCAGATAGAAATACGTGAACTGGCCATCGGAGACGAAGGTGGCCGTCATCGGTGCGGGCGACATGTCCATTCGAAACCGGCCGGGCGCGACCGAGATCTTCATGTCCATGGAGATGGTCTGGCTCATGGGCGCGCCCTGCATCTGCACATCGTTGTGCATCAGCATCCGGTAGGCTTGCTGCTGGAAAAGCGCTTTGCCGCTTTCCGCAATCAGCGCCTGCGCGTCGGGCGCATCGGCCGCGACGGCAAGAGACGAGCTTACTGCGAGGACTACTGTAAGGAGGCGCATATGTGACTTCACGCCGATTATAGCGTCGAGTATTATCGCTGTCAGCTTATAAATGGGCCGCCGCCTGGCCGCGCATCCGGCCCGTTACTTCAGTTCCACCACCGTGGCGCCCGTCCCGCCCTCCGATTGCGGAGCCGGATGAAACTCGGCCACGTGCGGGTTCGCCGCCAGCAGATCGGCAATCGCTTTTCGCAGTATACCCATGCCGTGCCCGTGCACAATGCGTACCCGATCCACCGAAGCCATGGCCGCGCTGTCAAGGAACTTGTCCACCTCGTCGCAGGCCTCTTCCGCCCGCTTGCCGATCACGTTGATCTCCCGGTATGTCACGTTCCACGCCGGGCCGGAGGGCTGGTACGACACGCCCGAGGGGAGCTTTGAGCTCTCGCCGGAGGAAGGAAGAACCTCTTCTACATCGTCGATTGCCACCTGCATTTTCATCAGGCCGGCCTGCACCTCGATGCGGTCTTCAGAAAGCTTCCGCAGCACGCGCGCGGGCTCCCGAACGCCGTACAGACGCACGCGCGCCCCTTCCTCCAGGCGAGCACACGGCGGCGGAGCCGCGGCGGGCTTCGCCGCATCCGGCGCTGACAAAACCGTAGCCTGAACCTGCTCCTGGAATTCCCTCCGGGCGCGCGCCACCTTGCGCATGGCCTGATCCGCCGCTTTCCGTTGTTCGCCGCTTTCCGCGATCTTCTCGATGGTCTCCCGGGCCTGCGCCTCAAAGGCGGCGATCGCCGTCTGGCAGCGCTGCTCCATCTCCCGCAGCTTCTCCGCTTCTTTCTGCTCCCAGTGTTTCGTGAGTGACCGCTCCCGTGCGCTCAGGGCTTCCTTCCGGCGATCCAGCTCTTGTTCTCCTTCGCTCATCCGGTCCAATCGGTCATGCAGCTCGCCCACGAAGCGCGAGATGTCGCGCTCCTGATGGGTCATGGCCTGGCGCGCCCTCTCAATCAGTTCCACCGGCAAACCGAGGCGCCCGGCGATTTCGAGTCCGGCCGATTTGCCCGGCGCGCCGGTGCGCATCACGTACGTCGGCTCCAGCGTGCGCTCGTCGAATCCCATCGAAGCGTTGAGCACTCCCTCGGTCGTCGAACCGAAGACCTTGAGCGCCAGCAGGTGCGTGGAAGCCAGCGTGAACGCGCCCAGCGAACGGAACCGCTCGACAATCGCCACGCCCAGCGCCCCGCCTTCTTCCGGATCGGTGGCCCGGCCCAGCTCATCCAGCAACACCAGAGACTCGCGCGTGGCCGCTTCCATCATCGCCCGAATGTGCTCGATGTGCGCCGAGAACGTGCTCAGATTCTCCCGAATCGATTGCTGGTCCCCAATGTCGGCCAGCACTTCGTCGAAAATCGGAAACTCCGCGCGGCCCGCGGGCACCGGCATTCCCGCCTGAGCCATCAGAGCAAGCAGGCCAACCGTCTTCATCGACACCGTCTTGCCGCCCGTGTTCGGCCCGCTGATCAGCAGCGTGCGGCGCTTCTCGTCCAGCGTGAGCGACAGTGGCTCTACGCTCTTCTTCTGCCTCCGCAGCACGTCTTCGAGCAACGGATGCCGGGCTTCCTCCAGTACCAGCCGCCTCTCCCATGCCGGCGTGAACGACGGAATCGAGCAGCGGAAGTCCACCGCGAAAGCCGCCTTGGCAAACAGCAGATCCAGCTCGCCCAGGGCTTGCACGGTTTCGCGAACCTCGGTCGAATGCACCCGCAGCAACTCCGTCAGCTCACGCAGAATCCGCTGCACCTCGCGTTGCTCGTCCTCGCGCAGGCGCACCACTTCGTTGTTGAGGTCGATGGTCTCCAGCGGCTCGATAAACAACGTGTGGCCGGTGCTGCTGGCCCCGTGCATGACTCCCGGAACCTGACGCTGCTGGCCCGCCACAACGGGCACCACCAGCCGGTCATTGCGCACCGTGACGAAGTCGTCCTGCAGAACCCCGTCGTCGCGATGCGCGCGGACGAACCTCTCCAGCGAAATCTCAATCTGCTTGCGCTGCTTCTCAATGTCCCGGCGTATGCGCTGCAACGCCACGCTGGCATCGTCGGCCATCGAGCCATCGGGCAAAATCTTCCCCCGCAAATCGCGCAGCACCTCTCGCAGGTCCGCCACTTGCCCCGCCCGCGCGCCCAGACGTGGGAACTTCTCCGCCGCGCTCAGCAGGATGCCCCGGATGTCGGCGGCCCGCTCGAGCAAACGCGTCATCTCAAGAATCTGCTTCGACTCGAGCACCGCCCCTTCCACCGCAATCAGCCGCGATCCGGCCGCAACGTCGGGAATCGAATCGAAGCGTACGCGTATGGCGGCGCCGCGGGCGGCCTGCTGCGGCTCCATCGACAAACGCACGTATCCCACCGTCTCGCGCACGTCGGCCAGCGTTTCCTCCAGCGCGGCACGGTCCGCCGACGGGACCGCCAGATCCAGTTCCGCGCGCCCCAGCGGGCTCTGCACAAAGCGCCCCAGCAATTGCCGCAGGCTTTCAAACTCCAGCAGATCGAACGCCGACCGGTTCATTGCAGAAGCCATGTTCATTTCGGTTTCCGGGCGCGAAAGGCGCGCTCCACCACGCCCAGCGTGCCCTCCGTGATTCGATAGGAGCCAAGCTCGTCCTCGCGCAGCCACAGAGCGTGGCTCACGTCACTGGCGGCATTCAGCGACCCTCCCGTCACGTGGCAGACGTAGTCGATCAGCACGTAGTGATACTCCGTGCGGCCCGCGGCGTCCGGCATGATGCGCTCAAAGATCTCGAACACCTCTTCCGTCTCAATCTCGAGGCCGGTCTCTTCGCGCACTTCCCGGCGGATCCCGCTGGCCAGCGTCTCCCCGGTTTCGAGTATCCCGCCCGGCAGCGACCACCACCCCTTCAGCGGCTCGTGCCCGCGTTCCACCATCAGAATGCGATCGCCTTCGAAGATCAGCGCGCCAATGCCAAGAAAAGGCCGCGCGGGATAACTGCGATCGTCGTTCGGCGTCACGGTGTCGAGCCCTTCACGCCCAGATCCACCAGGTACACGGTCTTGCGCGCCGTCACGAACAACACGTTGTTATCCGGCCCGCCGAAAGCGCAGTTCGATGGCGGCTCCCCCAGCTTCACCGCTCCGATCGGCCGGCCCTCCGGGCTGTACCCGTACAGTTCCTTCGCCGCCACGTATAGATTGCCGTGCTCGTCCGTCTTCAGGCCATCGGGCACGCCCGGGATCCCGCCAATCAGCAGCCGCTCGCCCGACGCCGCGCCGTTCCGGGCGATGTCATAAGCACGGACGTTGTGCTCGTCCGAGTTTGTGACATAGAGCGTCCGCCCGTCGGGCGATAGCGCAATGCCGTTTGGCCGGCCCGCGGGTTTGGCAATCACGTCCAGCGCGCCGCGCGGCGAAATGTGATAGACGCCGTGGAAATCCAGCTCCCGGCGATCGTTGGCCGGCCCGAACGCCGGATCGGTGAACCAGACATGCCCGTCGTGCCGCACCACAATGTCGTTCGGCTCGTTCAGCCGCTTACCTTCCCATTTATCGGCCAGCACCTCGACTCGCCCGGATTTGTCGCGCCGCACCACTCGCCGCGCATGCCCTTCGCACGTGTACAACCTGCCCTGGGCGTCGAACGCATTCCCATTCGCGCCGTTCGAATCGCCGCGCAGAATCTCCGGCGCCTGGCCGGACACCCACCGGAAGATCTGGTTGCTCGGAATGTCGCTGAAAACCAGATAGCCGTCGCGCGACCACGCCGGGCCTTCGACAAACGTGAACCCGGTACCCACGCGATCCACCCGTACGTGTTCGAAATCCTGGGCCGCGACAGACACGGCCAGCGCGAGAATCGCGGTCGTTACTCCAATCTCCACTCCCCCATTCTATGTGTCCCACTGGACTCCACTCTCCGGATGCGATACAACAAATCGGATGCTGATCGGCCACTACGGCGCCGCGTTCGCGCTCAAGCCCGCCGAGCCGCGTATTTCACTGGGCGTGCTTTTTGTCGCCACCCAATTCGTGGACATCCTCTGGATTGTCCTGGTCCTGATCGGCGTCGAAAAAGCTCGCCTCGCGCCGCCCGGCAGCCCCACCCCCATCGAATTCACCTCGTTTCCGTGGTCCCATTCACTGCTGATGAGCTGTGTCTGGGCCATCGCGGCCTTTCTGCTGGTCCGCCTCCTGCCCATCTACAAAGGACCGCAACATAGCCGTGCGGCGTTGATCGTGGCAGCTTGTGTGCTTTCGCACTGGTTCCTCGATCTGCCCATGCATCTAAAAGACCTGCCCGTCGGATTTCATGGCCCCTATGTCGGCTTCGGCCTCTGGGGCTCTCCCACCGCATCGGTCCTCCTCGAGGCGATCGCGCTGATTGCCGGCTTTTGCGTCTATCGCTGGAAGGTGAAACGGTTCAACTACGGCTTGCTCGTCCTCACGCTGTTCCTGCTGGTTGTGTTGATTCTCAATACCTACGGGCCGCCTCCCCAGGATGTGGCCGCCATGGCCAGCTCGGGCCTGGCGTTCTACGTCTTCGTCGCGGCGGTGGCCTGGTGGCTCGATCGGCCGGCCGGCCCCAGTGCCCCTGCTAGCGCGGATACGGGTGCCCGCGCAGAGTCGTGAACGCCCGGTAGATCTGCTCGGCCAGCATCGCGCGCGCCAGCTCGTGCGGCCAGGTCATCGCCGACATCGACAACAACACATCGGCCTGCTCCCGCCAGCCAGGCGGCAATCCGGCCGCGCCCCCAATCGCGAAAACCAGGTCGCGCCCCGCATCCTCGCTTTTCCGTACCAGCTCGGCGAACGTTCTTGAATCGAGTGTGCGGCCGTTCGGATCCAGCAACACCTTCGTCGCGCTGCCGTGCTTTGCCCGCAGGTCCAACCGCCGCGGGTCGATCTCCCGCATCTCGCACGACGCGAATCGCCCCGTCCGCTTCACATACTCCTCGGCAATCGCGTGCGCATGGCGGTCCCGCACCTTGCCCGCGAAATAAAGGTAAATGCGCACGCCTACTTCCGCAACAGATCCAGCACCGCCGCGGTGGTGGCCAGCACGCCGGTGCGGATAGCCTGCTCCGGCACCGGGTAGAACAGGCTCGAATGCAGCGACGGCAGCGGCACGCCCGTCCGCTGGCTCTCCGCCAGCCGCGCCGGGTCTGTGGCCCCCAGCCGGAACATGAACACGGGGATCTGGCCTTCCAGGCCAAAAAGCCCGAAGTCCTCGCTCGCCATCTCCGGCCCCGCTTCCACCACGTTCGCCTCGCCGAGCGCCGCCACGAAGACCGCCCTGAGCCGGGCCGCCAGCTTCGGATCGTTCAGAGTGGCCGGCACCGCTTCGTTCGCGCTTACCGTCACTATCGGCGCCCGGTCCTCCGGCACTCCCGCCGCCAGCGCGATGCCGCGCGCCGTGCGATCGATATCGGCGAGAATCTTCCGCCGCACTCCCTCGCTGAACGTGCGCACCGTGAGCTGCAGCTTCACCTCATCGGGAATGATGTTGTGCTTCGTCCCTCCGTGAATCGATCCCACCGTCACCACTGCCGGGTCCTGCGGCGCGATCTGCCGGCTCACAATCGTCTGCAGTGCCATTACGAATTCGGCCGACATCACGATCGGATCCTTCGTGGCCTCGGGATGCGCTCCATGCCCGCCCAGCCCGCGTATCGTCACGTCCACCGAGGTCGAACTTGCCAGTAGCGGACCCGCCGTCACGCCTACCTTCCCCACCGCCAGATCCGGTGTATCGTGCAGCGCAATCGCGTAATCCGGTTTCGGAAAGCGCGAGTACATACCGTCGGCCAGCATCGCCCGCGCCCCGCCAATCGTCTCTTCCGCTGGTTGCGCCACCATCACCAGCGTGCCGCTCCACCGCTCCTTCATCCCGGCCAGCGCGCGCGCCGTTCCCAGCAACGATGTCATATGCAGGTCGTGCCCGCACGCGTGCATCACGCCGGGATTCTGGCTGGCGTACGGGAGTCCCGTCTTCTCTTCCACCGGCAGAGCATCCAGCTCAGTACGCACCAGCACCACCGGGCCGTCGCCGTTCTTCAGGACGCCCACGACACCGAAGGCCGCCGTGCCATCCCAGTAGCGGCCAACGTGCTCGGTGACGCTGTATCCCGCTTCGCGCAGTTCGCGCGCCATGAAGACCGCGGTCTTCTCCTCGTGCTGCGACAGCTCCGGATGCTCGTGTAAATCTTTGTAGATGGCAAGCAGCGCCGGCTCCTCCCCGTCCACCAGCGCCCGCAAGTCCGCGCCCCCCAAAACTGGCAGACTTATTAGCAAAAGCAATCCCGTGGCTCTCATGGCGCAGCAAGTATATCGCAAACCTTGTTCGAAACCCCGCTCGCTCCGGCCCCGTATAATCGGAATGACAGCAGGGACACCCGCTACAAACATCAAGCATTGCAAGGAGACACGCATGGGCCGTAAGCTCACCATTACGCTGTTGCTGTTCGCATTCGCCGCCTTCGCGGCAGACGATGCCAAACCCAATTTCTCGGGCTCCTGGAAGCTGGACGCCGCCAAAAGCGACTTCGGCCAGATGCCGGCGCCCGACAGCCAGACCGAGACCATCGATCACAAGGAGCCGGTGGTTAAGGAATCCGTCAGCCTGTCCACCGGGCAGGGTGACATGTCCTGGGATCTCACCTACACCACCGATGGCAAAGATTCGAAGAATACCATCATGGGAAGCGACATGGTCAGCAACGCCCACTGGGACGGCGACAAGCTCGTGGTCGATTCCAAAGCCAATTTCGGCGGCAGCGACATGACCATCCACGGCACCATGTATCTCTCCGACGACGGCAAGATTCTCCATCGCGACGCCCACGTGTCCGGACCCATGGGCGAAGGCGACCAGAAACTGGTGTTTGCAAAGCAGGACAAGTAGACGCGGGCACAATCAGCCGGCACACGCGGTCGCTCCGTTGTGCCGGCTGGTCTGCGCGCAGCGCAGCTTAACCGACCGGCCACGGGTGGCGCCGGCTACCTTGCCTATTCACGCGATGTCGGAAACGTTCCGGAGATGTGATCGTGCCAGGTGAGCGATTCCTCGTCCGCTACCGCCCACAAAAGCCCCAGGCCGGCCGCCAGGACGCTGAGCCAGCCGGATGCCAGACGCGAAAAGCGCTTTTTGCGGTCCGGCCGCCGGCCGTCCAGATCCACAAGACGAAGCTGCAGTGCCCGCATTCCCGGGCTGTCGCCATTCCCCATGCACCACAAAAAGCGGTACAGGAGAATCGTAATGGCCACCACCACGCCATAGATCGGAGCGGTCTGCCTGCTCAGCAGCACCTCGCCGCCGAAGCCGTAAAGCGTTCCCACGAACGCACCCACCGCCAGGGCGACCAGGGTGAAGTCAATCAGTGCCGCCAGACTGCGGTGCTCCAGCGTCGCCACCCGCGCGTTGCAGTAGATCGCGCCTTCATGTGCCGGCTTCACCTGCGGAGCTACCGGAGGGGTTGGGAAGTTCAGACGCTGCTGATCGGCCGAGACAGGTCTCGATGGCCGCTGCCGCCGGACGCGCGGGCGGGCCGGCCGCTCCGTGGGCGACCCGGGTACAAATGCGTCGAATGGAAGCACCTGCCCCATGTCTCGGGTTCCGAAAAGTGGCGGCTGCCACGCCGGTACCTGTTGTCTTCCTGCGCGGCGTGGCGCTCCCGGAGGTGGTGCCACAGGCGCGCCAGCCGGTTGTCCGGCAACCGGCGTTGGGGCAAGCTTCTCCGCCAAAGCTGCTCGGCTGTAAGGCTGCCCGGGCATTTCCGCACGCTGTGGCGCCTGCGCTCGGATCGGCGGCGCGGGTATGTGCAGTCGCCTCCCACATCGCCGGCAGCGATGTTCCTCGTCCGAATTCGCCTCGCGACAATAAAGGCAGTTCATTTCTGCCCCCGCATGCGCTCCTTGTCAC
>Ga0335078_10010183_pt1 | contig 13927 bp, 8 predicted proteins | sample Lox_Sample_32_FD_206711 | JGI IMG/M metagenome (GOLD analysis project Ga0335078, IMG submission 206711) | Soil microbial communities from Loxahatchee National Wildlife Refuge, Florida, United States - Lox_Sample_3.2 | ecosystem: Environmental > Terrestrial > Soil > Wetlands | place: USA: Florida...
AGCGCGGCAGGGGGACCATGGTGTCGCCGTGGCCACCCAGAACAAAAGCCGTCACATTCTCCACACTGACCTTCAACTCCTCGGCGATGAAGGTGCGAAAGCGGGCTGAATCCAGCACTCCGGCCATCCCAATCACCCGTTCCCGAGAGAAGCCGCTCATTTTGTAGGCAGCTTGAGCCATGGCGTCCAGAGGGTTCGAAACGATGATCAGGATGCAGTTGGGGGAGTGTTGCACCACTTTCCCCACCACATCTTTCATGATCTTGTGATTGGTGTTGAGCAGGTCGTCACGGCTCATTCCTGGCTTGCGCGGAATGCCCGCTGTGATGACCACCAGGTTGGAGTTCGCGGTGTCGGCATAGTCCTGGGTGCCGATCACGTGCGAGTCGCGTTTCTCAATGGGCATGGCCTCCAGAAGGTCGAGGCCCTTGCCTTGGGGAACGCCCTCGATGATATCGATGAGAACCACGTCCGCCAATTCCTTGGAAGCAATCCAATGAGCGGCCGTGGCACCGACGTTTCCGGAACCTACAATGGTGACTTTATTGCGCATCCTTAGTCCTTTCAAAGCTCGCTAACTACAGAGGGTACAAAGGTTCACGAAGGAGCAAGGTCAGTCCGCCGCGGTCGTGGCCACAGCATTCATATTTTGAATGATGCAATCCGCGAACTCGCTGGTCTTGACTTTGGTGGCGCCCGGCATCAGGCGCTCGAAATCATAGGTGACTTTCTTCTGTTCGATGGCGCGTTCCATTCCCTTCTCGATCAGGTCACCCGCCTCGTTCCATCCTAGAAAACGAAACATCATCACACCGGAGAGGATGACCGATCCGGGGTTGATGACATCTTTGTCTGCGTATTTTGGCGCGGTGCCGTGCGTCGCCTCAAAAATAGCGTAACCGTCGCCCACATTGGCTCCAGGAGCTATACCCAGTCCGCCGACCTGTGCAGCGCAGGCGTCGGAAATGTAGTCGCCATTCAGGTTGGGCGTCGCCAGCACCGAGTATTCGTCCGCTCGCGTCACCACCTGTTGAAAAATGGAATCAGCGATGCGGTCATTGATCATCAGTTTCTTCTTCCACATACCATGGCCGTGGGTCGCGTAGATTGCATCCAGAACCTGCTGTACCTCCTGGCACACCGACCGCCGGAAGTCCTCGGTTGCGAATTCGAGGCCAGGCTCGATCAGGCTGGCATTCTGCTCCACTGTCAGTTTAGGGTCACGGTCCGTGTTATCAATAATCCAACTCTCACGTTCCGTGACGATCTGGCTGCGAAATTCCTCGGTAGCCAGCTCATAACCCCATTTTCGGAAGGCACCCTCGGTAAACTTCTGAATATTTCCCTTGTGGACCAGAGTTACGCTCTTGCGGCCGGTTTCGAGCGCATACTGGATCGCCATGCGGACCAGCCGTTTGGTGCCGGTCACGGAGATCGGCTTGATTCCAACTCCGGAGTCGAGCCGCACCTGCTTCTTGCCACCCTTGAGCATGTCTTTGTTGATGAACTCTATGAGTTTGGCAGCCTCCGCAGTTCCCTGCTCCCATTCGATCCCTGCATAAACATCTTCGGTATTTTCGCGGTAGATGACCACATTCATGCGCTCGGGATTCTTCACCGGAGAGGGCGTGCCCTTGTAATACTTCACGGGACGAATGCAGGCATAGAGATCAAGAATTTGCCGAAGGGCCACGTTCAAGGAGCGAATGCCACCGCCCACAGGTGTCGTCAGCGGGCCCTTGATAGCGATGCGAAATTCGCGGACCGCACTTACGGTGTCATCTGGCAACCAATTTTTGAACTTGGAGAAGGCCTTCTCTCCAGCAAAAACCTCGTACCAAACCACGCGGCGCTTGCCCTGGTAAGCTTTCTGGACAGCCGAGTCAAAAACGCGAACCGACGCCTTCCAAATATCACGGCCGGTGCCATCGCCTTCAATGAAAGGAATGATCGGGTTGTCGGGGACCTGATACCGGCCATTGTTATAACCGACGACAGCGCCATTCTGGGGAACCGCGACGCCGTTGTATGAAGCAGCCATTCCACTTCCTCCGGGATGCAAAAGGGAAACTTTAATTATAAAGGTTGGGCAAAGATGGGTGAAATCGCCGGGCCGCGATTGCAGGCGACCAGCTCTATCAGAAGACGAGGGCGCGAAATACCGTTTACCTTCTGGAACTCGGCAATCCGCGACTTCGCAGCTAGAATGCAAAGATGCGTTCGTGGTTCTGGGGCTCGCGGTCTCGTGAACTCCGCTGGGTTTTCGCTTTGGCGTTCACCGCGGTGTTTGCGCGCGGGTTACTTGCTCAGCAAACGTCGAACCCGGAGCCGGTAGCTGGGCCGCGCAGCGCAGGCGGTCCGGCAACGATCCAAACTCCCACAGCGGGTGTTCCGTCGATTCATCGCTTCTGGGATCGGACCAACATTCTGCTTTTTTCCGGAATCGCCGTAGCCCGCGGAATGGATTATGCTTCCACGCGTAACTTTCAAGCTCGTGGCCGTGAGGAGATCCTGCTGCCCGACGCTGTGGTGGACAACTCCGCAGGATTTGCCAGCCTGGAGGCAGCCGGGGTTGTGACTTCCGTGGGAGTCTCTTACATTTTGCATCGCAGCGGCCATCACAAGCTGGAACGATGGATGTCGATTGGGCACATCAGCGTGACCGCATTTGGCGATGTACGGAACTACTGCTTGAAGACCAAGCACCGGCAATAGGTGTATCCCGAGAAACGTAACTGTCTTGTCAGCCGAAAAACGGGGTGGCCTCGCCGAATACATAGATCCTTCGCTTCGCTCAGGATGACAACCTGGTCGGATGACAACCAAGTCAAGATGCCGAGCGCCGAGGCTACCAGCGGCGCGTGCCGAAGTACTTGCGCACACCAATCGCGTTGTAGCGACCCCAGGGGCCGTTATTGCCCAAATCCGCAGCGCCCAGGTTTTTGTCGCGGGCGCCGAGGCGGTCGAACAGGAAGTGTTGGGTCACGCGGAACTCAAATCCCTTGGCGATGTAGACTCCCAGGCCCCAGGAGTGTTCGATACCAATGGCATCAGGAGACCAGGTGTAGAGAGTCTTGGGTATCGTTTTGCCGAACAGAAACGACGGTTCGCCGAAGAGCATCAACCTGCGCAATTGGCCTTTGCCGAAGGGGCGGACTTCCAAGAGACCGGAGAGCATGTAGCGAGCGAACTCGCTGCAAGGCGCGTTTACGCCGCCGTAGTTGCCGGCGTTGCCGGCGCACAGATTAGGATCGATTTCATTGTGGGGAGGAGCAAGATCAAATTGCGCATAGCCCCATAGCATGTCATGCGGGAAAAACATGCGGTCAGAATCCTGCATGACAGGGTCTTGAGCCCAGGACACTACGGAGAATGAAAAACATACGATTGCCCATAGCAGCAGATGCTTCATTTCGCCTCCGGTCTCGTCGTCGGGAAGTTTGAGAATTGCGGAGAGACATTGTAACCCAGCGACCTTCGTGGCCTGGCGCGAAGGTCGCGGCGATGGCGCGTAACCGCGAAAGCAGGCGGCTCCACTGTGCTGACGGAGGGCGGAACGACAAAGTTATCCTAGGTTCCCAGGGGGAGCTGGATGAGGGCTTCGCAGCCTTTGGCTGACGTGCGATTCCTGAGTGTCAGGCTTCCGCCGTGCGCCTCCGCGACCTGGCGGCTGAGCGCCAGGCCGATTCCGGAACCGCCGGGCTTAGTGGTGAAGAACGGGACAAAGAGGTTGGCAGGATTGGCGATCCCCGGGCCCTCATCGCGAACATAGAGGTGAAGCCAGCTTCCGTTCCGGGTCCATGTGACTTGAACTTTGCCACCGAAATCGAGCGAAGCGTCGACGCCGTTGCGGATGAGATTGATCAACGCCTGCTGTAGCTGATCGGGATCCACGTGCAGGGTAACTGGCGGACCCGGGACCACTTCAACCGCCGCCCGCGTTTCCAGCCTGGCGGCCGTGCACACCAGGGTATGGAGATCCATCGGTCGAAGCTGCGGCTTGGGCAGGCGGGCCAAGCGGGAATAGTCGCGCATGAAGCGGCTCAGCGCGTCGGAGCGCTCCGCGATGACGCGCAATCCGCGGCGTAGATCGTCCTCCCAATCCGCGGCGCGCGCTTCGCGTTTCATAATATCTTCGAGGCTGGCCGCAATGGAACAGATCGGAGCCAGTGAGTTATTCAGCTCGTGGCCGAGAACCCTCACCAGGCGCTGCCACGCTTGCCGTTCTTCTTCGCGCAAGGCGCGGCTCAGGTCGGCAAGCACGACCAGGTAATGCGGTTTGCCACCCTGGCGGAAAACCGAGCGGCGAAAACCCCACCTTCCCGATTGGCCGGGGAAAGTCTTTTCCAGCGTGCGCGCGGATTCGCCTTCCAGACATTCGAGGAGTCCAAGCTCCTCCGCGCCCTTGCCCAGCAGCCGCTCGGCGTTCTGCGCCATCATGCGCTCGCCTGCGCGATTGACAAGGCGAACGCGACGTTCGCCGTCAAAGGCAAAGATAGCCACGTCGATCTCGGTCATCACCGTGGTGAGCAATGCGCTGGCTTCAATCGCGCCTAAGCGTTGCTCCCGCAACATCTCTGAAAGGGTGTTGACTTCGAGCATAAGCTCGCCCAAAGCATCCCCGGTGTTTGCTCCCCTGACCCGGAAAGAAAAATCACCCTCCCGCAATGCGGACTGCATGTTAGAGAGAGTCTGCAAGGGCCGGACCACGGCAGACCGCAGGCTGAAGGCAAATCCGAGCCAGATCGCGATCAGCAGAAGACTAAGAGTCCAGCGCGTGTCGGAGCCATGATCACCGCTCCACAGCAGAACGAGCGAAAGCAGCACCCCGGCCGCCCCAGCTCCCAGACCGAGCAGTAGGACCCGGTTTTCGTGGCTGAAACGTCGCTTGGCTTTCGGGCGGGAGGACCTTCGCGGCTGCGACGTGACCGCAGGCGGGCGGTGAGGACCGTTAACTGCTTCCGATTCCATATTTCTGCAGACGGCGGTAGAGCGCGCTGCGGCTCAATCCCAGCGCCTCTGCCGCCTGACTTATATTGCCACCATAACGGTCGATTGCTTTGCGGATCAAGAGGGATTCGACTTCTTCCAAGCTGAGCTCTTCCAGGCGCTGGGTATTGTCACGCGGCGCCTTCAAACTCAAATCGCTGACCCGCACCGTTTCGCCGCTCGATAACAGTACCGCGCGCTCGACGGCATGGTCCAGTTCGCGCACGTTTCCCGGCCAAGCATACTCCAACATGGCCTGCATGGCAGCCGGATCGAAGGTCTTAGGTGGCTTGCGGTAGCGCTGCGCATAACGGTTGAGGAAATACATGGCCAGCAGCGGAATATCCTGGCGACGCTCCCGCAAGGGAGGCAATTGAATCTCCACCGTATTCAGACGGAACAGGAGATCCTGCCGGAAGCGACCGGCCGACACCTCCTGGTTGAGATCGGCGTTGGTGGCGGAAATGATGCGCACATCCACCCGCCGGGTCTGCGATGAGCCTACTCTCTCCATCTCCCCGCTCTCCAACACGCGCAGAAGCTTGGCCTGTTGGGAGAGCGGGATATTGGCGATTTCGTCGAGAAACAAAGTGCCTCCGTGCGCCAACTCGAAGCGGCCGATGCGGTCAGTCTTAGCATCGGTAAAAGCTCCCTTGATGTGGCCGAAGAGCTCGCTCTCGAAAATTCCTTCCGGCAATCCTCCGGTGTTCACCGCCACCAGAGGACGCGAGGCGCGATTGGAGAGGGCATGCAGAGTCCGCGCCGCGACTTCCTTGCCACTGCCGTGTTCTCCGGTGACGAGCACGTTCGCATCCGAGGGCCCCACGCTGCTGATCAGGCGCAACACCGGTTGCATCGAGTCGGCGTTGGCGATGAACTTGGGCAAGCCCTCGGCGCGCAGCAGGCGGTTTTCTGCCTCCAGCCGCTGACTGCGGCGCAGGGCCCCGCCCAGTTCAATTTGAGTGCGCAAAACCGCGAGCAGGCGGGCGTTTTCCCAAGGCTTCTGGATGAAATCGCGGGCGCCCCGCCGCATGACCTCGACCGCCAACTCTACGCTGCCCCACGCGGTCATGACGATGACGGGCAAAGTACTGTCAATCGCCTGGATGCGGGAGAGCAAATCCAGGCCCTCCTGTCCCGAGGTGGTGTCTCGCGCATAGTTGAGATCGATCAAAACGGCATCGAACTCCCGCGAAGCCAGGCTATCCAACACCCCGGCGGGTGAGCTGGCAGTCTCGACAACGAATCCCTCCGGCTTGAGCAGGAGGCGCAGCGCTTCCAGCACATCGCGCTGATCGTCAGCAATCAGCAATCGCACGGGAGTGTCGGCGCCAGATGACATAGCGACGGAACGCGAATGAATTTTATCCTTTTCTGCGATGATATTCGTTACCGGGGTCAATTTTGCTCGATTCTCGGCTCTTCGCCAGTGATTTCCGCACGTGGAGCAACTCCGGAGAAATGGGGTAACTGCTGCACTGTGCCCCGCTCTGCGTCTTCAATCTGGATTCCAGTGTGATCCAGAGTCAAACCCGTGGCGCGATCCAGCTCTACCCGCGATTTCTCGTATGTGGACATGGCTGCCACGAAGTTGGACTCGGCCTGCGCCAGATCCCGTTGGGTCTGCAGCACCAGATTGCTGGTGGAGGCCCCCAAAGCTTTCTTCTTTTGCTCGATGTCGAAAGTCTGCTGCGCCAGGTCACGGGCTTTACGAGCCGCCTCTACCCGCGAGCGATTCTGCAGGAGCGCGAATTGCGCGTTTCGGACCTCGATCCCGATCTGATTCTGCAGTTGCTGCAGGTGCAACTGCGCCTGGCGAAATTCCAACTGGGAGCGAATCTGGTCAGCCTGCGCACCCCGATTACGCAGCGGAATATTGAGGTTGATCCCGACGGCGTAGTCGGGGGAATTGTTCTTGAACAGATCGCCAAAGGCGTTGGAATACCCTGAAGGCTGGAGGGGCCTGCAGGGTGGCTGACTGCAAACCGGAGGACCGGCGTAGACCCCGTTTTGTAATCCCGCTAACCCGTAGGTTCCGTACCACGCCACCAAATCGACGTTGGGCTTGAGCGCATTGGCTGCCGCCTTGCGAGTCAATTCACGGTTGGTGAGATCCATGCGGGCCACGGCCAGTTCAGGGCGATGATTTTGCGCGTCCGTGATCAGATCCTGGATCGGGACCACGGGTTCCTGTTCCGGAATACTCATCGTATCGGTGGGAATTACAGAAGCTGAAGCCAGCACGGGATCACTCAAGTCTCGCGTGATGGCATTCTTGATAAGTAATTCCTGCAACTGCAATTCGTTTTGCGAAAGCAGCAAATCCTGATTGGCGGTCGCTTCCTGGCTTTCTGCCTTCATGACCTCCATGGGAGCAATGGCGCCGATTTTCACTTGCTCGTGATCGTCCGATAGCGTCTTCTCGGCCACTTCCAGAGAACGCTCTTTGACCTTTACGTCCTCGTAGGCGTTTACCAGATCCCAATAAATGTTCTGGATCTGCGAAACAGTCGAGATGACCTGGCCGCGAAAGGCGACATCGGAAATCTCCCGATTGGTGCGTGCAATTCGTATAAAGCGCGTATTAGGGGCGAAGCCGAAGCCTGCCAGAAGATGCTGGCGAACCGTCAGACGAAAGCCACTGTCCAGTTCGGGAGAGAGAATGCTATACAAGCTATTGTTGGTGATGCGGTCGTTATTGAAGTTCAGGCTCATCAGCGTGCCGGACGAGAACCCCTGCGTGTAATTGAAGTTGGCAACAGCACTATGCTGCTGCAGGGATTGCACGCCGTAGAGAATCTGGCTGGATTCCGGGAATGTGGCATGGTCGATATTCAACCCTCCGCTGACCACGGGATCAAAAGTGTCGATGGGCGTGCCGACACCGAGAGTGGATTGCACCAGCCCTGAGGCGCCTCCGCCGGCGCCGCCGGCGCCACCCGTGGTACCGCCAGCTCCAGCGCCGGGAGCACCGCTGCCGAAACCGCCAACACCGCCGCCAGGCGTACCTTGCACCAGACCGGTATCCACGCCTCGCACCGACTCGCCCGATCTCGCGCGCAGAATGTCGGTATCGGCGATGGAGAGATTGAAGCGAGCGATCGCCAGATCGAGATTGTTTTCTAGAGCCAGTGCGACCGCGTCACTCAACGACAGCCGTAGCTTGGTGCCCTGAAGCAGGTTCTCAATGCGGGTGGTGTTACCAAAGCTTAGCTGCGGCACTTCGCGCGCCAGGTAGGGCGCAAAAGGATTGGGAAAATGCGATGCGGGGTGGTCGTAGCGAACCAGATTCTGAGCCAGTGCGGCAGTACTCAGCGCCATGAAGATGGCCGTCTGGAATATCCGATACAACGTGTTGGATCTTTTCCTGTATGACAAGATTGCACTCTCCTTAACCAAAGACTTCACTCGTAGCGCAGCGCTACCATGGGATCGACGCGGGTGGCACGGCGTGCTGGAACGTAATTTGCAATCAAGGCCACGACCGCCAGCAGTGCTGTCAGTGATCCAAACGTGACAGGATCCCTGGCGCTGATTCCGAATAACAGACTGGCCATAAGATGGGTTAACAATAGGGCGGCCACAATCCCAGCTGCGACTCCCAACGCAGCCAGCTTCATCCCCTGACTTACTATCAACTGGACCACGTCCGCTTTTTTCGCGCCCAGCGCCATGCGAATCCCGATTTCGTGAGTGCGTTGCGAGACGGTGTAGGACATCACTCCGTAGAGCCCGATGGCGGCCAGCAGCACCGCCAGTCCGGCGAAGATCGAGAGCAACCACATGGCGAACTTGCGACGCAGGACTGAGCCGGCAACCATATCCTGCATGGTGCGGAGGTTGGCGAGTGGTACATCCTTGTTCACGCTCGATACTGCACTCTGTGCCGCTGAAGTCAGCGCCAGCGGATCGGAAGTCTTGCTGCGCACCACCATGAACGCCGACGGCCAGTGGGCCTGGCCAAACGATAAGTAAATCTCCGGGCGCGGTGCCGTTTCCAGGTCGGCATGGCGCACATTGCCCACCACACCGACGATCTGAATCCGGTCCATGAGCGGCCCGAAGTCGGTGATGTATTTGCCGATCAGGTCTTGGCCGGGAAATACACTTTGAGCAAATGCTTCATTCACCACTGCAACTTCAACCGGGCTATGCATATCCTGTTCGGACAAGCCACGGCCTTTGAGCAACGGAATGCCCATCGTCTGGAAATAGGTTGGGGTACTTACGCGGATGTCGGCCTGATAGTCTTTGTCGCTGCCGGGAACCCTGAAGCTGCGGTCGCTGTTGCCGCCGGCGAGCGGCACACGGCTCACCGCCCCGGCGGACTGGACTCCCGGCAATGCCTGCAGCCGCTCCACAACCTCGTGGTAGAAGGCATCCTGTTGCGTAGGAGTGCTGGAGGTTGGAAGCCCCACGTTGAATACCAGCAAGCGGCTAGTGTCGAAGCCTGGGTTGACCTGCAGCAACCGCATAAAGCTCTTAACCAACAAGCCCGAACCAATCAGAAGAATCATCGACAAACCAACTTCAGCCACGACCAAAGCAAAACGCGTCCTGCCTGTGCTCGCGGTGCTTCCACGTCCGCCTTCCTTCAGGGCATCGTTCAAATTGCAGCGTGAGGCCTGCAGGGCTGGCGCCAGACCGAAAATAACTCCGCTCAGCACCGAGACGACAATGCTGAAGCCCAGCACATCACGATTCACTCCGATGGTGCTGAACTCGCGGATATCGGGAGGACTCATCGCCAGCAGAGCCGGCACCGACCAGGCGGCAAGCAGAACTCCGCTAACGCCTCCGATAAGAGCCAGCAAAATACTTTCCGTCAGCAGTTGTCGAACCACTCGCAAACGGCCTGCGCCCAACGCGTAGCGAATCGAAACTTCCCTGGTCCTGGTAGTGGCGCGAGCCAGCAAGAGATTAGCCACGTTAGCGCACCCGATCAGCAATACCAGGGCGACGGCCACCAGCAGAAGTAACAGCGTTGGCCGGATGTCACCGACCAAGTAGTCCTGCAGGCTCAAAAGACTGACGCCCTGATCTTGATTGGCATCTGGATACTGCTTCTCCAAGCGAAGCGCGATGGCATCCATTTCTTGTCTGGCCTGCTGCAGGGTTATACCCGGTTTGAGACGTGCCCAAGCATCGAGATAATGCCTGTCCCGGACCTGACGGGGATCTTCGTTTGGCGAAAGAGGATGCGCCGGCACACCCCAACGTGAAGGCAGCCAGAGTTCTCCGTAATCGTCTGGACTGAAGCCCGGCGGCATGATCCCAATCACGGTGTAGGGCTCGCTGTCGAGGGTGATATTGCGGCCCACCAGATTGCGGTCGGAACCGAAACGGCGTTTCCACAGTCCGTAACCAACTACAACTACATGGTCATTTCCAGCGGCGTCGTCGGTCGGCAGAAGAGTGCGACCCAGCATTGCGGGAATTCCAAACACTTGGAAGAAGCTGGCGGTCGTCATGGTACCGCGGGCGCGTTCCGGATGATCCCCGCTCGTGATGTTGACCGGCCAGCCGCGAGACGCAGCCATGGACGCAAACACATGGTTCTGACCTGCCCAATCGAGATAGTTGGCAGGAGACGGAGAACCTCCGCCTTCGCCGCTGCTGCGCTGCGATTCACTAACGTTGAGAATCCGGTCGGCTTGCGGGTAAGGCAAAGGATGCAGCAAAACCGCATCCACCACGCTGAAGATGGCGGTGGTGCTGGCAATCCCCAGGGCGAGGGCAATAATTGCAACCGCGGTGAAGCCCGGGCTCTTATGCAACATGCGCAAGCCGAAGCGAACATCTTGAAGGAGCGTTTCCATTGATTTTCCTCAGTCGTTCCGCAATGCGACCATGGGATCGATGCGAGCGGCCCGGTCGGCTGGAATGTAATTCGCCAGGAGCGCGACCAGGGCGAGCAGAATCGTGAACGCAGTCAGTGTCAACGGGTCGTTGGCGCTGACGTCGAACAGGAGACCAGAAATCCATCGGGAAAGGATCAGAGCTGCAATCAGCCCGACGAATACCCCAATGAGCGCCAGGTACATGCCCTGGCGTACGATCAGCTTCAGCACATCTCCCCTTTGGGCGCCCAGCGCCATGCGGACCCCGATTTCACGTACCCGCTGGCTTACGAAGTACGCCATGACGCCGTAGATGCCAATCGCCGCCAGTAACATCGCGGTGGCGGCGAACAAGCCTAGAATCTGCACGGCAAAGCGCCGCGGCGCCAACGCATCGGCAATGATGCTGCGCACCGCTCGTACCTCGAAGACCGGCAGATCGGGATCGACAGCTTGCACTTCGCGTCGAATCAACGGCTCCAGCGCTTCGGGACTAGCGGCTGTTCGAACGTATACGATCATGTTATTCAAGCGGAGTTGCTTGACGGGCAGAAGCACATGGGGCGCGTAAGCAACATCCAGTCCATCGCTGCGGCTGCGTCCGATCACCCCAACGATTTTGCGCAAGGGCGGATTCGGCGCGCCGAATTGCAGGCGAATCTGCTGGCCCACGGGATCTGCATGAGGCCAGAAGCGTTCGGCGGCAATTTGGTCGATCAAGACCACCTGCTCCCCTTTTTCGTTGTCGGAGTCGGTGAAAAAGCGGCCTTGAAGCAGAGGAGTCTTAAGGACCTGAGCCAGCTGAGGAGAGGCCACGCTGATCTCGGCCGCGGGGCTTTCCGCTTCCGACCCGATTCGGCCCTCAACCCTGAAACCGACGAAGTTGCGCTGCGCTGCAGAGGGCGTATTGCCCCCGCCAATGGCGGCGCCGGTCACACCCGGCAGCGCGCTAACCCGGCGCAACACTTCGTCCATGAAGACGTTGAGTTTCTCCTGGTTGGGATAGGGATTGTTCTTGGGATCGTTGGGCGCGGGCAACCAAATCCGCGCCGTCACCAGGTTGTCAGAATCATATCCCGGCTGCACGGCCAGGACCTTCCAGAAACTGCGAAGCAAGAGCCCCGCGCCAACCATCAGCACCAAAGACAGCGCAAACTCACATGCCACCAGCAGGCTGAGAAAACGATGCTGATCGGAGGCCAGGCCAACCCCACGTGAACCCTGCCCCAGCTTGTCCATCAGCTTGCGATCAGACATCTGCAGCGCAGGCGCCAACCCAAATAAGACGCCGCAAACCACCGACACCGTAAACACGAACAACAGTGCCCGGCCGTTCAAACTGACTTCTGTGAGCCGGGGAAGCGTGGAGGGAACCAGCGTAAGAAGAAGGTCTTTCAGCCAGAAGCTGACCGGCACGGCCACCAGGCCGCCAAGAAGCGAGAGCACCACGCTTTCCGTCAAAGTCTGCCGGATTATCCTCCCGCTTCCTGCGCCCAGAGCCTGACGGATGGCCAGCTCGCGATGACGAGCGGAAGACCTGGCCAAAAGCAGGCTCGCGATATTTACGCAGGCAATCATCAGCACCACTCCGACCGCACCCAGGAGAAGAAACAACATCTGACTGACATTGCCGACCAACTCCTGCTGCAGGGGTACCACATGCGCCCGCCAACGGGTGTTTGGCGGATAGTCGGTGGGATATTGCTCGCGCAGGTGCGCAGTAAACGCATCGAGCTGCGATTGAGCCTGGGCCAGGCTTAACCCGGGCTTCAAACGGGCAATGGCGCCAGGAATAAAGCGTTGAACACGCAGCGGAGGTTTGGGAAAAGGCGATGCCGCGTATCCAGATGCCACCCACACTTCCACATCGTGCGTCAAGGTGCGTCCGGGGTGGTGAAACTCCGGCGGCATGACACCGATGACGGTGTAGAGATCGGTATCAAGGCGAAACGACTGCCCTAGAACGTTCGGGTCACCGCCATACATGGTGTGCCACAGGCTGTCGCTGATGACGGCGCCTTCGGAGAAGCCCTCGCGATAATCGCTGTCGTTGAAAACCCGACCCATTTCCGGTTTGGCGTTCAGCAGGAGAAAATAGTTCGGGCTGATGGCGTTGGCCTCCACCCGCAACGGTTTTTCCCGGCCGGTAATGTTGGCGCTGATCGGCCAAACTACAGACACTCCCTGGAAAATCGGACAGCGTTTCTGCAAGTCGTCCAGCTCGGGCTGCGAGATTCCGACGTTGGCCAGATTAATGCCCGGCATCTCGAACTTAAGTGCTACGAGTTGGCTAGGCTGGCTGAACGGAAGCGGCCGTAGCAGAATGGCGTCGACCACGGAAAACAGTGCCGTGTTGGCGCCAATGCCCAAAGCCAGCGTAAGGACAATGATCGAAGTGAAGACCGCATGCTTGCGCAACATGCGCAATCCGAAGCGTACATCCTGAACAATGGAATCCATATGCTTAGCTCGCCGAGGCTACCGGGGTGTGAGGTTGCGGATTTGCGGGATCGCTGGTGATCCAGCCGTCGAAGAGCTGAATCGTCCGGTTTCCGTAGGCCGCGTTCACTTCTGAGTGAGTGACTTGAACGATGGTGGTGCCCTGATCGTTCAACTTCTTGAAAAGCTCCATGATCTCTTTGGCCTGGCTGGAGTGCAGATTGCCGGTGGGCTCGTCGGCGAGGATCAGTTTCGGATTGCCCACGACCGCCCGCGCAACTCCTACCAATTGCTGTTGACCGCCGGAGAGCTGACTGGGGAACAGATCCTTCTTGCCCACAATCTGAAAGCGGTCGAGAATTTCCGCCACCATGCTGGCGCGCTGCGACCGGCCGATGTTGCGATACGAGAGTGGAACATCGAGGTTTTCGTAGACGGTAAGGTTGTCGAGCAGGTGATAACTCTGAAAAACGAAGCCGATGTATTTTCGGTTGAGATCGGCGCGCTTCTTACGGTCGAGTTTGTGGACTGCGTTCTCAAGAAAGTGATACTCGCCGGTCCAACTGTCATCCAACATGCCCAGGATGCTGAGTAAGGTCGATTTGCCCGAGCCGGACGGACCCATGATGGTGATGAACTCGCCTTCGCGCACGTCCAGA
>Ga0335078_10010186_pt1 | contig 13925 bp, 6 predicted proteins | sample Lox_Sample_32_FD_206711 | JGI IMG/M metagenome (GOLD analysis project Ga0335078, IMG submission 206711) | Soil microbial communities from Loxahatchee National Wildlife Refuge, Florida, United States - Lox_Sample_3.2 | ecosystem: Environmental > Terrestrial > Soil > Wetlands | place: USA: Florida...
TTCGAACCAGAGACCGTCACCGTAAACGTCACCGTTCCGCTCCAACTCGACGTGACCGGCGTGCTGGGCGAAACACTCATGGTGAGCTGGGAAGCGGTTTCGGGCAGCGGATTGTTCACCGTGACGGGGCTGACCAACGCACTCGTAGCGATCACCGTATTCGTGGCATCCCGCGCAACCGCCTGAATTGAGTTGTAGGCTCCGTTTACCACGTAATTGGTATTCCAGACGCAGCTATAAGGCGGCGCCGTCCTGATGCACATGCGCTCGCCGTTCACTTGATATTCAACGGAGTACAGCGCCGGCAGCGCGGAGTACGAGACCGTTAGCGTGAAACCGGTGCCGTTGATGGTCTGATTTGAGGTGGGCGAAGTGATGGTAATCGTCTGTGCGCACACCATGATTTGCATGGTGAAAACGAGAAACAATAGATTTTTCATGGGGTTAATTCGCGGCGGGATCATCCACGACGCTACCAGCATGGCAAGGCTCTGCATGCCGCCGATCAGGTAGCACATTGTACCCCATCGGAATATATTGCGGCCAAGGTTGTGACCGCGCCTAGCCCGAGTTGGCGTTCGCTCTGAACTTCGTAGTGTTCGTTACCGCCTCCGGACAAGGCGGCCGACCGGCAGACTCTGGGGCGATGCCCCGGCTTTACAAGCGAGGCCGAGTGCGGCATCGATGACGATCTGGACGTCGACGACGTTGCACATCCCGTCGCCGTTCACGTCACCGGTGCTGCACGCAGCCAATCCGAGTGCCTGATCTACAACCAGTTGTATATCGACGGCCGTGACGGATCCATCACCGTTCAGATCACAGCTGGAGCGACCGTTTGCTGGAAAGGCCCACACGAGCGTCTCTCCGGGCGCGAAGGTGACCTGCTGCGAGTTGCCCGTCGTCCCGCTTTGGGTGAACGAAGTGGAGCTCATGCGGTAAAGTATCCCCGCCATACCATTCGGATTGTATGCCGACAAGTCGATCGTCTCCGTAACTTGAGTCTCGGTAAAGTTGATCATCATCAGCAGATTGCCGGCCGCGCTGGATCGCGCCGCCGTCACCATCGACGGTCCGTAGTCCGGCGAATGGAGCTTGGGCGTCAGCAGGTACGGCTCGATTTGCGAGATTAGATTGTTGGCATAGCCCATGGCTTGCCAACGCGCCGCGCTGTCCGGGCCGTTCGCGCGAGGGTTCGCCAGTGGCTGAATGCCGCAACTGACGGACGTGCAATCGCCGGCGAAAATCGCATTCGTACCCGGATCCGTGTTCAAGTTCTCACCGTAACCGTAGGACCGGACTCCGGCGAAACCCTTCGCGGCCGCATATGCCACCGAAGCCGCGACCACCATGGAAAGCCGGCCGCCATCGTTGATCGGTGGCGGGTTGTTATTGTAAATGATCTCCGCAGTTCCTCCCGTACCGCTGCCGGTCGGCAGTTCTTTGATATTGAGCAGGCCACAGTTATTGGTGGTGACGAACCATTGCTTGTTGAACGGCCCGTATGGGCTCCCGGTAACGGTCACGACTTGACCGTTCGCCTCGCTCTGCGTGGGGCACAGTTGCGTTCCTGCGTTCATCAGGTCGATGTTGGCATTATTCGCGTCCGAGACCTGCATGCCCGTAATGGAAAACGCTTGACCGTCCGGATAGGTAGCCGTTCCACCCATTTGCCAGGTGCTGTTCACGGTCACTGGCTGGTTCAGGTATGCCCGAACCTGGGTGGCGTCGACTATGGCGTAAACCAGAAACCGCGTGTTCAGCCCGCTGTTCGAATTGCCGGTGAGGCTAAAGCGCGGCACGGCATTCACAACGTCGGTGATGTTATGCGGCTGGCTGAACTGAATCGTATTTCCATTTATCGTCGTCACCGGCACTGGTGTTCCCACCAGGAAATACTGCGGCCCGGTGTTGGTGGTCTCCATTAATATTGGCCGATCTCTTTGGAAGCTCGGATATTTGAGGTCGAAATTAGTGTCTTCCGTATACTGCGCCTCGCGAAGCGTCGGGCCCCAAGGGTAAGAAGTACTCAGGAAAGAATAGTACATGGTCCCGAAGTCAGACGTATTTGGATCACCTTGCCAAGGTTGGACCGCATTTGACATGTCGCCTGCCACCGGCCAGGTGAGCATCGGACGGCTTTGTCCCGCGGAATGGATCGTGTTCATCAAGACACTGACAGCATCGTTGTGCACGTAATCAAGACCGTTGGCTCCTTGCGGACCAAACGCATACACTTGCAGTACCAGCGCCGGATCCGTCGCAGCCGTGAATGTGCCCGTCCCCACGCCGCTGGCCGTGAATGTGAACGTGGAGGAATTCACACCGTTCAGGGTGTAATAGTTATTGATGTTCCGATTCAGGTTCGGATTACTCACGGCACCCGTCACCAGAAAACGATTGCCACCGTTCACTTCCCAACCCGGCCACGTGACCGTGCAATTGTTGTTCACACAAGCGATTTGTTGAGGTCCTCCCGCCTGGCCAAGCCCGCCTTGTGGATAGGGATTATACCCGTACATGTAACTGACCTCATCCACCATCTCAATGCCAATCGTGTGGCCGAGGCTCTGGGCCCAGTTCAAGGTATAGACGATCGGATTCGGACTCCACGCCGTGCTGGCACCGCGCGTTGATTCATACATTCGAGCGTCGCCGCGCGCGATTTCATCGCCCGTAAATAATGCATTCATGCCACTAGCGGCGATCGCCGCCGCAGCCGGCTGAAAAACGGTCTGCGTGATATCCGCCTGCCACTGGGCAAAGTTAGGTTCACTCACCGGTGAAAGATACAGTCCCCCTTCGAATGTGTTCACCTGGGCATTCTGCAGGTCGGTCACAACTTGTTGGCTTGAGTTGATGTCGTTGTATCCCAGGAAAAACATGCTTCGCACGAACAGGGACTTTGTTGCCTCGTAACTGCTAAGCAGAGACCCGTCTCTGCCGAAATGCGGCGTGTTGTTCTGTGAATTAACGTGCACTCGCACAGTTGAGGCGAAACCCGACGCAGTGATTGTCAGAAGAGTGTCCCCTTCCGCCAACCCGGTGACATTTCCAGTGCCGTCCACCATAGCTACTGCCGATGCCGCAACTGAAAACTGAGCCGAAGCGGCGGGCACCGCCACACTGCTCTTGTCGGAATAGACCAGCTTTGCCGTGATCTGGACGGACTGGTTTGGAGTAAGCCACAATTCCTTGTAATTTGCCCTCAGTTGCCATGGTATGCGTCCGTTGTTGGTCGTGAATGCCACCGGACCGTAAATACCACCCTGCGTGTATCCGTTAGTTGAGGAGTAACTCTTGACATCTATGTAAAGTACGTGTGGTCCGTTGGCTAATGCTGTTGTGTCCAGAGTGCAGGTGTCAGAAAGGATGGTAGCGGGCGTGATGTAATCGTACCGGCTAGGTGGGTCGGTTCCTGCCGGCATTTGCGGATCCCCACCGTCCACGATGTAGTAAAAGAAATTCGCCGCCCCCGAAGAAGTGTCCAATACCCGATTCATCGTGACCGTGATCGTCATTCCATTACTCTGCGGTAGTGACAGGTTTGGCGTGGTCACCGTGATGCTGTTCTGGGCCGCTAGGATAGAGACGCCGAAAGCAGCAACGGCTATGGCCTTTTTCCGCATGTCTCATTCTATGAAGCCGATTTAAGGCATTCTAGGTTAAAAATGGATATTCGTCGGCCCCTATTAACTAATACGTTTCTGCTATAAAGAGGAGTCCGCAGTCTCATTCTTAGAGGTTAGTTGAACTAGCCGAATGATGCACGGCTAGTAGATTTGTTTACCGGTCTCTATAGCGCGCCGCAAGACACAGAGCGATCTGGAATGTCAAAGCGCGCGGCGGGTTCAGAAGGATGATCCGTTACCAACCCGTGTGTGCACCCGCCCGGTCAAACAACCCGTTGTTCCAGCGGTTGCGCGGTGGTTGACGGGACGCACTGGTAAATTACCGAGGCAATGCCGTTTCGCATTCCGCCACCACCAGATTGAGTTCCACCGACTACGCCGAGCGAGCCGGAAAACTCTCGGCCCTGGCAGCCATTAACGCTGCACTTGTTCCAGTTGCTCCGGAATTTCCTCAGAGCGCCGGCTTTGGGCCACTAGATTACCCGCTCGCAACAGTGAGTCGAAAGTGCCGGCGTCAGTCCACCAGCCTTCCAGAAAGGAAAACGTCATGGTGCCTTCCCGGATGTACGCGTTGTTTACGTCGGTGATCTCAAGTTCGCCGCGGCGCGATGGCACCAGCGTCTTGATTTTTTCAAACACCGTTGCGTCGTACATGTAGATGCCGGTGACTGCGAAGTCCGACTTGGGCTGGGCCGGTTTCTCCTCGATGTGGACAATCCTGTGGCCGTCTATTTCCGCCACGCCAAAGCGCTCCGGGTCGGCGACCTTCTTCAGCAGGATGCGAGCTCCACCCGCCTGTTTCCGGAATTCCTCGACAGCGTCGCGGATGCTTCCCTCGATGATGTTGTCGCCCAGCACTACGCACACCCGATCGCCTTCGGCGAAGTGCTCGGCCAATGCCAGTGCGTCTGCAATGCCCCCTTCGCCTTCCTGGTATGCGTAGCCGATTTGCTGGAGACCGAAGCTCTTTCCGTTGGCCAGCAAACGCAGAAAATCGCCCGCGTTCTTGCCGCCGGTGACGATCAGGATGTCTTTGATCCCCGCATCTACCAATGTCTGCAAGGGGTAATAAATCATCGGCTTGTCGTAGATGGGCAGCAGATGCTTATTAGTGATTTTGGTCAGGGGAAACAGCCTGCTGCCTGTCCCGCCTGCTAGAACGATGCCTTTCATGATCTGTTGGGTACTCTGTCGGTGATTACGGATAGCTAATGAACAATCCAGTCATTTGCCCGGCTGGCGTCTGCCGGAAATGAAACCGCTGCGTTGGTGTTGATCGTTTTTCGTGGACGCGCCGCCCGGTCAGCAGCTGCCCGCTTCCGCGCGGCTCGCACGTCCGGCGTACAGCAAGGTGCGATCGGCTTCGGTGGTCTCCGTCTCTGATTCGTGCTGGAAGGGGTTTTCTTTGAGTCCCTTCTCCACACAGTTGACAAAAGCGCTGAGAATGAGAGGGTCCAGATGTCCTTCGAAATCACGGAAAAAGTTGATGTACTGGCTGCCGTTGAGCGGAATGCGCAACTGCCAGAGTGGCTTGGCATTCCATCCGGTCCAGTCCTCGAACACTACGCCCGCCATGTTCATGCGCACGCCCTGAAATCCAAACTCGCGTGATCCCTCCGTGATGGTAGCCCAGCACTCGTTGAGGTCGGTCACCTTCGACAGGGACTGTTCAAAGTGATGTAGACGGGTTTCGGCGTCGATAATGCGTCGGAATCCGCCTTGCAGTAACAGCCGTCCCGCTTTGGCAAACTCCGCATACCCGAGATACTGAATGCCAACCCCCGCGGGAATGCAGAACAGTATTACAATCAGACCGCTAAACTCGTTGTGAAAAGCGCCCACCAGCAAGGATGATGCCGCCGCGAAGAAACAGACCCCGTACATCACCAGAACCGCACCGGTTGGTGTGAACCCTCGCTCCAGCAGCTTGTGATGAATATGGCCGCGGTCTGCCTGGAAAATCGGCTGGTTGCGCAGGAACCGCCGGGCAATCGAAACGACGACGTCCAGCAAGGGGATGGAGACGGCCAGTACTGGCGCCATGAGTGCCACCACCGTCAGCGACTTTTGACTCCACAAGGCTCCATAGCAAGCCAGAAGAAAACCAATCAACAGGCTGCCGCTGTCTCCCAGGAAAACCGAAGCCGGGTTAAAGTTGTACCGCAGGAAGCCAAGCAGACAGCCCACTAGCGGCATGGTCGCTAATGCCAGCGCCATGTTGCCCTGCACCAGCGCAGCCACCAACATCGTTGCGCTGGCGAAGAGGCCCACGCCCGCTGCCAGGCCGTCCATACCGTCGATCAGGTTAAATGCGTTCGCGCAACCCACCAGCCAGATCACCGTGACTACGAACCCGATCCAAGGGTACGCCGCCAAGGCAGGAAACTGATGCAAATCGACTCGAATTCCCGCGAAATAGGCCAGTACGCCGGCGGACACGATGCCCAGCAGCTTTTGCCAGGCGCTCAATCCTCGCAAATCGTCCAGGACCCCCGTGAAGAACACCAGGGAAGCCACCGCCCCGAGCTTCAAAATCTGGGGCAGCGCGGGATGAAGAATGCTGGCAAACTGAACAGGCAACAGAAACACAACCGCGAACGATCCGACGTAAGCCAGCGCGATCCCGATCCCACCGACTCGCGGTACCGGCCCGGCATGCTTCTTGCGCCCGCCATCCGGATGATCGAGAAATCCTAACGCCCCTAGGCGGTCGCGCACGATCGGCGTTAGAAGAACCGATAATAGTAGTGATACCACTCCGAGAATGATGATCGGAAACAAAGTGCAAAGCCTCCAGTTTCTTGCACAAAACGACGCCCACTGTATCGTGGGTTCGGCTGTCCGCTGTTGTTATCTTGCTTTTCGACTTTCTCGTCTCAGCCTCAGGCCTAAGGTTAGCCTATTTCGACTACGGAATTAATGAAAATACGGCGATAAGCGGCCCAGAACCAATGGTTTAAGTACTAGTACTGCGTTGGGAATCAGTGGAATAAATAACGTCACGAACACTAGTGTTCCGGGCCGCGTCTCCGTTTCACCGTGTCAGATGCTTGGCGAGGTGCCGGGACGTAAAACCCGCTCCATAAGCGAATCGCACCAAGGGCCCAAAGCTGTACGCGGAGGCGGCGCCGATGAAATACAAGCCCGGCATGGACGACTCAAAGTGGGCGGATAGCAAGGGGGCATGGCCAAGCTGCCGGATTCCCATCCGCACATCTGAATTCAGGAATCCCACCCGGCGCAGGTCCACTTGGTAGCCGGTCGCCGCGATCACGTGGTCGGCCGAAACCGTCCGCGCAACTCCGTCGCCATTATGAAGCTGAAGATGGACCCGGCCATTTTGATGGCGCGCGTCGGTAACGGTGAGACCTGGGTACAACCCAACTTTGCCCACCACCTGCTCCTTGACGAACCAGCCACCGGCTGGACCCAGGTGTTTGCGCACCACTTTCACGCGAAAGCCCTCCGGCATCTTGCGAAAAACGAGCGGAGCGCTGGTGCACAAAAAGGACCGCCAGCCCGGACCAAGCCCGGTCATCGGAGCCTGCAGTCGCGCCAGCCAAGGCCGCGGCTGCGGTCCGGGCGGATCATGGAAATGAATCTTGGGGTCGCGCCCGATTACCTGGGTAGCTGCACCTGCCTGGTGCAGCGCTGCTGCTGTGTCCAGCGCCGATGCCCCCGCACCAACCACCACAACTTCCCGATTCTTGAATCGATCGAATGTGCGATGGTGCGAGCTGTGCGTAACGAATTCCCCGGGAAGGTGTGACAACGTCGCAGGGATGCTTTGGAAGTGGCTGATCCCCACGGCCACGACTACTCGCGTGGCGAGTGCAATTTCCCCATCATCGAAACCGATCTCGAACCCCGCGGAGGAGCGGACCATGGATGTGACAAGCTTCTGCTCCAGCTGGGGCACAAACCGGCGTTGAAACTCCAAACCGTAGGAGGCAAACGTATCCAGTGGAACGGGCAACCCGATATCAGCATACGGTCGTCCGGCATCGCGACAGTAGTGCCCCAACGTGAAGGTCGCACCCGGATCATAAAGCGAAGATGCAAAGCCCTCGGACTTGAGCCGCATGTCGCGTGGCATTTGCGTCAGCCACGTATCCATCGGCTTACCAAATATGCGAAAGTCCACACCGCGCGCCTGCAAATGAGCTGCGAGCGATAAGCCGTACGGCCCTGAACCGATGATGGCTACGTCAGTTTTTCTCAATGCCATGTTTCTTGTGTGTCAGTTGGACTCTTGCGCTGCCTGTCCTGTTGTGTGCTACGGTAATAACTGTTAATTGAACGATACCAGTTGGATCATCTCAATTTCAATCTGGAGCACAAATCTGCAGTACCATCCGTTCTACTAACTAACACCACTTGGTGGCCTTGCGCGTCGCGCCTGGCCATCGCTCTGACCAAGGCTGGTTGCAACGTTTCAGCTATTTACCCGCGCCGCGGCCACCCGTTAGCGCAAACCAGCGTCATCCAGCGACGATATGCTTACGCCGCTCTCCATCCGGTAAAGTCCTTAGCCGAAGCCATTCGGCTGTCACAACCACATTTAGTCGTGCCCTGCGACGATCGTGCGGTTCAACATCTTCACGAGTTACACGCTCAAGCGAACTGCTTCCCGGGTAGTGACGTGTGTCGTTTGATTGAGCGGTCACTGGGAAATCCTGCCAGCTTCCCGGTCGTGTCAACCCGTTATCAACTCCTCAAGCTCGCTCTCGAAGAAGGGCTGCCGGCGCCGGATACCGACTTGGTTGTCGCCGGACAGTCACTCGACTCCTGGAGCGCGCGACATGCATTGCCCTGGGTGGTGAAGGCCGATGGGAGCTGGGGCGGACATGGCACTAAGATCGTTCGCGATAAAAACAGCGCCGAGAGCTTCGTTCGGAACATGAGCCGCCCCCTGGGTGCAGGCCGGGCCGTGAAACGCTTGGTGGTGGATCGCGATCCGTTCTGGATTCTGCCGTGGCGAAATCGTTCCACCCCGCAGGTGATTATCCAGTCTTATGTCGAAGGTTATCCGGCTAACTGCGCAGTCGTGTGTTGGGATGGCAAACTTCTGGCCGGGATTTCCGTCGACGTCGTCTGTACGCAGGGAGAAACGGGATCGGCCACCGTCGTCCGCGTGACAGAAGGTTCTGACATGATGCGTACGGCGAAACGGCTGGTGGAACGACTGGGACTGTCCGGTTTTCTCGGTTTCGACTTTGTCATCGAAGCAGCCACTGGCACGGCGCATCTGATCGAAATGAATCCGCGGGTCACACCGCTATGCCATCTCCAGCTTGGGACCGGCCGCGATCTGGTTTCAGCCATTACTGCGCAACTTACTGAACAGAACCTTGTGCCGCCGCCGACCACTCCCAACAAAATGATCGCTTACTTCCCGCAGGCTTGGCACTGGAAGGGGCAAGAGAAGATTCTCGCGGCAAGTTTCCACGATATCCCTGTGGCGGAACCGGGCCTAGTGCGGGAACTTCTACGCCTGCCATGGCCCGACCGCAGTATCCTCGCCCGATTAGCGGCGGGTGTTCGTGGTTTGCTCTTCTCGGGAAGGAAAACGCACCAGGTCGTCTTCCAACTGGCGAAAGCGACGGCCGAGATTGCGGCGGAACCGCCATGCGCGGACGTGAATCCACGGCAACCTCCCGCCGTCGTCCCTCTGCGGCAGAATGGTCGAAAAGCTCCTTTGTTCCTGATCCACGGCGTGGATGGGCAGATTTCGCGTTTTTACAACCTGATTCGTCATCTGGAGCCGGACCAGCCTGTTTATGGGATTCTGGCACAGCCGCTACTTGGCGATCGCGTGGTTTTGACTCGTGTGGAACAATTGGCGGCATACTACCTCAAGCAGGTCCAATCCGTACAGACCAGCGGCCCGTATCACTTGCTTGGTTTTTCGTATGGAGGATATGTCGCTTTCGAAGTGGCCAGACAGTTACACACCCGCGGGGAGCTGGTCGGGATGGTCGGAATGATCGACACTCTGCCCATGCGCGGTGGGTTGCACCTCGGCGAGTTGAATCAGCTTCCAAACGAGAGCCGCGGCGCGCCAAACAGCCGGGCTTCCATGGCAGCGTTTCACGCGAAACGAGTGTTGCAATCCGGCGGCCTGAGTTACGCCAAGGAGAAGTTGCGCACGCGTGGCCTTCGTACGATTTACACCTGTCTGGATTCGGCCGGACTCGGTATTCCCGCTTTTTTGCGGAGTGCGGCAGATCTGGGTTGGTTTGCCGCGGTCCGGTACGTGCCTCAACCGTTCCCCGGAAAAATCACTCTATTCCATACGGTGGGTTCGCCTGCGCAGGCGCGCCCCAACGTTGGCATGTGGTCCGGCCTGACTGGCCGGGATGTCGAGCTTCACGAAATCGCCGGACGGCACGAAGACATTTTTGAGGACCCACAGGTGAAGTCTCTTGCTGTTGCGGTCACCACCTGCCTCGCCAAGGTTCAATAGCTCGGATACCATTTGCTGCTGCCGCTGTCATAGCACATGGTTAAGGCCCTGCTGACGGTAGCGGTGGAAGCCAGCGCGATGTTGCCCGCCGTGCCGGTGGACCAAGCACCGTCCGGAATGAAGACGATGCACCCCCCCATCCCGCTCACGGTGAAATTCGCGGGTGCGGTTATGGTCGTAATTTGCGTCGTCCCCGTGACGTGATGTATGGGATTGGTTGGAGTGATCGTTGACGCGGCCGCCAAAGCCGTGCCCACCGGCTGCGCATTCGTCGTTGCGCACGTCCCGTCTGCTCGAAGAAAGGTGGTGCCATTACATGTGCCCACCCCTGCGTACGGAGGTAGCCTGAACACCGTGCCGTCGTAGTAAATCCAGTACGGCCGGCCGGCAACGATTTGTCCCGTCGTTGGCGCCGTGGCTCCATCCGACTGCGTGATGTTCTTGATCCCCAGGCCGTCCACGTTCAACGACGGTTGTGTGCTGTTACTGGTCGTGTCTACGATCAGCATCAGCCACATACCCGTGGTGTAGCTGGTAAGTGCTGCCGATGCGCTGAGGCTACAGGTATATGCAGTCGTTCCGTTCGTAGAACTGCAGAACCATGGCTTGTTAGCCTGAGCGTTGGCGTTGGTCAGGGCGACCGCTGTGTTCAGGCTCGGTGTGCAGTCAACGCGATTATTGGCCGCATTGTTCGTACAGGTTTGTACAACTCCTGTTCCACTGATGAAGTTCAACCCGGCTTCAGAAGCCACGGAACTGCCGTTTACCAATACGTTCAGACTTCCCGCGGTGCCTCCCCCAATGCCTCGTTGGCTGAAATAATTGGCGCCGTTCGAGAACACGCGAACTCCCTGATTGGTGGACAAAGCTAATGTTGCCGCACCGTCGATCGTCGATGTTGTCGGCGTAATGGTCCACACGCCCGCCCCGGTGTTTTCGACGTCCACGTAGAAACCGTTCGGAAAGCTGCCACCCGCTTGAGGGAGCGTCAGAACCTGAGCCGCCGCATTCGAGAGTGTCAGCAGTTTTCCCCAATCGGTCGAGACCACGGTGTATCCAGCGCCCGTCTGGGCATTCGGGGCAACGACGAGACCGGCTCCCGGCATTTTGGAAGGATTGCTGACGATGAAGAACTTCGTCGACGAGTCGTCATATTGAAGCCAGTAGTAGCCACTTGCCTGGATCACCCCGGCAGCTACAGCCGCCCCGCTTTCGCTGACGATGGTTTTCGCTCCGAGGCCGTTGACGTTGATCGTCGGAGTCGTCGTCGCATTGGCATTCGATGCCTTGAAGCAAACCGTCAGGTACCGCGTCAGGGAACTCGGCACTGGTGCGAGCGTCACGACGTAAGCGTCTGCTGCTCCGGTGTCATTGGCGCAGACGGCCGCACCTTGCTGCACCTGTTTTTGCGTGGCCATGACCGTTGTGTCTGCCCCGATCGTAATGCCCCCTCCCGACGGCGTAACCGTAACACCCGCTGCCGCAGACAAAGTCGGCGGCCTTATCTCCGCCGGAAATAAATCCAGGTTGTAGGTTCCTCCCGCTGCGTTCGTGGAGAGCACGCGCCCGATTACCTGTCCGCTGGTTGGATAGGTTTGCGAGGCAGTGTCGTGGCAATCGCCCGCCGTCGTAGCGGAAATCTGCACATAGTCGCCTGCCACCGTCGCCCCATCGAACACACAGGCGACGGTTCCCATATAGCTGATGGTCGCCGATCCTGTGGTCCCCGCTCCCGCGGTGGTGATACCCACGGCACCTCCCGTATCCCCCGCGCTGCTGATCACTGCGGTTGAAGGTGTACCCGTGAGCTTGGTCAGGCTGTTAATCGTGGTCCCGGTCGTGGCGGCGTTAGCGACACTGATCGCCGCCTGCGCCGAGCCGCTGCTGGTGGTCCCGCAGGTGATGGCTCCGGTTGATGAGTTGAAATTCAGGTGGTTGCCGCCGGAATCCAGGCAGCCAGGAATGGCTGTCCAACTCCATTGCGATTGGCCGCTGGTGGGAGCGGGGAAAAGCATCAGGCTGTTGGCGCCCGGCAGCGCATTAGGAAACACCAGCGAGAGCGTATTCGTGATGAGGTCCTCAGCTTCCCAGCCGACTGTAGTCGACCCATTGGAAGGCAGTTCTCCCAGGGCGAGCTTTCCATGGGAAGTGGCGCCGCTGCCCGACGTAATCGTCCCTGGCGTTGTGATGTCGCCTGAGGCATCAATCGTCACGCTCGTGGTCTTGGGCGCAGCGCCGGCCCCGCCTCCCACTACCACGCTGTTAGCCGACAAGGCCGCGGACGAAGCCATGGAATTCGCACCGGAGAAGTACGGGACGCCGCCGCTCGTACCGCTGGGAGTGAGGGTCAACGTACCGCTCGAAGTGACCGGCGACCCGGAGATCGTGAACACGTTGTTCGAGGTCGCCAAGCCTACGCTTGAAACCGAGCCTCCTCCCGGCGCCGTCCACGTGTTCGTCGCCGTGCACGCCTTCAAGACATTCGACGTGGTGTTGAAGTACTGTTCGCCCAACGTACACGTGGCCGGATCGGCCGGCAGCTTGCGGGCGGGAATGGTTTGGCCCGCGTTGGTAAAGTCGACCACCGATGACGGCGCGGCAACCATACCTCCGGAACTCACCTGCGCCTGGGCGGCGGAAGCCGCGTATCCCAAGCAGGCGATGAAACAAGCGACTCGTCGCAGACTCTTTTGATTCATGGGGCCTCTGGTCAGGGGGAATCCAGTGACGGAGACGAAGGCGTTCGTCGCCTACAAGCTAGCATGCCGGGTCAATCGGGCCTGCTTTTCAAGGAAGGGAGAAGGCAATCTAACTGCCTCAAAACTATCTACATCTTTTGGACATTCGTGCCTTGTGACTTGAGTCGGGTTTGCCTTTAACGGCGGTTGGAAACGCGTGCGCTGCTGGAGCGATCGAGAATAGCCTCTTTGCGGGATTGCGCACGCGACGAAGCGCGCCGCAACGTTGTCTCCGTTTGGGGCGCTGGGGACAGCTGTGCGGCCAGGCTCCGGATGGTGGGATGTTTGAAAAGCTCGGTGAGCGGAATTTCCCGATGCAGGCATTCCTGAAGCGCCAGCGCAACTTGGGCTATCACGAGAGAGTTTGCTCCCAGATCAAAAAAGTTGGCATCCATGTTCACGGTTTCCATCTGCAGGGCTTCCCGGAAGATGTTGGCGACTGTCTCTTCCAAATCTCCCGCCGGCGCTGTTCCGGAACGGCCCGTGGTGAGTGGGAGCGCGGCCAGCGCTTTCCTGTCGATTTTGCGGTTTGGCGTTTGTGGAAAAGACTCGATCCCCACGAAGGCCGATGGCACCATGTGCGCGGGCAGTTTGTGTTGCGCATATGCGCGAAGTTCGGGTGCGGTTACGGGTCTTTCCCCGGGGGCGAAATAGGCGATGAGCATTTTTGCTCCCTCGTCATCTTCACGGGCGACGATGGCGATGGTGCGAATATCCGGGTGTTGGCCTAACACCACCTCAATCTCCTCGGGTTCGATTCGAAAACCCGAAATCTTCACCTGATTGTCGATTCTTCCCAGGAATTCGAGGTTGCCATCCGGGCGATACCGCGCGAGGTCCCCGGTGCGATACATGCGGTTTGAGGCCGCGGGCTGGAACGGATCCGGCAGGAACTTCTCAGTGGTCAATTCAGGCCGGTGGTGATAGCCTCGTGCGACACCGGCACCGCCGATGACCAGTTGACCCGGGGCGCCGAACGGCACGGGCTGCAACTGCGCGTCCACCAAATACACTTGGGTGTTGGCGATGGGACGGCCGATCGGAATGACTTCCTCATCCTGCTCGATGCGATGCGCCAACGACCACACG
>Ga0335078_10010187_pt1 | contig 13925 bp, 14 predicted proteins | sample Lox_Sample_32_FD_206711 | JGI IMG/M metagenome (GOLD analysis project Ga0335078, IMG submission 206711) | Soil microbial communities from Loxahatchee National Wildlife Refuge, Florida, United States - Lox_Sample_3.2 | ecosystem: Environmental > Terrestrial > Soil > Wetlands | place: USA...
CCCCCTGGCTCACGCCTTTCCGCCTGGGTTGGACCGGGGTGGACCTATTCTTCGTCCTGTCGGGCTATCTGATCGGCGGCATCCTGCTCGACAACCGCGACCGCCGCTCTTACTTCAAGCCGTTCTATGGGCGGCGCATCCATCGCATTTTTCCGCTGTACTACGCCTGGGTCGCGCTCGTATTGCTGCTCCACATGCCCGCCGATGCGCCGCGCTGGTCGTATGCCGTATTCGCGCAGAACTTCTTTATCGGCGCCCATCCGACTTGGGACAGCGTGTGGATCGGACACACCTGGTCGCTGGCGATCGAAGAGCAATTCTATTTGCTGGCGCCGCTGTTCATCCGGTTCGTTCCGCCGCGGGCGCTGCCCTGGATCGGCGGGGCGGTGCTGGCGGGCGCGCCGGTCTGCCGCTGGCTGATGCCCGCCGGTTGGCCGCTGGCCGCCAACGTCCTGACGCCGGGCCGCGCCGATACTCTCGTTTTTGGCGTGCTCGCCGCGGGCCTGGTGCGGCATCCTCCGGCGCTCGGCTGGCTGCAGCGCCGCCGCCGGGTACTATGGACCGCCACCGTATTGATCAGCCTGCCGGTGCTCTACCTGTCGGCGCACTTCCGCTCCATTTCCCGCATGCACCCCATGTGGTATTCGTTGATCGCGATGGCGTATGTGTGCGTCCTGCTGAGCTCGGTGGTGCATCCGCCCGCGCTTGTCTCCCGCTTGTTGCGGATGCGCGCGCTGCAGAAAGCCGGAGCGTTATCGTTCGCCATTTACATCTTTCATTTGCCGCTGTTTGCCGCCGTGCACAATCTGACCGGGAGTCCTCTGCTGGCCGGTCTGGCCGGGGGCGCGGCGACGCTGGCGCTGGCACAGTTATCGAGCGACTATTTCGAAGGCCCGCTGCTGCGCCGCGGCCGAACGAAGTACCGCTACACTTAGCGGTTCCACCGATAACTTCGGATAGCGCCGGAACTATGTGGGTCCGGAATAAGAACGAGGCTAAGATGGAATTTCCAGTGCCGGCCGATTCGCGGATGGCGCTTTGTTGCGAAACCGGCGATGGTCCGGTTCAGCGCGACGGTCATCAGGAAATCCCCATGATCGATCGAAGATGGCGCTACGTTGCGGAACCGGCGATGGTCCAGTCCGGCGCGCCCGCTCCGCCAGCTCTCGAGTATCCCCGCGGCGCGTGAGTGCTTCTATGTTGCGATGGACCGCCATGCTGTGCCTGATCTGCGCTCCCAGCGCGTACCTCGCGTGGCATGCGCGGGACATTCCGCAACTGGGTCTGCTGGCGGACGACGCCGTCTACCTGGTATCGGGCAAGTCGCTGGCCACCGGCCAGGGTTATCGCATCCTGAGCCTGCCGGACGCGCCCATACAGACGAAGTACCCGCCGCTTTTTCCGCTGCTGCTCTCGGTTGTGTGGAGACTCGATCCCCGGTTTCCCGGGAACCTGCCGATCGCCGCGTTGCTGGCGTGGGTCATGCTGCCGCTGCTGCTGACGACGGCGCGGTTGGAATTCGCCAGGCTGGGGCTGGAGCCGAAGCACGCCACCATTCTGTGCGCGATGATGGCGGTCAGCGCGCCGGTGGTGTGGTTCAGCCTCAACCTGATGCCGGAACTGGCGCTGGTCAGCATCGTGCTGGCGTCGACCATGCTGGCGGATGCGGATCGCGGCGGATGGCGCGCGGCCGCGGCGGGCCTGTTGGGCGGTACGGCGTACCTGCTGAAATCGGCGGCCCTGCCCCTGCTGCTCACCAGCCCGCTTCTCTTCGTGCTGCGGAAACAATATCGTTCCGCGGCGCTGTTCCTGGCGGCCATGCTCCCCTTTGCGGCGGGCTGGACGTGGTGGGCGCAGGCGCACCGCGCCGCCCCGGGCGATTCGACCTGGACTTTTTACACCAACTATTTCGCCTACCAGATCCTGAATGTCCCGTGGCGCGATTATCCCCTGGTGGTCTGGGTCAACCTCAGGACGTTGTGGTCGAGCGCGGGCGCGCTGATTGTGGCGCCCGTGTTGGGCGGTCCGCTGGGCCGTGTACCGGCTTGTGCGGGGGCCGCCGTTGCGCTGGCGGGTATCGTGATGCTGGCGCGGCGGAAGGGCGTCACGCACTACCACGCGTTCGCCCTGGGATTGCTGCCGATGCTGGCGGCCTGGCATTATCCGCCCGTCCCGCGGTTTGCGTTGCCGCTGCTGCCGCTGCTGCTGTGCGGTCTTTCCCACGCGGCGCTGGAAGCCTGGCGGGTGGTTTCGGGACGGGAGCCGGGTGCGCGGCGAGCAGTCGCACTGCCGGTGTTGGCGGTGCTTGGTGCGCTGACGCCGCTGGCGCTCACCGCGATCTACATCGGTCCCCTGGCCGGCCTCTACGGCCTGGCGAACTCCGCCCGACAGCAACGCGCGGGGCTGCTCGCCGCGTACCAGTGGATCGAGTCCCATACTCCGCCCGATGCGGCATTCGCGGCGAGCGACGACGGGGTGCTCTATCTATACACCGGCCGCGCCGCCATGGCGCTGCACATCCCTCCCAAGCTGCTTTACCACGAGGACCGCTCCGGCATCGCGCGCGAGTACCGCGCCATCGATACGTTTGCGGCGCGCAACCACCTCGGCTACTTGTTGCAGACGCCGTCGGATTTCGAGCAGGATTTCACTCCGGCGATGGGGCGGGAGCAGGTGGACGGCCTGTTGGCCGATCCGCAGCGGTTCCGGCTCTTGCATCGCTCGCAGCAGGCGGCCATCTATGAAGTCAAAGCGGCGAACCGCCTTGCGGCAACTGACGATTCTCCGGTTCACTGCTGCGGCGCGTACGGCGCGAGCGTCTCGGGGAGCCTGTCGGCCTCCAGTAACCAGACTTTGCGATCCCGGTAATAGTCGAGCAACTCGCGATTGCGCGCCGGGCCCATGTCGCGCGCCCACACGATCGCCGCGCGGTCGATATCGGCCGAGTTGTAGACCCACTCATCAAACACGTTGTGGCCGGGCTGGTAGCGGACGATGACGAGGTGCCGTCCGGCTGCGCCCGTCAACTGGCGGACCAGATCCTGGCGGTCTTTGGCAAACTGCTGGTGGAAGTCCGGTGCCCGCAGGGCCGCCTGAATCCCCAGGTTCGCCAGGAAAAGCACGGCGAAGACGCTCACCGCGCGGGCGCCGAAGCGCACGCGCAGATCCTGCACGCCCATCAGGACCAGCGCCAGCAGCAACGCCGTAGCGGGAGCAAAGTAGTGCGGCAGGGCGAATCTCTCGAGGAGCAGGCCCGCGGCCGGAAACGCCGCGATGGCCAGCGCCCAGCGCACTTTGCGGCTCCAGCGGAGAAATACGGCAGTGACGGCGGCCGCCGCCGAAACCGGCGGCAGGAAGAAGGAGAGCATACCGAAGAACGAAGTGGCGAATAGCGGGGGCCAGGCGCGCGCCTGGTCGTAGACCAGTTTGTCCGCATCGATCCAGAATCTGCGCAGGGCTTCGTGCCGGTATAGGGGCGCCGGGGTTCGCGGCATCATCCAGAAGATGGGCGCGGACCCATACTGCGCCTGGTGCACGGCGTAAGGCATCCGCCACGCATTGCCGGTGACGCGGTAGTTGTAGTAGAGCATCGCAGCCAGCCCGCAGCCGAGAATCGCGCACGCCGGCGCCGCGACCCGCCAGGTGAGCAAATATGGGAACGGACGGCGCGTCCGGCGGCGCCAGATCAGCAGGACAACGGCGGCTCCAAGGGCCGTGACCGCGCCCTCATAGGGCCGGCTGTTGGCCAGCGCCACCATACCCAAGGCCGCCAGCGCCGCCACATCCGCCGTCGGCCGCCGCACCAGCCGCGGAACCGCGCCCACGACGAGCGCTCCCGCCGCCGCGGCCACGGCGCCGCCCATATAGGAATCGATCCAATTGCCGGCGATTCCCCACTGCGCCACCGCCATCAGCCCGCCCAGCAGGGCGTAGCGCGGCGGCAGCCATCCCTGCAGCATCCAGCACAGCGCGGCGCACATCAACCCGCAGCTCAGCCAAACGCCATACCAGGGATGCCCGAACAGCTTCCAACCGAGCGCCAGGAACAGGCCCTGCGCCGGAGGATACTTGCTCGCATAGGTTGGCTGGAAATTCTCGTGAAAGGTTTCGAAGTGCACCCACATGGGGTGCGGGGGATTGGTCACCCGGCCAAGGCAGAAAGTCTCGGCGGCCAGCAGGTAGCTGAACTCGTCGTGCACCGCGGGCGCCGGCATCGGATGCACCGGCAGAAGCGCCAGCCGCAGCGCCAGGGGCAACAAACCCACCCCGAGACATACGAGCGCCGCTTTCTTCTGAAGATGCACGCGAGTTTTGAATTTACCGCAATTCTCCTACGGCGAAATGAAGTCGCCGCGGCAAGCAAAAGCTTGCGCCACGGGGCTAGCGGGCGGCCATCAGCGCGCGCAGCCGGCGAGCCCGCTCGGGAGCCCGCAGTTGCCGCAACGCCTTGGCTTCGATCTGGCGGATACGCTCGCGGGTCACGTCGAACTCCTGGCCGATCTCTTCGAGCGTGTGCTCGCGCTCGCAGCCGATGCCGAAGCGCAGGCGGATGACCTTCTCCTCTTTCGGAGACAGGGTCTTCAGGATACCGGCAGTCTCGTCGCGAACGTTGGATTCGATGACGGCATCCACCGGCGAACCCACCCACCGGTCTTCGATCAGGTCGCCGAGAGCCGATTCGCCATCGCGGCCGACAGGGGTCTCGAGCGAGACGGGATCGCGGGAAATGGTTTTGAGTTTTTGGACTTTCTCCACGGGAATGTCCATCCGGCGACCAATTTCGTCATTTGTAGGAGTACGGCCCAGTTCCTTCTCCAACTCGCGGGAGGCGCGCAGGAACTTGTTCATACTTTCGTTCATGTGGACCGGGATCCGGATCGTCCGCGACTGGTCGGCAATAGCTCGGGTGATGGCTTGGCGGATCCACCAAGTCGCGTATGTAGAAAACTTATAACCCCGGCGGTATTCGAACTTGTCGGCCGCGCGCATCAGGCCGATATTGCCTTCCTGGATCAGGTCGAGAAGGTGAAGTCCGCGGTTGACGTATTTCTTGGCCACGGAAACAACCAGGCGGAGGTTGGCTTCCACCAGGTCCTTCTTGGCGCGCTCGGCCTCGGCTTCGCCATGGCGGATCACGGTCAGGGTGTGCTTGAGATCGGGAAGGCTGGCGCCGGCGATGGTCTCGCGCTTGCGGATCTCGCGCTTGAGCTCGCGCAGGCGGAGTTGTTGCGCCTGGCCCGCTTTGACTTCGATTTTCTTGGCCTCGCGATCCAGGTGGCCCAACTCGTCGACCGCGCGATCGATTTCCTTGGAAAACTCCTTCCACTTCAGCGACCGGAAGGGGATCGCCCGGATGCCTTGCGAAACCAGCACCTTGGTCCGGTTGAGCCGGTTGCAGAGGCGCTTGCGCTGCCGCTTCATGTTGATCGGGACGGTCTCGATTTTCTCGTTCAGCACCTGCAGCCTGCGGTATTCGGCGATCAGGTCGGTGAACAGTTTCAGCAGGTCGGCGCGCTTTTTCAGATCGGCGGGAGTGCCTTCCTCGACGTCGCCTACATCCACGACATTGTCGATTTCTTCAGCGCCCTTCTTCAACTGTTCGGCCAGCTCGACCACTACCCGCTGCACCAGGGCGGAACGGCTAATGGCCTTCTGCATCCGCAACTTGCCGCGCTCCATGCGGCGAGCCAAGTCCACTTCGCCCTCGCGGGTCAACAGCGGAACCGCACCCATTTCGCGCAGATACACGCGTACCGGATCGTCGGTATAGATCGACTCTTCGACCGGCTGGGGATGCAGGAAATCCGCTTCGTGTCCAGCCTCCGGATCGAAGAACTTGGCGTCTTCCTCGAAGTTAAGGCCCAAAGCGTCTGGATTATCGGCTAAAAACTGATCCTCGAAATGATCCACTGTTCGACTCACCTCCCCCGCACCTAGTACGACCAATCAAAGTGGAAGCAGTTAATTGATTCGATTGTGAGGCTCCTGAAAAGCTTCGAAATGCTAATCCAGCCCGATGACACAGGCTCAGCCTCGTTGCCGGGACATCGTCTGATCATAACACCAATCCCGGAGAATGTTAAGTGCTAATCTTAAAGATGTTTGAGAACTGTTTTGGTTACACGGAATTGGCCGGAAAGGCTTAAGGCAGCTTGTGGCGCATCAGGGTCTTCAGTTCATTGAAGAACGCCTGCTCGTCCTGGAAATCCCGGTATACGGAGGCGAAGCGGACGTAGGCGATTTTATCGAGGTCCTTGAGGGCCTCGATGAGCAATTCTCCTATTTCAATAGTAGATATTTCCCGATCAGGCGAGTCGGTGACCTTGGCCTCCACCTGGTCGACCAGGGCGGCTAGCTTGCCCATGCCCACCGGGCGCTTCTCGCAGGCTTTGAGCAACCCCTGCAAGACCTTCTGGCGGTCGAATTTCTCCCGGCGGCCGTCCTTTTTGATCACCATGTAAGGGATTTCGTCGATGCGTTCGTAGGTCGTGAAGCGGCGCTCGCAGGCGAGGCACTGCCGGCGCCGGCGGATGGCATCGCCGTCGCGGCCCTCCCGCGAGTCCACGACTTTATCGTCCATGTGACTACAAAAAGGGCACTTCATGTGGTGACCTCCGGTTCCAATTGTTTCAGAGTGCTCCAGCGGAGGCCCTCGTGAACCGCCAGAAGCAGGCCGATCGGAACGACTACTACAAATGAAATAATCCAGAGAACAAGGGCCACGCTGGTGGAGATCTCCAGAGGGATCCGGAACAATTCCGTCAGCACCAGGACGGTTACGACCTGCACACCACCGCCGATTCCGGGGATCTGGACGGCGGCGCCGAATGCCAGGAAACCGAGGCAGATCAGCACGTCCAGCCAGCCGAAGCGCAAGACGGCTCCGAAGGCGCGCATGACACAGAAGGTCGTGACCGCGATGATGGCCCATTCGAGAACCGTATACCAGACCACCAGGAGTAATCCCCGGCCACTCTTGGTGGACTCGATTCCCTGAACGAAGGCGGTGATCAGGCGGTCGGCCTTTTTGAAGTGGCGCTCCGGCAGGGCGGCGAGGGCATGGAGAAGGCGCTGCCGCATGGCGGCGGAGAAATGCCGGAAGACCACCAGCAGGCCCAACATCAGCACGGAGAGCACCGCCACAAGCCAGCCGCCGGTTGCGAACACCCACGACAGGGCAGGACCCAGGGTCACCTCGGAGCGGCGCACGCGGCCCAGGGCGAAGCCGAAAATCGCCAGCACGATCAGCAGGTCGTAGATACGCTCCAAAAGCCAGGCGGCGACTTGCGAGGACATGGTCACGTTTTCCTTGGCGGCGATCAGGTAGGGGCGCACGAGCTCGCCGGGGCGGCCCAGCAGGGTGATGGCGGTGAATCCGATCAGGGTGGCGGAGAACAGGTTCCAAAGATTGGGCCGGGGTTTCACCGGGAGCATGAGGACGCGCCAGCGCAAGGCGCGGCCGAAGTAGGCGGCCAGGGCCGCGGCGGTAGCGGCCGCCAGCCATCCCCAATGCAAGCCGGAGAGGGTGGCGCGGAACACGCGCCAGTCGAAGCCGTGGCCGGCCATGCGCCAGCGCAGCAGGCAAAATCCGAGCGCCAGGCCGGCGGCGGCCAGCGCGGCCCATTTCCAACGTTGTTTAATGGGTCACCCTCTTTCGGCGGCGGGGCTTGGAAAGAGGCACGTAATTTGCCAATCTCCGCTGGCATCCGGGAAAAAATGAACCTATCATGAAAATGCCTCGTTTCTTCAAGTGTAAGCCGGATGAAGATGATAGCACCGGCGAGGTAGCTCCGACGACACGAGGTGATCATGGCGACCGCCGCCCTGGCAATAGTTTCGGGCGCTCCGTTCCGGGAAGGGACGGAGAGCGGCGCGCGATACTGGACAAGACAGAGCTTGGATCTCGATCACAGCCTCGTGGACCGGTGCTTGAGCGGCGATGAAGCCGCCTGGGAGGGTTTGGTACGGACCCATACACGCCGGGTTTATGGGCTTTGCTATCGTTTTACCGGAAAGGACTCGGAGGCGCAGGACCTCACGCAGGAGGTTTTCCTGCGCGTATACCGGACGCTCAAAACGTTCCGGGCCACGGAAGGCGCTTTTACGACCTGGCTGGCGCGGCTGACGCGGAATCTGCTGATCGACAATTACCGGCGCACGCGCCAGGAGCGCATCACGGATTCGATTGAAGAGCAGTTGCCGGTGCTGGAGGAAGCGGCTCCGGCATCGGCGCGGCCGGACAGCATGGTGGCCGGCCGGGAGGCGAGCGAGATCCTGCAGGGGGCTTTGCAGAAGCTGTCGCCGGAGTTGCGCGAAGCGGTGATCCTGCGCGATCTGCAGGACATGGAATACCGGGAGATCGCGGAGATCCTGCGCATTCCGGAAGGGACCGTGAAGTCGCGGTTGAACCGCGGCCGGGCGGAGCTGGCCCGGGTATTGAGAAGGCAGAAGGTACTGGTATGACGTGCGCGGAGCTGGAAATTCTCATCTGCGACTACGTTGACGGCACGCTGGGGCCGGATGCCAGGACTACGGTCGAGCGGCACATGGCCGGCTGCCGGGACTGCGCGGAGCTGGCGCGGGATGCGGCTGCGGCGGTTGGATTCATGGAACGCGCCGCCGAAGTGGAGCCGCCGCCGGAGCTGATGACGCGGCTGCTGTTCGGGGCTCCCTGGGCGCACGCCAAGACGGCCGCCACGGGCTTACGGAACTGGTTCCGGCGGGTGCTGCATCCGGTGCTGCAGCCGCGGTTCGCCATGGGGATGGCGATGACCATTCTGTCGTTCGCCATGCTGGCGCGGTTCGTGGCTCCGGCGCGCAAGCTCCACCCCGAGGACCTGGCTCCCGCGAAGGTGTGGGCGGGCGTCGAAGACGGCGTCTACCGGGGCTGGCAGCGCACGGTGAAGTTTTACGAGAGCATCAAGATCGTTTACAAGATTCAATCCAAGCTGCACGATTTGCAACAGCAGCAGGAAGAAGAACAGAAGCCGGCGGGGGAGGCTGGGAAGTCCGGGCGCAAGCCGGACCGCCACCGCCTGCCGGTGAAAGGATCAGAGGAGCCGAATTCACGTTAGGGGGACACTTGTATGAATTGCTTCAACCACAGTGAAACACCCGCCATCGCGTACTGCCGCACCTGCGGCAAAGCCTTGTGCGCGGAGTGCAAGCGCACCGCGCAAGGGACGATTTTTTGCGAAGAGCATGCCCCGGCCACGGCCAACGCCGCTGCGCCGCCATCGGCCGCGGCGCCAGGCCCGGCGCTTCCGCCGCCGCCCGCGCCGGTTATGGGAGACGTGTCTCCGGGCCTCGCTTGCCTGCTGGGCTTCATTCCGGGAGTGGGAGCCATCTACAACGCGCAATACGCCAAGGGCCTGGTGCACGCGATTGTTTTCGGCCTGCTGGTGAGCATCACGAGCTCGGGGACGGCAGGCGATCTGGAGCCGCTGTTCGGGATCCTGATCGGCGTGTGGGTGATGTACATGGCGCTCGAAGCCTATCACACGGCGCGCAAGCGTCGCGCCGGAGAACCGGTGGACGAGTTCTCGAGCATCCTGGACGTGCACGGCCGCCGCGGCGGATTTCCGGTCGGCGCGATCACGCTGATCGCGTTGGGCGTGGTGCTGCTGCTGAGCAACGCGAACGTGATCCAGCTTCACCACCTGTTGCCCTATTGGCCGGTGCTGTTGATCCTGATGGGCGCCTACATGCTGTACGCCCGCCTGACGGCGAGCGGCGACCCGATCACGGGCCGGGAGGTGGGCCATGAGCGCCAATGAAGTGAACCTGCTGCGCGCGGTTCGCTGGCCGTTGACGCTGGTCACGCTGGGTGGGCTGTTCGTGCTGAATAACTTTACGCCCTACGGTTTCGACCGCACCTGGCCGGTGTTGCTGATCGTGTTCGGCGTGTTGAGTTTGTTGGGGCGGACCGCGGCCGCGATCCCGCCGGCCGGGGGAACGGGAGGCCCAAGATGAAACGGCGATCGCTGACCGGTCCGATTCTGCTGGTGCTGATCGGCGTCGGGTTCCTGATCTACAACCTGCGGCCGGACATCGCGATGTTCGACCTGCTGGCGCAATACTGGCCGTTCCTGCTGATCCTGTGGGGCGTGCTGCGCCTGGTGGAAGTGCTGGTGGAGTATTTCCGGGGCAGCCTGCAACGGACCAGCTTCAGCGGCGGGGAAGTGGTGCTGATCGTATTCATCTGCCTTTTCGGCTGGGGGGCCTATGCGGCGCATCGCGAAGGCGTGCACTTCCATCCGCTGACGTGGGAGGCTTTCGGGGAGCATTTCGATTACACGGTGGACGATCAGAAACCGGCGGGCGCCGCCACCCGCGTAGTGTTCGAGAACAACCGCGGCAATCTGCGCATCACGGGCGCGGACACGACCGACATCAAAGTCACGGGGCGCAAGAGCATCCAGGCGATCAATCATTCCGAAGCGGACCGCGCCAACGACGCGACGCGGCTGGAGATCGTGGCGCAGGGCGACACCATCACGGTGCGCACCAACCAGGATCACAATCCGACCAACGGGAAGATCGCCGAAGACCTGGAGATCACCATTCCGGCGCGGCTGAACGTGGAGGCGCACGGCAGCTACGGCGACTACGACGTATCGGAAATGAACGGCTCCGTGGACCTGCACGGCGGCCACGCGGACGTGCGCCTGAACAAGATCGGCGGAGACGCGCGCGTGGAGCTGGAGCGCAGCGACCTGGTGCGGGCGGTGGATCTGAAAGGCAGTCTGGACCTGCAGGGGAAAGGCTCGGACATCGAGCTGGAGAACATCGCCGGACAGGTGACCATCGACGGATCGTACTCCGGCAGCCTGGAATTCAAGAGCCTGGCGAAGTCGCTGCATTTCGAATCGCCGAACACGGACTTGCGGGTGGCCGCTGTGCCGGGACAGATCAGCATGGATTTGGGCGAGCTGACGGCCAACAACCTGGTGGGCCCGGTCCACCTGGTGACGAAATCGAAGGACGTGAAGATCGAAGACTTCACCGAATCGCTGGAGCTGGAAACGGAGCGCGGGGATATCGAGCTGAAGCCCAATCACTTGCCGCTGGCGAAGATCGAAGCGCGTTCGCGCAGCGGGCAGATCAGCCTGGAGCTGCCGGAGAAAGCGGCGTTCCAGTTGGTGGCCAGCACGGATCACGGGGAGGCGGTGAACGACTTCGGTCCGTCGATACAGAAGGAGACCGACGGGCGCTCGGCGTCGCTGAAGGGCAGTGTCGGGCAAGGGGCCAGGATCCACATGGTCACCGAGCGCGGAACGGTGACGGTACGCAAGACCGGCGCGCAGTCGGACGATTCGGATAAGACCGAGACCGGGGTGCGCCGGCCGGCGGTACCGGCGGCCTGATCCGGCGGCTGGCAGGTTGGACGATCAAAGCCCAAGTAATTCAGCTTAAATGCTTGCCGCGTCCCTTGATTGAAGCTGTACCTCAGTACGACGGTTGCGAAAGGTTCGCAAGAAGTTCTTGACAAACGGAAGAGCTTTCCTTACACTGCCAGTTACCCGGAGGGATGCCCATGGAGGAAAACGCAATGAACATGGCGCCGCCGCCCTCCACGGACTGCGTGAACATCCAAGACGAACTTTATAACCTTAACACGGGGACCAACGCCGGAAATCCTACTCAACAGGTGCAAGCCGCGGTCCAGATTGCCTTTCAAAACTACATCACATACTTGGAATGCGCCGGCCAGCTAACAGACGGGAACGGGCTGCTACCGCAATGCCGCGCGCACGGGGACTCCTCCCGATACCTCTGCGGGCCATATCGGGTTTCGCGTTGTGCGGGACATTTGGGCAGTCAAAGCCAGGCGAGGGCGCGATCCAGCCGCGAGAATCTGATAAGAAATTAGCAATGCCGCCACCTTGTGCGGCTCTTATTCTGATAGTCTGAATTGGGGAGCGTGGCGCGCCCTCTTGCGCCACGAAGCTTGATTGTTTAAAGCAAACGAGCAAGTCTCGAATCCGGGTCTGTACCGGTGCACGACCTGCGGGCTGATGATCCCGGTGAACGCGGGTGAGGCGCTGCCGTCGTGCCCGAGCCGGTGTGTGGACGCGATTTGGACCTTCTTCAACGAGAAATGGAACGCGCCGCCGGGGGAAGCCAGGGAAGCTACCGAGAGTTTTTCGGCGTTGGCCTTGAGCGGCGACCCGAGAGCGATTCCGGTGGGTGCGCAGCTAACGGATGTGCGTCTGGGACCGGACGATCGTGGGCTTCAAGACCGGGAACCGAAACTGGTGGCGTTTTACTTCGACGGGCAAGTCTATTTCGGCAGCGCCTCCGAGCTCTTTCAAAAGACCAGGGTGATCGCGAATTAGGCTGGCAGGCCGGTAGCGCCGGCCCCGCGATCACGGGCGGCTCAGAGGAGACGCGTAACGGATCTGGAGCGGCTGGCGGTAGTACTCCGGATCGGCGAACTTTTCCTGGAAGATGCGTTCCCAGCGGGCGTTGTCCTTGCAGGAACTGCATTTGCCGCAACGACAGGAGCGGCGGCGGCGCCGGACCGCGGTCGCGGGCTTGACGGGAACAGCCGCTACGGGTTGCCGAGCGGAAGGCGCCGGAGGCTGAGAAGCCTCGGGCAGCGGTTCGCATTCCATGGCGGCGCCGGGTATGGGACCGCGCCAGGGGAGCCTTTCGTCTCCGGCGTGCGGCCCGCGTTCCCGCCGCGACCCTTCACAGACGGTCGTGTATGCGGAGAGCACTTCGCAGAGCGTCGCCAGCGCGACAGCTCCGTCCCGATCGATTGCCGTTAGACTTTCCATGTAACTTCCACCTCGTGACGCGATAAATGTTCTTTCTAAAAAATGCCATGGTTCGGCGTTTTGCGCCATGGCCAAAAAGTACGGGCGGCTCTAATCATGGGCTATCGCCGCTAACTATCGTTATGCAACCTGCCCGCCGGACCGGTAACGCGCAGGCTGTCGGTGCGCGCGGCTCCGGCGGGCGGCAACGCACGGGCAAAACGCATCCGGCGGCCTTGTGCGCGCATCGAAAGAGATGCATGCCCGATGCGACGACCGCACCCCAATCGTTGGAAGCCGAACACCCGGTACTGGAAGTGATCCGGCGCCGGTGGAGTCCGGCAATCTACTCGCCGCAAAGCGTCGAGACCGAGAAGCTGCTCAGTATTTTGGAGGCCGCGCGCTGGGCGCCCTCGAGCAACAACGAGCAGCCGTGGAGCTTCCTGGTGGCTCGCAAAGAGGAGCCGGAAGATTTCGCACGGATGCTGAGCTGTCTGGCGCCCGCCAACGTGGTATGGGCGCAGCATGTGCCCGTGCTGATGGTGTCTGTCGCCAAGCTGCACTACGACCGTAGCGGCAAGCCCAACCGGCACGCCTGGCATGACACCGGCATCGCGACCGGCTTTCTGATGCTCGAGGCCGCGGCGCTGGGACTGTTCGCTCACGGCATGGCGGGCTTCGATCCGGACAAGGCTCGCGAGCTGTACGGCATACCGGAATCGCACGAGGCGGTGGCGGCTATCGGGCTGGGATATCCGGGCGGCGAAGGCGGTGCGCCGGAAGAGTTGCGGAAGCGCAATGGGCGCCGGCCGCGCCGCACGCTGGATCAGTTCGTATTCGCGGGCCGGTGGGGAAAAGTTTTGCCGGCCGCGGCGCGCCCCGGGACTGGCGGTTCGTAGCTGGTGGATGTGACTGACTTATGGACCTACAATTAAGCGGCAAACTGGCGCTGGTGACCGGATCGACCGCCGGAATCGGTTTCGCGATCGCGAGAATGCTGGCCGCGGAGGGCGCGCGGGTGATCGTGAATGGACGCACCGAAGCGCGCGTGGCGGCGGCCTGCGATGCGATTCGCCGCGCGCATCCTTCGGCGGAGGTGGAACCTTTCGCGGCCGACTTGGCGCGCGCGGAAGCCGCCGATACCGCGTGCGCGCGGTTCCCTAA
>Ga0335078_10010188_pt1 | contig 13925 bp, 7 predicted proteins | sample Lox_Sample_32_FD_206711 | JGI IMG/M metagenome (GOLD analysis project Ga0335078, IMG submission 206711) | Soil microbial communities from Loxahatchee National Wildlife Refuge, Florida, United States - Lox_Sample_3.2 | ecosystem: Environmental > Terrestrial > Soil > Wetlands | place: USA: Florida...
AGGTTGTGTTCCAAACAGTACGTAGCGCCTGCGAACCCAAAGCGTGAGCGCAGGGAATTCTCAGAAATACAGTTTCGCCGCAAGCTGCAATTCGCGCGGATCCCATGCCGACGTCGGCTGCCCGAACTGCGGATTGTTCACCATCGCTGTCGAGATCGCGTTGAATTGGATGTGATTGAACGTGTTGAACGATTCGAAACGCAGCTCGAAACGGCTGTTGCGAGCCTCGCTGATCAGGAAGCTCTTGAACAGCGAGATGTTCCAGTTGTTGCGGCCCGGTCCGCGGAACTCGCCCTTGGTGGCGTCGCCCCACTGGCCCGGCGCAGGCGTCCCGAAACAATTCGTGGTCACCGAGCCCGAGCAAATCGCCGGCGTAAACCACTGTTGGGCGGTCTGCGGGAAGCTGATCGTACCCACGACATCCGGGCGATTGGTGCCACACGCGCCGCCATTGCAGCCGCTCGAGGGAAGCCCGTTGTACTGCTCCGGCCCTCCGCCGAGAGTAACGGTCAACGGGAAGCCCGACTGCGCGGTCCACAATCCGGCCAGTTCCCATCCGCCTATGGCTGTCTTGACCAAGCGATTCGCGGAGTGACGGAAGAACGGTAGATCGTACACCAGGCTCACCGTCCCGACATTCCTCGCGTCATAACCGGACGGCCCCAAATCGTAATTGATGTTGTATGGATTCGACACCTCCGCCAGGTCGCCGCCGTTGGGCGTGGGATCCACCGAATGAGAATAGGTGTAGGTCGCCATCAGCATCAGGCCCTTATAGCGCGTTTGGAAAGCCGTCTGAAGCCCGTTATAGTGGGCATTCATTGCGTTCTCACCCACTGCAATTCCGCCGTACCCGATATAAGGCACGACATTATTGATGTTCACCGTACCGGCGATCAGTTGCGGAAGGATGGCTTGCGGCGGCAGATTGAGATCGGTGTAGAAGCTCTGGTGACGGCTCTGGTTGCCCACATACATCGCCTGCAAGACCGTCGACGTCCCGAACTGATGCTGCACACCCGCGCTGTATTGGTAAGTCACGGGATTCTTGTAATCGCTCTCTGATAAAGCCACCGGATTTGCAATCGGGATAGGAGCCGTAGGCAGCGCGCTGATATTCACGAAATTGACGCTGACGTTCGCGCCAAAGGGCGGGTTCGAGCCCGAATTGTACATATCGTTGCCCTGAATGCGCTCGTACATCGCGCCGAAGCCGCCGCGCACGATCGTTTTCCCAGAGCCGGTCAGGTCGTAAGCAAACCCGATGCGTGGTCCGAAATTGTTCCAATGATTCGCCACCATCCCGTTCGGATTTCCATTCATGCCGGTTATGCCCATGCCATTGGTGTAGAACTCAATTCCCGCCAGAGCCGCTGTCGGACTCGTTCCCAAGCCCGGGCTTGTTGGCGAAATCGTTCCGTTCGGCAGAAGCACCGCCTTGTCGGCTGGATTGTACTGCTCCGGATAAAAGTTGGCCATGCGATGATTGGCCTCGTAGGTGTGCGGAATGCCGTCCCAACGCACACCGAGATTCAGAGTGAGACGCTTGTTCACGCGCCAGTTGTCCTGGAAGTAAGCACTTGGCGAGACCGCGTTCCATTGACCGTGATCCTCGAGCGCGAGTTCATTGTGGGCAAGCGCGTTGCCCACCAGGAAATCGCCGAATGCGCTGCCCGTTGCGAAACCGGCGAACAGGTCCTGCCCTTGCGTATCGCCGAACAGATCCTGCTGTTTGAGATAAATAGCCCAGCCCACACCGAACTTCATCTGGTGCGATCCGCGCGTCAGCGAAAAGTCCTGCCGGCCCTGCCAATCGGAACAGACATTGTGCCATGGCCATTGTGCGGCGTCATAAGCCGTAAACGGCGATAGTAGCCAGATCGCCGGCCAGCGGTTCTCGTTGTTGGTCGTATTAAACAACCGTGGCGCCGTGATGCTGGAAGGCTGCGAAACCACGCCCGAAGGTGTAATGGTGAGTTGGTTACCGTCGCCATTGAAGGACGTTTCGCTCAATAGCGTCGGGCTGATGCTCCAAGTCAAGTGAATGACGCCGGACCATGACGGATTCACCAGCGTGTCCTGAACGGACGGCACGTTGTCGGCGCTCCACTGCGAATTGCCATAAAACTGGCTGACCGAGTCCCAGACAAAATGGCCAAAAATCCAAAGCTTGTCCGTAAACTGATGATCGATGCGCACCAGCTCTTCGCGCACGTCGGTCGGCTGGCTCAGTCCGCCGATGAAGGCGTTACCAGCCGGATTGTTTGGCCCGGGAAAAATGCCAGCCTTTAGCATTGCCGCCGATATCGGGTTGATCATGTTCGCGGGAATCAGGCCGTTTGGAAACTTCTGGCCCGGCGTGAGGCCATCCGCCGCCTCCACCGCTGCCTGCGCCGCGCTCAAAGGGCCGGGAACAACCGCACCCGGAATTATCGCTCCTCCATTAGCCGATGCAACTGCCCCTGGATATTCGCTCAGCGGTGGCACCACCGTATTCAAAGCATCCTGCGTGATCACCTTGCGCCATTCCATGTTGTAAAAAAAGAAAGTTTTGTTGCGCTCTTTGTTGTAATGCGGCAGAAGCACCGGACCGCCGATGTTGAACCCGAATATGTTCTGCTTCAGCACCGATGTCGGCAACCCGGCTTCGTTCCGGAAGAAGTCGTTCGCGTCCATGTCGTTATTGCGAAAGAACTCCCACAATGTAGCGTGAAAATCCTTAGTGCCGGATTTGAAGACCATGTTGATGGTGCCCGCCGAGGATAAACCGTAATCGGAACTGTAGTTCGAAGTCATCACTCGAAACTCCGACAGTGCGTCAAGCGAAGGAGCGATAATCGCTCCGCCTGCGCCGCCGCGATCGGAAAGTTCGGCGCCATCGGAAAGCCAGAGATTGTGAGCCGTGCGCTGGCCCGAGAAGCTGACGGCCGGATTTCCGCCCACCGAGGTCGGCGCTTGGTAACCAGGCTCTTGATTCGTCACACCCGGTACCAGCAGCGCCAGTGAATAAACACTGCGCCCGTCGGTGGCGATCTGCGAAATTTCCTGTCCGGTAACGACGCCGCTAACCTCGCCGGTATCCGCCTGGACCGCGATAGGCGTGGCTTCGACATTGATGGTCTCGGTAGTGGCGCCGATCTCCAGCGTGAAATCCACGCGGATGCGGTCGCCAACCTGCAAAACCAGATCGTTTCTAACACCGGCCTTGAAGCCGGCGGCTTCCGCTTTGACCGTGTAGTGCCCGATGTGAATGTCGGGCGCGACGTATTGGCCGGCGGCATTACTCACGTAGTGCATCACAACGCCAGTGTCTGTATTGGCGACCGTAATCTGAACGCTGGGAACCGCGGCCCCGGACGGATCGAGGACGGTTCCGACGATGGTTGCTTCCTGCGCCGACGCCAGGGTGGCGAAAGCAAGCATCGCCATTCCCGCGATCAGCCAACGAGACGCATTCCACGATGTAGTTCTATTGAGCTTCATGGCTTTCCCCCAAAAATGGCGTTCTACTGAGAACTCCCAACACAACCCGACCAAAAAAGACTAGGGGAATGTTAAGGGATCGCGAACAGAAAGGGAAATATTTGTTTCCGCTTACCGGGATATCTCGCGGCTATTACCGTTTGGCGCATCGGCCAGGCGCGATCCGTTCGGATGCGTCAGCTTCTGCCTCAGCAGAGACATGAAGCAAGCTAGCCCAGGATTCGGGTCATCCTTGCGGAACGCCACCAGCAGATCGATCTCGTGCTGGGGTTCCAGGTCGAGCGGCCGGATCTCAACCGTCGACGGTTTGATCCTGCGCGTATAGCTGGGCAGGAAACAGAAGCCAAGTCCCGCCCCCACCACACCAAGCGTCCCGAGAATGCCGTCGGTCGACGGGCCCGGCCGGAAGGAGACGCCCGATTGCTCGGCGATTCGCCGAGCGGCCTCGTCGATAGCCGGCGCGCTCGCGCGCGACACGCGAACCATCGGCAGCGACGTGAGCTGGCCGGGCGAAATCCGTTCTAGCCGGGCCAATTCGTGATTGGCCGGAACCGCCACCAGGATAACGTGGCGAAGGATCAGCTCCCAGCACAGATCCTCGTACTCAATCGGACCTCGCAGGAAAGCGACATCGATGGTCCGGGCTCGGAGCGCGGCCATCTGTTGAGGCGTGTTCAGGCCTTTGAGCGAGATATTGATACCGGGGCGCGCCGCCCAAAAAGCGGGCAGAACTCGCGGGAGAATATCGTCTTCAACACCCGGAACATACGCGATTGCCAGATGTCCATAATCGGCGCGAGCGGCCTGTTGCGCCAGAATGGTAGCTTGTGCGGCTGCATTCAGAAGCGCCCTCGATTCCGCCAAAAAGACGCGGCCGGCCGCGGTTAACTCCACATGGTGCTTGTCGCGGCGAAAGAGCGGTGCACCGACAATCTCATCCTCCAGCTTGCGGATCTGTTGGCTCAGCGATGGCTGGACGATGTGCAAGCGTCCGGCCGCGCGGGTGAAGTTCAGCTCCTCCGCCACAGCGACAAAATAACGAAGGTAGCGAAGGTCTATGTCGGCCCCGCCGTTTGTCTCGTTCATCGCGTGCCTCGGCCGGTGCGAATTAGCATTCTGCTCACCCGGGCAACACTGCCCCCTAACCGCTACTTCTTCTGTTCTGCCAGGCGCTCGATCATGTCCAGCCGGTCTTTCCAAGGGTCGGCCTCGGCGACCGGTCCAGCGAGCGTAAAGTCCATCAACATGTCCGTCTTCGCCGTGTAAGCCGGCCATTCCGGCACACCAGCCCCGTTCGGATTGCCGTTTTTGGCGAAATTCACCCAGTAAGTATGGGCCGCCTTCGCCGCGGCACGATCCGAGTCCGTTAGATCTTTGGTATACCGCGCTGCCACGGTGTCGAACACAAACGGAATCTCGGTGGCGTGCGGGGCGCCCTTCCATTGCTTGCGCATCGATTCGGCCACATAGGAGAAGCGGTATTCATATGCCGGCTGTCCGGTGGCTGCGATGGTTCGCGCCAGAAACCGCGACGGCTCGACCATGAATTGATCCGCCGCGATTTTCATCCCCACCTGAAAGAGCTTGTCCGAACCGTCGGGATCGTAAGCGGCCTTGGCCTTTTCCGCATCGGCTCCGAATTGAGCGAACAACTCCTCCTTCGTTTTGGCTCGGTTGAAACCGATATCAGCACTGTTGGCGCCGACCATTGTCGGGATCTTCGCGCCTCGATTCGCCGCGTACGCTTCCGCCGGCGATTCCGTCACGATCTTGCCGTCGATCATCGGGCCAGAGTAGGTCGGTACGCCCATCCCCGCCATGTTCAACCCCGCGCAGACCGCATCCGCAGAGAGCTTTCGCAACGCTGCCAGCGCTGCCGCGTCTTCGCCTTCGATTCCGACGCTTTTTGCGAACGCCACTCCAACGGATTCAGCCGACGGCGGGCCGCCTGGGATTTGCCGGTTGAGGTAGCGCGGTCCAATTAAGAGCGTTCGCCCACCGCCCGATTCGATGACCGCCTTCTCAAACAGACCTTTCGAGAACGGCGAAGTCATCAGTGTTAGCACGGACCCTCCGCCCGCGGATTCGCCGAATATCGTCACATTCCCCGGATTGCCGCCAAACGCTTTGATATTCTTCCGCACCCATTTGAGTGCCGCAATCTGGTCCATGTAGCCATAGTTGCCGAGCTGTCCATCCGGGTCGGCTTTCGTCAGCGCCGGATGCGCAAAAAATCCGAAGCGGCCCAGGCGATAATTGAAGCTCACCAGAACCACTCCGCTCTTGGCAAATTCGCTGCCATCGTACACCGCCGGAGAGCTTCCGCCATTCACGAACCCTCCGCCGTAGATCCAGACCATCACGGCCAACTTCTTTCCGGCGTAATCGTCAGGAGCCCAAACGTTCACATACAGGCAATCTTCGGCCGGCTTGACGCCGAGCGGCGCGGCATCGCCGGGAAACGGTTTCTGCATGCAATCGGCGCCGTATTGCGACGCGTCGCGAACGCCGGTCCACGCGGCCGCAGGCTGCGGAGGACGCCATCGCAGATCGCCAACCGGAGGCGCGGCGTAAGGAATGCCTTTGAAGGAAACCACTCCATCGGCCAACACCCCTTTGACCTGCCCGGTATCGATCTTTACTTCCAGTTTCGGAGACGCAGCGAAGGAAACTGCAACCGCCGCGAAGGCCGCTAAGGTCAAACTCTTCGTCATCATTATTATTTATTCCTCACTACTCGACTTTGAAATTCGCGTGTAAGCTGGCTCTGGAATCCGATCCCGCCCACAGATCGAAGTCCGACGCATCTTCCACCCACCCGCGACTCGTTGAGTTCCAATAGCGCAACTCGTTTGGACTCAACTGAAACCGCAGCGTCTTCGTCTCGCCGGGCGCGAGCGCCACTTTTTCAAATCCCTTCAACTCACGCACTGGCCGCGATGCCCCGCCCGACTTCTGGTGAATATAAAGCTGGACCACCTCGGCACCCGATCGCTTGCCGCTGTTCTTCGCATCGACGGTCACCTCCACGGTCTCACCAAGCTTCACCGCATCGCGATTCACGTGGAGATTCGAGATGGTGAACTTGGTGTAGCTGAGGCCATAGCCGAAAGGATACAGCGGCGCGCTCGGCTCATCCCAAAATCTCGATTTGAAACTCGCCGCGGTTTCCGGCTGGTGCGTCAAATTGTGAGCGTAGTAAATAGGAACCTGGCCGACGTTACGCGGCCAGGTGACCGGCAACTTGGCGCTGAAATTGGCATCTCCGAAAAGCAGATCGGCGATCGCGTTTCCGCCCTCCATGCCCGGATGCCACGCTTCGACGATCGCCGGCACATGCTCCGACGCCCACTCGATATCGAGCGGCCGTCCACTCACCAGCACCAGCACCACGGGCTTACCGGTTGCCGCCACCGCCTCCATCAGCTCCTGCTGTTTGCCCGGAAGCTCCAGCGACGATTGCGTTGCAGCTTCGCCACTCATGAGCGCCTTCTCACCGAGCGCCAGAACCACAATATCGGAGCGCTTCGCCAACCCAACTGCCTTCTGAAACTCGTCCCTCGCCTGAGCCTCGGTCCACGGCGGAGCGGGTTTCGCGCCCATCATGCCCTCGAACATCGATGGGTAGCGCTTGCGGATCTCGACGCCCGGCGCATATTCAACATGCGCGCCCGCCCCGAGTTTGTTTCGAATTCCTTCGAGCACCGTGATCGAAGTGCTTCCGTCCTGGCCGAAACCGGCCCACATGGAGAGCATGTCGCGCTTCGAATCGCCCAGCGGCCCGATCACCGCAATGGACTTCCCGGCGTTTTTGGCCAACGGAAGCAAATCGCCCTCGTTCCTGAGCAATACCGCCGATTGCTGCGCTGCCTCGCGTGCCGCCTTCCGGTTTTCAGGATCCGCATCCAGGGTTTTCGCGCGTGACTCGTCCGCGTAGGGATGCTCGAACAACCCCAGGCGGAACTTCGCGGCGAGAATCGGCCGCACCGCATCGTCAATCATCGTTTCCGGTATCCGGCCGCTTTTCACATATTGCGCCAGATGATCGCGATATGTGCCGCTCGCCATGTCCATATCAACGCCAGCGGTAAACGCCTTGTAGGCGGCATCGCTCGCGTCGCGCGCAAATCCGTGCGTCGTGAGATCCTTCACCGCAAAAGCGTCGCTCACCACGAAACCTTGAAAGTTCCAAGTTTTGCGCAAAACATCTCGAAGCAGAAAGGAGTTTCCCGTAGCCGGGACATCGTTCAGATCCATGTAGGCGCTCATGAAAGTCGCGACACCGGCCTCGAGCGCCGCATGGAACGGCGGCAGATAGACGTTGAACAACTCCGATTCAGGAACATAGGACGAATCGTAGTCACGGCCACCAGTGGCAGCGCCATACGCGGCGAAATGTTTCGCGCAGGCTAGAACCCGATCTGGCTGGCTGACGTCATCGCCTTGAAAGCCTCGCACCTGCGCGCGCGCCATCGCAGCGCCAAGGAACGGATCCTCACCCGCGCCTTCAACAATACGGCCCCAGCGCGGATCGCGAGCAATATCCACCATGGGCGCGAACGTCCAGGTGATGCCCGCTGCGCGAGCTTCACGCGCTGCAATGCCATCCATTCGTTCCATGAGCGCTGGATCCCAGGATGCCGCGAGCGCGAGCGGCATGGGGTAGATTGTGTGAAATCCGTGAATCACGTCGAGACCGAAAATTACCGGAATATGCAGCCGCGTCTGTTCCACCGCGATTTTTTGTAGACGATTGATGGTCACCGGGTCGTTCACCCACAAAACACTTCCGGCCTGACCTTGTTTAATGACATCCTCGGGTTTCGGCATGTTGGGGCCGAATTGGACGCCGCCCACTTGCGTGAGCTGCCCGATTTTCTCTTCGAGCGTCATCTTCGCGAGGAGCTCTTCGACTTTGGTCTTGATCTTCGCGTCCGTATCGCCCGACGTCGAGCCAGGGCCGCCGTATACTTCGAATCCGCCGCCGATCATCAAAACCGTTAACAACAAGGTGTAACGTTTCACGAGAACATCCTTTCCGGGCCAACGAGGCCAGCGTGTGCCCACGAGGCACACTTCTGTTGTGCCAGCTTTGCTCAGCGGCGAAGCGCAATATCGTGATCGAGAATAACGCCGCCGCTTCCTTTTAGCAATTGAATTATTTATATGGAAGTAATAGCTGGGGCCTATGAATGCGTCCCTCAGTAAACCTCGAAGCAAAACACGCGATTATCGCCGCTCGGTGACAATGCATACTCACCCGTGGCGAGCATCTCGCTGGCTTCGATCTTATAAAGATGCTCCTTCACGTGCGTCACCAACAGATGCAACGGCTGCGCGGAACCCTTGTGCGCTTTGTTCGCAAACGAAACCTCCCGGTTGCCGTCCTTAACGTCCAGCAGGTAAAGCTCGATGTGGTCGGGTGCAATCTCGCGGGCGTCGATGATGAAGACCGGCTCCGCCTCGGGGGTGCGCGCCGGCGACGTCCCACCCGCGATCACATACGTAGTTTCTCTGGCGCCTTGCTCTTCGCGTGCTTCCGCAACCTCGGCGGCCATCAATTTTGTGGCCTGCACCAGATAGGGGATATCCGATTTCGGAGGATTCGGACCGTCGTATTTCTCGTCGGCGCTCAGGCCGGCGCCCGCTAGAAGCAATAAGCCGAGGAGCATCAAGGATGGTGTTCTTGTACCCATGTTTCTCAGTTTCGCGCTTCCGGATTCCGTCTGCCTGGCGGATGCTCAGTGCCGCCTACCGCCGCGCGCCGGCCTCGCTGCGTTCTTCCACTGTCTTGCAGATTCGCAGAACTTCGGAATCGTCGATCGGCTTGCTCAACACAAATCCCTCGCCGCCTTGAAATGCACGCGCCAGATCGGCATCGATTCCGTCGGTAAGAAGCACGAAACAGCCCACCTGGTAACGCACCCGCTCGAAGAATTGCAACCAGTTCAAGCCGGTTTGCCGGACCGCGCACATCACCACGTCGAAGTGCACTCGCTGAACCAGGTCAATCGCCTCGTCGGCGCTGGCAATGGTCACTACGCGGTCGCCTCGCTCGCCCAGCAGTTCGAGGATTTGGCGCTGCACTTTCGCATCCGCGTCCACCACCAACGTGGTGAGCTGACGGGCGCGGCCGGGCGTCGCGGCAGCCGCTGGAGATGAGGCCGGACGCGTTTCCACCACGGGAAGCTCGACATCGAAGCGTGCCTGCACCGAAGATACGCGAACCGCGCGAAACTCACCGCCGTGGCTTTGAAAGATGCCGCGGCAAGCGCCCAAAGCCAGCGCGCCGCCTCCCAAATGATCGCCGTCGGCGGAATCGTGCCGATCAAAATCGGTGGAGCGCGTGGAATACAGAATCTCCACCAGCACCCGCCGCGCCATCAGGCTGCTCGATACCGTCACCGCCTTCTCGCGCGCCTCCGCGGCCGATTTCTCCGCGTCCACCAACAGATTCAAGAGCACCTGTTCCAGCTGCCCGGGCGATCCCATCACCGTGGTTGGCCTGGCGCCAAGATGCGATCGGATTTCCACTCCTTTCGCCTTGCACTCGGGCTCCCGAAATTCGACCAGACTCGTGAGCAGCGCCGCCAGGTCCACGGGTTTCACGTCGGTTTGCTCCACTTTCGCGATCGATTCCAATCGCGCCACGATCTGCGCCGCTCGCCGCGCTTCGCTCGTGATCAATTCCAATTCCTCGCGTGGGTCCTCGGCTTGATTCGACCGCAGCGCCGACGCGCGCGCCAGGATGGAATCGAGCGGCTGCCGAAGCTCATCGGTCACCTCGGAAATCAGCCGGCCGGCCGCCGCCAGTTTCTCGCTGCGGAACAACTGCTCGCGCACGGAATGTTGCTCTTGAAGCTTCAGTGCCATGGCCACCTGGTTCGCCAGATGCTGAATCGCAGCCTGCTCGGTGTCGCTGTAATAGCGAAACTTCTCCCGGTTATGCAGCGCCAGCACCCCGGCCAGCTCGCTTTGCGCAAACATCGGAACGAACATCACCGCGCGTGGCCCCTCCACACCATCTTCTTTCGGAAAGAACGGACTGCGGCGTGTGTCCGGAATGGCCAACAGTGCGCGATTCCGGAAACAGGCGGAAATCCCGCGCGCCATACCGTTCTTGGGGTGATCCAGGTCGATGGATTCGGCAGCCGCTCCCGCCGCATGCACATTCTCCAGACGCCGGGTCCCGCGGTTGAATAAGTACATTCCAATGCCGGACGAATTAGAAACTTTCGGCAGCGTTAGTTCGAGTCGACGCAGCACATCCACCGGCGATGCCACCCCGATCAGGTCCTCACCCAGCGTGTTGAGCACGCGCATTTCGCGCCGCAGCGAAGCCATCCTTCTTTCGCGGAACCACCAGACGGCCAGCAGCCCTCCAGCGATCATGAGCGAAGCCAGCAGCAGCGGAGGCGGAATCATCCACGCTTTTTCCACGATAGCGATCGACCCGGAACTCGGAACCAGCACTTGAAAAAAACGGTCGTAGGGGGGCAACGTGCAGAATTGGCGCGAAATTCCAGTCACGCGAACGCGGTCGCCCGGGTGAAAATCGTGCGGCCTGGGATCCTGCCCGGAAATCGGCAGCAAAAGATCGATGCTCGCTCCCCGCTCGCCGATAGTAATCACGTACCCGCCAGCTTCCTGCTTCTCCTGCTCGATCGCTCCTTCGATAGACACCAGCATGCCCAAGTAACGGGAGGACGCAAGGTCCGTCGGTCTAACAATTTTCGGAATGGGTGCCTCGCCACGGCTCACGCGGCGCATCGCGCGCACGACGAGTACCGGCTGCCCGGCGTCTCGAACGATCGTTCCCTGAGCTTCCACCCAGTCCCCAGGCGAAAAATCCCGAAACTGGCGCTCCGATCCTTCGAGTAGAAGCCCGTAACCAGCGCGATCCTGAATAGCAAGGTAAAGTGTCCCGGAAGCCGCGACGGGCCGCGACGACACTTGCCCGTTAACCGACACTTCTTTGCCATCATAGACCGGCGTCCAGTCCGGCGCCAGGCGCGATTGGGCTTGCTGAAGGGAGATGTGAGTTTGGGCCACCAGCCCTGGAGTGAGGAGCAGGGAAAACACGGCCGCGAATGAACGCGAATAGACGCGGATAAGTCCTTTCTGTTCTTTCGTTTGACGTCGTTTCGCGATGCCCGGTTGCATACTTCCGCCTATCTATATCCATCGGCAGTTTCGATTCAGAATAGGAGATAGTGACATTTCTTGCCACGATTGCTATTTTCACCGCCGCTGTCGGCACTGTGGCCGTCTGGCTTGTTGTTCGATTCGCCGGCGCGTTGAAGCCGAGCGCCTCGCGACGGATCGCGCTTTCGGTTCTAGTCTTGTATGCGGCCTTTCTCGCCTGGCGTCCGCCGGGTTTCCTCCTCGCCGACATTTTGGTTCTGGCCGCGGGAGCTTTCGGCGGATTGTTGATGGCACGTGCGCTGCGCACTCCACCAGGGCTCGTTGCCTTCGCGATTACGGCCGCGCTGGCGGACGCGATCTCGTTCAACCGGGGAATCACTCGCGTACTGATCGAAAGAAGCCACACCGGTAAAAGCTCGCTGCTTTTCGATCTGTGTCTCAGCGTCCCGGTTCCGCGCCTGGGAGTCACGCCGATCGTGGGCGTGGGCGACCTTTTCGTGATGGCTGCGCTTATGACCGCGCTCCGATATTTGGGCTACCGGCGAGCCGCTTTCTGTGTGCCCGCGGGCGCCCTTGTCGCGGCGGTGATCGTGGGTCTCGCGGTTGGCGGCGTGCCGGCGGTGCCGATATTGTCCGGCGCGGTGATCGCATCGATCGCGGTCGCACGGCGGAGGGAATCGAGTGCGAAGGACGGCGGCGTGAAGTCCAGAAGGTTCTAGGAGCCGGACTGCCATCGGCCCACTCCTTGTGCGACTGCCGCCTCCGCCGGAAAAGAGCGCAGTAGTTCTAGAGATGATAAATTAGTCAAAGTGCAGCCGACGCTCATTCCAACAAACGAGGAGACTGCGCGCAGCAGCGACACCCGCTTCGTTTTGGACTATCCGGAGGCCGAGTTGGTGTTCGGGCTCGTCTGCGCGGTTGGGACCGACTACCACCCGGTACTTGAGTTCTTGACAGACCACATCAGACTGACCGGTTACGCCGCGGATATACTCCACATTAGCGAATGGTTCGGGGAGACCGCCGCACGATTAGGTCTCAACGTCAAGCTGGAGGATTCACCGGAGTACGAGCGCATTGCCAACCGGATCGATGCGGGAAACGCGATTCGTGACAAGACCGCGCAGGCCGATATCTTCGCTTTGATCGCGTCCTCCAAGATCTTTAGCGCCCGCGAAATGGACGAGAATCAGAATCCCGTTGCGCAAAAGCGCAGGGCCTACATCGTGGTCTCGCTCAAGCGTCCAGAAGAGGTTGAGAGCCTGAGGAAGATATATGGACCAGGCTTCTACCTGATTGGGCTATTTGCGGATGAATCCGAGAGAACTGATTTCCTGGTGAACAGGAAAGGACTGCTTCCCGATCAGGCGGATAAACTCATCGCGCGAGATCAGAAAGAAGAAGAACTGAAGTACGGCCAACGAACGAGGGACACGTTTCAAATGGCGGATGTGTTCGTGGCCCTAGCGAATAAAGAGTACGAGAAAGGCCTATCTCGCTTCCTCAGGCTTGTGTTCGGTGATCCATTCAGTACGCCGACCCGCGACGAGCATTCGATGTTTCTTGCCTACGCCGCTTCCCTTCGATCAGGCGACCTTTCACGGCAGGTCGGCGCAGCATTGGCCTGCGCTGAAGGAGACGTTATCTCGCTCGGTTGCAATGATGTACCAACAGCGGGTGGTGGCTTGTATTCTGCCGACAGCGAGGAAGACCACAGGGACCACACCAAGGGTGCTGACTCGAATGATCTGCGCAAGGAGCGGATAATCGATGACATTATTCGAACGTTTCGAAAGGAATTCCTGCCCGATAAGAATGAGGAGGAACTGCTGACGCTCGCCAGGCCATTACTGAGACAAACCCTGGTCTCGGACGTTACGGAGTATGGCCGCTCAGTACACGCTGAAATGGACGCCCTAATCGCCGCCGGACGGATAGGTGTGAGTTTCCGCGATTCCGTGCTGTACACTACGACTTTTCCGTGCCACACCTGCACGCGCCACATCATAGCCGCAGGAGTAAAGAGAGTGGTCTACATTGAACCCTATCCTAAGAGCTTGGCACCCGACCTACACGACGATGCTATATGCATCTCGAGCGACGATCCCAAGCAGCGCGGTCGCATACCATTCGAGCCCTTTCTGGGAATTGGACCCCGTAGATTTTTTGATCTTTTTTCGCTGAAGCTTAGCTCAGGCTACAGCGTAGAGCGGAAGATCAACGGTGCCAAGCTGCCCTGGGATTTTCGAACTGACGCCAAATCGCGCGTACCTATGGCTCCAACATCGTATTTGGAG